>ERZ795052.7033-NODE-7033-length-10076-cov-3.586868_pt1 | contig 10076 bp, 5 predicted proteins | sample MGYA00375136_ERZ795052 | MGnify/ENA primary metagenome ERZ795052 (study PRJEB30181, sample SAMN05720156) | activated sludge metagenome | isolation source: Anaerobic digester | place: Japan | collected 2015-05-26 ... | reverse complement strand
CCCCGGCTGAACAGGCCGCGCAGTTCGTCTTCGGTGTAGCCGCGCAGCCCTTCCCCCGTCACCGCCGTCACCGCCTCGTCCATGCCCCACACCACCGACATGCCGAACGCCCTCAACGGATCGGCCCATCCGCCGTCGCGCGCCATCAACTCCCTCATGTCCGCGCCGGCCTTGGTCCGCACGAACCGCGCCGCGTGCGGGTGGCTGGGGATGGCGATGCCGCGCGGCCTAGGGGCGGCGGCGAAGCAGCGCGCAAGTCGGTCAAAGGCCGGCTTGCGCGTCCGCAGCATGTCCGCGTACAACGGCGTCTCGGACAGCGGTGACCCGATAAAGTCGAAGATGTTCAGCGTTTGATTGGGCACGTTCACCACGCACGCCCACGCGATCTGCGCCGCGATGCGCTCGGCCGACTTGGCGTAGAGCCCGTGCGGCATGCTCTCGATCTCCGTGCACTTCTTCACGTTGGCGGGAAGATGAATCGTCATCTTCTTGAGCGCCTCGTCCTGGATCAGCATGTCGCGGGGCGAGTTCTCGTGGTAGTGCGTCGTGCACAGGCGGATGGCCGACTCCCCGCCGTCCATGAACGCCTTGATCTGGACCGCCGGACTCCGCCCCTCCAGTTCGTGGATCGCGGGCGTGGAAGACATCCAGCACAGGCGCGTCTCTGGACTGACCTCATGGACGGCCCACGCCACCATCGCCGCCGCGTCGGCCAGCGTCCACTCCAGGAACTCCAGCCACGCCGCTCGCAACGGGTGCGGCTGGCCCGGCCGCAGGATGGCGCCGACGAGCTCCTCGCGCCCGATGGCCCGCCCCATCCGCCGGCCGAAATCCGCCATGTGCCGGTCGCAGTAGCACCCAAACGACATGTTGGGCCCGTGGCCGAAATAGCGGAAGTCGTCCTCCATCCACAGACGCGCGGGACGCGTGGAGGCGTAGAGCGCGTAGGTCTTGGCGATCAAGTCGCGCCAGACCGGCGACAAGGGACAGGGGCAGAACTTGGCCCGGCCGCCCCGGTAATCCACCATGAACTCCATGCCCGGGTGGGTCTTGGCGCCGTCGCCGCCGTAGTCGCCGTGGCCGAGCGTGGTGAGCGGGTTGATCGAGTAAACAATGCCCGCGGCCTCGCCGCGCGCCTTGGCCGCGCGCAGGCCGGGCAGGAGCGCCTCAACCGCTGCCAACGGCAGGAGCTCGCGGTAACGGGCATGGCTCTCGGAGATCCACATGATCTCATCAACCAGGTTCCGCCGACAAAAGTCCACGGCCTCATCAATGGTCTCGTCCAGCTTCCAGGGCGTCAGGGTGCGGCGCAGCATGTAAGTGACACGAGCGTTCAAGGCGTCTTTTGCCGAACCGCGCGTCGCCATCGGATTCAGCCTCCTACCGGCCCGTTGAAAAAGACACCGCGTCGGCCGGGACATGGCGCCTCAGCCTGCCAACGGCGCGATCGCAACGTGTCTCCGGAACAGACGCGACATTTTCAACAGGCTGCTACCCGTGTGACGGATCCCTGCTGTTTGCCTGGCCGTGAGTCCACTGTACTTGACAATATCAGTGATCCCGCGTAGGAATATAGTACCACGCCGGGAGAGTGTCAAGCGCCTGCTTGGGTCCTGTCCTGGACCTTGACGCCCGGCAGGAGCCGTCCAACCCCATTGGAGGCAACCCACAATGAGTAGCGCGGTTCGCACCTCTGGGCTGGTCGCCTGTTGCCTTTTGGCGTGTCTGCTCTTCCCGGCCCTGGCCCGTGCCCAGGCGAATCCCTCCGGCCTGCTCTTCTACGCGGGGTTCGACACCGGGTATGACGCTGGCGTCTCGCTCGGCAACGGCAAGGCGTCCTTCACGAAGGGCCAGCCGCCTCTTGCGGAGGGTTTCCGGGGGCTGGCCGCTCGCTGCGGCTTTGCCGAGGGCAACCTTCAATATGAAGTAGCCGGCAACTTGAACGCGGCCGAGGGCTCCATCGAGATGTGCGTCTGCCCGGTCAACTGGGACTCCGCCGACTCGCATCACCACATCTTCTTCAAGGCCATGGACCCAAGCTGGATCCAGCTCTACCGCTACAGCGCCTCGCGCGCGCTTCTGCTGCTCACCGCCACCGAGAAGGCGCCGTACACCTGCGCGCAGAACTACCTCGGCGCCGAGATGAAGCAGGGACGATGGGACCACCTCCTGGCCACGTGGAAAGACGGCGAAACGCGCGTGTACGTGAACGGAAAAGAAAAGCCCGCCTATGCGCGCCAGGTCAACCCCCATCTCCCTCGGAAGCTGACGGGCAAGTTCACCGTGGGCGACATCGCGTTCGACGAAGTCGTCAGCTTCTCAACGATGATTGACGAGGTCTACATCTACGGCCGCGCCCTGAGCGAGGCCGAAGCCCAATGGGCGTACAAAGCCTCGAAGACGCGCCGCCCAGGCGAGGATATCCCCGCGGGCATCGAACCCGTGGTGCGCCGGATGACCTGGGACGCCGACCTCGGCAGCCGGACGATCGTTGTGGAAGCCGAGCTCAACCCCCGCTACGCCGGCCAGGACTATGACGCCGCCTTGCGCATCGAGGTGGCTCAGACCAACGCCAAGGACAATCCCCCGGTCCCAGCGTTGCGGAAGAACCGGACGTTCACCGGCAGGATTCCCTACGCCTCCCTCCAGAAAGGCCCCTGCGCCCTTGTGCTGGAATTGAAGGACGCGAACTCGGGCAAGGTGGCCGCAACGGTCAAGCAGCCGTTCGAGTACCCCGGCGACGGCCGCGAGTGGCAAGGGAACCATATTGGCATCCTCGACGTTCCCCCCGAACCTTGGAAACCCATCGAACCAGCGCCCTCCGGGTTCCGCTGCTGGGGCCGCGAGTACGGTCTCGACGGCGGCAGCCTCCTCCGGCGCGTGGTCTCGCGCGGAGAAGAACTGCTCGCTCGGCCGGTCCGCCTGGCCGCGCGCGCAAGAGGTCGCGAGGTGATCTGGAAGCCGAAGACGTGGACCCAACTCTCCGAGAACGCCAACTCCATCACGTGGATTGGCTCCAGCGACAGCGAGATCGGCGTCCTCGAGTGGCGCGTCACGGCCGAGTTCGACGGCTTCATCCGCTACGACGTCCAAATCCATCCCCTGGCCGCCGCCCAAGTGGACAGCCTCGAACTGCGCTTCCCCGTCAAGCCCGAACGCGCCGCCTACTACTACGCCGACTCCAACTTCAGCGCCTTCAACAAATGGGGCGAATTGCGCGGCCTGACGCCATCCAAGAAGGGCGCGTTTGTCAGCGCCGACTTCGCCGTCTATTGTCATCTCGGCGACGACGACCGCGGCTTGCAGGTTTCCATCCCCTCCGACGAGCCATGGCAGGAAGTGGACCGCCAGGGCATGATCCGCCTGGAAAGAACCGACAACTCCGTTGACATTGTCTGGGCCTTCTGCGAAAAGCCCTGGACCCTCCCCCGCCCCTGGAAGCTCTCCTTCGCCGTCCAGGCCACCCCGGTCAAGGACAGCGCCGGCTGGCGCAAGTGGCGTTTCAGCCGCCAAGGCGAGGCCACCTTGCGCACGTTGCCCGAATACAAGAAGACCGACCGCGAGTCTGGGACTTACTACGTGTACATGTCCAACTGGGGGCTCGTGGACGGCAACGTGCCTCTGGCCGAAAACCCAAAGGACTTCCGCGCCGCCGCAGACCGAAGACACGCCCAAGGCCACAAATGCGTCCAGTACTTCCTCCCCGACTACACCTCCGAAACCATGCCCATGTGGAAGTTCCGCATGAAGCAGTACTACAACCTCGAACACGACGGCTCCTGGTACGCGGTCTACCCCTCCAAGGACTGGGCCGACTGGCAGACCTGGATGCTCGACACCTTCCTCCGGACCTATGACCAGGACGGCCTCTACTGGGACAACTGCTGGGTCAAGTCCACGGGCGGCAGATACGGCAAGACCAGCGACCTCGTCTGGTACCAGCGCGACGGCGTGCGCCGAAAGGTCTACGCGCTCTTCGAGACGCGCGATCTCCTCAAGCGCCTCTATACCATGCTCAAGACCTACGGCAAAGACACGAATAGGCCCACCTGGCTCATTATCCACGCCGGAACGATGCCGCTCATGGCCGTTCACGGCTTCGGAGACGCGGCCTTCCAGGGAGAAGACATCAAGGACAACTACGAGAAGACCCTGCCCCTAGACCTGCTCCGCATCCGCGGGCAGTCCGCTTCCCTCGGCATCGGCGCCTACTGGATCCCCCAGCGCCAGCATTTCGAGCCCAACCGCCTCGAACAGAGCCGCATCCTTCTCGGCCGGCTGCTGCTCCATGACGTCCAGCCCTGGAACGTCTATATTGATGAGAACCTCATCTTCGAACTGTTCGAAGCGCAGAACCGCTTCGGCGGCATCGTGGACGCGGACTTCCTGCCCTATTGGAGCAACGCGGCTCAGATCGCCGGCCAGACGGACGAGGTCAAGGCCAGCGCCTACCGCAAGCCCGCCAAAGACGGCGGCGCCCTGGTCACCGCCACGAACCTGAGCGGCGTTGATCAGCGCGTCACGTTGACGCTCGACCCCGCCGCGCTCCACGCCGGCGCCCAACCCAAAGTCCGCCAGATGATGAAGCTGGGCAAGGTCGAGGCCGGCGGCGTCAAGGTCACGGTCACGATCCCGAAACACGAATGCGTTGTGTTCGAGGTCAAGTGAATGAGCCGCCGCCTCGCCCCGTGCGCCGCAGCGTTGGCCTGCCTCGTCAGCGCCGGCGCCGTTCCCCCGGAGCAGCCCAACGCCAAGAAAGGCGAGTGGACCGGGGACCTGGCCTGGCGGCCCGTTGAAAACGACACCGCGCCGGCGGGGACATGGCGCCTCAGCCCGCCAACGGCGGGAACGCAACGTGTCCCCAGGACAGACGCGACATTTTCAACAGACTGCTATGGACCGGAGGGCTTCTTGGGCTCGGTGGTGGACGACGGCAACGGCGCCCCAGGCTCCGTGCCCTGGTTGGGCGGCTGAAATGGGTCGAAGAACTCGCTCGTGGCGCCGCAGACCGGGCAGAAACGCGGAGGCGCGGCGCCATGCGCCACATAGCCGCAGATTCGGCATCGCCAGAAGGTTGCCACCTTGCGGATCCTCAGTTGGGCGCTGGCGGCCCGTTGAAAAAGACACCGGGTCAGCGGGGACATGGCGCCTCAGCCCGCCAACGGCGGGATCGCAACGTGTCACCGGAACCGACATTTTCAACAGGCTGCTAGCCCAAGTTGCGTAGTTGAGAGGGCGGAGTTGTCATTACCTCTTGGTTTTCAGCGAACGCTTTCGAAAAGTTGGCACTACATTTTGCTCATGGCGTTCGGCGGATGCAAGCGCTGTGGCATGGCCAGGCCCAAGCGGGAAAGGGGGGGCTGTGCTTTGTCCGGTCGCCCGGGGCGTCCAACTCGCCCAGGCAAGCCGCCGTCTTCTGGCTCACGTGGCGGCAGCGCCTCACTGAGCGTAACAGCCGCCAAGAGGTGTGGCGCTTGCCATTCTTTCGGATCGTGCTTTGGCGCAAGCACACGGCGAACCGCCCCTTTTTCGCCCTCTATTATCCCAGCCCCAGAACCCCTTCAAGGGCGCAGATGGGCGCTACATCGCACCTCCGCTGTCCTTTCGCCATGGCTAAAGGACTCACAACGAGGAGACGCCACAAGACCGCATGAATTCTCCGCCAACCGCGGAAGTTGGGTTAGCGCTTGTTGATGTGAAGCAGGTGTTGAAGTATTTGGTCTGCTTCGGCTGCCCGTTGAATTGATGATCAACTTCAGCACCGCGTCACTTAACGGCCCGTCGAAAAAGACACCGCGTCGGCGGGGACATGGCGCTCCAGCCGGCCAACGGCGGGATCGCAACGTGTCCCCGGAACAGACGACATTTTCAACAGCCTGTTAGGGACGGTTTGCGTCGCATGGTCGTGAGCCCTGGCGTTGTCGTTTCTCACGTCCGTGATGGGGACTGCGTGTCTACGACGTGGATGTCGGTGCGGCCGGCTTTGGCGGCGGTGAAGGAAATCCAGCGGCCCGTTCGGTCGGTGAGGGGGTGGGGGTGGGTGTATTGGCCGGGGAGGGTGGCCCACTCGGTGTTGTGGAGGCAGATGGGTTCTAGGATGGCTTCGTCGGGCCGGCCGTCCCAGTAGAGCCACTGGAGTCTGTCTCTGGTAAACATGCCGTCGATGATGAGGGCTTGTTTGACGGGGTCGGGGGTGTTGTGGCCGTAGGATTGGGCCTGGGGGAACACGCGCTCCCAGAGGGTCTTGCCGTCCTTGGTCACGACGCCAAAGAATTCGCCGCCGGCGCTCGCGTGGCCGTGATAGGCGATGGCTGATCCATCCCACAGCCATGCCTGGTGAATCTGGAACGGACCGGGGAAGTCGGTCTTGACGGGGCGGACGGTCTTGGCCGCGATGTCCAGAAGCCAGATGCGGGGGGTCTTTCCATCGCTGCCGCGCCAGTATCTTGGGGGCAAGTCGAGATCGAAGTAGAGGAGATTGTTGTCCGTAGGGCAGAAGGCGCAGTGCGCGGATTGGGCGGGTTGAGGGTGTTCGTAGAGGACTTCCGCCACGCCACTGCCATCAAGGGGGACGCGGATGAGGCGAAGGGTGTGGGGGTAATCAATGAAATGCTTGGCGGGGTTGAGGGTGAGCTTTTCGCGCATCTCCGGATGGCAGGAGCTGAGGGCGATGGCGACGTGGCGTTCGTCGGGCGAGACGCAGGGGGCGCCGAAGATCCAGTCGGGGCCGCAGTCGTGGAGGAGGACGCGGGTCTGGCAGGTGTTGATGTCCACGGCCATGAGGCTGCGCTCGACGGCGAACACGGCAGTCTGGCTCTTGGGGGCCATGCAGACAGGGTTGCCGCAGACGCCGCGGCCATCAACGTCGTCGAAACGGAGGCTCATGCCCCGGTGAATGTAGTTGCGGTCGCCCACGCCAGGGGCGCGCCATAAAGCCTTGAGCTTGCCGGTGGTGGCTTCAGCGGAAAGGATCCACGTGGCGCCTTCGCGGACGGAGACGAAGGCGAGCTTGCCGCCGTCGGCTGTGAATCCGGAGTTGGTGTGGTAGGTGGGGGTCTGGTTGATGCGGCCCTGGGAGGTAAGCCGGCGGACGAGGCGGCCGGTGAGTGGATCGCGGGACTCTTGGGACTCGTTCCAGGTGTCGCCGATGTTCACTTCGTGATTCCCTCTTGGACAATCTCTACGCGGATGGCGTCCAGGCAGGGGTGGGATTTCTTTGTGCGCTGGAACTTGAGCGTGTCTTTGCCCGTGCCCTTGAACGTCAGGGTGTATTCCTTCCACTCCTTGGAGCCTGGAACGATAACGCGGGCGCCGTTCCACCAAACAGCGAGGGTGTCAAGCTCGGCGCCATCCACGCGCATCTGGAAGGTGACCTTGCAGGTTCGGCCTGGGGTGGTTTCGATCTGGCGCTGGAGAAAAGGGCTGAAGGAGACGGTTCTGTAATAGCGGGCGCCCTCGGGAGCGCCGCCTTCGATGATGGAGACGGCGCCGTCTTTTTGACCGGGCGCGGCAACAAGGGCCCAAGGGCTGAGTCCGGTGTGCGGACGGTTGCCGGAATTGCCATTGGGGGCGCTGACGGAGTACTGGCCAGGGGTGGCCTGCTCAAAGCCCCAGTTGGCGTCTGGCGACTGGGCGGATGTCTCGGGCTGGGACGGTCTCTCGATGGCGTGATTCCAGCCGTTGGGCGAGGCTTCCAGCGCGGCGAGGAAACCGACATTGGCCAGCATGCCGGGCTCGACCACGTCGCGGCGGTAGTCCATGAGCTTGGCCATGGCCGAAGCCAGGGCGTCGCGCTTCTGGGGATTCTCGGCATCGCTGGCCAGGGCCTGTTGGGCCTTGGCGACGTCGAGGGTGAGTTGGGCGTGTGTGAGGCCCTTTTCGAGGAATGCGACGCGGCGTTCGGCCAGGGAATCGCCGGCCGCGGCTTTCTGAGCCTGGGCGATGAGGGCGCGGCCCTGGGCCATGGCGTCGGGGGGGAAGATGTGGGGGGCGAACTGGACGAACTGGCGGAAGCCTGCCCAGCCGCCGCCTTCGGACGCGTCGTCGGCGTCGGTTTTCGCAGAGGCAGGCGGGTTCTTAGCGGCTGTCTCGGAGACGCGTTCCCAATGCTCGAAGTACTTGCGCACGGCGTCGGAGGCTTTGCCAAAGCCGGCGTAGTATTCGTCGAGGACCTTGTCCACGGGCCAGTCGGGGTGAGCGTGCATGCGGGCGAGGACATAGTGATCGGGACCTTTGCTGGCCCACTGGCTGGTGAGGCTGTCAAAAGCGGTGGCGACCGCGCCGTTACGGACGTGATGAGCGAAAACCTCGCCGATTCTGCGGGCCATGAAGATGGAGAAGTTGTGGCCGGTGAGCATGGTGTTGGGGCGAAGGACGAGGCGCGCGCCGGTGGCGTGCCACTGTTCCCATGTGGCCTTCATCTTGGTGACGTCGGCGTCTGTCCACGGGTAGTAGGGCCAGGGGACCATGGAGATGACGATGTGGTCGTTGAGCTTGGTCTCGACCGGGGGCAGGACGTAGTTGGAGTAGGCGTAGCCGAAGACCACGGCGCCGGGGACGGACTTCTCGGCCTCTTTTTGGAGGGCGAGGTAGAAACGGGCGTAGCGGTCGGAGAGCGAGGGGGCCGGGCGGCCTTTAGCGTCGGGCAGCGCGGCCTGGTAGCGCACCTTGCCGTAGGCGGGGTTGCTTTTGGATGGATTGGTGAGAAGGGACGCGTCGGTGACGAGGACGCCGCCGGACCAGTAGTCGTGGTTGAGGAAGCGGGGGTCTTTGGCGTCCAGCGCGCGGCACTGTGGGCATGTGCAGCCGGCGCAGGTGTCGTTTTCGCAGGCGTTGAGCATCCAGCCCTTGCCCCCGCCGATCTTGCCGCCGCGGAGGACGAGTTCATCCTCTTTGCGGTATCCCAGCCAGTCTTCGATCATCTGCTTGCGCAGGTCGGGGTTGCCGACGCACATGGAGATGATGTGCCCGCTCATGCCGGGGATGTAGCCGCGCTTGCCGTTGGGGAGTCGCTGGAAGAAGTCGGGGCGGGTCTCCAGGAAGCGCTTGGTGTATTCTCCGACGCTGTGGAAGTAGTGCCCGTAGGAATAGGTGACGGAGTTGCGCACGCCCATGCGCTGGCGCAGCAGCCACTTGCTCTGGGCCTCGGCAAAGGCTTTGAAGTGGGCCTCGGAATACCAGCGGTTCTTGTTGGCGATCAAGGCCCACTTGAAGCCATACTCGGCTTCGGCGAGGCGTTCCTGGCCCGCGATGTCCAAGGGTCCTACGGTGAGGTCGGCGCGGGGAGGGATGACTTCGCCTAGCTCGCTGGGCCATAACCAGCGGACCCCCATCTCGCGATCGAGGAACTCGTAGACGGCGAAGAGCGTTCCGTGGCGCGTGCCACGGTAGCGGTCGCCCGGCGCGCCGTCGTTGTCGGAACCGGCGAGGAAAAGGTCCTGGCCCACGGTCCGCAGGCCCCATTTGACGCGTTCGTTGCGGGCGTATTCCTCGGCGGGGTCTGCTTGGCCGGGAAAGGCGATGCCGGCTTTGCGTGTGGCCTGGCAATCGCCGAGGAAGACGCGGTGGGGCAGGGCGCTGTCGGCCCGCGCTTCGCTGACAATCTCGAGCTGCGCGCCGGTGGCTTTGCGGATGTGGTACTGAAGTTCCTCGGCGGCGTACTTGACCACGGGCACGGCGTTGTCGGGGACGACGATCCGAGCGCGCGGCTGGCCGTTGCTGACGAGGGTCAAAGGCGCGGCCGACGCGGCGGCCTGTAGCAGCGCAATGGAAACGGCTGCTCCCCATTTGAGGCGGGTGGGCATTGGCTTCTCCTTTTGGGGCGTAACGTTAATGATCGGTTGCGGAGATGTGCGGCTATTTCCGCAAGCAAGCGTTGGTGTGGTGTTTCAAAAATAGCTTTGCTATCTCTGAAACACTACATGACACAAACCCGGCGCATAACGCGTCTAAAGTATCGAGCTAGCCCGCCCTGTGGTGTTTCGGAAATGCAAGGCATTTTCGAAACACCACATTAGCGGCTCGTTGAAAAAGACACCGCGTCGGCGGGGACATGGCGCCTCAGCCCGCCAACGGCG
>ERZ795052.7027-NODE-7027-length-10083-cov-4.067012_pt1 | contig 10083 bp, 9 predicted proteins | sample MGYA00375136_ERZ795052 | MGnify/ENA primary metagenome ERZ795052 (study PRJEB30181, sample SAMN05720156) | activated sludge metagenome | isolation source: Anaerobic digester | place: Japan | collected 2015-05-26 ... | reverse complement strand
CGGTTATATCAAAATTAGCTAAATTTAGTGCTTCAGATGTACCATTAGTGGCCATATCGGCTTCTGCTGCTGCGAGGAAATATGCTAAGTCAGCATCCTTATTCAGAAGTATCTGTCTCTTAATAGCTTCCGAAAGTGTTCTAATAATATCAATTTTAAATATTGCACGGAAATCCTGAATGTCTTCGGGAGGAAGCTCAATCAAGAAATCTTCATTCTGATCGATTGTAACATCAGTCATTTCTGTTTCAATCCTAACTTTGATTCTACCATTCATTGTGCCTATCGACATAAATCTGACACTCAGAGTTGCGCTAGCTGTTGTAAATGAAGATAACGAACCGCCTGTACTATAAATTACCTGATACTGGAAAATACCGGTATCATAATTAATATTACCAGTAAATGAACCAGTAACTGTTTTACTATCATTTGATGTAAAAGTAAATGTGCCAACGAACTGATTTCTGTTATCAGGTTTTATAATCACTGAAACGTTGCGAGTTACACTGTCACCACCAGCAGGTGATTCTGTTACTGTAACACCAGTGATCATTGTGTATCTTCTATTGATTCTGTAATCATCAGCTGTTACTGTTGCAGGTGAAACTGCTGCAGATGCGAGTGTAAAAACATTATTGCTTACTCCTGGAGTTACAGTTAAACTAAGTGCACTCGGTCTTATTGTCTGAGACATTGTGGGTATTCTAACTGCAGTTGATGTTCCACCATATCCACGAATATATGCCATAATTTTAATTCTTGGAATGGATACAATTGGAGAAGATACTGGATAAACATTGCAAAGTTCGGAAATTATAGGTTCTGCATAAATATCAACGAGAATAGGAAAACTTAATACTGTCCAACCAAAAGACAGTGTAGAGCCAGGAACGTTAGCAGCTTCTGTAAGGATTGCTTCCCTCTGTCTATTAGCAACAGCAAGAACACTGGATCTTACTTTTGCATCAAGACCATCTGTAAGGGCATCCATATAAGCCCTAAACATTCCATTTTCAGTTATGAGTTTAAGTGCACCAGCTGGAGTTCCAATTTCATCGCTGTGCTCATTTATAAACTGTTCATAGTGTTCGAAAAGAGGTATATCTGACATAGTTCAATCTCCTTTATTATTAAAAATTGAATTTTATTTTTTTAGAAACGATATCACAAAATTTTTCATTTATAATATCATCAATAAACCTTGTAATTACCTGATTTCCATCCATAATTGTAATCTTATCGATATTTAAAACATTCATATCAACATGTTCAAAAATTGTTTCATAGATGTTATCAGCGAGAAACTCAGAAGCGCTTTCTGGTAAGAATTCAAGTACTTTTGCATTAGTATGACTTGGATTTGATACGATGTCGTACGTAATTGGTCTGATGGGTTCTTTAACCATGATAGTTCCATCTGATAGAGCTTCGACCGCTCCAAGTGCACGGAGTGAAAATCCTACATCCACTTTATCTTTCATAATTAAATTATAAAGATCTGGACCTTTGAAACCACTTAGAGTTTCAAATATTCCACACACTTGTTTATCATTAATGTATATTTGTCTTAAAAGAGCCCCACAATTATTAATCTCAACTATAGCAGCTCTTTTCTTTAAAATATTAGGATCAGCTGATACAAAAAGTGGATGATCTATTTCCATCAGTAACGAACGACTTGCCGCTTTTGGAGATAACTGAGTTACAATGGACTCACATATATTCATTGGATAAACTCGTCCATTTGCATTCTTCTGTTCAACTTCTTGTAAAGTAGCCTTAGCACATACTTTCATCCTACCATCTGTAGCTCGTTGTTCTTCTAAGATCTCGATTTGGTTATTTGCTGTAACATGTGTTCCTTCAATGATAAATCCATAATGCTTGATTTCAGGTTGTTTCGCCATTTGTCAACCTCGCTATTTTTTCTTCTAGATATTCTATTAAACTATTAGCAAGTACTAATAATGAATTATACGACAAATCATCTGCAAACTTCAACACAGTATTTAAATCCTCGTCTGTAATATTACAACTCTTAAGTCGACTTTGTAATTCTTGTAGTCTTTGAATAAGAAAATATTTCTTTAGTGGAATAAATTCTGGAGGAGTAGCATCAGCAGACTCTTCAGGCATTTCTTCGTCTTCTAAATCATCCTCGGCATAATCTTCATTATCATACTCCTCTTCAGACGGCTGTTGTGAAACAACCATCCTCTGTGGTGTTTGCTGAACAACTTGCTGAGGTTGCTGAACTACAGCTGCTTGTTGAGGTGGTTGTTGAATATTAGTTACTTCCATAAATTGCTCAAATAGAAACATTACCCACCTCCTTCTCCAGACGCAGCATCAACTTTTGCTTTAGTCTGTTGTAAAAGAACGTATTGGTCAGCTTTCTTTTTAAATTCGTCCCAATTAATATACGGAATATATTGTTGTAAAAAGTAATAAGGATCAATTGATGTCTGCAATGTCTGAAAAATGCCATTTATATTACCTATAGATGATAATGACATCTCAATTAATTGTAAAATTAATGTTATAGGTGGTATTAAACCAATTTGTACATACTCAGATGGTTTAATTTGTTTATCTCCTATCTTTAAATCTTTTATTTGAGCAATAATATCAATAATTTTATTTAGCCCACCTGTAACATTTTCTTGAATATCAACTATTTCTGTCGCGAAAGCAACATTAGTATGAACTAACTGCTCACGCAACTCAATCACATCTGCGTAACCCAAATACGCTGGTGGAATGCCTGAAAGACTCATTATTTCCCTTCTAGCATCCTCCAAATCAGCAACTCTAACAGTTGGATCACCATGACTAGCAATCTCAACATCGATTGGTTTGTTTCCACCTTTTGCTAAGATAAACATATCCTTAAAATCACTTAAAATTTTCGGTATACTCTTAAAGCTCGATATATCATCGAGCGTAACACTAGTATTATATAACTCTCTTTTAATTTTCTGAATCATACCAGCGTGCATTTGAGTTGCACCAATGTCAATAGTCCATTTACGAACAGGTGCTGCTCTAGATAATTTTAAAATTACATTAGCAAGCTGTGATAAAATATATAACTTTGAATGAAAAGTTAACGGATCAATAAATGAACCACCATATGGATCATATTCAGAAGATAAAAGACTGAAAGGCACCATCCTGCTAACAGGAATAAATCTAACTTGTATTCTATTTAATTGTAACTTTCTTTGTGATAATCCATGTTCAACTACAAGTCTCTTAATATAGTTAAAAATACTTGGATCAAGACCTTTTAGCAAGCTATCAAGTGATTCATTACCACTTGAAGGTGTTCTATTAGCTTTCTCCAATGTAGTTTTTACTATGTAACGCACTAAACGATCAGTAATATTTTCTTGTGATACTACATCTCTGCCTAAAATTGACGTAACTCTACCAACCAAAGTTGATAAAGTTTGTGTCAAATTATAGACCATAGGTGTTTCGTCTTTTGCAACTTCTAAATATCCCAATATTGAGCCGTAATCTGTTTGAAGTATTACTATATTATGTGGTTTGTGAATCTTAAGTAAAATATTATCTAGATTAAACACATTTATATTCTGTTCATTTTCTTGTTTTTCTTCGAAATTATAAACGGCAAAATTGTCAACAACTTCAGTCAAACACTCTGCTATTCGTGAAACAATAACATCAACCTGTTGATCCACATTGCCGTTCTTCTTATATTGCAATTGTTCAACCCTATTATTTAACGTTTTAACATTTGATTCAAATAGAGCTACCGTATTTAATATATTTGCCGATTCTTTCTTTTTAGCTTCAGCATTAATATCAACTACTTCGACAAAACAATCGCCATAAACAAGTGCTATTGGTAAAATCTTATTTCGCAATTTTATGGCTAAATCAAATGTTTTTAAACACACTTCTGCAAACTTCTTTACATGCTCAAAAATTTCAACATCCAATTCTTTCTCAAGAGATGTATCACTTACTGGACGAATCAGTAAACTCTTTCCTGTAACTGGATTTTTTTGTAAGATATTCGCAATGTATACTTTTACCATTCTTTTAATAATCGGCACGTATCTATAAGCTTCATCATATATATTGTATCTTTCCAGTCGATCTCTCGAGACAGAGACGCTTTGAAGTAATCGATCGATTTCTTCCTTTGGAGCGTTTTCCATAAAGGAACTAACAAAATCGCTCGAAATCATATCAGATGTTTCTTGCCGATTCAAAGTAGGAAATTGATTAATCAAAGCATCTATTCGATTATCAATATCTTTTAATTCTTCATCTCCAAAAAAGGAACTAAAAAATGACATAGGTTCTTACCTTTTTAAATTTGATATGATGTATAAAATCAAACCATCAACACTATAATACTTTAATAATACTTTTAAACAACGATCTGATAAGTACTTCTTCATGATTTCTTTAGCGGCATCTGCGAGATAATCATTATATATTTTCATGTAAGCTTCAATTGCTTGTGTTCTAGATTTAGGATCTAGATCATATTGAGCTTTTAAATGTTCCAATTTCGGTAATAATATAAATTGATGATAATAATCAATAATATTCATTAATACCTGCTCATTAATAATCAAATTACTATCTTCTTCTTTTCTAAATCTAAAAACAAGCATCGCTAATAAAACAGCTTGAATTAATAAAAGTACACAAATTAAAACATTAACCAAGAATACCCTCTTTCTTCAACTCTTTAAGTGCAGCATCAAGCTTTGTTTCATCAATATTTTCTTCAAGAATCTCTACTGGAATACCATCTCTTTCCATCATTACTGCAACATAAGCATCAAAACTACCAGATTCAGTAATAACTTCATCCTTTGCGAGATCTTCTTCAAGTCCTTCCATGAAAAGGTTAAGACCTCTTTCGAAGCCCTCGTCGACGGCTTCATCAATCAACTGTACAAATTCTCTAAGCATAAACATATCCTCCATATTATTAGTATTTTGTTAAAAAGCTCTTGGTGTGTCAAAACACCCAATTTCCCGGTTGATATTATAGTTAGCCTTTTGGATACCTTCAAAAAGTGCAAATAATTTATAAAAAATATTCGAAGGGTTCATAATTTTGATAAAGGTTGTTGTTCCACCGGCAAGAGCTAGTAAGTTGTTCCTCTTCTTCTTCTTAGAACTTCAAATTCCCCATAAATCTCAGGATCAACTCGTCTTCTAACGTCTGTTTCAAATTGTCTTTTTGCTATTCTTCGAGCTTCTTTAGCTCTCTTCTTTATCTCTTCCGGACTAGTCTTCAGTTGACTATTTATTATATACTCTCTAACAGTCTTCTTCGGATCACCAGTCATACCAGGAAGAGGTCGACCAGGTTTACTAACTTGCCATTCAAACAATCCACAAATACTAATCATATTTAAATTCTCCTAAATTAAAATTTATCGGCCAGAGCTATAAAAGATCTGGCCGATTTTCATTTACATAAACATTGAATCACTATCAACTTTAAATGTTTCTTCCAACATTCCTGTAGATACACTTGATATTGCTAAATCTGTCAACATCTGAACATCCCTTTCTAATCTTTCACTATTTGTCTTTATAATTGGTGCGTCTTTAATATATTCATCAATATTATTATAAATTCTCAAATTATGTTTACAAAATAGCATATATTTAACTTTTTCTTTTTCTGAATCTTTTGATTTAGTAATAACAAATTCGAAAGGAATTAATGTATCTACAATCTGATCTTTAATCTTCATCAATTCAGGATTTACAAAATCTATAACATTACTATTTTCTACACTTCTTCTAGGAATGACAAATGATCTAACTTCTTCAGAAAGAAAATTTAAATCACTCCTCATTCTACACATATACATAAAATCTGTATATCTAACTTTCTTATAACTATCACCAGTTGTTTCATTTCCTAATTTAGTAGTTGTTCTTTCAGCATCTTTTCGACTCTGAGTAGGACTGATTGTAGGAACTTTATGAATTCTAGATAATGCTCTAAGTTCTTGAACAACTTGTCCTAAAGTATCATATTCTTTTATGTTGCTAAAACGATACACAGTTGGATTCATACAATCAATGTAATCTAAAAATATCATTTTAATATTATATCCTTCTACTTTTAAACGATCTATAAACCGGCCAAGATCTCCTGGTGTAAACTCATTTTCGTTGCAATGTTTAATAATTAGATTAACATTTCCAGCTGTAACTTTAGCAACACTTGTCTTTAAAATATTTTGAAACATTTTCTCTAAACTATAGATTAATTTAAAATCATTGTCTGGTGGAATACCAGCTAATTGAGTTGCTCTTGTCATTTCATAAGATTTAGCAAATAACTTCTTTAATGTATCAAATCTATAATTTCCAAAAATTGATGCAAAACGGCGAGATAATTTATATATATCATCTTCAAGAGTTATAAACAAGATGGCATCGTTCTTTTCGAAATCGGCAAGATTATTCTTAATCATTCGATAACAGAGATTGATCAAGAATATTGACTTACCATGATTAGACGGCGCCGATATCAAATGTACACTTGAACTTTCAATACCATCTAAAATAGTATCCAACGTATCAAATCCAGTTCTAAATACTGAAAAACCTTTTGAAATATAATGTACTAATGTTTTCGCTAATTCTTCACATGAAGACTCATCAGAAATTATAAAATAATCTGCAAGTTTTTCTTCTTTTGTTACAGATTGTAGTTTTGATAGATCATTATAAGCGGCAATAACTAAATCTTTATAATTTTTAAGAGCTTCGAAAGGAGATAAGTGATTCTCGAAAATTGAGTCTTGCAAATTATCCAATAGTGTAACTGTTGAACTTACAGACATTATTTCATAATATGAATGTATAATATTAATAATATTATCAGTCTGTTTTCTAAACTCATCAGAATCTGTAATACGATTATCTATTGCTTTCTGAACAAGTTTAGTAGTTGCTAAATCTTTTGAAACTAAATGTTGAAATACATTATCATATGTCAGAAAATTTGCGCTCGCTTCCCGAATAGTCAAAAGAGTGTTCGCAACATGTATCTGACTCTGAATCACTTTAGTATTCGAAAGTTGTAACTTATAGACCATATTGCTTAACTCTTTCAAAAAACTCTTAATATACTCCACTACAGAATTAGTTTTATCAGATGAAAAAGCTCCAAACTCAGATGGATGTAATGTAACTCTAATAATATCAACAATAAAATCTTCAGATGTGAATGTTGATATAAATGCTTTTAATAATGTTTTTGAGTCTTTATTAATAGCGCCTCCAAAAGTCATATTATCTCCTTAGAAAAATGTTCCTGTTGTTTTAAGATCACTAACTGATGGACCAGCTCCTTCGGCAGCAGCAGCAGCTGAAGACGGTGCACCAGCAGCTACCTTCATCCAATACTTTAATCTCGCTTGAAAAGTTTTGCTATCGATTCTACCCGCACCAAACGCAGCTTTTAAATCTTGTATTCGCTGTAATGCCCAATTCCTTCTCTCGACAGCTGAAGAAGTTGCAGCTTGCCGACGAAGTTGTTGTTCAAAAAGTTCATCCAAACTAGTCATACTTTCTCCTTTTATATTTTTATTATCAATTAATAATATTTCTTTATAAAAAATGAAACATTTATACAATAAAATAAGAAAATGCACCGTAAATAATTTCTCTGGTAAGTACTGATAATATCATATTTTCAATAAATTGCAACATTCTTTCCTTTGTTGTTCCACTTAGCATATTACTAAACATTGTATTCATATCATAAGCTGTAGGAAAATCAATAGAAATGTCATAGCTACCAGCTGGAGGAAATGGATCAAAAGAATGTGTTGTGTTTGTGATAACTCTATTGAAAAGTGTAGTAAAGTTATCTGTAAAAGTTTGAAACAAACAATCTCCAGAATCTGAATTAATTAATTTATATCTCATATAAACTTTTAAATATATATCAACAACTTCATGATAATCATACCAATTAAAATCATAGTCAACATGCCCATTATTTCGTAAGTATACGAAAATATCTTCTAAAAGTTCACGAACGAATGTTTCATAAGTTGTAGATTGAAAGAAAGAATCTAATAATTCAAGATAATATATAATACACGCGAATCTTGGAACTTGATAAGCATTTGAAATTTGTGAGAGATAATTAACCGGCGAGAGCTTCACAGTGTTCACAAGATATGTTCTAAGTGTATTATAGTTTAATATCGACTGTGGAAACAAATACTCACCAGGATGAGCTGGATCAGACACAGGAGCAGAATCATATAATTTATCAACTATATCAAGAAATTGTGACAAAGTAAACGTATCAACTCCAGATGGTTTTATAACATTTTCAGTGTATTCTTTCATACACAGCGGCAAAATATTCATAAATCGATGATGTTGAAACTTATACAAGTAACTTATGAATAAATATGCCTCAATATTAGCTGTAGTAATTTTAGCTAAATAGTTATCGAAAGTATCACGTTCTACCTGAGCATATTTTGATACTTCGACTTGAGTTAAAATTGTGTTATCATTATAAATTTTAGATAATATATTACAACTGATTATATGATATAATAAATTTGTTGAAATGGCACTTAATGAATAAACTGGATTATTTGAAACAGAGGTCAAATAAGAACTTAAAATTGTAGACAACTCTGAAAGTTTAGTTTTTACAATTACAGCAATTTGTTCCCTAAGTAAATCATTTACATTGATAAATCCATAAATTGATCTACAAACTAAATCAATTAACTCATCAGACATTGTATTTTTATAACTAGTTATAAACGAACTAAAACTATCAATTAATACAGAATTATTGACTCTGCTGCCGCTTGAACCATATGTATTAAAATAGATCAAGTAAAGCAATAATTTACTTGATAAATTACAAGAGCTCGTTATTAAATTAAATAAATAACTTTGAATAGAATATAAGTGTATACAACAACTATTTTCAAGTCCAGCACTTTCACTCTCTCCAACAGAACAAAAATTATCAGCATATAAACTGCTGAAGAAATTTCGATATGATCTATCAAACATAAAAGATCTAAAATTCAATTCCTTATTATATAAATCTGAAATTCCGCTCATATATGCATATTGAAATGTTGCATATTTTTCAATATTATCTTTTTCCAAAGGAATTAAATCATAAACAGCTTTTTGTCGAATTACTTCAGGTTTAGATATTAAGGCTGTCTCTAGATCTTCAACGTTATCAGATGTAACATTATAAATTTTAATAACATTTATAGAATCATCAGCTGATAATATATTATAAAAATATGGAAACAATGGAAAATTATCTAATTTAGCAATAAAATCTTTTGTCAGAAAACTCGACTCACGACAAATCGAATATCCCTCACTAAATATTCTATCGAAAAAAAGCATCTTTTTAACATAATCAAATGTATAAGTTAAATAACTAGAATAACCATCGGCAAGAACACTCATAAAATTTTACCTCAACTTTAGAATTTAAAATTATTCTTAAACTTACTCTTAACAGTACTACCAACGGAAGATAAACTTTTAACATTTAAACCGAGCTGGTTAGCTGTATTCTTTGCAGAATTTAAAGCATAAGAAAATGGATCTAATTCACTTGGATTAGTAGCTGCAGATGCTACACCGCCACCTCCACCACCAATAATTCCAGATTTTGGCATATCAGGTTTATCTGGTTTAAGAAAATTACCATATATCTGAAAATCACCTTCAGTAACTCCAATATTTACTGGTCGAAGAGATGTTAAAAATTTACCCATTGTCATTAATGGATAATTTACTTCTTCTAAAGTGTTCTGATTAATTATATCACTTGTTGGATCTTCTAAACCACCATTAACGAATATATTATAATCAGGAATATATTTATTTTTTTCCTCTTCTGCAGGTGGTTTGAAAACGGCAAACCCTTCAAATAGAGTCTGAAAATCAATCGAAACATCAACTACGAGTGGTTGTTTATAAATATTAAAACTTGTATCTTCACCACCTCTTCTTAATGTAATACTATTAATAGAACCGAGAACAGTGTAGTTC
>ERZ795052.7024-NODE-7024-length-10086-cov-4.565646_pt1 | contig 10086 bp, 7 predicted proteins | sample MGYA00375136_ERZ795052 | MGnify/ENA primary metagenome ERZ795052 (study PRJEB30181, sample SAMN05720156) | activated sludge metagenome | isolation source: Anaerobic digester | place: Japan | collected 2015-05-26 ... | reverse complement strand
CCCGTATCCGCGCCATGCGCTGCCCCTCCTCCGGCGTCAAAAAATGGTCCCCGTAGGAATAAAACCGGCCACGGCCATCAGCATCGATCTCGGCCTTCCCGGTTACATCGAGAGACGGCTTTATATCGTTGTAATCACTGACGATGACGGTGGAAGGTGTCAGGCTGTATCGGCACGTAAAACGGCTTATGATTTCCTGCAGGTGCAGGGCCTCCAGGCCTGAAGGCGGTGAATAACGCACAGACTTCCCCTGGGGCATGGACGTGTGCGTCATCCGGCTATCTGTAAAGATGACCTTTTCGCCGCTTTGGGTCTGCTCGAAAAAGTAATAGATCCCTTCCCGCTCCAGCCATCGGGAAACGAAGTTGAGGTGACTCTCACCGTACTGGCAGACAAAATCGACGGGCAGATATGTTTCCTGGAGACGGAATTCAAAGTCGAGGGAAGTCAAACCGCCGTCCTTGAGAACATCCATTAAAAAGTTCGGGAGAGACTTGTCCAGGATGACCTGATTGTGATGTGTGAGCGACAGCCAATAAAGCATAGGAACGAGGTGCGCCCGGTAAAAGACCACGCCACCGAAATTGTGGAGCTGCTCGAAGCTCAGGAGTATCCCCTGATAGAGGACATCATCCCCATCATCGCGGTGGATGATCAGTCGGGCGGGATTCTGAATGACGGTCTCATGGTCGATCGTCAGCTCGACGGAGACCAGCAAAATCTCAAATCCATAGGGCTGCGATATCGCCTCGCTCCCCTTGAAACTAATCACCCCGAATGTATCGGCCGAGAACGCGACGGATACGAAAGAAAATTTCTTTGAAGTCAAGTATTCCATGGTCAATCCACGTTTAATGTGCAAAAGGGACTTTTAGCTGCAACGTTGCTACCATAAAAAAGTAAATTCCAGCCTCCGTGAGAGGGGTAATCAGAAAGCGGATGAGGCCTCCCGTACATAAGGATGCCCTCCACGCCCCGCCACGCGGCCTCGAAGCCACGGAAAACGTCACTGTCGAATATGTTTTTCAGGAGGCGGGCAAGCATATCGTTGATTTGCTTTTTCCACGTCTTCGGGCCGGCCGGCTCGGCCGCCGGCTGCCCTTGTACGGCCATCATGGAGAGAATGTTGTCCACGGCGTTCCGCGGGCGTGCCCGGGTTTCCCGTGCCGGCAGGGACAGGTCAAGTGGCGGCACGGGCCATGCCGTCTTCAGGTATCTCGCAGCTTCTTCCGGGGTCTTCCCGCTTGCAGTCGACTGTTCGATGAACTCATCCGCATCATGGAGGTCTTTCAAATACGGCGTTATCCGGATCAAGCCGTCAGGGGTCATGTTCTTCATCCGGGTGGGACACACGGTGACGCCGCCGGCGGGGCAGATATCCGCGGGCTGCGGTATACATAATTGCGGGCGGCAAGCTGCTACGGCGTCATAAAGCGTTTCCATCGCCACGGAGATCATTTCAGGAGAGGAGGTGTCCGGTGTCGGGCGGAAAGGTGCCCGGGCTAAGATGGTAAAAGAAACTTTCAGTATTTTCATGATACGCCCTGAGATACTCCCTTCCAATTATGAAAATGCGAATGTAAACGCCCCCGTTTCATCCACATCGAGATGCACACTCATCGGCAGGCCTCCTTCGGTGATGTGCGAAAGTATCGTCCGGGACAACCGGGGAAGGACATTCCCGTTCAGTATGTACTCGATGTTTCGGGCGCCCGTTTCCACTTCCGTGCATCTTTCGTTGATCCGATCCACCACCGCCGGTGCGTAGGTCATGGCCATGCGGTTGTTTTCCATGAGCATTTTCTGGATTTTTTTTAGCTTGAGTTCGACGATAAGTCTCATGGCTTCGGTATTGAGACTGTAAAACGGGATGACGGTCATGCGAGCCAAGAGGGCAGGTTTGAAATGTTTCGACAAAATGGGCCGCACGGCCCCGAGAACGGCTTCCAACGGAGGCGCTTCCCCCATGGCCGTCATCTCCTGGATGATGTCGGAGGCGAGGTTGCTCGTCAAAATCAGGATCGTGTTCTTGAAATTGATTTCCTTTCCTTCCCCGTCCGTGAGCATGCCCTTGTCAAAGACCTGGTAGAAGAGGTTCATGACGTCGATATTGGCCTTCTCCACTTCATCCAGGAGAACCACCGAATAAGGTTTCTGGCGCACCGCCTCCGTGAGCATGCCGCCCTCGCCGTAGCCTACATATCCGGGAGGGGAGCCGATGAGACGGCTCAGCGTGTGGGCTTCTTGAAATTCACTCATGTTGATTGTGACCACGTGACGTTCGCTGCCGAAAAGCAAATCGGCCAGCACCAGGCCCGATTCGGTCTTGCCCGTGCCGCTCGGGCCGACGAGGAGAAATACGCCGATTGGCTGGTTGGGATTTTTGATCCCCGATTTTGCCGCCCTGATTACTTCCGCCATGCTCGAAAGAGCGTGATCCTGTCCTTTGATCCGTTCCTTCATGCGCTCGTCCAGGTTGATGATCGTCTGCGCCTCGTCCTTGAGGACCTTTCCCAGCGGTATGCCTGTCCAGTCGGAAACGACTTGGGCAACCACATCAGGATTGACCTCTGTCTGGATCAGGGGAGAGGTTCCCTGGATGTCCGCCAGCGTTCGCTCCGCCTCCGCCAACCGCGCTTCCAGTCCTTCCCTATCGTCCGAGGCACTCTCCGTGACTCGGTATCGCTCTTCCCGTATCTCGATAACTTTCTGTGCCGCCTCCTTCTCCTTCAGCCAGCGTTCCCTTATCTCATCTGCTTCCGCCGACGTTTTCTCCTTCTTCTCCACGACCGACAGGTATTTCTCCTTGTCGATCCTCACGCCGCCGACGCGGTCCCGGTCGAGCGCCTTGATTTCCCGTTCAAGAGCCTGAAAGGTCCTTTCCTTGTCCTCAAGCGCCGTCGGCTTTGCGGTAAGATTGATCTTGACGCGGGCGCAGCTCGTATCCAGTAGGTCAATGGCCTTGTCGGGGAGAAACCGGCCGGTAATGTACCGATCGGAGAGGTTTACTGCAGACTCCACGGCATCGTCCCGGACGATGACCTTGTGCGCCCCTTCGTAACTCGCCTTCAATCCGCGGAGCATGACCTTCGTCGTGTCGACACTCGGCTCGTCGAGCTTGACCAGCTGGAAACGCCGGGCCATAGCGGGGTCTTTCTCGAAGTACTTTTTGTATTCCGTCCAGGTGGTCGCCGCCACCGTCCGCAGCTCACCCCGCGCCAGGGCCGGCTTCAGGAGGTTTGCAGCGTCGCTTCCCCCTGCGGTCCCGCCGGCGCCGATCAGCGTGTGCGCTTCGTCAATAAAAAGAATGATCGGTTTTTCCGACGCCTTTATTTCATTGATGACCCCCTTCAGGCGTGTCTCGAACTCTCCCTTTACGCCGGCGCCCGCTTCCAGAAGACCCATATCGAGTCCTAGGAGCGTCACGTCCCTGAGCAAGTCCGGCACATCACCCTCCACGATGCGCAGGGCCATACCCTCCACCACGGCGGTCTTTCCCACGCCGGGTTCGCCGACGCAAATGGGGTTGTTCTTCCTTCGCCTCGCAAGAATGTCGATCATCTGGCGTATCTCATTGTCTCTGCCGAAGACAGGGTCGATCCCACCGGCCCGCGCCCTTTCTGTGAAATCCGTGCAAAAGCGGGCGAGAAAACCCCCATCTGCCTTTCCCGGAACCGGTTCTGCCGCCCCCGGCTCCCGGACGGCAGCGGTTTTTTCCACGGACGATTTCGTCATGGCCCAGAACTCGTTCACCAGGGTCTCCCGACCGATCTTTTTGATCAGATCCACATAGCGCCCCATGGCGAAAAACGCAGGCTTCCCCAAGAATGACAGGAGAATGGCCCCTGAACGGATATTCTTTTCCCCCAGGTCGATGGAGGCAATAAGCCACGCGTCCTGGAGAAGTTCCATGAGAAGAGGGGAAAATACCGGCCTGGCCGCATTGCCCGTCTTGAATTCTTCCAATGTTTCATCCAGCGCCTTCTGCACCCTTCCCGGGTCGAGGTCGAACTGACGGAAGATAAGCGGCAGGTCCGAATCGGGGTCTTCGAGGAGTTTGGTGAACAGGTGCTCCACCGTTATCTCGTAATGGGTCCGAGATACGCACAGGCCTGCGGCGTTCTGCAGGGCGTTGGTGCAAAAGCTGTTCAGATGTAAAAGCAGGGACTTTATGTCGACGGTAACCATACGTACCCCCTTGTTCAAATTCTAAATAAGTTCAAATCTCGAAATCTTAAGCGTTTCGGCAATTCTCGATTCGGATGCTGTTCGTAAATCAGGATTCAGCTTTTCGTATTTTTCAATGCAGCCCCTGATCCGTGAAGCGTACGGCGGTGTCTGCGGGCTGAAAACCATCTGAGAAAAGCCACGTATTCCAGCCGAGCCGACACCGTTTTTCATCTCCAAACTTCGTTGTCGCTGCTTCACCCGGGATTAAAACCGCTTCCACATCCCAGGCCAGAGGCTGGTCCAGATAAAATCCGATGAAAGACTTCAATCTATGAAATATGGGTTTATCGGGGAGATACCGGTTGAAATCTTCTCCGGTCAAGGGGCCGATGCAAACCCTGAATTTCCCCAGACGTTCATAGGTGTCACTCCCCACGTAGGCATCTTCTCCCAGAAGATTCCCCGACACTCCCAGGATGAATCGCTGCTCCTCGGGAATTTCAACGGTTCTTTCCACGCACTGGATGATTTGGATAGCCGGGTCATGAAGGACGTCGGCCAAAAGCGACTTCAATCCCTCGGCACATCGGGGCAACTGTGTCATCAGGCCCGCATACCGAATCTTTTCATGCGGATTCTCAACGCTCTCCCGCAGTTTTTTCCCGCCGAGGCCGATGAGACAGTACAGCCTCTCAAGAACCTCCTGATCGATTTCTTCAACCAGATTGAAAAATAACCGATACTTGCTCCAGCATCTGAAGTAGAGGGAGTAGAGGCGGGCGTTGAAGATGTCGATGAAATCCCTGCTGACGGACTGGTCCCTTGCCCGTTCCAGCAGCAAGTCCTCGGTATAAAACGTAGGAAGGGGCGAAGACGTTCCGTATAGTCCTAAAAATGTCGCAGTGACTAAAAAACGGCCCGGACGATCCGGGAATTCTTCGATGGAGGCGACATCGGTTTCAGGAAAGGCTAAAGAAAGCTCGGGCCGCACCCTGATACGTTTCTCCACGCCTTGTTCATGCACACCCGGCCCCGCCTTTTTGTGGAGCACATAATGGAGAAGCCTGAGTGCCTGGGTGAAGGAATAACGCCGTCCCTCTTTTAGCAGGCTGCTTTTCAGATCAGAGGCCTGTCCCCCATCCTCACTGGCCATACAAACCTTTCTCCCGTCAGACTGTCTTTCAGATGGAACTGCGTGAAGGTGTTCATGCTGCTGTAAACCCCGAAAAACAAATCCATCACCGCCCCGAAAAGAAAGAGGTCTCCCAACCCGGCAAAATGATCATGCCGCGAGGTCATTTCCAGATTTTGCCCCCTCATCATCATTCCCCGCAGCAAGCGATCCGTAGGCGATACCTGAAAATTAGCGATGCCGTCGATCCTCTTGAGATTGGCGGTCACGGCCGCCCTGTCCCTTCCTTCAGGATATGCGTATAATTTTAACAGTTCCTTTATATTCTCCGCATCGGCCAGGCTGAAATAGTTCAGTGACAGATGGGAAAGAAATCTCCACGATGCGTTGCTGCCCAGAGGGGGATCGACCGTCGAAGTTGGGGGAATTACATTCCGGAACGATAAAAGTTCCGGTGAGTCGGAGGTGGGCATGCAGATATCACCGAGTCTCAGCCGCTCGGCAAGCTCGCCGTTGGTACAGGTCATGGATACGGATATGGTTTCCCTTTCCGGCTCGCCACCTGTAGGCGGATACGTCAAAGAAAGATACACTTCCGGGCTGTTGTCGATGGGCGATCGTGTGTAATTGGCCTGGTAGATCGGATGATCGTCTCCACCATGCTGAAAACGTTCCAGTGGTACGTACTCTTTTCTTGCCAGGCTCCCCTGGGTATGGCCGATCACACTGTCGATACTGTATACGCGGTAATGTCGTTTATCCAAGCCGGCAGGGCGGATGCGAATTTTTTCCAGGCGGTGGTCGAACAGAAAAGGGTCGGCCTCGTGAGGAAACAGGTTAACAACGGGCGTACCGAAGAGGATAAAATTATCCGATTTGACCTTCGGCGGCGCGATCGGCGACGGCATCAGCTCGAAAAGGATTTCAAACCTCTTTCCCTTTCCCCTTTCCTGCCAAGTTTCCCATCCATGCAACTCGAAAAAGAGGAATTTGCGGGGAAGGAGGAAATACTCCTGGAGGAGGCGGTAGCCGGAAAAAGACAAAGAGGGAAAAGGCAGCATGCAGTTTTCCGTATCGAATCCGACCGGTTTTAATGCATCTTTCGGGAAAACACAGGGACTCCCTTTTTCCGACGGCCTGACGACGATCTGTCGAACGTACCGCGTGAGAATCATAAAAAGATCGGTGGATTCACTATAGCTGCCACCAAGGAAAAAAGAGAGCTTTTTCGGCTGCCACTGGGAAAGGTCGGGACCGGTTGTCTCCAGGACGATGCGGATCACGTCGGGCTTGCCGGTTTGCCGTGCTATGTCGGCAGAAATCAGTCGCAGCGGATGGACATCGAGGTCGAAACACGTCCTGAAGGTGCACGATGTACCTTCTATTGGAACAGCACCGAGGGACACGCCCTTTTGAACGTTGATCGTTTCCATCATACCGGGTTTCGGTGAAAAAACGACGATGGAACAGGATGGGATCGGCCTGATGTAATGTGGGAAGATGATATTCATTAAGCCGTGGATAATTTCTGGAAAATCATCATGCAGCTTGCGGCGCAGGAGGCCTGTGAGAAATGCTACGCCCTCCAGCAGCCTCTCCACGTCGGGGTCGGAAGTGGGACCGCTGAGCAGCGGTGCGATAGACGGGTGAACTTTGGAAAATTCAACGGCCAGTTCCCGGAGATTCTGTAGTTCCTGTTGATAGTATTTGTTGAACATGGGAGCAATCTCCAATCAACTTTCAACGTGAACCTTGCCTTCGGACGTCACAATCGTCTCGAACACAACGGGAATTGATTTGCCTTGCTCCGAAGGACTGATCATATCCGCTTCGAGCTTGAAACGCAGGTCGAACATATCGCCCGACTTCGATTCGAAATGCACGCGAACTTTTTGAAGACGGGGCTCGTACTTTTCAATCATTTGACCGATGACCCGCTCCACATCCCCGGCCGTAGCCTTTAGGTCATCCTCGGGGAAATTCGTGAAATCCGGCATACCGTAATCGTCGGCGATGAGCACGCTGCCTTGTCGCGTATTTAACATGCGCTGCAGGTGGTCTATAACTGAACGGATCCCCCGAGAGACATCCCTCGGGCTTCCCGTTTCGGTCTCCTTCTCCAGGCGCCTGATCCTCTCCAGCAAGCTCTCTTCATGCATGATGAAACTCAAAGGGGACAGCAGCCGGTACGGGCATCCCTTTTCTTCATCGTAACCCGGTTCCTGTCCCCGATTTTACCGGAAATCAGATGGCCGGTTTTTTCCAGGAATCCTGAGCCTCAACTCCGTCGGGCACATAGGTCCAGATGATGGTCTCATAGGTGAATGAAAAATCGTTCATGTGCTTGTAAGGTTTGTTCTCCTCCAGGAACGTGGGAGGAAACCATTCCCTTGCATCCACAACGATTGCTTCCTGCAGTTTTATCGTGAAATACTTCTCTTCCTGCCCTTTCTCATTGATCCAGAACATGTCGATTTCCACATCCATTCGTTCGCCCGTTGTGCATGCCTGGAAGAGCTTGGGCGTGTGTTTGCCCATATGGGTGCTTACGGTAAGCGGCTTGTGTATCCGCTGCCCAGTCGGCAGTCCCGTGTGCGTGTCCCTGGGAATCTCCACATAATGGTCCATGCTGTAACACAAAATCATCTTTTCACGTCCCTGCTGGGTGCAATCGCCATCTATATCCCCCTGTTTCTTCGCTTTGATCTTCATGTAAATCGTCATTGCCATGGCTCAACTCCTCCTCTCACAAAGATGATTTTGATTTAGCGCAACACCCTCATAACCGGTCCTCGTTGTTGCAAAGAATGGAATATGGGGCTGTCATCCGATTAATAACCCTCTCTGCCTGTTACTGCTTATCCAGTTTACCCGTGAGCGACAGAGTAAAAGATGCACCCATGTACTTGAAATGGGGTTGCACTTTCAATGAAACACGGTACCAGCCCGGGTCGCCTTCTACGTCTGAAACCTCTATTTCCGCCTTTCTCAATGGACGACGGCTCCTTACTGCAGGTGATGGGTTATCCATGTCCGCGATATACTGGCGTATCCAGTTGTTGAGTTCCGTTTCCAGGTCTCCCCGCTCTTTCCACGTCCCGATATTTTCCCGCTGGATCACCTTGATGTAATGGGCAAGACGGCTGATGATGAAATTGTACGGAAGCTGAGTGCCGAGTTTGTAGTTCGTTTCCGCCTGTTTACCCTCCGGTGTGTTGGCGAACACCTTCGGCTTCTGTACGGAGTTCGCTGAAAAGAAAGCTGCGTTGTCACTCCCTTTCCTCATTGTCAGGGCGATAAAGCCTTCTTCCGCCAGCTCAAACTCCCGACGTTCGGAAATGAGGATTTCCGTCGGAATCTTGGTCTGGAGATCACCCATAGCTTCGTACTGGTACACCGGCATACCTTCCACGGCGCCGCCTCCCTGGGGTCCTATGATATTGGCGCACCAGCGGTACTTGGCAAAGCTGTCGCTGACCCGGGAAGCAAAGGCGAACGCGGCGTTCCCCCAAAGAAAATTCTTATTCCCTTCCGACAATTTTTCCTTGTAGACAAAACTCTTCACCGGCTGGGAATCGGGCCCGTAAGGCAGGCGCAGCAGAAAATGGGGGAGGACCAAACCGATATTCCGGGCATCCTCCGATTCCCGGAAAGACTGCCACTTGGTATACTGAGGCATCTCAAAAATAGCCTTCAGGTCTTTCAGGTTGGGAAGTCCCGAAAAGTCTTCCAACCCGAAGAAGGATGAACCGGCGGCGGCTACAAAGGGTGCATGGGACATATTCGCCACGCTTGCAACGTACTTCAGGAGCCGGATATCCTGGGCTCCCGGGCCGAACTCATAATTGCCGACCATTAAACCATATGGTTTTCCTCCGAACTGCCCGTACTCGCTCGTGTACGCGATTTTATAGAGTCCTGATTTGGTAACTTCCGGCGCATCCGAGAAATCGTCCAGTAGGTCTTCCTTGCTCACATTCATGAACTCTATCCTGATGTTTTCCCTGAAGTCCGTCTTGTCGACGAGATATTTCATGGACCGCCAGGCCGATTCTATTTTCTGAAAAGTCTCGTTGTGAAGGATCATATCCATCTGTTCGCTCAATTTCTGATCAATGCCGGCGATCATCTCATCAACGACGTCCTGGGTTACTCGGACTTCCTTTCCGGGCTTGAGTATCTCATCAATAAAGGCCTGAACTCCCTGCCTGGTTATTGCATATCCCTCGTCGGTGGGTTTCATCCTGGTAGCCTGGACAATCTCATCCAGGAGGGATACGCCTTCGGCGGCAGTTTCCGCTGCCTTGGTTTCTTGAACCTTTTTTTCTTCTTCTGCCATCTTCCCCCCCTTACGATTCAATGCCGAGTTCTCTCAATAATCGGGCTCTCGTCCCCTCATCCTTGACAAGTTCCTGAACCTTCTTGCGAAATTCAGGAACATTCTTTAAGGGTCCCTTAAGTGCCTTCAGGGCCTCCCGTAGTTCCATAAGTTTTTTCAGCTCAGGTACCTTTTCTACAATGGCATCGGGATCAAAGTCCTTCATCCGCTTGAAATCCAGATTGACACTGAGCTGTGCATCGGGATCATCCGAGAGCTTGTTCGGAACCACGGCCTGAAGTTTTGCATTGGAAGCGGCCAGCACTTCATCGAAGTTGTCCTTGTCGATATTGACGGGGGCGCGGTCTTCAACCGGCCTGCCGTCGTTGCTCATCGTAAAATCCCCCATGACGAGGATCTTCAAAGGCAGCTCTACCTCTTCCTTGGCATCGCCCGTTGCCGGTCG
>ERZ795052.7023-NODE-7023-length-10086-cov-5.230386_pt1 | contig 10086 bp, 29 predicted proteins | sample MGYA00375136_ERZ795052 | MGnify/ENA primary metagenome ERZ795052 (study PRJEB30181, sample SAMN05720156) | activated sludge metagenome | isolation source: Anaerobic digester | place: Japan | collected 2015-05-26 ... | reverse complement strand
GCGCAGTGCCCGAGATGCAAAAGCACGCATGTCGAACATGTGAACGCGGAGGAAGCTGTTTGCCTCCTATGTAACAAGAAATTCAAGGTGTTATAACATGAGAGACGACTTCAACTACATCGATAAGGCCACGGCTATCTGCCTATCAGTAACGCCAAAGGGGCATGAACTAATTCATGAATTCATGAAGGACATCAAATACCACGATGTCACATGGGACACATATCCCCTTGAGGATCTTCTTCTATTCTTGGAAGACAATTACGCATATATCAAAGACTCATATACATTCGATCTTGATAGAATGTACGATGAACTGGTAGAAACGTACAAACAGTTTACGGATCTGCAGCCGCCTGACAGGAGGGAAATCTTCAAGAAAGCAGTATATGACGGTCTGATCGGCTTTAGGAAGTGCATCTGGGGATGAGAGTTGAATAAATATACAAGCAGGGGAATATGCTGTAGGGGCTCATAACCCCACCTGCTTTTTAGATGGCGCTGCCATCTGGGAGGTATAGATGATGTAGATGTCCTTATGTTACTGATGATGTAAGAGTGTAGTTGTTGAGCATACACTGAGGGATCTATGGGTGTACTTAGGGGGTGAATCAAACGGCAAGTAGCTAGCGCTCTACTAAAATTTTAACCTCACAGTTACGGGAGGGCGCAGTGGCGCAGAAAAATACACTGAGAAGGAGGGGATACGCTCCCTCTGCGCTGTAGGAACACGTTAAGGAGGAGGAAGCGGCGCCGTAAATATGATGTAGGCGTAAGTGGCGGATCGTGTTGGACTCGCCCCCAACCGTGTATTTAACATGTAGCTAACTGGGGAGGGGACAGGGCTCAACTCACGATGAAGCTAAATGGGAAGCGCGGCTTAACCCACAATACAAATCAAACCCTTGGGTTGAATTGTGCCGGGTGCGCGCAACAACCATTTTATATTGTTGCAACGACTTTTCTGTAAAATCTGTAACATCATTTATATCCTTTAACAGCAGAATAATGGCTGTAAACTCCTCCATGTGAAAAAATAATCCACACACGCAGCAAACTATATATACTTCTTACGCGTTTTTGCAATTTTCACGCAAATTCTCTCATTCATACTCCATTTGTATTATAACCAAATTATTTTATTGAAAAGTACGAACGACCTCTCAGGACCTGGCACAATTCAAAGACTGCATTCGTCAGTCCAAGCATTTGCAAACTCACTATCTACAAAGGAACAAAGGAACAGGCTGTGATTATTTGCATTTCCACTAGAATCTACTGCATGGACTGCTATTAAGAGTGACTTACGTTTTGCAACACCGTTTGTTTGCTAATAGTACGTTTTGCAACTATGACTTTATTCTAATGCTACGCTTTATTCTTTCTTCTTTTCCCTTTTATTCTATATACATGTTATATTTTGGTTTTTATAATTTTTAACGAGTTTAAGGTTTCAAAAGCTTTATATATTTTTAAAGCGATTTATTATTATGATGAGACTATTGAGAGGAAAGCGCAAGCGATTTCTCAACAGTCCATCAGAGCGCGCTGACAGGTTGGGGGACCCGCAAGGTCTGCGAGACAGAAGGAGAAAAGCACATGAAGCAACGTGTGAGGCATTCTAATGGCCAGATGTAAAAACTGTAAAGGCATCGATAGCTTCGAGTTCATTGAAGCTCTCGACAGTGAGAAAAGCCTCTACCAGTGCGCGAACTGCAAGCGAGTGGTAAGCGCAACTGCGGAAGAAATGAATGACGAATACAGAGTTATTTGAAGGAGATGAAAAACATGCCTAAGATCACTAAGAAAGCAGCACCCGTAGAACAGCCCGAAATTGAAAACCTCAACATCGCAGACCTCTATAAGAGTCTGGTGGCGAAGACGGTCGACAAGAAGACCAGCGCGATTCCCAGTGCAGAAGTCTACAAACACCTGAATGATCTGTTCGAGGAGTCCGGCCAGTCAGAACTGATGTTTGCACCGGCTCAGCGCGTTGTTAAGACGCTTATGGGATCCACTGAGAAGAACTTCTACAACAGGGCGATGTCTGCCGTAAAAGCCAAGAACTCCCCATTCGAGGTTTTCGAGGGTGAAGGCGGTCACATCTACATTAGGAGGAAGGCCAACCAGGCCTAAACCTTAACCTTTTCGTCGAGAAAGCAGCAGAAGAGGTATCAGCATGGTGAAGTTGCATGCCGGTTACCATTACGGGCAAGGGCCGATCGCAGGCCTTTGTTCATGCGGCGGGTTGATGAAACTCGTATGGAGAGATAAGCTGCACTCCGAATACGTATGTGAAAAGTGTGGCTTGGTGTCTAATCGCAAGGGGAAGCCACAGAAAACTACTACCCGTGACGTCGCTTACTCCATCTGTGATAGAGTATGGAATGAAGTAGGAACTGACTCTGGGATACCGTTGCAGTTGTTTTTGCAAGTTACCAACAAAGTTAGTTTATTGACGCTCAAGAACCACATTCCAGTGTTGTCTAAGCGGGAGCTATCAGAGCGGGGCTTCGAGATCATTGGGAACACGATATATAGGAAGAGGAGTAAATAGCTCATTGTTACCGGAATGTAACTACAGCTTACGGGAGTTGAAACTAATGGATCACACTGATAGGGTGCATTTGCAACTGATGACGGATATGAATGCAGTTGATGATATACTAGCCCTTTACTACATACCTAAGGAGTAAAGGTTTTGATGTAGAGTTAATTAAACCCGAAGTAATTTCAGCTTGGTCAAAATCATGAAGGAGGTATAGTAATGTGGGCATTAATCTTAGCACCCTACAAACTCAAGGATCATGAAGTCGATAACGTCTTCATCTTCAACGACGACTCCCCAAGAGACATAGTGGAAGTTGCTTACGACGAATGGGTAGAATACATGAATGCCACAGAACTACATGCGGGTGAGCCAAAAGACTTCCCCGAGTGGATTGCTGACAACTATAACTTTCCGTGTTGTGAAATTAAACACCTGACATTAGTAACATCGGGGTATTAAAATGTCTAAGGGTCCTTACTATATTACGGAAATTGGCCCCTGCTTAGGTTGCACAAAAGATTGCGACGAATGCCCATTAGCTGACTACCCGTATGATGATGAGGATTTTGATGACGACTGATCCATCATTTGAGGCGGCGTTGATCGCGTTGAATTCAGAGTGCGCGCGGCTTAATAAACTGGTCGATGGGTTGAATAAGCACAGTGAGGCGTTTATAACTAAGCATGGTGATAGTTATTTCTGTACGGATGTTACGCGGCAACTCATGGAGACTGCTATGGCAATTGGGCGTGTTAACAAGAAGTTCGAAAAACCATTACAACACATTTTACCTTGGAGGTAAATCTTATGGGAGAAATTTATGATTTTATTCAGAAGTCGGAGCAATATCTGACTGCGGAAAAGCTAATTGAGCAGCGCGTAATCGCAGGTTATCGGCGCGCGCGCATAATGTTTGAGCCGCTAGTTAATGAATTAATAAGGATCGATTGCGGCGACTTCGATTGTGACTTTTGCCCATGGCATCATAAGGAGAAGGGGTGCATCTTAACAGCACTTTCCAGCATATTTAGTGATCACCCATGGTAGAGGATGTGTTTTGGAAGAACTTTGAAGGAGTCGCGAAGGCTTCGTACTCTTTTAAATGTGAGGAACTGCTGAGGCAGTTGGAGAAGAACGAAGAAAATGGTATTAATGTAGTGGGGTTGCATATAGACTATACTACGAGAACCGTTGAGCTTATTGTGGAGGCACCTCCTAGAGAAGCTGAGCAAGTATTAAAGGGCGGCGTTAAAATCGATGAGGATGATGATTTCGAACTCATAGACATAACGAGGTAGATGTAAATGGAGTTGAAGTTTGCATTCGAGAAGGAAACGAAAAACACGTATAGATTTAAGGAACTTTCAGCATCCCCTGTGGTCGGTTACCTTTACATTAAGAAAGCCGCGTTCGCGAACAAACAACCTAACAAGATTACAGTCACCATTGAGGTTGATGAATAACATGAAGAATTACTGACATCTGAGGGTCGCCTATGAGTAATGATTTGCCACACATTACTGATATCTTAGAGGGCTATAGAGATGTAATAACGCCCTCCGTCTATGAGAAGTTATGTATAGATGTGAAGACTGCGTTCGATGAGCGCGATGCCTTTTGGTCAACGCAGTGTCATGAATTGAGATCGCAACTCGATGAAGCCAAAGGTGCACTTAAAACACAAATCACCATTAATACGCAACAGTACCAGCAGCTCTGTGAGCTCCGCGCAGTTAACCGACGCTATGGGTCGATGATCGACCATCTAATGGAGGAACTCAATGACACCCAATAACCCCTATCTCCACTACTACATCGGGTATGATGATAAAGAAAAAGGCAAATACTGTATCATCAAAGTCGACGTAGCTACTGACTCCATAGTTGCGCGCGGTTTTAAAACTATTAAAGCCGCGAGGGAGGAAGCCAAGAAATTAGGCCTGCGCATTAGCCCAAATCCATATCTAAAAGCACGTAAATCCGCCAACAGGAGGTAACTTCATGGACATAGCTGCCATGTACTTCGAGTTGCTGTCACAAAAAACCGCAACTCATAAACAAAAGCAGAAGAGCTCATCGAACTCCCAAAAGCAGATGACCGACGGAGAACTCGCATATTGGAAGCACAAAATCACGCTTCTGCGGGACGAAACTCGAGGCGTCTGCAAACTCAACTGGCATAGTAGTTACTACCATAAGGCGCACATATTAGCGCGCAATCACTATGGCGACAGACCGATGCCAGACGAGCTCTGGGACTTCTGGGTATGCTATGTCAAGCAGATTCAAGAACAACTCAAACAGGAGGGATATAACCCAGATGACAAACTACTACATCAGAAAGAAAGAAACGCACAACTGGATAGAAGTCAGCAAACCGAGCTTCTTCAGACTCCTCTACCATGAGGTTAACGTATATTCTCATGAGGAAGTTGTGCGTGCCCTCAAAAACTTTTCAATTGAAGGTCTCGACCACTACTTCCGTATATTAGAAGGAGGACATATATGAACTACATCCTGCAGGTAGAAAGACGTTCCCCTACACACGTCTGGTTCTATTTACGTATTAACGGCGGGCTCACTATCAGCAAACCACAGTGCATGAGAACAGAAGAGTTTGACGACTACTGTAAGCGTTTAAACGCAATCATCGAGGCTTAAATGGGTGTTATCAACAGATGGGGATTCTGTAAGCGGGTCGGATGTCAACGTATATCCCGCTGTTACAACTCGACCCATGGGTACATATGTACTGAGTGTAAAGTAGAACTCAACCACATTATTACAGATGTATTAAGCATCTATCCGGACGCTGACATTAACATTATCATAGCAACGTACATGAGAACACCGAAAGGCCGCCCACCCGAGTATGATGATTAACATGTCAAAACCTCGCACAGAGTGGCGCTTATCAGAATGGAACTGCAAATATAGTACCGATAAAACAGCGCCACCAATGTCTATAGCAGAAATTCAATCTGCAATCGAATGGTTAAGAGACAACTATTATCCAAAGCCTGCAGACTGCCCATACTCAGACTGCCCGAAATATCGTCCATCTTGTAAGCTGGGCGTTTGTCGAATTGCAATCGGTATGTGTGGTGATTTTTAATGCATGACGACAACGTAATCTGTTTACAAGTACAGGTGATATTATGACTGAAAACATTAACCACGTTAAGACAGCAGCAACCTGCCTGCTTTCCATCAGCTCTAGCCTCATGGGCCCAGAACACAGCGACGCATGCGTAAAATCTCTCATCGCGTGCTCTAGCGTACTAACATATGACTACATGCAGCAGCATGAAATTACAATCGAAGACATCAAAGCACTCTTAGATAACGAAACGGTGAACTTCGTCATAGGTGAAGTCTACAATAGCATTTTCCGAGATATCGACCAGCTCCGCGCTAATCTGGAGGCCTAACATGATCCCAAGAGCAGAAATAGACATTGATGGAAGCGTCCTCGACATGCTTCTACTTATGTCCGAAGGCAACCTCGGCGCCGCGATCGTCTTATCGCGAATCATGAATAAATGCGATGCAGGCGCCATGAGTATCTTCGATCTCGATGACATGAATATACGTGGTGCCCAGATATGGGTTGCCTTTAAAGACGTCTGCAACGAAGACCTCGATATGCTATGTGAAAAACTCAAGAAACGTGACCCCTCTATGGTTGAAGCCATAAACAAGGAAATGTCACGCGATCCAGACTCCAGGTGGCTTGCCGTTCAGCGCGGCGCCTCAAAACCCGGAGTTAGAGATACCCTTAGGAGGCGATAACATGGATTTTATCCCACATTTTATGCGCACCTGCTGGTGTAAAAAGCCAGCAATCGGGGCTCACATTAGAAACAGCTACAGCGGGGGCCATCCATACCTCTGTGAAGATCATTGCAACCGGATCCTGCTTAGAATGAAGCCAAACTCCGAACTCCTTGAAACCCGCAACGGCAAAGTCATCGGAAGATTCATTCGTTTCCCCGAATCTATTCCCATGTACCCAGAGCACAGCGTACTTCATACACCTCGAGTTGGAGATCATCTCAGTCGCTACAACACATACACTCATACATACAGTCCCTTTGAAAGCAGCAGCGAATACGACTACATGTGGCTTCTCATTAGCAAATACACAACATATTCCAAGGAGTACGACGAATTCATCAAAGACCCCAATGGCTTCCCCATTGACATCTGCCCAAATTGCGGCCAAGGTTGCCGCGATCAAGACATCTCGTGGGAGCGCGAACCGCATGGCGAATACCTCCCAGAGTTCTGGGTATGCAGTAACTGCAACAGCAAGTGGAGTTTCTAATGAGCATACAGAGTTGCGCTGGGGCGATGCGCGCCGTTAACGAGATCGAAAACCTTATCATTACACTCCAAATATCTGGCTGCACGCCGGAAGAGATTGTCATTAAGGTTTTGGAACGCTGTAGATCAATCAAAGAAGTAGCAGACATAGGATATTACTAGTGATGTATCATGACGAAAGAAGATATTAGTTTCGCGAAATTAAATCAACGCATAGCTATATCTAAACATCACAAACAACTCAGCATCCTTATAGATGCCATCAACAACTCCAAGCATCTCAGTAGCATCTTCTGGTGGAAGCCCTCATATATGATCTTCCGCCGTGACGAACAACTAATCATCCGGCTCTATAGCCCAGGTACTGTTCGACTTCGTGCACTCATGGAGGCCTTTAAAACAGCAGACCTCCTTGGATACATTGATAACCTCTCCCCGACTCAGGAGTACGTTGAATTCTCAATCTACTTCAAAAGATGGTAACATTGAAAAACATTATAGGAGTTTATAAATGGGAAAAATCAACCACATCTCACTTGGAACCACTGTATCGATCCCCCAGTACCGAAGTCTACACATCGATATTGGAATCGATTATGGCCCAGGTGAAGTAGCAGATATCAATGAAGCCCGGGAGTTACTTGCAGAACACCTCATAGCAATATCAACTGCCCTTGAGCCCGGCTCAGAGACGCAGTTAGCAATTCTCCTCCACGTTCGCGATGTCCTCGGGTATAAGCAAACGCCCTCTACGTTAGAGCGCATTAAAACCCTCTTCAGGAGGCCCTAGAGTGAAGAATGAAATCATTATTGTCAAGAAGGACAAAGTTGTCATCAAGTCTCGATATGGCACGCATGTGTATTATCAGGTTGGGGATGAAATGCAGTTACCTGAGATAGAGTTAAAGCCCGGCAGCAAAATCAAACTGGAGGACTAGATGTTCTATCACTTCATCAAACTCATTTTGTTGGCAGCAACCATCTTTATTGGCTTTCCCATTTGCGTACTACTCGGGTTGTTTGTTGCGGCGCTATTAGGTAATGCATTGGTTGGATATTGGACAACGGTGATATGCGCTGTTAGCATCGTCTTATTCGTGATCGTGGAAGGCATTATTACAATTTATCAGATGGTGAAGATGGTATGGAAGTCCTCGTGAATTTAATGCCGCACGAGCTGGTGTTGGAGATTGAGGGACGCCGCTACATCGTGGATCACGTGGAGGGCGCAGCAGTTCGTGTCTCCTACGACCTTGAGGAGATCTTTAAGATCGGGAATAAGATCCCCGTTTATCGCGAAGTCCCCGACTCTGCTGTTGTAAAAGGTCTTCCTGATCCAGAACCGGGTAGATATTTCGTGACATCCGCTATGGTTGCGCGGGCGGCACAACGTCCCGACGTCTTCTCTCCCAACACGCACCCGAAGTATGTTAAGAGAACTCGTAGGACAGGTCCTATTGAATCAGTGTGTGGCCTCATATCCTACATCTAAAGGTGATAATTATGCGTATAGCAATATGTGGAGCGTCCAACGCCGGAAAAACTACGCTTGTTAAAAGACTAGCCCAAAAGCACCCTTCGTGGACAATAGTTCCCGAAGTAGCTAGTGAATTTGATCGCAATTCTCGCAACACTCCCCACATCCAGCGGATGATATTAGAAAAGCAGATAGTGCGCGAACAGATTGCGACAGGCACTACTATCCTATTAGATAGGTGTGTGCTTGACAACATAGTATATTGTTGGCAAGTGTGCCATACGATAGCGTTCGATGATTGTCTTTGTCTGATCAACAAACACATGAGAACGCGACCTTATGATCTAGTGGTATTTGTCAACGAGATATTCCCGCTTGTTGACAACGGCCTTAGAGACATGGATCCCGTCGCGCAACGGCAAACATTCAGCCTTATGTCCGCGATGATTCCTGCTATGTGCAGTGCGTACTCAATACCGCTTATGCGAGTAGTTGGCCGCACTGACGAGCGCATTCGTGCAATCGAGAGTTATCTGCGCGGACTGCGTGCATTCGATCCATGATTCTTTAGGGCATAAAAAACTTTAAATAGTTTAAAAGGGAATATAAATATCGCAAAGCTTAACATCTTTGCAGGTGAACACAATGCCTGAGCCTGAACAGAAACAGATGACAGCGAGCGAACTTTACGCTCAGCTTGTAGAGGAAGCGAAAGCCAAAGCCACCGCCGGGAGCGTCAGTGTGCGTTACCGCGGCTACGTCAATGAGATCTCCCAGAAGACTGGTGAGAAGCGTCTCGTTATGCCGGCGGTTCTGCGCCTGACAAAACAGCTCCACCCGAATGAAAAGATCGATCGCTCCTACTTCATCAACGTAATTGAGAAGTCCTGGGAGACCGAGAAGGATGCAGATGGAGTCACGTGGATCCTCGTCGACAAGCCGAAGATCCCGGAAGTTTCTCCTACTATGCCTACGTCCGCGGAGTAACAGGTAGTTGCTCCGTCAACTACCCCACGGGGTGATTACAGTGATTCCATTACTACGACCAAGAAGTATACAAAACGCGCTGAAAGCCAGTAGCAAAGATATCGTCGAGGCCTTCCTTCGCATAGAGGAGGATGCGGCTGAAGTCGATACCGTTGTTGTCGGGCGCAAAGCCGTTAATGTATACACGGCCTTATACTTCTACGTTCGTAATCACCCTGAATTAGGAGTGAAGGTCAAACAAGTTGAGGGGAAAATCATGCTCTACAAGGTGCATTCTCATGACACCACCTCTCCCTCCGCGAACGCAGAAACGTAGTGAACTGACTGATAAATTTAATGATTTCTTCGAAACACACTGGGATGTAGACGACCTCTACACCATAAGTGATTTCGCGCGTCTTTTTGACATTGATAACCGCCTCAGTAGGTACTATCTATTACGGATGACCGAAAAAGACGGAAAGCTCTGTCAAATCAAATACAACGGTAGAACGTATTACGCTCACCGTGTACACAAGAAAGCATTTGATCAATTCAAATTCCTTGGAGTAAAAGTCCTATGACCGACATTAATGACTATGTTAAATTCCTTGTTGAGAAAGGCAACTACACGAACGAGAATGCTATCAGCATTATCAACAAACTGAAAGCTAAGATCGCCGAACTCATGCCCAACGATTCTGATGAGGCGCGTGAGCAAATCCTGAATCTCAAGATCCGCGACCTCGTGATGGCTTCTTCGGT
>ERZ795052.7007-NODE-7007-length-10111-cov-3.654137_pt1 | contig 10111 bp, 9 predicted proteins | sample MGYA00375136_ERZ795052 | MGnify/ENA primary metagenome ERZ795052 (study PRJEB30181, sample SAMN05720156) | activated sludge metagenome | isolation source: Anaerobic digester | place: Japan | collected 2015-05-26 ... | reverse complement strand
GAAGCGAGATCTATGCGGTCGCGGAACAGATCTCAATGGGTCTGTTCCTCCCTTCGACCATCCTCTCTTTGGACCCCAGGGACGGCAAGCCCTTCCTGGAGGAGATAAAGGCCTCCCTCTCCGATGCCCTGTGCAATAAGGAGAGATGGCTTAGACCGGCGATTGCCGCGGCAGAGGTATCGGTCACTAGCATGGACCCGATGGCCGAGGCCGCCAAGGCTGAACTGAGGGAGAACCGGGACGATATCCTGCGAAGGCAGGAGGTCATCGACACCCTGGTCTCGAGCGTGGCTGAGCAATTGTTGAGCACGGCGATGGCATCCATGCCGGACGCCTCCCTGCTTTGGGATGAGAACCTGAAGGCCATCGAAGGCCGTATCATCGAGGACGGCCCCTGGGGCGTCTACGCTGCGATGGAGGGCGCGTTCGAACGGCGTGCGGAGTTCCTCGAGGAGCAGTTCGTTCGTGGGCTGAGCGCGGGGAGCGGAGATGGTCGCAGTTCATGCCTGGCCGAGGTCATCGCCAGGACAGGGGACCCCACGGCCGGGCTCGGCGTTGTCCTGACCGATGATGTGAACGACCTCCTGTCGGAGATATCCCACGGGCTTTCGCTGCGAGGGAACCAGGTGGAGGTCGACATTCCAGCCACCCCCGGGTTCGCCCTGCTCGGTACGGACGGGCGGGTCTATCACGAGTCCCTGCAAGTACAGGTCTCATACCCAAGCATGAACGGACCGGGAGAAAGGCTGGTGGTGTCCATCGCCGATCCCCGCCATTTCCAGGGGGGGCAGGGGGAACCTCAAACGCACGATACGGACCTCGTCAGCATGAAGACCGCCTCCTTCCAATCCACATGGGGCATTTCCTTCGACGGGGAGGTGGATGTGACCGTGCTCTCAGGGGGAGAGGCCGGGGAGGTGGTCCCGATGGAGCTGCGAAGGGGGATCGCGCTTGGATCGGAGCAGACCGTCACCGTGCTCACCGCTCACGCCCTCATGGGGGTCGATTACGTTAACATCAACACCTTGGGGGACCACCTGTCCAATGTCATCGAAGGGCTGCTGCGCCCCATACGGGAAGGGCTTGAGGACATTTCCTCCGGGCTGAGGGCGGTCTATCGGCTGATTCAGAGCACGATCGACAGGCTGATCGACACTGGCAAGGAGGTGCTCGAAATCCTTTCGGCCAAGCTGGGCGCCCTCGTCGAACAGCTCCAGGACTTCCTTCGGAAGGCCATCTCGACGATCGAGGAGAAGCTCGCCGAGGTCCTGCTCGATATAATAGGGGAGAGGTCCTTCCGCCTATGCTTCCTCGGGGTGGAGATGGTGATAGATGTCAGGCCACGGGACATGATGTACCGGGAGGTAAGCATCCCCGCCTCATTCTCCATGGCCTTCAGGGCCAATGGCTGTAGGATAGACGTCACTACCCGCCTGATCAAAGGGCCCGAGGAGATGAGCCTGCTTGCGAACGCTTCCCTACTTGGGGATGGATGGTCGGTCCACGCGGTGATCGACCCGTTCATGGACGTCTTCCAGCACATGGTGGAGGTCAGGGGGATCATGGACGACGCCTGTGTGGAGCTGGTAATGCCAGAGGTCCTTTGCTACCGGGAGGTGACCTTTGCCCTCTCCGACATCCCCGGGGTGGGGGCGCTGCTGGCAAACATCCCCCTTCCGATCCCCGGCCTCAAGGGCTCCGTGGACGCCGGCATTTCCCTGATGGTCCTGGAAGGTCGAACGGACGATGTGGTGATAAACGAGTACGAGCTGAACCCGGCCGGAGAGGACGCAGGGAGGGAATGGGTAGAGCTCTACAATCCCACCTCCCAGGTCGTCGATCTCGCTGGCTGGTCCTTAGAGACCCGGCATGGGGTGCAGGGCGCGCTCCCGCTGAGCGGCGTGCTCCTGCCCGGTTCCCGAACTGTCCATCACTTCCCGGGCCAAGCATTGGACAATATGGGGGAGGGATTCCCCTACGAGGAGGGCATCGTACTGAGGGACGAGCACGGGCGCAGGGTGGACAGCACGCCCTTCTCCACGGACTGCTGGAACGATGGAAGGACCTGGCAAAGGGCTAAGGATGGCGTGGATAGATGGGAGTTCCGGGACGGGACGAAGGGGACTTCGAACGGAAAGGACCACCTGTCCCGCTTTGACCTCGACCCTCTCCAACAGGCCTTCGCGGCGGCCGTGACCGAATCCATCTACCAGCTAACGTCGACGGGCCCGAGCATGGAAGGCCTCGCTCTGACACTTGAGACAGCGATCCTCCGTTTCGGAGAGAGGCTCTCCTCCGAGGCCCTTGAAAAGGAGGTCGTAATAGGGGCTTATGTCGAGGTGGCGGTCACCGAGGCCTCGTCCACTGCTAAGGTCGGAATGCGAATGGAGGCTGTTTGGCGATGCGGAACGCTGCGGGACACCCTACATGACCTGGTCGGATCGGCAGGTGTCGTGGTCGCATCCTTCGGAAATCCCTTCCGAGCATATCTGGACGGCCTCTCAGGGGCCGATGGTATTTGGTTGGGAATGTCCTCGTTCGGAGCCATTGGTATCCCCAAGATGATATCCGCCCCCGGGTTGGACCTCGAGGTGAGATACCAGACCACCGTCTCTGTTAACCTGGGGGTCCTGGCGATGGCGCTCGGCGTTCGGAGCCCTGGATGGGCGGTAGAGGCCGGGGCCAAGGTCAGCGGGGTCCCAGCCGCGGCCGTGCCCGCCCTCAAGGTACCAATGGGGACCATGGCAGACATCTGGCTATGCAAGGCCACTGTGCAGAGGTGCATGGTCTAGGCCGTTCAATTGCATTCATCGGCATCGGGGCTAGGCCGCTTGGAGGCACCCCATATCTTATCTATTGGCAAAGGATATTGGAGGCCGAGGTACAGCATATGGTTAGCCTGAACGATCTGATCGAGGAGCTCGACTGCACCCTGGAGGACTTTTTAGACCAGGTAACTCTGGCCATCGACCTTCTTGAGGAAGGCGAGCAGGAAGAGGCCGTTGAGGTATTGAAAGGGCTCGAAGAGGACCTCTTCGACTTCCTTGGATATGAGGAGATGGAAGAGGGCGAGGAAGAGGCGGAGGAAGAAGAGGAGGAAGAGGAGGAAGAGGATAAGCCCAAGAAAGCCCCGGCCAAGAAAGGTAAGAAGTAGAAGGGGCCATCCGGAGGCCCAGAAACCGTTTCAACTCTCCTATTCTATCAGCTCTTGCCCTTGCATGTAAGGCCGCAGGACCTTGGGGATGTGTATGCGCCCTTCGCGATCCTGGCAGTTCTCCATGATCGACACCATGGTCCTTGGCAGGGCAAGCCCGGAGCCGTTCAGTGTGTGCACGAACTCGCTCTTGAGGTGCGGCTCGGGACGGTACTTGATCCTTGCCCGGCGGGCCTGGAAATCGGTGAAACAGCTGCATGAGGACACCTCAAGCCAGCTTCCAGATCCCGGCGCATAGGCCTCCAGGTCATAGGTCTTCGCGGAAGCGAACCCCATGTCCCCCGTGCATAGCAGGAGCGTGCGGAAGGGCAGCTCCAGACCGCGCAGCACGTCCTGAGCGTCATTGAGCAACGACTCCAACTCCTGGAATGAGCCATCTGGAAGCACGAACTTCACCAGCTCCACCTTGTTGAACTCATGCACCCGGATCATCCCCTTCATCTCCGCATGCCGGCCCGCCTCCCTTCGGAACGAGGGCAGGTAGGCGGTATAGTAGATGGGCAGGTCCTCCTTGGCCAATATCTCATCCTGCAGCAGATTGGTGACCGGAACCTCCGCCGTAGGGTTCAACCAAAGGTCGTCCCGTTCGCACCAGTACATGTCGTCCTTCATCTTGGGGTACTGGCCCGTACCGATGACCGCCGCTCGGTTGACGACCACAGGCGGGAAGACCTCCGTATAGCCCTGGCGATGATGCAGGTCGAGCATGTAGTTGATGAGAGCCCGCTCCATCCTGGCACCGTCGCCCTTGAGCACGAAGAAGCCGCTCCCGGCCACCTTCACCCCACGCTGGAAGTCGATGATGTCCAGGTCCTCCCCCAGGGCGATGTGGTCCTTAGGCTGGAAGTCGAAATCGCGCACCTTGCCGAACTCCATGACGATGCGGTTCTTCTCATAGCAGTCCCCGATCGGTACCGTCTCGTGCGGAATGTTCGGGAAAAGGAGCACCACTTCATCCCTCTGGGCCTCCAGCTCGGCGACCCTAGCATCCAGCTGTCCAATGCGAACAGCGACCTCCTTCATCCTCGTCACCGCCTCGGCCTTTTCTTCCCCACTCAGCTTCGATATGCGCAGGGAGGCCTCGTTCCGCTCCTTCCTGAGGCGGTTGCCTTCGTCCACGACCGCCCGCCACTCCCTATCCAGCTCCAAGAACCTGTTCAGGATATCCTCGTCATACTTGCGGTCCCTGAGCATCGTCCGGACTGCCTCGGGGTCGTGTCTGATCACATTGACGTCCAACACAGCGCTCACCCTAAAGATCGATGTCTCCTCTGCCTTCCATGTAACGGCGATCGCATAGCAATACGATGTGGCCAACCACCTCTATCAGCACCGAGCCTGACCTTTCGGCCAGCTCTTCGGCCACCTCTTCCCTGTCCTTCTCGACGCTCGGCAGCAGCCTGACCTTGACGACCTTGCGCATCTTGACCTGCCTGGTCACCTCGTCGATAAGGGAGGCCGTGACCCCTTCCTTGCCCACATGCACGGTAGGCTGCAGGCCATGCCCCACCCGTTTCACGTCCTTCAGCGTTCTTCGCGGCATGTCCTCCTCTCCTTGGTCTCCCTGAGGTACGGCCTTCTTCTGACGGAGCCACATTCAAGACAGTGCGTCCCTATCCTATGGTTCCGCAGGCGTACCCGGCAATTGAGGCCGGGCACGAGGGGCGCTGAGCAGCGCCGGCAGTATAAGGCGCCTTCGGGCATGGGAACCTTGGTGCGGACGGAGATGCGCCTTGCAAGTCCCATATAGCGCTTTGCCCGCTCCAAGTTCCCTCTCAAAGCCTCCTCCTCCGACATCCGGACCAGGATGGCCATCCTCTTACGGGCGATGCCTCGGACCTGGCCGTTCGTCACCTTCTTCCTGCTCACAGGGATTTCCTTCGGGGTGCCATAATGCCATCTCGTTAAATAGGTTTGTCCGCTTCCCATCCAGGCCGCCGCCCTAAGGGAACGCCCCCCGATGAAAGGCCAGGCAGTACATGGAAGGGAACGATCCTTTCTCCCCCCGACGGTCAATAGCACCCGCCCTCCAATGCCCAGGTCATTCCAATACTGCGTCCCGCCATCGACCGATCGCCGGTACCCATCAGGTTATGGGCGATTGTGACGATAGAGAGTTGCGACAACGATCGGACCGATCCAGCTATCATGACAGGTATGAGGGAGAAACAGGGCGGGTTAACTCCTGGCCATATCCTGAGCGGGCTCGACCCTCCTGAGGTCGGTGACCGTTCTCTTCGACGCCTCTCTCCGGCGGTCCCCGAAAGGCCTAGGGCCCAACACCCTCCGAGGATCGGGTACCCAGTCCTATCCATCTTCCCAAGCTTGGGCCAAGGCAGGCTGAGGGGGCCCAACCCACCCCTGTCATTGTACCGGATGCGTTGCATGGCCTGGCCTAATGGGAGATGGTCCCCTCAATCGCCCCTTCCCACTCGGTCAGGGCTATGCCCTCCCAGTTGCCCTTTCCATCAGTCTTATATAGGAAAATAGGAATGTAGCCATCCCGTCGCATTAATGCAATCACAGGTGGTATGATATGGCCAGAAAGCCGGGAAGGATGTACAGGAGGCTCACAGGGCAAGCCTATACCCGAAGGGAATACATGGGTGGGGTTCCAGCCCTGAGGATCAACACTTTCGATCTTGGGACCCCCAACGGGGACTTCCCCATCACCGTCAACCTCAAGGTCAAGGAAACCTGCCAGATAAGGCACATTGCCATGGAGGCCGCCCGTATCGCCTGCAACAGGGTCATGTCCAAGACCCCGGGCAACAACTATCACATTAAGTTCAGGATCTACCCGCACCACGTGCTCCGGGAGAACAAGCTCGCCACCGGTGCTGGTGCCGACCGTGTGTCCAGCGGGATGAGGGGAGCCTTCGGCAAGAATGTGGGCACCGCCGCCCGAGTGCATGCCGGGCAGGTCGTGCTCACCATCAGAGTGCCCGCGGCCAACTTCAACAGCGCCAAGGAGGCGTTGTGGAAGGCGTCCCTCAAGCTGCCCACCCCCTGCTTCATCGAGGTAGAGAAGGGCGCCGAGCTGGTGCGGTAGGCCGCGATCATCAAATCCCTTCCCTGCAATTAATTTAAATCCCTGACCCTTCTACTCCATCCGATATACATTGGACGCTGACATTCTATTCCTGGCTATAGGTGCCATTATATTCATGGGGTTCATCTCTAATTATCTGTTCAGGCGCTTCAAGGCCCCCGACGTTCTGATCCTCATGTTCCTCGGCATCATCCTGGGCCCTGGAGGCATCGGCCTGATAGGCTCTGAGGCGGCAGAGGGCCTCGAGGCTTTCACCCCCTACGTGGCCGCTGCAGCGCTGGCCATCATCATGTTCCAGGCAGGTATGGACCTGGCGATCGGGGACGTGGTCAAGTCCTTCAGCAAATCACTGATCCAGACGATCATCGCCTTCCTTGCCTCCATGCTGATAACCGCGCTCATCTGCCTCGGTCTCACCGATTGGAACCTGGAGACCTGCCTATTATTGGGTTCCATCGTGGGTGGGACCAGCGGGGCCATAGTCATCCCGATCATCTCCGGCCTCAGGATATCCACCAACCTCAAGATGGTGCTCACGCTCGAATCGGCCATCACCGATGTGCTGGTGATCGTGGTCGCCACCTCGCTAATAGTATTTATGAGCCAGGACACGGCGGACATAATGAGTACGGTCGAGCTCCTTGTAAGCTCATTCATGGTCTCCACGATGATCGGGATCATCGCCGGGGTGCTGTGGACAAGACTGCTCCAGCGGTTGAGCGGACAGCCCTTTTCATACATGATCACCATAGCGGCAATGCTCATGGTCTACTCGATCACCGATATCTTGGTCGAGAAGGCAGGGGGCGGGGCGATCGCGGTGCTGGTGTTCGGCCTCACCCTCGGCAATTGGGAAGAGATATCTAGGGTGCTGAGGCAGAAGGGGGAGCAGTTCGCCCTGGGGGAGAAGGTGAAGCGCTTCCACGATGAGATATCATTCCTCATCCGGACCGTCTTCTTCGTCTATCTGGGGCTTGTTATCACCACCATCCATTTCACCGCCTGGTACGTGCTGCTGGGACTGTTCGTCTTCTTCGGCCTGCTCATCGCCCGGTACATCTCACTTCTGTTGGCCAACAGGTACATCGGCCTCGACGCCAGCGATGAGATGGGGCTGTTCTACATGATGCCCAGGGGCCTGGCGGCCGCGGTCATGGCCTCCATCCCTTTCTCCTATCCTCGCGTGTTCAGCAATGAGGTCGCTACGGCCATACTAGGGGTGACGGTCGTCGTGGTGCTGCTCTCCACCGTCCTTGCCTCTCTGGGAGCGTTCTACATGGAGCTGCATGCCAAGCGCAATGGGCTCAATGGCAAAGGGGAAAGGGAGACCTCGGAGAACGGCTCAGAAGGCGGCGAGGACGATCTATGATGTTCAACATCGAGCTTGAGCGCGCCATAGCGGAGATCAGGATAAGGGGGGCGAGGAAGGTCGGGCTTCAGATGCCGGATGGGCTCAGGCCGAGGGCAAGGGCATTCGCCAGTGAACTGGAGGAGGCCACCGGATGCGTGGTGGTCATCCTTGGCGACCCATGCTACGGCGCATGCGACGTCCACCAGGAGCCCGGCCTGGACCTCCTTGTCCACATAGGCCATGCCCCGATCCCGGACCTCAGGCCATCGTCCCCCGTGCTCTTCCTCGAGGTCCGGATCGACCTCGATGTCAGGAAGGGGCTGCTGGAAAGTTCAAGGCGGATCAGGGACAGGGTGGGGTTGGTGGCCACCGCCCAGCACCTTCACCTCCTCCCTGAGGCGGCGGAGGCCTTGAGGGAGATGGGGCGGATCCCTCTGATCGGGATGGGAGATAGGCGGACCGTTGCCCCAGGCCAAGTGCTCGGATGCAACATCACCTCCGCCCTGGCCATAAGGAGCGAGGTCGAACAGTACTTATTCCTTGGAAGCGGATACTTTCACCCAATGGCCGTTTCCCTGGGCACGGGGCTGCCAGTCCTCTGCATCGATCCCCACCGCGGCCCGGTCGATGACGTGGCCACGCTCACGGAAAAGGTCGTCCGGCAACGCTATGCGGCCATGGCGAAGGCGAAGGACGCCAAGGACTGGCTCGTCATCTTGTGCGACAAGCCTGGGCAAAGGCGGGCCCGAACCGCACTCAGGTGCAGGGAACTCCTGAGGGAGAGGGGAATGAAGGCGGACATCGTACAGCTCACCGAGGTCCGCGCGGAGGCGCTGCTTCCCTATCGGGCGGAGGCGGTGGTGAGCACCGCCTGTCCCCGCCTCGCGATTGACGACGGCCCCCATTACCCGATCCCGCTGCTCACCCCGTCGGAGCTGGAGATGGTGCTCGGCCTCCGGGGAATGGACGATTACCGGTTGGATCAGATAACTGAAGGGGACACCTCCGGGTAGGACAATGAAGCTATTATATCCAAAAGGGCGGATAGCCTCCCCATGCTTGGACCGGAGGGCATCTTCGAGAGGGCGATCGCCAGCCATGCAAGGGTCGGCATTGGAAAGGGGGATGACCCCCGCAAGGCCCTTCGCAGCGCCAGGTCCGCTGAGGCCAAAGGGTACGCGGACGTCGTGGTCTACGATTCCGCCGAAGGGATGGTAGCCGCCCTCTGCACCGGCGAGGTGGATGCAGTGGTGCGCGGGGACCTCGGCGCGAACACCACCATGGCTGAGGTCAAGCGGCAGTTCTCGTTGGACCATCTCCTGCGGGCGGCGCTCATGAAGCCTAGAGGCGGGCGCATGTTCTTCCTCGCCCCGGTGGGGGTCGACGAGGGGTGGGAGGCGGGGACGAAGATGGAGTTCATCCACCGCTCCGCCCGCCTGTTCGAGCAGCTGGGAGAGGAGATGAGCGTCGGGGTCCTGTCCGGAGGGCGCCTGGAGGACATCGGGCGCAACGCTAACGTAGACAGGACGATAAGGGAGGCCTTGGAGGTGGAGCGGCTGGGCAAAGAGGAAGGGTTCAATGTGGAACATTGTCAGATCCTGATCGAGGATGCGATAAAGGTGAAGAACCTGATAATCGCCCCGGACGGCATCAGTGGCAACATCATCTTCCGCACCATGCACCTGGTCGATGGATGCGTTTCCATGGGGGCGCCCATACTCAACCTGGACAAGGTGTTCGTGGACACGTCCAGGGCGAAGAGGTGCTATGTCGACTCCATAGCCCTCGCCTCCGCCCTGGCATTTCAGGGAAAATGATTATTGGGCCTCGGAGCAATATGAAGGGAGATCATATGCGGCTAGAGATCGACGGGGAGTTCGCGGGGATCAGGTTCTCCGCATGCCATTTCATCGCCGGCCATCACAAGTGCGGTCGGTTGCACGGACATACATATGTCGTCAGCCTGAGGCTGCAAGGGGACATGGGCAAGGATGGCATGGTCATGGACTTCATTCCCTTGAAGAAGGAACTCAGGAGCATAGTCGAGGAGCTCGACCACCGGGTCCTGGTCCCGGCCAACTCAAAGAGGATCACCGTGGCGTTGGGCGAAGAGGTCTTCATCAAGGCCGAAGGCAAGAGGTACGTTCTGCCCAAGGAGGACGTCGTCCTCCTGCCGACCGAGGAGAGCAGCGCGGAGGAGCTGTGCACCTTCATCCTAAGAAAGGTCATGGAGAACGTGGACTTCCCCCCCAACATCTGGGAGGTGGAGGTGGGGGTGCATGAGGAGTTAGGGCAGAGCGCATGGGCTAGCAAGAGATTGGAGGCGAAGGGATGAAGGCCATCTGCCTGCTCTCCGGGGGGCTTGACTCGACCGTCACCCTCGCCTGCGCGCTACGTCAGGGATATGAGGTCACCGCCCTGACCATCAACTACGGTCAGAGGCACATAAGGGAATTGGATGCGGCCAGGGCGGTAGCCGCCCATTACAAGTTGC
>ERZ795052.7006-NODE-7006-length-10111-cov-9.963803_pt1 | contig 10111 bp, 9 predicted proteins | sample MGYA00375136_ERZ795052 | MGnify/ENA primary metagenome ERZ795052 (study PRJEB30181, sample SAMN05720156) | activated sludge metagenome | isolation source: Anaerobic digester | place: Japan | collected 2015-05-26 ... | reverse complement strand
GCCATCTGGTCGTCTGGCAGGACAACCGAAACGGCAATTGGGATATCTACGGCTATAACCTGATAACGCGGCAGGAGTTTGCCATAACCGATGACCCTGCCGACCAAATCCATCCGGCTGTCAGTGGCACACTGGTAGTCTGGGAAGATTACCGGGTCAGCCCGTCCAACATCTATTATGTCTGGCTGGAAGGCCCGGCGGCCGCCGATTGTCCCGTGCCGCCGGAAGGCGACTTGGACGGCGACTGCCGGATCAGTCTGGCCGACTTTGTCCGGCTGGCGGAAAACTGGATGCTCTGCGCACGGGTCCCGGCTTCGGCCTGCGACCTGTGAGGGCTGCCGGAGCAGGCGGTTTAAATAAACAGATTCACCCCGGCTGCTTCGGCCTGCGACAGATACATCGCCACGCCGCCTTCTTCCACCCCGTCGATTAGTTCCTGCTTTTTGATGCCCATCAGGTCCATCGTCATGGTGCAGGCAACCAGCCGCACGCCGTTGGCTTGCGCTTTGGCAATCAGTTCCGACAGGGACGCTACCTTCTTGTGCTTCATCACCGTTTTTATCATCTGGGTGCCGACCCCCAGCATGTGCATTCTGGACAGCCCGGTCTTTTCAGCCCCGCGCGGCATCATCCAGCCGAACATTTTTTCAATCAGCGTTTTGGATACCGAAACGGGCTGCGGCCGGCGCAGCAGGTTCAGGCCCCAGAAGGTAAAAAACATCGTCACCCGGCTGCCCATCGCCGCGGCGCCGTTGGCAATAATAAACGCCGCCATCGCCCTGTCAAAATCGCCGCTGAAGACAATCAGCGTTTTGTTCTTGGCGTCGGCCCCGGGCAGCCCTGCGGCGGCCTGTTTTTCAATGCGGGCGGTGTAAGTGCCGTTGCGGGCGTTCAGTTCCAGCAGCCGGCTGCCGGTGCTGGCGCACCAGCCGCGGATGTCGGCGGCAAAGCCGGCATCGGTGCTGACAATCTCAACCGTCTGACCGGCGGCAAGCTGGTCAATGGTTTCCTTCAGCCGCAGGATCGGTCCCGGACACTGCAGCCCGCAGGCATCAATCCGCACCGTGCTTTCGGCCGCTTTGGGTTTGGTCTCCTCCTGACCGGTATCGCTCTTGATTTCCTGCGGCACCGGCCGGGATTGCTGACGAATCCCCAGTGCGGCCGCATAGGTCTTGTACCCGCCGGACAGATTCCGGCAGCGAAAGCCGTGCTGCGACAAAATCCGGCAGGCCAGATACCCCCGCAAGCCCACCTGACAGAACGCCCAGATTTCCTTGTCTTTGGGCAGTTCCCCCAGCCGGCTGCGGAGCTGATCCAGCGGAATGTGTGCCGCCCCGGGAATGGTTCCGGCCTGCACCTCCGGCAGAGTCCGCACATCCAGCAGCAGGGCATCGGCCGGCGGATTGACCGCATCGCTGAAATGGAACAGCCGCACATCGCCGTTGAGCACATTGGCGGCGGCAAAGCCGGCATAATTGACTGCATCTTTGGCCGAGCCGTACGGCGGGGCATAGCACAGCTCCAAATCCTGCAGCTGCTGGACCGTCAATCCCGCACGCATGGCTGTGGCGATGACATCAATCCGCTTGTCTGCCCCGTCTGCCCCGACGGCCTGTGCGCCCAGAATGCGTCCATCAGCCGGGTCGAACAAAAGCTTCAAACTCATCTGCATGGCACCGGGATAATAGCCGGCGTGGCTGGCCGGATGCACATAGACTTTCTCATACGGCAGGCCGGCCCGTTTCAGGGCTTTTTCGTTCAGGCCGGTAACCGCTGCGGCCAGATTGAAAACCTTGCAAATAGCCGTGCCCTGCGTGCGGCGATAGACGCTGCTGCGCCCGCAGATATTGTCGGCGGCAATCCGTCCCTGCCGGTTGGCAGGACCGGCCAGCGGTATCACGGCCTCTGCACCGGTAACAAACTCCGCCGTTTCCACCGCATCGCCGACAGCGTAAATGCACGGATCGCTGGTCTGCATCTGCGAATTGACGGCAATGCCCCCGCGCGGCCCGATAGCAAGGCCTGCGTCTTTGGCCAGCTTGCTCTCCGGCCGAACGCCCACAGCCAGCAGCACCATTTGCGCCGCCAGCCGGTCGCCGCTGCTTAAGACAGCTTCCAGACCGTCGGCCTGCCGGCAGATTTCCGTAACGCTGGTATTGAGGTACAGCTTGACGCCGTGCATCTGCAGCTCCTGATGCAGCGGGGCGGCCATTTCCGGGTCAATCGTGCCCATCACCTGTCCTTCCAGTTCCACCAGTGCGACGTTCACTTTCCGTTCGGTCAGTGCTTCGGCCATTTCCAGACCGATATAGCCGCCGCCGACCACCACGGCCTGTTCTACCTGCTGCTGGTCCACCGCCTTCTTGATGGCGTCCATATCCGACATCGTCCGCAGCACAAAGACTTCCGGCAGATCCGCTCCCGGTATCGGCGGCCGCACCGGTTCGGCGCCGGGGCTTAAAATCAGATAATCGTACGGCAACAAATAGCGGCGGCCATCCGTCAGATTGGCCACCAGCACTTCTTTCTTGTCGCGGTCAATCCGGAGGGCCTGACTGTTGGTGCGGACATCAATCCGAAAGCGGCTGCTCATGCCTTCGGGCGTCTGAACCAGCAGCCGGTTGCGGTCGGGAATGACATTGCCGATATGATACGGCAGACCGCAGTTGGCAAAGGAAATATACGGCCCCCGCTCCAGCAGAACAATGTGGGCTGTTTCGTCCAGCCGACGCAGACGAGCCGCCGCCGATGCGCCGCCGGCCACGCCGCCGATGATAACAATGCGTTTCGATTCAGACATACAATCTCCTTAAGATGTTCTTTTTCTTTATCGGATTCTTTATTGGACGGGCTGTTCAGGCCGGCAATGGAGCCGAATGCATTCAATTAGCCCCGGCAGCTGCGGACTGGCAATCTGATAATACACCGTCCGTCCTGCACGCCGGCTGGTCAGATACCCGCAGTTTTTCATCAGCCGCAGATGCTCACAGGCCTGATTGGGATGCAGGCGGCAAAGTTGGGCTATCTGGTTGACCGAATACTCCCCCTGCATCAACAAATTCACTATCCGCAGGCGGGCAGTATGCCCCATGACTTTCAGGCAGTCAGCGGCTTTTTCCAGCACTTCGTCCGATAACAATTCGTATTCCTTTTCGACCAATGATATCGCCTTTCAAAATTTGCTGTTGACAAACTATACGAAACAATATATCGTAAGGTTTCGATATTTCCATATAATTTTTGCTCGATTTGCCGAAGTCTGTTAAGAAAAAAAGGGATAAAGGGTGTTTGCAGGCCGTTTTTTTGCGGTATAATAGGGCACATAATCAGCGGGTCAGACAATCGTTTGATTTTCTATTCACTGGATAAAGAAGAAGGACTTTATGAGAAAAGCAGGAAAACAGATATGGGCCTTCTGGCTGCTGGCGTTGTTGTTGCCGGCAGTGTCGGCAGACACCTATTACCTGTCCAGCGAGTCCGGCTGGCAGACAGCGGATTCGCCGGAAGGAAAGTACCTGCTGTCGATGTCGAAACTCAAACAGCAGCTGCTGACCGGCAAGCCGTCAGAAGCTGCGGCGGCTCTGGAAAAGATCAAAAGCGAGTTTCCCGATCTGGCCGGCAAAGAAATTGACAGCTATATCGCCGCCGAGAAACTCTATGCCGCAGGCAAATGGGACAAGGCCGCAGCGCTCTACAAGAAATTTATCGACGCTTGGCCGGACAGCATTCTCCAGCCGGCGGCAATGGAGCGGGTCTATACCATCGGAGCGGCCTATCTGCAGGGACAGAAGCGCACCTTCCTGAAGGTTCTCAAACTGCCGGCCTTCGATACCGGCGCTGACCTGATGCGCGATGTGGCCGACCGCGCCGGACAGGCCCCCCTTGCCCTGCGGGCTTTGACAACGCTGGCACAGAATCAGGAACGGCGCGAAAAGTTTATGGATGCCTATCAGACATGGTCGGAAATCAAAGACCGCTGGCCGACCGGCGAAACAGGCCGCGATGCCCTCCTGCGAATGGCCCGCGCGCTGCATGCTTGCTACAAAGGAACAGAGTACGATGCCTCGACGCTGCCCAGTGCGGCGGTCTATTATGAGCAGTACAGCAGCCGGTATTCGCAAGAAGCCGCGGGGCTGGACATCCCCGCCGTGCTGGATACGATTGCCCAGCAGCAGGCCTACAAGCTCTATGCCACCGGCTTCTATTACGAGCGGACCGGCAAACCGGATGCCGCCCAGAAGTATTACACCAAAGTACTGACCAAACATCCGGATACCGCGGCGGGCAAAATGGCACAGGCGCGTCTGTCGCCCAATGCCCCGCCGGCAGTCAGAAAAACCCTGCGGCGGCGGGCGGTGGGTCTGACCGAGCGTTTTCTGGACTCTTGGTTCGGCTTGGCGCCGCTGTTCGGTGCAGAGGAAAAACAGGGAAATTGATGCGTGGCTGTAAAGGATTCAAACAGGTGAAAATCATACGCTTTGTCTTCATCGTCATTGCAGCCGCACTGCCGGCAGGCGGCTGCGGGGGCTATCAGAACAGCTGGCTTTATCCGCAGACGATTCGGACGGTCTATGTGGAAATGTTCGACACCACCAGTTTCCGCCGCGGGCACGAATACGCCCTGACCGATGCCGTCTGCAAGCGCATCGAGTCCCAGACGCCGTATAAAATCGTCTCCAATCGGGATACCGCCGATTCGGTGCTCAGCGGACGGCTGGGCATCCGCACCGGCGTCTTGGCCACCGATCGCTATACCGCCCGGGCGCTGGAAAAGGAAACGCTGGTGACGGTTACCGTAACATGGAAGGACCTGCGCACGGGGAAACTGCTGATTGACAGCAAAGAAGTGTATGCTTCCAGCAGCTTTTCCGAGCAGATGGGGCAGGATTTTGAGTATGCCATCGACCGTGCCGTGAACAAAGCTGCCGTCGGCGTCGTTGAATTGATGGAGACGCCGTGGTAAAATGCACGTGAGGAATCCGGCGGGCCAGCGCTTTGGAATAATCCTGACGGGGCAAAGGCCTGCAGGCTGTAATTTCGATGGTTTTATCGATATGGTTTAGAGGGTCATTTTTAAGCCGGCCCTCGATTTTTTTGATATCCCGATTAAACAGCAGCACAACGAATAAAGAACAGAATGACAAAAAAACCAATGGTTCCAAAAAAGAAAATCCGGCTTCCAAACCCCGAAAATCCGGCGCCGAAATACGGCCACGGGCCGTTCAGCTGGCTGCTGGGCGGCTTGATTTTGATGACCGCCCTGATGATGCTGACGCGGATGACGCGGGTCGAAACGCTGACCTTCTCGCAGTTTGAAGACTGCGTCAGGCAGCGGTTTGTGCAGTCGGTAGTGTTCAACGAGTCTGCCCGCACCATCAAAGGCCAGCTTCACCCCAACGCCGTCAAGCTGGTCGGCAGCGGCCGAACCGCGGCTTTTGAAGTGCATTATGCGCCGGAGCTGATTCGCTCCGACTACGCCGAGTGGCTTAAAAGCAACGGCGTTGCCGAAATCGATGCCGCCGCCGACAGCGTCTGGATGCCGATTCTGGTCAATCTGCTGCCGATACTGGTCATTGCGGCGCTGATTTACTTTATCTTTGTGCGCAACATCCGCGCCGGCGGCGGGATGCTGATGAACTTCGGCCGCAGCAAGCACCGCATTCAGGGCAAGGGCACCAAGGTGACCTTTGACAATGTTGCCGGCATTGAAGAGGCCAAAGACGAGGTGGCCGAAATCATCGAATTTCTCAAGAACCCCAAGAAGTTCAAGAAGCTGGGCGGCCGCATTCCGCGCGGCGTTCTGCTGGTCGGCCCGCCCGGCTGCGGCAAAACCCTGCTGGCCAAGGCGATTGCCGGAGAGGCGGATGTGCCGTTCTTCAGCATTGCCGGAAGCGATTTTGTGGAGATGTTTGTCGGCGTCGGCGCCAGCCGTGTGCGCGACCTGTTCAAGCAGGCCAAGGAAAATTCGCCCTGCATTATCTTTCTGGATGAAATCGATGCCATCGGCAAGAAGCGCGGCCCCGGATTTGTCAGCGGCGGCCACGACGAGCGCGAGCAGACGCTCAATGCCATTCTGGTCGAGATGGACGGCTTTGACACCGACGATCAGGTGATTGTGATCGCCGCCACCAACCGCGGCGATATTCTCGACAATGCCCTGACCCGTCCCGGGCGGTTTGACCGGCAGGTGGTGGTGCCGCTGCCGGATTTGAAGGGGCGGATGAAAATCCTGCAGATTCACGCCCGCAAAATACGCTATGCGCCGAATGTGGATTTCGAACGGCTGGCGCGGGGCACGCCGATGTTCAGCGGTGCCGAACTGGAAGCGCTGATTAACGAAGCGGCTATCAGCGCCAGCATGCAGGACAAGGATTATGTGGAGATGTCCGACTTCGAAGAAGCCCGCGACAAGGTGCGGTGGGGGCGGGCCAAACGCAGCCGCGAAATCGACGAAAACGACCGCCGGCTGACGGCCTACCACGAGGCCGGCCATGCAACAGTGCAGTCGATGCTGGCGGATGCCGACCCGCTACACAAGGTCAGCATCATTCCCCGCGGGCCGATGGGCGGGGCGACCTTTGCCCTGCCGGAAAAAGACCGGCTCTACTACTCCAAAAAGTACTGTCTGGCCGAACTGCAAGTCTGCTTCGGCGGACGGGTGGCCGAAGAGCTGTTCTGCGACGACATCACCAGCGGCGCCCAGTCGGACATCAAACAGGCCACCGCCATTGCCCGCGAGATGGTGATGAACTGGGGCATGGGCGAGGAGCTGGGACCCATCAAGTACGCTCCCGACCTCGGCCCGGAATCCTATTTCGGAATCGGGCCGGAATACTCCCAGAAGACCGCCGAAGCCATCGACCGCGAAGTCAAGCGGTTTATCGATGAGGCCTATACGAAGGTGCGGGACCTTATCGAGGCCAACAAAGACAAGGTCGAAGCCTTGGCGCAGGCGCTGCTGAAATATGAAACGCTGGATGCCGAAGACGTCAAATTGATCCTCTCCGGCCAGTCGCTCCGCAAGCCGACGGTCTCCGACCTGCTTCAGCGGGAGCAGAACAAACAGCACGATGACCAAGCCGGCCCGTCCGAAACCGCCGGCGATTCAATGTAAGTCCTGCCGGCCGGCATTACGGCGTTATCCCTGCGCTGTGTGCCTCTGTGCCGCCGGCTGCGGCGGATGCGCGCGCTGTGCCGCCGGCTGGGTGGGACTGCTTTCGACAAACCGGCCGACGATATGCAGCAGAGCCTGAAGGCGCTTCTGGGTAGCCGTGCCGGACGGCACATCAGCCCGCGCTTTCTCAAAGGCCCGCAGCAGCAGGGCGTGCTGGTCCGGATCCACAAAAAAGGTCATCGGCATCAGCAGCGTGCTGGTCTTCGGTGCCGGCTGGGAAGCCGACAAGCCGGCCAGTTTGTCGATGGCCGTGCGGCTGTCGGGCAGCAGACCAGCCAGCTGGCGGGAACTGAACCGCCGGCAGAGCATCTCAATGAGTTTGCTTTTCTTGTAGAGATTGTCCCGTCCGCTGAGCCGGTTGAGACTGATCAGATACACCAGTGCCGCATTGTCATCGGCCTCAAACACCACGCAATCGGCGTGGGAATACCCCAGCTGCTTTAAGGCGCGGGCGCGGTGGCGGCCGTTGAGAATCTGATACGCCCCGGGCGTCTGCGGATGGCGGCGGACGACCAGCGGTTCATACTGCCCGGTCCGCCCGATATGCCGCAGCAGTTTGGCAAAGGCCGCCTCACTTAACCGGTTCGGATTGGCCGGATGCGGCAGCAAGCTGGATAAGGGAAGCGAAAGAATCGTCTGCTGTGTCTGCATAAAGGCTCCTTTCTGAAAATGCAGGGAAAATGCAGGCAAATCCCCTGCGGGTATCTTCACGGCAGGACAAGGATAAAAAGGGTGCGTTCAGTCGGCGCAGCGGACAGCGCCCGCGGCCGGCTGAACGGCTCGGTTCGGCAGGTCTGTGCACACGGGGTGTGCACGGCGTCTAAACAGGCATCGAAAACGGGCGGCTATTGTGCCGCGGCGGCTTGGAACTCCTCCAGACGGGCTTTGAACTGGCTGAGCATGGCTTCGCTGCCGGCGGCCAGCTCAACGGCTTTGGTCTGGACGGCGATTGCTTCGGCGATGCTGCCGTTCTTAAACAGCGCCAGCCCATAGGTATCCAGAATGCTGGCGTCTTTGCCTTCGGCCAGCGTGTTGGCTTTTTGAGCGGCCTGAAGGGCTACGGCATAATCGCGCCGGGGCTGTTCCACTTCGGTCAGAATCGCCCATGCAAATTCGTTGAGGATGTCGGCGGGGGCCTTCTCGATAATCTGGCCGGCTATGGCGCGCATCTGCTCAGACGGCTGATTGCTGTTCAGCCCGCTGAAGTACTGTCGGAACAGTTCCTCGATTTGACGCTCCAGCTCCTCGCGTTCGGCGCGTGCTTTGGCCCATGCCGAGGGGTCAAAGGTGCCGGCGGCCACCTGCGCAAGGACTTCGTCCATCCCGTTGAGCGGATGTCCCAGCCAGACGATTTTGCCGGCCCCGTCCACAATGAAAGCCGTGGGGATGCCGTTCTGGCCGTAGGCCTCCATATAATTCTTTCCGGCTTTGCCGTCTTTGTCCACGGCGACGGTGTAATCCATCTGGTCGCCCATTTTTTCCACAAACGACCGGACGGTTTCAGCGCTTTCATTGGAAATGCCGATGACGGTAACGCCTTTCTCTTTGAACTGCTTCTGAAGCTGGGTCAGGTGGGGAATGCTCTGGCGGCAAGGTCCGCACCAAGTGGCCCAAAACTCCACTACATAGACCTTCTGCGGCTGGAAGCGGACGGGCTGTCCCTTCAGCCAGACAAGCCCATCCAGCGGGGCAGCGTCGGCGCCAATCTGGCCTTTGGCGGCGGCCGGCTGCGAGTCGGGTCTTTGGACCGGGGCAGAGGGCCTGATGCGTGCGGCCGGCACGCTGGCAGGGGTGTTGCTGTCGGCAGGCTGCGGGGCAGGCGCCTTTCTGCGGCAGGCCGGCAAGGGCAGCAGGACAGCAAGGAGAACCAGTATAAACAGGATGTATCGGGTCTGCATAGAGTCTTATCCTTTCTTTTCTGTCTTGGGTAATTGGCTATTCTATCACTCTACGCCGCTGCCGGCTGATTGCAAAGCAAAAATTTGCTGCGGCAGCGATTTTTCGGGATTGAGCCACAGGTAATACCGGCTGGAGCCGGTCAGTTTCGACAGAACAAACTCCAGCCGCTGGGCTGTGTCTGTCAGCCGGCGCTGGCGGGGGAACTTCTGGATAAACCGCTCGATTTGCAGCTGCACAAAGGCCTTCTGCCCGTCGGGCAGGGCGTCGATGGCCGCCTGCACGGCCTGTCCGTCCAGCCACAGCGACCGGTCAATGCCGACGGTTTCAAGGGCCGCTTGCAGCCGGCTTGTCTTGACATCGGGCGGGCAGATGTACTCGGTCATTTGCGCCCGGACAAAAAACGGATGCACGCAGCCCATGGTGCTAACGGCTTCCACCATTGCCGCTTGGGTCAGGGGCAATGTTTCTTTTACCAGCCGGCTTGCCAGCCCAAGCCCGCGGTAGCGCGGTTCGATGATGACCCGCCGGATGCACAGCATACCGGAATTCAGCAGGGCCAGCCCGTCGGCTCTGTCCAGCCCGGCAAAAAAGCCCCCCAGCACCTGATTGCGGATTGCCAGATTGGCCGCCGGCGGGCCATAGACAATCACTCCGGCAGCCGGCACCGCCAGACGCCGCTGCGGATGCTGGTCAATCAGCTTGTAGATAAACCGAATCGGACCCGGGCTTGGATTGCGGTAGTGAAAGACGGCCAATTCCTCATAGTCGCTGCGGCTGCCGGCGGCAACCGTCAGATACTTCAAAATACTGACACAATCCGATGGATGCATAGACATATACTCCTTCCTTTTTAACGGATTATAGGACCAGAAAAAAATTGTGAAAAATTGGGGGAAATTACTTTACCCAATCGGTATTTTTACCGATGTTTTATGTAGATGGACGAGTCGTTCATATAGGTTTTTAGAGGCTGCCTTGAGAAATTATTGACCTTTGAATAACTAATGGAACGAATCATATTTTAAGTCCGGCTTTTTT
>ERZ795052.6996-NODE-6996-length-10122-cov-4.099334_pt1 | contig 10122 bp, 7 predicted proteins | sample MGYA00375136_ERZ795052 | MGnify/ENA primary metagenome ERZ795052 (study PRJEB30181, sample SAMN05720156) | activated sludge metagenome | isolation source: Anaerobic digester | place: Japan | collected 2015-05-26 ... | reverse complement strand
GGCTTCCAGCACGCTGTGCGGGTCGCCTTCCAGAACCGACCGGTCCATGAACGCGCCGGGGTCGCCCTCGTCCGCGTTGCACACCACGTACTTCACGTCGCCCGGCGACTTGCGCGTGTTGGCCCACTTGATGCCTGTGGGGAAGCCGGCGCCGCCGCGGCCGCGCAGCCCCGACTTCGTCACGGTCTCGATGATCTGGTCAGGCGTCATCTTGAGCAGGGCCTTGGCCAGCGCCTGATACCCGTCGCGGGCGATGTACTCCTCGATGCGGCAGGGGTCTATCACGCCGCAGTTGCGCAGCACGATCTTGTGCTGGCGGCTGAAGAACTCGATGTCCTTCATGGCCAGAACCGTTTCGCCGGTGTTGGCGCGGTGGTGGGCGAACCGCTCCACCGGCTGGCCCTTGAGCAGATGCTCGATGACGATCTCTTCCGCGTCCTCCGCCTTGACGCCTTCGTAGAAGACGCCGTCGGGCTGCACCACAGCCACCGGTCCCTTGGCGCAAGGCCCCAGACACCCCGTCTCCACCACCTTCACTTCGCCGTCGAGTCCATGCTTCTGCAGACACTTGCGCAAGGCGGCGCTCAGTTCCAGCGACCCGGAGGCGACGCACCCGGCGCCGGCGCAGACCAGCACGTGAGTCCTGACGCTGTTCATCTATTCCCGTCTCCCTTCTTCATGCGCGGATCATGTATTTGGTGACAGGCCGGCCCGCCGCGACATGCTCGCGGACGATCTCTCGCGCCTTGGCCTGGTCGAGCTTGCCATAGCGGATTTCGGAACCGGACGCGTCGCGGACGGTGACCATCGGTTCCTGAGCGCAGAGACCGGCGCAGCCGGCCTGGCGCAGGATGACGTCCTGCACGCCCTGGCTCTCCATCTCCGCGGCCAGCCCGGCCATGACATCGCGGGCGCCCGCGGCCAGGCCGCATGAGCCCATGTGCACGGTGACGCTCATCTTGCCCTTGCCCAAACGAACGGCCAAGTCCTTCAGCGCGGCGTCGCGCACAGCGTTCAGGTCATCGAGAGTGGCGATTCGGGTGGTCATGCCGCGCCTCCCTTCGCCTCGGCCTGTTGCCGGTAGGGGGCCAGCAGTTCGGGAATCTTGACGGGTTTGACCCGCTGGAACACAGTGTCGTCGATCATTATGGCCGGCGCCAGCCCACACGCTCCAAAGCACCGCGCCACGTCCAGAGAAAAGGTCCGGTCCGCCGTGGTCTGGCCCACGTCAATCTCCAGCTCCTTCTTGAGCGCCTCCAGCACCTGCTTGCCCCCGCGCACGTAGCACGCCGTGCCCAGACACACGCGGATCATGTGCTTGCCCCGCGGATGGGTGGAGAAGAAGGAATAGAACCCCACCACGCCAGCCACCTCGCTGTAAGGCTTGCCCAACGCCAGGCTGATGCGCTTGAGCGCCTTCTCCGGCAGATAGCCGAACAGCCGCTGCGCGATCTGCAACATGGGGATCAACGCCCCTGGCTTGTCCTTGTTCTCCGCAATGACTTCATCCAGACGAGCCAGCATTTCCTCTTCGCTGGCTTCGGCGCAACAGGCGCAGGCGCCTTTCGCTTCCGACATGCTTTTCTCCTTACATGGGCGGCAGGACAACTGGGACGGCAAGGACGGAAGAATGGTGGCGAACGAGACAAAAACGAGACCGCGGACAACAGGAGAGGGGGGCTGGACGGATGGCGAAGGGAACCGCCCCCATGTGCGCAACCCGATCGGTAAGGCGACGCAAATTGGAGGCCAAGATGAAGAACCGCCCCCATGTGCGCAACCCGATCGCCCCCTATACCCCGCATCGCACTGTGTCAAGATCGTGAAAACATTCGCAATCTTTGTGCCTGAATGTGTACGATTTCACAATCAAACTTTGCAAATCATATATCATTATAATACAATGTGTTGTGTAAATCATAGTTTTGAGGATTTCAAGCGGCGACTTATTGCGATGGTGTGCGCATATTGCCCATGTGAGAATTGTGCACACAAACGGGCTTGGTATATGGGTGCGGTTGGATATTGCTGTGTGCTCAAATCGGACACTCGCGTTGCAATAACGACGGCTGGTCGCAAAGGCGCAGGTAGCGTTCTGGTACCGGTTGCGGACGTCGCGAAAGCGCTATCCGGACCACATTCCCAACCCGCCCGCAAACCACCTCTAACGGCCCGTTGAAAAAAACACTGCGTCAGCGGGGACATGGCGCCTCAGCCCGCCAACGGCGGGATCGCAACGTGTCCCGAAACAGACGCGACATTTTCAACAGGCTGCTAAGCGGCCCGCGCCTGCGGAGCAACCGTGCCCTCCAACGCGCCGTTGCGCGCGGACGCAGGGGCTGGTAAGGTGTGAAAACCTCAGCACGGCTGAGGCGCAGGGCAACGTGCCCCACACCTCCCACAGTTCCCACACTTCCCGCGGCCGTTGTTCACGCGGGGGCCTGTGCTCCCCATGGAGGACCCAACCGCATGACGTTGGCTGATTGGACTATATGCGCCGCCTATCTCGCCGGCGCCATGACCTTGGGCGTGGTCGTAAGTCGCCGCCTCAAAACGGGAGGCGACTACTTCCTGGCTGGCCGTTCCATGGGCTGGCTGCCCGTGGGCCTTTCCGTCATGGTGACGCTGTTCAGCGCCGTCAACTACACCGCGTTCCCCAACGAGGTCGCGGGCCACGGCTGCTACGTGTTGCTGGTTCTTCCTGCCTTCCTGTTTGTGTGGCCGCCCGTGGCGCGCGTCTTCATCCCCTTCTTCCACGACATGCGTCTGCTCAGCGCCTACGAGTATCTCGAACGCCGCTTCGACGTCCGCGCAAGGAGACTGGCCAGCGCGCTGTTCATCGGGTGGCGGCTGCTGTGGATGGCTACCGCGCTCTACGCCACGTGCCGAGCGCTCAGCTTCCTCACGGGCATGCCGTACTGGGCGTTGCTCCTCCTCGCCGGCGTCGTCACCGTGGCCTACACCACGACCGGCGGCATGAAGGCCGTCATGTGGACCGACGTGGCCCAGTTCGCCGTGCTGTTCGGCGGCATCGTCGCGGCCGTGGCCGTGGCTGTCGCGCGAGCGCAAGGCGGTTTGGGGGGGCTGCTCAGCGCGTCGGCCCAGGCAGGTCTGTTCCGGCCGTTCCACCCCTTCGACGCCTCCATGTTCTCGCTCAACCCCAGCATGCGCATCTCGCTTTGGAGCGCGTGGATCGGCGCCTCGGTCGCGTTTTTGGCTCGCTATGGAGCGGACCAGGTCACGGTGCAGCGCTACTTCGCGGCGCGATCGCTGGCCCACGCGCGCCGGGGATTCGGGCTGAACATCCTGGCCGCGCTGGCCACCATGTCGCTGCTGGCCGTCATGGGCCTCGCGGTCCACGCCCACGGCGCGTCGGCCGGCGCCGCGGCCAAGGGCTGGCCGGCCATGAAGCTCTTCGCCTCCTTTGTGTCCAGCCTGCCCTGGGGCATGGCTGGTCTCATCGTGGCCGGCCTCATGGCCGCCACCATGTCCAGCCTCGATTCGGGCATGAACTCCTGCGCGGCCGCGTTCGCTTCCGACCTCGCCCCGATCTTCGGCGCCAAGCCCGCGTTGGAGGATGACGCCAGCGCCGCGCGGCGGGGGCGGTGGACCACCCTCGTCTTCGGCGCGCTGGCCATTGGCCTGGCGTTCGGCGTGGCTGCGTTGCGGCAGACCGTGTTCGAGCTGGCCAACGTGGTCGTCAACGCGTTCGGCAGTCCGCTGTTGGGCCTGTTTCTGGCCGCCATGTTCAGCCGCCGCGTCAACGCGGCCGGCGCCCTGGCCGGCGGCGCCATAGGCGCGGCTTGGAGCCTGGCCAGCGTCCTCCTCGCGCCCAAGATGTCGCTGCACTACTACGCGGTCCTGAATCTGGCCGTGACGATGGTTGTGTGCTGGGGGGCCAGCCTGGGGTGGGGCGGCCGGCCGTCGGCCGGTCAGCTGGCGTGGACGTGGAAGGGCAGGAGAGGGGGCAGGTGAGGCGGCGCGCCTACGAACCGAACTCGTATTTCATCACGCGCGTCATTTCGTCAATCACCGCCATCGCGTTCTCCACCGGCGTCTCTTCAGGCAGAGGCTTTGCGGTCTCCAGCAAATAGCCCCCGCCCCGCGCCAGCACGCGCGCCGCCTCGCGGACCTCGGCCCGCGCCTGCTCCGGCGTGCCGAACACAATGGGCCCTTGCGTGCCGATGCCCCCGCGAAACGTCAGATGCCGCCCGAACTCGCGCTTGACACGGCGGATGTCCATGGCTTCGGGCTGCAAGGGGTGGAACACCTGCAGGCCCATCTCCACAAAGTCCGCCATCAGGTCCGTGTTGTCCCCGCACGAATGGTGCCCCACCACCTTGCCCGCGCTTCGCACCTTATCATAGAGAAGGGTGTAGCGAGGCTTGTAGAACTCGCGGAACACCTGGCGGCTGATCATCAGCCCGCGCTGCGACCCGAAGTCGTCGCCAAACGTCACGCCGTCAATGGGCAGGGCCAGCAGCTTGTCCAGCGCGTCCAGGTGCATTTTGGTCAGAACGTCCAGCGCCGCGTGCACAAACGCCGGCTCAGCCAGGTAATCCATCAGCGTCTGCTCAAAGCCGCGCAGGCTCCACAGCCGCTCGCCAAAGCACGCCGTGAACTGGTAGAAGATGAACGCGTCCGGCCGGGCCTTGCGCGCGTCCAGCACGCGCTGGACGTCCTTGGCCGGCACAAGGTCAATGAGGGGTATCTGGCTGGCGTCCGGTTCGGCCAGGGGCGGGTCCACGAAGACGTAGCCCCCCTGTTCGCGCCGCCATGGGCAGCCGAACAGGTCGCGGAACCCGGTGTCCGTGACGTCCGACGCCTCCACCTCCCAGAGAATGCGGATGAGGTCGTCGGCCGGGCAAGGCCACTGCCCGCGCGGTCCCCACGCGAGCTCGATCTTCTGCGCCAAAGGCTTGGCCAGGTACAGGGTCCACGGCAGGCGGGGCGGCTGCTTGTGGTTAATGGCGGCCAGAGCCAGCTCGCGGGAGGTCATGGCCGCGTCACTTGTCATAGGGTTTGTCCAGGCAGAAGTCCGTGCGCGCGCCTTTGGAGATGCGGACTTCGTCAATGCAGCCGATGAAGTCGCCGTCGTGGCCCCGGTCGCCGATGCGCAGGGGGCGCTTGGGGTTGGACACGGTGACGATATGGCTGATGTCCTCTTCGGCCTGGAGGACGCCGTTGACGTAGAGACTGGCCTTGCCCTTGCGCTCCGCCACCAGGGCCACGTGGCGCCACTTGCCGTCGGCCACGCTGTCCTTGGTGGTCAGGCTGACCTGGTTGACCTTGTCGCCCAGGCCGGCCACGACGTTATTGCCTCGGCCCAGGGCAAGGGTGTAGCCGGGCATGTCGCCTCGGAGCCGGCTGGTGATGATATAGTAGTAGCCGGGCTTCAGACCCGGCTCGACCTTGATCCAGCACTCGACCGTGAAGTCCTGGGTCTTGCCAAAGTCGAGTTGCTCGCGCTGGCCCACGTCCACAAAAGCGTGATCGCCGTCGAACTCGAGCGCCTTGCCGAATCGGCCCTGGACCCACTTGGCCTTGGCCACGCGAGCGTGGAGCTTGTAGGGGCCGCTGTCCACGGCCTGGGCGCCCTGGCCTTCGTCAAAGTGCAGGAGCAGCACGGTCTTTGGCTCGGCCGCCAACGCCAGCGCCGCCGCCGCCAACACCGCCGCAACACCAGAAGCTCTCATCTTGCCTCCTGTCAGACGCGTCATGCCTGTCAGACGTATCCGGCTTGTCAGATGCGTCCGACCCGCACCCCTCACGCCACCGTGGCCAGCGCCAGGCTGTCAATGGCCCGGCGGCTCTGCTCGGACAGCCCGCGCAGCGGCCTCACCGCGTGGCCGTTGCCGATGCCCAGGCGCGACACGGCGTACATGATGCCGCAGATCCAGTTGTGGTTGCCGCGCACCAGGGCGGCGCGCAGTTGGTTGACGCGCAGTTGGGCGCGGGCCAAGACGTCCTTGGCGCCGCTCTGCGACGCGCGCCACGCCGTGACGAACGTCGCTGGCTCGTAGTTGGCGCACACCGGCACCAGCCCCGCCGCGCCCGCGTTCAGCCCCCACTCGATGTCCGCCTCGCACCCTTGCAGCATGGCCAGCCCCAGCGGCTTGCCCTCGCGCAACAGGCGCAGGAAATACTCGCGGTCCTCGCTGCTCTCCTTGCATACGGAGATCCACTTCTTGCGCGCCATGTCGAGCGTCAGTTCCGCCGGAATCGTGGACGCCGTGCAGCCCGGAATGTTGTACGCGACCATGTCCATGTCCGTGGCCTGGCGGCACGCCTCAAAGTGGGCCAGGAACTCGTCCTGGCGCGAGAGGCGGATGTAGTACGTGGGCGTCACGACCATATGGCGATAGCCCGCGCGTTCGAGAAAGCGGATGCGTTCCAGAGCCACGGCCGTTGAAGGCGCGATGACTCCGCCCAACAACCACGCGCGGCCGTTGACTTCCGCGGCCGCCGTCTCCATGGCCCGCCGCCACTCCGTCTCGGTCAGCAGGGGGCCCATGCCGGCTGATCCACCGGCGAAAATCCCGTCCACGCCCGCGTCGAGGCAGCGGCGGATGACCGCGCGGCACGCGGCTTCGTCCACACGGTCTTCGTCGTCCACGGGGGTGATGACAGGCACAATGACGCCACGAATCGTCTTCTGTTGCGCGCGGCTGGACACGGCGGTTCTCGACTCCAAAGAGAAACGGTTACAGGGTTCGCACCGACTCTCTCACGGCCAGACCATAGGGAGCCGTGAGCCGGCGCTTGGGAGGGGCGGGCTTTCCATCCATCTGATCCATCAGACAATTGACGGCCAGTTCGGCGACTTGAGGCAGGGGCTGCACAACGCATGTGAGCGGGGGATAGAGGAACCCCGGCCCGCCCGATCCCTCGATGGCGATAACGGAAACATCCCTGGGCGTCTCCTTGCCCAGCATCTCGAGGAAGTACAGCGTTTGCAGCGTCAGTTCGGATTCGGCGATGAGCATGGCTGTGGCGCCCGCCTGGCAGATGCGGCGCAGACCCTCCATCATGAACCGGCCGTCGTTGCGAAACACCAGCGCGTCGTCGTATTCGTTTTCGCGCTCCATGAACTGGCGGTAGGCCTCGAACCTCTCCTGGTAGCCCCGTCCCGTGCGGCCCGACGCCACAAACCCCACGCGCCGGTGCTTGCGCTCAAAGAAGTGGCTCATGGCCAGGCCTATGCCCTGCGCGTGGTCCGACCCGACGCACGTGACCCGGGGCGACACCGACTCCGTGGTCTCGCCGATGGCCACAAACGGCGCGCGCTCGGCCAGCCGGCGAACCACGGGAAAGACGGCCTCGTCATCTTCATGGAAGAAGCCGATGAAGGCGCGCCGGAACATGTCGGGAAGCGTGTCAAGCTCGGATAGCAGCGCAAGCGAGGTCTGGCAGTCCCTTTGCCCCAGCAACGCCACCGCCGATCGGATGATGATGCTATCGCTCAGGTAGATGTGGCGCGGCGATGACAGCGCCAGACACACCACTTTAATATTGTTGGGCACGACCCGAGGCCGGAAGTCAAGCGCGCTGCACGCGTCGCGGATGCGCGCCAAGGTATCGGGCCGCACTTTTTCCGGGTTGTTGAGCGCGCGGCTGACAGTTGCGCACGAGACACCGACGCGTTTGGCGATCTCCACGATGGACATGAGGTTGCGTCCTCCAGATGGCGCCTGTCCGTCCGGTTCCCTTGACATGAGGCTAGGGCGACGTTATATTCATCTCCGGTGTAAAGTTTACATCGTTTGGGTGGAAATTGCAAGGGCTTTTGGCGGGGCGGTTCCGCCCGCTAGTCCGTCCGACGTGTTCGACACATCCGACGAGACATGAGGAGTGAGGTTCATGACAAAACGCATCGGTTGGGCGTTGGCGCTCGCAGCGGGTGTCTGGCTGGCCCATGCCCAGGCCGCTGGCATCGCTCTGGTCAAGGCCGGCGCATCCAAACACAGCATCGTGGTCGACGCCAAGGCGCCTGCGTCGGCTCAACTGGCCGCGCGGGAGATTCAGCGCGTCATCAAGGCATCCACCGGCGCTGAACTCCCCATCCGCAACGAACCCGCCTCGCCCGCCATCTTTGTCGGCGCCTCCGCCGCGGCCGAGCAGGCCGGCATCCACGCCGACAAGCTGCCTTACGAGGCGCACGTCCTGCGCACGCGGGGACAGGACATTTTCATTGTGGGCCGCGACGTGGCGCCCGGCCAGGAAAAGTGGCGCGGCTGCACCAGCGAAGGCACGCTCTACGGCGCGTACAAGTTTCTGGAACGCGTTACGGGCGTGCGGTGGCTCATGCCCGGCCCCGATGGCGAAGACATCCCCACAAACGCCGACCTCGTCGTGGCGGAGTTGAACATCCAGGACCAGCCAGGCTTCCAGTACCGCTCCATTCCTTACGTCTACGACACGGAGAAGACGGTTCAGGAGTGGAAGGCGCGCCAGGGCGTGCACGAGCGCTACCGCATCAGCTTCGGCCACTCGTGGGACGACCACCCCCCCTTGTCCGTCCTCAAGGCCCACCCGGAGTATCTTCGCATGAGGGCCGACGGCACGCGCGACCCGGTCCCCGCCGTAAAGGAGAAGGACGTCGCCTTCTGCGCGTCCAACCCAGGCCTGATCCGCGCCTATGCCGAGTCGGTAATGGAAGCCTTTGCCAAAGACCCCAAGAAGCAGCATCAGAGCCTGTCGCCCAGCGACGGCTACGACGGCTGCGACTGCCCGGAGTGTCAAAAGCTGACGCTGAGGGGCGACAAGGGCAAGTGGAACAACTTCGGGGGCGTGGGCAAGTCGCTGACCCCGCTCATCCTGAATTTCTATAACGGCGTCGGCCGCATCGTAAAGGAGCAGTACCCGGATCGCATCGTGGGCGGGCTCATCTACCGCAACTACCTCTATCCGCTGGACACGCCCATCCCGATCGAGCCGAACGTGATGCTGGACATCGCCCAGCTCAACGCCTACGGCTACAAGCACTACAAGCCGGCGCGCTCTCAGGAGTTCAAGGCGTTCCTGCCCGAGTGGGCCAAGGTCGCGAAACGGTTGGGATGGTCGGACTACTCAACGTGGATGCGTAACGAGTTCGGCGCTGTGCTTCCGCCAGGGCTGGGCATCATGAAGATGATCTACCCCGCGCTCAAGAAGAACGGGATCCTCATGTGCCACACCACGGGCCACACCGCCTGGGGCGAGGGCATGGCCACCAACTACCTCATCGCCAGGCTCATGTGGAACCCGGACGCGGACGTGGACGCGGAGTACAAGGAGTTCCTCGATCGGGCCTACGGACCCGAAGCGGGCGCCGTGGTGGCGAAGATTCACGCCCTGGCCGAGGAGGGGCTGTCGGCCTACATCCGCGCCTATGAGAAACCACGCGACCCGGACTATGACGTGGACTACGAGTGCATGAGGCAGGTCTACGCGCCGCGGCTGGCCCAGTTCGAGAAGCTGTGGGCCGAAGCCGCGGCCAAGAAAATGACCGGCGCGCAGCGCAAGCGGCTGAACATGCTCGGCGACATCTTCGTGGTCATGCACTACAACCTGCGCGCTTGCGGGCTCATCGCCAACGCCGAGAAGTCGCCGTTCTACAAGAACGAGGCCGGCTACCGGGCGTTCCTCAAGGAACGCGCGGCCGGGATTTCGCTGGGACCGGAGATGAAGCTGGGGCCGAACGGCGAGATGAAGCTGGTCTTCTCGCCGGAAAGGCGCGAGCTCGTGATTCCCCGCGTCAAGCCCGGCATGCCGCCCCTGGCGCTGGACGGCGGGCTGAACGACCCGGCTTGGAGTCAGGCCGCCGTGGCCACCGACTTCCGCCTTCAGGGCTCGCGCGTTCTGGCTGCGCAACAGACCCTCGTGCGCATGATGTACGACGACAAGGCGCTCTACATCGGCGTCGAGTGCCGCGAAAGCCGCATGGACAAGATTCTGATGTCGAGCAAAGGCCTGGACAGCGCGGGCGTCTTCACCGACGACACGGTGGAGCTGTTCATCGGCCAGCGGCCGAACTTCGAGGAGACGTACTGGCACGTGGCCATTACGCCGGGCAACGCGCGCTATGACGACGTGGCCATCGAGAAGGATTACAATCTGAAGATGGACAGCGCCACCAAGCTG
>ERZ795052.6994-NODE-6994-length-10122-cov-7.018476_pt1 | contig 10122 bp, 13 predicted proteins | sample MGYA00375136_ERZ795052 | MGnify/ENA primary metagenome ERZ795052 (study PRJEB30181, sample SAMN05720156) | activated sludge metagenome | isolation source: Anaerobic digester | place: Japan | collected 2015-05-26 ... | reverse complement strand
TGCCAGGGCAAGTATATACCTATGCCCCCGATGCTTATACCAATGGCGCTATTGGTTGTATGCTTTCCCACAAATTTTGTTTAGAAGAAGCATTGCGGCAAAAGAAAAACGTTTTCATATTTGAAGATGATATAGAATTTTTGCCATATGATAATTTAAATGAAATTATAGATCAATGCTGTGAGGAATTAGAAAGTATAGACTGGAGCCTAGTATATTTTTCTGGCAACTTACTTAGACCTGCATTTCAAAAAAGTAATCGCTTAGCTAAATTAACTCACGCCCAATCTACAGTTGCATATGGGGTCAAATATGAATTTATTGAAAAACTATTATCATATTTCCCTACAACTACTTTTACAGAGCCTATAGATATGACTTATGCTAATAGAGTAATCCCAGAAAATAACTGCTATATAACTATTCCTATGATTGCAATTCAAAGAAAAGGCTATTCGGATATTGAATGCAAAGAAGTTGATTATAGCCAATATTTACAAAAGCGATATTGGGAGAATTTGGTATATACCGAAGGGATATTATGAAAGATTTCATTACGGTTATATTTTCACGAGACAGGGCATCTCAATGTGATTTGCTTTTAAAGTCTATAAATGCATGCACTAAAGAATACATGAATATTCATGTTATTTATACTTGTGATACCGATAGGCATTGGAGATCATACGAGAAACTTAAAAATAGGCACGGGGAAGCCAATTTTCACATTGAAACAACCTTTAAATATGATTTAATTTCCCTTATTCGATATTATAAATATGTTCTCTTTATGGTTGATGACAATATTTGTGTATCTGATTTTAGCATAGAAAAGATTATAGATTTATTAGAAAAAAACAAGACTGCACTTGGGTTTAGTTTGCGGCTAGGAGCTAATTGCACAGAATGTTATACGCTGTCCTGCAAGCAAGAAATGCCGCCTTCTACCAAAATAGCTGATAATGTATTTATGTATAGCTGGTTTGGTGCGAATGCAGATTTCGGGTATCCGCTGGAATTATCAAGTTCAATTTATAAGGTATCGGATATTATACCGATATTAATGAACGAAAATTTCTTGAATCCGAATGAATTAGAATGGAAAATGCAATCTTATAATTATTGGTTTTCTACAAAAAAGCCGCACCTTTTGTTATACCAAACCAGTGCCTGCTTCTGCAATCCAATTAATAAAATAAATATTAATAATAATCGAAGCGGGAATAATCCGGAATATTCAATAGAATCACTCTTGACAAAATACGAAAAAGGTGTTATCATTAAATATGATTTCAAAGGGTTTATTCCCAATGGATGTCATCAAGAAGTAGATATTGAATTTGGGCTTGAGAAAGGTGAAGAATGAGTCAGAAAAATAAATCTACAAAGTTTGTAAATATTGCTGATCCACTTGTAAGTATTATTACTCCGACGTATAATCGTAGAAATTTACTCAAAAGAACTTTGGATTCTTTAGTAAATCAATCTTATAAAAATATAGAAATTTTAGTGATAAATGATTGCGGAGTAAACGTAGAAGATGTTGTGAACGAATTCAAAGATAATAGAATTAGATATTTTCAAAATGATAAAAATGTCGGATTGGCCGCGACGAGGAATGTCGGATTGGAAAACATGCGTGGGGATTATTTCTGTTTATGCGACGATGATGATATATATATGAAATATGCTATTGAAATACGCATGTACCTGATGAAAAAATTAAATGCAGAAGCATCTTATACAAGATCATTGTTAGATCATTGGGAAAAAAGGGGGGACGGGTATGTTAGTATTGGCAAAACCTTATACTGGAGCAATCCTTATTTCTCGAAGGATTTAATCCTTGTGCAAAATTTATGCCCTTGCTCGAACTCCACCGTCAGTCGAAAGGCATGGGAAAGGGCTGGCTGTTATCAGTTCGACAAAAATCTTACCACGACAGAAGATCACGACATGTGGATAGCAATCAGCAGAAAGACAGATTTTCATGATTTAGAAATAGTAGATACTGAATGTAGCCGGCGTAATGACAAAACGCAGATGACAAATAATTTAGATTTTTCTAAAAATTGGATTAAAGTATTTAAAAAATGGAGGCATACAGCAGAAAATTTAGAATGGGTTACAGAATCCCAAAATAGTATTCTAAGAAGTGTAGGAATCAATCCAGAAGATTATGGCTTATAATAGATAAATAAAAACTGAATTTTATATGCAAGAAAGGGGTAACTATTGCAAATTAATGATAACATTATTATAAAACAAGGTGATTGCTTGGAATTAATGAAAGATATACCGGATAAATCTATCGATATGGTATTATGCGACCTGCCTTATGGTATTACTGAGTGCAAGTGGGATACGATTATTCCTTTTGATAAATTATGGGATCAATACAATAGGATTATTAAAGACATTGGTGCTATTTGCCTGTTTGGGAGCGAGCCCTTTTCAAGCAAATTGAGATTGAGTAATATTGATAGATTTAAATATGATTGGTACTGGCAAAAAGTAGGAGCCAAAACAACAAATTTTCTTCATGCAAAAAATATGCCTTTAAAAAATGTAGAAATTATTAGTATTTTTTCTAATGGTATTATAGCGCATCAAGGATCGCAACGAAGAATGAATTATAATCCGCAAGGGCTCATTCCTTATGGTAAAGCAGTAAAGGGAGATAATAAAGGCGGAATAAACGACGAATTTAGAATAAATAGAAAATCTAATAAAAGCACTTATGTGCAAGAGTTTACTAATTATCCACAGCAAACATTGCAATTCAATTCTGATTGGGCAGTTCAATTGCATCCTACACAGAAGCCCGTAGCATTGCTCGAATACTTAATAAAAACATATACAAACGAAAATGAATTAGTATTAGATAATTGTGCAGGATCATTTTCGACAGCGATTGCATGCATAAATACTGGAAGGAGGTTTATTGGATATGAATTAGATGAAAAGTACTTTGAGATTGGTAAAAATAGAATATTAGATCATCTTACTAAAAAGGAAGAAATGTTATTTTAAAATCTGGATTTTATTATAAAAATTAGAAAGGAATATAATTATGGCTAAATATTTTGTAGAATCATCGGAAATTGTAATTTATAGGACTGAGGTGGAAGCAGAAACACCCCAAGAAGCTATGGAAAAGATAGAAAGCTCCAACGGGGAAATTGTTGATCGCATTAAGGATGTTTCAATGCGGCATGATTTAGAAGCATTCGCAGTTTATGATGAAGATGATAATGAAGTATGGTAAATAATTACTGGCACTCATGAAATTCACAACAATTCTTATATAACAAGAAAGGTAAAAAGTGTATATGGAAATTAATAATCCTAAGGTCAGCTTTGAATATACAAATTCTTTTGGAGACAAAGTAACCATGCATACATCTTTGGAAAATGATACTATTTTTGTTCTTGCCCAAGCATTTAAATCCTTTTTATACCAAGCGGGATTTTGTACAGAAAATATTAAAGAATTATTTGCAGACGGGCTGGACATTTCAGATAAATATTATGAAATCAATTTTTAACAAACTTATAATTTTTTATTGTAATATATCTAAATTTATTATTTTGAAATATCTTACTGTTAAAAAACTATTTAATAAAAAAGTAATATATTTTAAAAATAAAGATTTACGGGAGGAAATACTTTTAGACGAAAACTATACTCCGCACTATACTACAACCTATTCCAAAGCAATAGACATTGATGCTAATGCTTTTAATATCTTGAGAGCTTTTGATAGTGAAAAATGCGAAAAGCCTCTTGACTTTTCTATAAATATTAAAAAGGTAAAAAAATAAATGCCAGAAGAATTAGTATTAAAAGATAGTGGTAGCAGAAATGTATATCCAAGCGGTGCACAGCGGGACAATAGAGAAGGCAAGGGTAGGTTTGATCTTATATCGGGACAAGGTTTACTGAGACTGTCTCGTATCTACGAGGCGGGTAGTCGCAAATATAATGATCGCAACTGGGAGAAAGGTATGTATATTAGTAGATATGTCGATGCATCTTTCAGACATCTGACTAAATATATGCTTGGATGTGATGACGAGGATCATCTTGCTGCGGTTGCATTCAATATCTTTGCAATCATGCACCATGAGTCAGAGTTACCAGAAATGCAAGATTTACCTAAATGGCAAGGGCGTAAAACTAAATGGATTTATGACTTGGATTTAGGAGAAAATAATAAAACTGAAAAATAGAAAGGATTTTAATGGGGAAAATTTCTACAGATTTTAAACTAAGCGATAATTTTATAGAAAAATACAAAGATAAGAAACCCCCCTTTGGCTATAATGGATTAGGAGAGTTAGTTTATGTAAGAACTTATTCCAGAATTAAAAAAGATGGTAAAAACGAACAATGGTGGGAAACTATTCGTAGAGTTGTAGAAGGCATTTATAACATTCAAAAAGAGCACATAGATCATGGCAATTTAGGATGGAATGCTATGAAAGCTCAAAAAAGTGCTCAAGAGATGTATGACTTAATATTTAATATTAAATTTCTTCCCAGTGGTAGGGCGTTATGGGCTTTAGGAAGCGATGTAATTACTGAAAAAAAATTATCTGAAGCACTTTATAACTGTTCATTTATCTCTACGGAAAATCTAAAAGATGATGTATCTATGCCATTTAAATATGCTATGGATATGCTTATGTGTGGCGTTGGTGTAGGCTTTGATATTAGAGGTGCAAAGACAGTTACAATTAAAAAGCGATCTGAAAAAACAGAAGCATATCTTATCCCCGACACTCGTGAAGGATGGGTAGAATCTGTTGGCAAAGTAATCATGTCTTTTTTCGGGCAACCTACTCCTATTTTAGATTATTCTATTATTCGTCCACAAGGCGAACCAATTAAGACCTTTGGTGGAGTTGCTTCAGGAAGCAAGCCATTAGAAGAATTGCATCTGTCTATCATTGACATCTTATCTTCTCATGAGGGAGAAGAAATTAGCCAACGAATTATTGTCGATATATTTAATTTAATCGGTAAGGCTGTAATTGCAGGAAATGTACGCAGAAGCGCCGAAATAGCATTAGGTTTCAATGATGAAGAATTTTTAAATCTGAAGAACTATAATATTAATAAAGAAAGAGAATCTTTTGGTTGGGCTTCTAATAATTCCGTATTTGCTGATATTGGTATGGATTACAAAAATATATCCGAAAGAATTAAGGATAACGCAGAACCAGGATTAGTGTGGCTATCAAATGCTCAAAAATTTGGTCGTATGAATGAAAACGAATGTAATAATACCGATTTCAGAATTATGGGATTTAATCCATGCTTTTCTTATGAATCTTTATTATTAACTGAAAATGGATATAAAGAAATTGGAAGTTTAGATGGCAAGACTGTAAACATTATTGATGCTGAAGGCAATGTTCAAGAAGCAAAAATATTCAAGACTGGACAAAAAAATACAATTTCATTAAATCTTTCTAATAAACAAAAAATTATATGTACTCCAGATCATGTTTTAAAAACCTTAGATGGCGATTTTGAAGCAAAAGATACATTTGGCAAACAATTATATCCATTCTTAAAAAACAGGAAACTATTATGCGAAAAAGAAATTAATGACTTATTATCAAAAGCACCTTATGTACAATCAATAAATAATAATGGCGAAATAGATGTTTATGATTTTTCGATTCCAAATTTGCATTGGGGTGTAATAAATGGTTTTGTAGTCCATAACTGCGGAGAAATTGGATTAGAATCAGCAGAATTATGCAATCTTGTAGAAATATTCCCGTATCGTAATGGGTCAAAAGAAGAATTTTTACGCACATTAAAATATGCTTATCTATTTGCAAAATCAATTACTCTGATTGAAACTTCTTGGGTAGAAAGTAATAGAGTAATGATGAGAAATCGCCGATTAGGCATTTCAGTTACAGGAATTGCACAATTTATAAGCAATAGAAGTGTGAATGATTTAAAAGATTGGTTAGAAACTGGGTATAATACCGTAAAGAATTATGACAATATTTATTCGGAATGGTTCGCTATCCCCAAATCTATTAAACTAACTACTACTAAACCAAGCGGCACATTAAGTCTATTAGGAGGAGCAACTCCAGGGCTTCATTATCCTGAAAGCACATACTATATTAGGAGAGTTAGATTAGCAAATAATTCCCCATTAATAAAAGTTCTAACAAAAGCTAAATATAAAATAGAACCGGCTATAGGTCAAGAGGATTCAACAGTAGTAATAGAATTCCCTATATTTGTAGGAGAAAATGTTCGCACATTGGAAAATGTGTCCATGTGGGAACAATTAGCCTTAGCTTCTTTTTTGCAAAAATATTGGTCTGATAATGCTGTTTCTGTTACTGTCTCATTTGATCCTGAAACAGAAGGCAAAGATTTGGAGCGAGCTTTAGATTTTTATCAGTATCAACTTAAAGGTGTTAGTTTTTTGCCAAAACTAAAAAATGGTTCATATGCTCAAATGCCTTATGAAAAAATAGATAAAGAAACTTATGAAGAAATGGTTTCTAAACTAAAACCTTTAGATTTTTCTTGTATGCGAGAATCAGAAGAAGCAGAAGTCGAAAAATATTGTTCCAATGATGGATGTTCTTTGTTTTAAAAATATAAAAAGGATTATAATGATAAGAGTTAGAGGATTCGAAAAAATAAGTTTAAATATTTTTGCAGATAATATATTATTCAATGATGTTAAAGAAATTTATGAAAAAATCAAACTCCCTAAACGTAGTACAAAGAGCTCAGCAGGATATGACATATTTTCTCCAATACCATTTATTTTACAGGCTGGGGAAGAAATAACATTGCCTCTTGGATTTAAAGTATATATGCCAGAAGATGAATTTTTTATGATCGTTCCGCGAAGCGGTTTAGGATTTAAATATTATACAAGGCTTGCTAATACTGTCGGAATAATTGATTCTGATTATTACGGGAATACAAAAAATGATGGGCATTGTATGGCTAAAATACGCAATGAAAGCTCAGACAAGACTATTTGTATTGAAGAAGGCGATGCTATTGCTCAAGGTATTTTCTTAAAATACCTTTTAGCAGATAATGATGCTGCTAATTCTGAAAGAGTTGGAGGATTTGGATCTACTGATAAATAGCTTCTAAAAAGTGGTAAAAAAATAGGGTACAATAAATGTACCCTATTTTAATTTATTAATACTTCCTGTTACATTCCCACTTCCAAGCATCCTCAACAATTTGATAAATATCTTTTTTAGCATCCCATTCTAATATTTCTTTAGCCTTTTTATTGCTGGCTAATAATGTTTGAGGATCGCCTTCTCGTCTATTTGCATATTCATACATAATTTTATAACTTGTGACTTCTTCACAAATATTAATTATTTCTAATATAGAATATCCTATGTTACTTCCTAAATTTAAACAAGCAGAGGTATTGTTTTTAACAATATAATTCAATGCTTTATAATGAGCATCTGCCATATCTAATACATGGATGTAATCACGAATGCACGTCCCATCCTTTGTGCTGTAATCATTTCCAAATATTGTCAAAGGAGTACGATTGATAGATTTTAATATCAAAGGGATTAGATGCCTTTCTGGAAAATGAGATTCACCTATAGAAGCATCGGGATATGCACCGCAAGCATTAAAATATCGTAAGGAGCAATATTTTATTCCATATGCTTGGTAATAATCTAAAAGTATTTGCTCCCCGAAAAGTTTGCTCATTCCATATGGGCTAATAGGACTTTTAGGATGATACTCGTCTATAGGTGTATATACAGGGTTACCATATACTGATGCAGAAGAACTAAATACTATATAATGTAAATCGTTTTTAACCATAGCATCTAATAGTGTAATAAGATTAGATACATTATTTTTATAATATTTATTAGGATTTTTTATAGAATCAGGCACATCAGCAGAAGCTGCAAAATGAATTATAGCATCATACTTTCCTTCTTTTAATACAGCGTTTATAAATTCAGAATCACCAAAATCGCCTTGTATAAATTTAGTATTACCTATAGACTCAATATGCCCTGTAGATAGATTATCTAACACTGTAGTATCTATGCCACATTCTTGGAAATACTTGTTACAATGGCTTCCAATATATCCTGCACCACCAATTATTAGTACTTTCATTTATTATGCCTTGATATAAAATTTAAAATATCTATAAAATTATCATAGCAATAAAGCAAATTATCTTTCTTTTTTCCAAATAATATACTTTTTATTCCATATCGCATACCTGATAAAATATCGCTTTCGTTATCGCCTATCATAAAGGATTTTGATTTATCTATATCATGTCTTTCTTCTGCTTGTAAAAATAATCCTATATCTGGCTTTCTGCAAGAACATTCCCCTATATCGTGGGAACATACAAAAATATCTTCAATATAAGCGTTTTTAGATTTTAATGATTCCTTCATCTTATCATGAATATTTGCTAAATTATAAGGAGATAATTTTCCTAAAGCAATTCCTCTTTGATTTGTTACAACTATAACCTTATATCCCATTATATTTAAATCACGAATAAACTCTGCAACTCCATCTATAAATTCAAATTCATCCCACGATTTTATATAATCATGTTCTTCTGCTTTTTTATTTATAATGCCATCTCTGTCTAAAAATATAATTTTATCCATTATTCTCCAAAATAGACAATTCGACTTCCAATATGTGTAAATCGAAAATCAATTTCTTTTAGATTAGTTTTTTGTCTTATATTATCTTGAAATTCTTCATCAGAATATACTAATATAAAACCTCCACCACCTGCACCTAATATTTTGCATCCTACAGCACCACTGTCCAAAATAGTACTACATAATGATTCTAAACTATCATTGCTAATCTTATTTGATAATTCTCGTTTATATTTCCATCCTTCTCGAATAGATTTACCAAATTTTACATTAAATCCATTATGCTGTAATTCGTATTTTAAATTATCTGCTAATTCTCTAATATTATTTAGCACATCTATCCTGTTAGAAATATTACTCTTTTGATCTACTAAAATATTGTTTGCACTTCTATTTATTCCAGTATAAAATAGCATAAGTTTATTCTTCATAATATTTAAATCTCTTACAGATAATTTTATGTTTTCAATATCTACACTTTCATCACTATTAAACCTAAAATAATTTAATCCTCCAAAAGCTACAGCATATTGATCCTGTTTTCCTAAGGGATGCCCTAATTTATTTATTTCAATATCACAAGCAATTTCTGCTAATTCTTTTGCCGACTTTTGCTGTCCTACATATGAATACAAAGCGTTCAGAAGTCCAACTGTGTAAACGCTTGATGATGCAAGCCCTGTTCCAGAAGGAATATCGGAGATAGAAGTTATTTCTATCCCCTGATATATTCCTACAGTTTTTAAACATTCTCTGCAAAGATCATGTTGGATTTCTTCTACCGATTTTACTATTTCTGTTTTAGAATAGCTTATTCGAATATCATCATCAAAGCGTTTATTTACAGTAATATATAAATACTTATTTATGGTAGAGCTTACTACTGAGCCATAATCAAGTTTATAATAATCTTGGATATCTGTCCCGCCTCCTACAAAACTTATTCGAAAAGGAGTTTTGGAAATTATCATTAAATATCCTTATTTTTAAAATTTAATATTATGTGAAAACTCACATAAAAACAACCTTTTATTCTTCTAATAGTCGTAGTACTTCTTCCCGTAAATGTTCAGGCACGTCCTCAATTGTCTTGATACCCTTTTTGATTAACGCCGCGTAAATTTTAGCCATTAGACACCTCCTAAAAGCGATTCATACAATTCGACTAATGCCAGTTGCAAGTCAGTCATCTCTTCTTCTCGTTTCATCTCTGGCGTTTTGTCGATTATAACGAACCATGTTTGATTATTTTCAACCCGATTTGCCGCAAGGAATTGATCTGTAAGAATCTGTGTGTTTTCTCCGTCAAATACTTCAACCGTTTTCAAATTGTTCTCGAACACAGTATCAGGAATAATTGTGTTGGAAATGAAATTATTGCCATTCAATTCCAGATTCTCTAGCACTGTTCCATCGTAAAGTTTAATTGTATACATG
>ERZ795052.6991-NODE-6991-length-10127-cov-7.893070_pt1 | contig 10127 bp, 9 predicted proteins | sample MGYA00375136_ERZ795052 | MGnify/ENA primary metagenome ERZ795052 (study PRJEB30181, sample SAMN05720156) | activated sludge metagenome | isolation source: Anaerobic digester | place: Japan | collected 2015-05-26 ... | reverse complement strand
AAGGGGAACACGATCCCCTTCATCATCTTCACCGGGAGAGGCCGCGAGGAGGTCGCGGCGGAGGCCGATCGCGGCAACGTCCGCCTGATCAATGACATCCCGGAGAAGACGGAGATCTTTGCCGACCCGCTGATCCGCAGGGTATGGTTCAACCTCGTGGACAATTCCCTCCGGCACGGCGGGAAGGTAACGGCTATCCGGTTCTCTGTGGAAGAAAAGGAAGACGGTCTTTCCATCGTGTGCGAGGACGACGGGACAGGCATCCCCCCCGGAGAGAAAGAAAAGATATTCGGGCGGGGATACGGGAAAAACACGGGCATGGGCCTCTTTTTGTCCCGCGAGATCCTCGCGATCACCGGGATTTCGATCACCGGGAACGGCGAGCCGGGGAAGGGGGCACGGTTCGAGATCAGGGTGCCGCCCGGAAAGTTCAGGAAAGGATCGGCGGGTCCGTGAACGGGGGGCCGTGCCTGCTTTTTGGGGGTCACGGGTTATTTGGAAATCATAAATGCTAATATACCCCTAATCCTGATTAGTACTAATCATGATTAGGGAGTTTGTGGACCGGGAGAGTGAGCTCAGACTTCTGGAGGAGGAGTGGGAGAAACCCGGCGGCCGGTTGATCATCCTCTATGGCCGGAGGAGAATCGGAAAGACCCGGCTGATCGGAGAGTTTACCAGAGACAAACCGGGTGTCCTCTATTTTGCCGAAGATACGTCCCCGTCATTACAGATGCGTCAGCTCCAGGCGGCCTGCGCAGCATTCCTCAATGATTCGCTCCTGGCATCCCTGGAAATCAATTCATGGGAACAGCTCTTCACGTACCTTGCCAGACATCCCCCTGCCGGCAGGGGATATCTCGTGATCGATGAATTCACCTACCTCGTCAGGAATGATCCCACGATCCTTTCTGCACTGCAAAAGACCTGGGACACGGACCTGGCCGGGTCTCCCTGGTGCATTCTCCTCTGCGGATCGATGCTCGGGCTCATGAGTGATCTTGCACTCTCCTCGACATCCCCAATCTACGGACGAAGAACCCGCGATATGCTCCTTGAGGCGCTCCAGTTCTCCGATGCCCGAAAGTTCCTGTCCGTCCCGCCCCTCGATGCACTCAGGATTTATCTTTCCATTGGTGGAGTTCCCGAATATCTTCTGAAAGCCGGGGACTACGAGACTTTTTCCGGTTTTACTACCCGGGAATTTTTTGACCGTTACGGGTATTTTTACCGGGAGCCGTACTTCATCCTCTCGCAGGAGTTCCGGGAGCTGAAGATGTATCAGTCAATCCTGCAGGCGATAGCATACGGAAACACCACGCCGGCATCCATCGCTCAGTTCTGTGGACTTGACTCCCGCCATCTCTATCCCTACCTGGAAAGCATGACCCGTCTCGGGATCATCGAGCGGGAGCTTCCAGTCCTGGTGAACACAAAGAAGGGGGTCTATCGGATCAAAGACCGCCTTTTCGACTTCTGGTATACCTTCGTCTTTCCCAACCGGCAGTCTATCGAGCTCAACCAGGTCTCAATCCCGGATGCACATTTTGACCCATACTTTGGGCGACAGTTTGAGATATTCATCCGGCACGAAGTGATACCGAAACTGTTTCCTGGCTTTACGATTGGACGATGGTGGTATGGTGAGGAAGAGATCGATATCGTCGGATACGATGACCATTCTGCAACTATCATTTTCGGGGAGTGCAAATGGGGTGTCCTGACCCGGAAGGAATCGCAGAAGATCCTGGCATCCCTTAAGGAGAAATCATCACATGTCCGGCATGCCCGATATACGAATGAAAAATTTCTGCTCGTTGCCAGAACGATCGAGGATAAAGAGGCACTCCGAAGAGAAGGGTACCTGATCCTTGATCTTGATGATGTATTGTAAGTCTGAAACAACATTCCATCATGACCCTGGCCACACCGGAGCGGAGGGGTGTTTCCCTGGTGTGATCCGGACTCTCCCCTCACGGCTGGGATGCTCTATGATTCGGCACAGATGAGGATGCGGATCAGCTATATGGCCATTCCACGAGAGAATCAAAACATTGGACGACCTGCGGCTGATCAATGCCAAACACAAGAACCAGGGGATTGGCGGCAAGACGAGGGAATCCATGCTCCGGTATGACCCGGTCAGGGTGATGGAGGCGGGGGGATGAAATGAAATTGGTGATTCCCTCATAAAGGCCACAATTATATACTAACAAATGGTGGCAAGATGAATAAACCTGGTAGAACTCACCCGATACACGAATGACGAGGAGGGTTCAGAGGCATTTTTAAGTTCACACGGGATTCTCAAGACATTCGGGGAATGCCCGTACTGTGGGAGCAGGAGGTTCAATAGAGTCAGGATACAGGTACGAGGCTTATTTTAAGCAATCATCTGAATTTTTTTCATGCCCTTCTTTTTATGGGAACTTTTGAAGAACAGAGAATGCGAGGGGTGGGATTCGAACCCACGGACTCCTTCGGGACGGGCTCTCAAGGATCCATTATTCATCACCTGCTGTTCGGAAATATCTGCTGCGCCGCAGGAGGCCGCTCCCCCGGCAAATCCTTTTCCCATGGATTCCTTCATGGAGAAACGCAGTGTTACAGGACGGGGACAACCGACCCAGCCTTCTCTCCTTCAATCCCGGGCACCAGTTTTACCTTTTTTCACCACAGCCAGCACATCCCGGATATCCGCGAGCGTGATATCAGCCTTCTCTTCACGGTCTTCGAAAAAGTTCCGATCTCCGTATTTTGCATATGCGGTCACCATCCCGAGTCTCTTCGCAGGCCCGATATCCCGGCGGAGACTGTCCCCTACCATCAGGACCTCGGACGGGTGACGCTTCATCTTTTCGAGTGCACATAAAAATACCCCCGGGTCCGGTTTATGGGTACCGGTCATCCCGGCCGTGATGACCTCGTCGAAGAGGGGGAACAGTCCGGTCTTTTCCAGCCGGATAACTGCGTTCTCAAAGGAGGCATCGGTCACAACGGACAGGAAAAAGCCCTGCTCCCTGAGTTCCTGAAGCGTCTCCCTGCTGTGCGGGTAGGGAGTGAGGTTCCGGATCTTGGCCTCCTCATAGATAATGCAGCACTCGGCGAACAGATCCTCGGAAAACACCGCGTTGTCCACCATGAAGTCCCGGATATGCCTCACATCCTCAAAATCCCTGCCGTCGTGCCGCAGGAAAGAGAAGAGGAGGTCCTGCCCCCGGTCGAGGCCGAGCCTCCGGTTCACTGCGTTGCAGGCCGCGATCGTGGCCCCGACAAAGTCAAAGAGGGTGTTGTCCATGTCGAAGAGGACCGCGGTTATCGGGGAATCGGGAGTGCCGAGAGGCTCCTGCATAAAGCGAGTTCCTTTTTGAATTCTTCTTCCAGGTTGTGATTTCTGATGACCACCTTGAGGCTCTGTTTCTTCGTTCCTTTTCCGCGATATTCACCGAATATAAAGGCAGGGCCGCACTTAACGACACCGAAGGCAACCGCGAGGCGGAAGAGGAGATCCACTGCCCCCGCTGGCGTGCATTCCCTGACATCGATCGCATGGGGAAGCTCAAAGAGGTGGTAGGCCAGCCCTTCTGCCCTGCAGAGCTCCGCGACGTTTGTGTCGGCGGTAAGGTGGAGGGTGGTGCAAAACGCGTCCTTCTCGTGCTCCCTCACTGATTTCACGATGAGGAGGTCGTTTTTCTCCTTGTCCGGTCCGCCCGGTTCTATGCCGGGTATGATCCGCGCCTGGTCCCGTATCTTCTCGAATTCCGCGAGGGCGTTATATGCCGCGATCCGGGACCGCTTTGTCTTCTGGTTGATGAGTTCCTCGAGCAGGGCACCCTCAAAGGGAGCCATCCGCTTCATCTGGGAGATCGTCTGGGCTGCATACTTCGTGTTCAGGGCACTCTCGATCTCACTTTGGACGATGTCGACGAGGATATAGCGGTCTCCGGGAATGCCTCCCCGTGAGGGGAATGCATGGTAGAGCATGTTGGTATCCAGGGAGAAGAGCACCTCCTTGTTGAGGAGCGGAATACTCTTCCTGACCTCCAGGAATTTTTCCATGTTCCGGTAGGAGACTATCCCGGCAGCGAGCATTGACTGCAGCACGTCGTTGTATGACGGCATATCATACGCAAACTCTCCGAATGCCGCGATGGCTTCATCAAAGTCTTCCCGTGTGCACATGCCGGACAGGATAAAGCCGGACGCGGTATCCCGCAGCGTCAGGATGTCGAAGTCGTACAGGGGATACTTTACCACTACCGGGCTCTTCAGGAGGTTCAGGAGGACCTGAATCCCGGGAATCCCGATGATTGCGTCATCCGCCATTGCCGGCCCTCACTGCTTCTGCCTTGAAATCATGGAGCTTGTGGTACTGTTTCGGGATCATCTGGTATGGCTTTGCCACTCCATCAGTGGTGGAAATCTCAAGGTAAAAGACGTGATCAACATCGTTGAGCTTTATCGGGAGGAGAACGCCCGAAACCGTCGACTTCCTGCCGGGGGTGATGTCGATTGCGACCCGGCATCCTTCCTTTCTTTTTGCCGTGATGAGGTTGTACACCTTGAGATACACGTCGATCATGTCTCCCCGGGCCACGGGGATGCACTCGACCTCTGGCGAGAACCCGAAGTGGGCGGAGATTGCATGCAGGCCTTCCACCACGTGGTCCGTTTGGTTCTGGTAAGGAGCCTCGACCGCGATGTACACCCTGTCCGGAAAATAGCGCACCTCACGGGCTACAGCGTAATACGTGTTGAGGAGTGCCCATGCCGACCGGCCGAGCAGGCTCACGTAAACACGTTCAGAACTCATAGCGCTCGCTTTTTTGGCAGGGGGATGGTGGCCTGAAAAAGAGAGATCATTGGGACACCACAATGATGAAGTCCTTTTTGATCGTGGTGTTGCGTTGGATCCGCCCTGCATCATCATTCCCCAAGACGGTCAGCGTTACCGTATAGGTGCCGGGCTTCCGGTAGGTATGCACGGGGTTCTTCCCGTTACCTAACGCCCCGTCGCCGAATTTATAGATATGCACAATGGGGTTCCCGGTGGAGGCATCGGTAAACTGCACGGTGAGAGGACTGGTTCCGGAGAGGGGGGAGGCAGTAAATCCTGCGGAAAGGGACTGCTCGGGGGCATCGACGGTTACCTTCATCGTTGCAGTCGCTTCCATTGTCGCGTTCCGGGTGGTAAGCCGGACCGTGTAACTGCCGGGTTGGGTATACAGGTGGGTGGCCGTGACGGTATTCGAAGTAGAAGTCCCGTCCCCGAAGTCCCAGGTGTTGTCGATCACCATATCGTCATAATCCCATTCTTCGCTGCTCCGCATCAGGGGCGAGATATCCATGAACGAGACATTGAGCGGGGCGGTGCCCCGTAAGGGTATCCCAATCATCCGGCAGTACCCGTTCTCCTCGATCCGCATCCGGACCTTTCCCTCGTCCGGGAGCGACCGGAGCCCGGTGAAGGTGACCGGCTGAATCCAGGAGATCTGGTCGTTGTCCCACGCCCCGATCCGGAGTGAAAAAACGTAATTATCCGGATCCCTGCATTCAGGAGATACTGTGATCAGGTATTCCCCTTCATCAGCGTTTTCGATGCTGTTCATCATCTCCAGGATATTATCCCCGTCGATATCCAGTTCTGCGGCCGTGGACGAGGGTATCATCGTATCCGTTTCGGTCATGAACCGTCCATCGGGGTCCTTGATCCGGATATCGAACAAATCCCTTGCAGAGGGGGTCCCGGCACCCTCTTTTTTGTCATTGTTCCCGTCCGCCACGGTTCCCATTGCACCGACACAGGACTCGCACGTGCCGGATTTCTCAATGTCCTTTACCACGTCCCCCACATCGGAGTTTAACAGGAGCATGTAGTACCGGTCCGTGGTGCTGTAGGCTTTGTCACGTTTCGGGATCTTCTCGATATGAGTACCGACCAGCTGGACTTGCACGTGCTTGCTCAGTACAAGGTCCATCGGGTACACGCATCCCCTTTCCGGGTCGAAATCGATCCCGTTCCTCCGGTAGGCCGCCCACACGAGCTCACTGCAGTAGTAATGCGAACAGGCCCATTTGCAGCGTATATAGGAGGCCACCCAAGGGAGTTCCGTCCAGCACGGGTAATCGTCGTTATCCTGCTGTTTCCCGGAGAAGAAGCCCAGCAGGGACTGAAGGTCATACCCGTCATCCAGTTTCTCTTTCGCCCAGTTGACGATATTCTCCCGTTGGGTATCCGTAAGGTCCGGAACCCTGAAAATCGCCACGCACTCGTCCGCCGGGTAGACAAACTCGCTCACCGGACTGAGGCGGACGCTGTTCCACCCTGATTCTATGACCTGGTCATCCCCCACATACATTGCGGCATGAGTCCAGTGCCCGGGAACATAGGGGGATAATGTTGATGAATACGGAGAATCTTTATCGATCGCGTGCACAATGATGTCCCCTTTCAGGAGCGAGAGGTTGAAATGATAATTCCCGACATAGATCTCGCGGTTCCCCTGGTGATCCCAACGGTACCCGGTGATTGTGACCGTGTAGTTCCGGGGTTTATTATAGATATGGGTCGTTTGCTCGATGTCCTTCGGATCCATGAATGTATTGTTCCTGCTCCCGTCGCCCCAGTCGATTTCAACCAGGTCGAGGCGCCCTCCGGCCACGGTTCCTTCAAGTCTGCAGTGTAACCTCCCGCCAAAGCAGGGTGCTTGGTCATAACACCGGAACCCTGTATAAGGGTATACCATTTTGGCAGAACTCCCCTTCGTACCATTACCCCCGGTATCCGCCATTGCTGCGGGGACCCCTACCAGCAGCAGGACCAGGAGGATGGTCAGGAGAATTCCGATGCGATATGTATGAGAGGGTGTGCAGGGTCCTGGTTCCGGTTTCATGCATAGTGATACTTGTAAACTGTTATAATAACCCACCCTTCTGGTGAACATGCTCAAACGACAAAAAACCTTTCGGAATTTTGAAAACACCCGGGTGACAGGAGGGGGAGTTACTTTTCAATGTATCAAAAGAGTGTCCCGTTCACAATCAGGCCAGGTGCTGCATCTCTGAGTTCCATTAATGAAAATTGTTGAAAAGAATGCGAGGGGTGGGATTCGAACCCACGGACTCCTTCGAGAACGGATCTTAAGTCCGCCGGTTTTGGCCAGGCTTGCCTACCCTCGCAGGACTTCTTTTCCCAATAATCTGGTGCCACCGGACAATAAGGCCGTCGGTGTGCAAAAGGCCGGAACGCTGGCATACGTCCCCTGCCTGCCGGGACGGGATGGAAGGAAAAAAAGGAAGGAACTGCAATCCCCTCACCGGACGCACACGTCCGTCCAGTCCGGGGGAGACCGGCGGTCTTTCAGCCAGCCGAGGACTGCAAGGGCGAGGAGGATGACCCCGAAAACGAGGACGAGGATGCCGATCGCCCGGGCGATCAGGGTCGCGGCAAGGCCCGAGCGGAAGACGAGCAGGAGACCGGTGGCGAGAAGGACTCCCCCTCCGGCGACCTGCGCCAGTTTCCGTGCGAACGACGGGAGGGAGAATGCCCCGGATACGGCGATGGCAAGGCCCCCGACGACGAGAACGGCCCCGGCAAGGGTGGCCAGGACGCCCCCGAGGAGACCGGGATTGGAAAACGCGATGAAGGCGATGCCGAGCATCAGGAGACCGAAAACGAGCGTGACCCCAAACGGCCACCCGCCTCCCCGGGAGAGGAAGACGGCAGCGGCAAGAAAGATGATCCCGACGATCACCGCGAGGGCGCCTAAGGAATAGAGCATCAGGCGGAGGGAGAGGGCGGGCTCGAGGAAGAGCAGGAGCCCGAGGAACACGGCGAGGATGCCGCCCGCAAGGAAGGATGGCCACGACCGGGCCGGAGAGGAGAAGGAACAGACCACCATGACAGATCATGGGGTGCCGGCGGTCAAAAATCCCGGTGATCCCGGCCGCACCTGATCCCGCTGCGAATAAGCTTAATCGTCTCGCCCCGACCACACTCACCACGCGGGAGGGGACAATCCGGATGTATGCAATCCGTTTCTACCGGATATTTGACATCGGGGAGGAGATCGACCTCGAAAAGCTCGAGCAGAGCCTTGCGGCCAGCATGGCAACGTCCCGGTTCCGGTTCCAGAGGGTCCGGCCGACCTCGATCATCGTCGACCAGCCCCCGCTCCTCATCCGCCTGCAGGGCATGACGATCGACACGGTACGGGGCCCCCTCTCCCTCGCGGCAATGGCCCGCATCTACGAGTTCGGTGCATTCTCGATATGCCTGCGCCTCGAGGAGATGGAGGCACCCGCACGCATGCTCCATGAGGTCGCCCTCTCCTTTGCAGGCCAGGAGGGGCTCTCCCGGTACTTCGACCAGGCCCTCGCCGAGCTCCGGTCGATCCTTGCCGTCCATTTGGGGACCCGCCCCCTCGACCCGGACTTCTACGATGACTACACCATCTACCTTGCCGACCGGCAGGACCCCGGCATCGACCCGGTGGCAGTCCTGCTCGGGGAGGAGGCAGAGTTCTCGCCAGAGATCCGGAAGGAGACGCTCCAGTTCTCGTTCTCGTACTACCCCGACGAAAAGGCGATCCTCTCGTGGGGTGGTGCGGTCATCTTTTCGCCCAAGCCTCCCGTCGACCTGCTGGAACTGATCGAGTTTGCGGCAGTCCAGGTCCTCGAGCTCCGGTTCTACGACCGGGAACTGACCCGCCAGATGGACCGGATGTACGACGATATCGAGAACGCCGACCGCCAGTGGTGGATCTACCGGGCAGTCCACTACCGCAAGCTGATGAAGCAGCTCATGGGAGAGCAGGCCGAGGTCTCGGAGATCGTCGAGGACATTAACAACTTAATCAAGGTGACGGATGACATCTACTACGCCCGGGTCTATGCCGCCGCACTCCAGGCCCTGCGCAGCGGGTCGTGGAGCCAGAGCGTCAACCACAAGCTCGCGACCATCCGCGAGACCTACCGGATGCTCTCCGAGGAGGTCAACGTCCAGCACGCCCACTTCCTCGAGTGGATCGTCATCGTCCTCATCGCGCTCGAGATCGTGCTCTTCACGCTCCCCCTCGTCCCCCACTGACCTGACCCCGTGTGACGGCAACCGGCTGGGACGGGAACCGGTGGAACCGTCGTGGCCTATCCGGAGCATCCGTCCGGCAAGCGGGAAGGGGCGGGAACCGGGTAGAGCCGCCGGGGGACAATACCGGATCATCCGGACGGCAACCGGACTTTCCACGATCGTATTCATTTAAGGGATGCTGCGTCCCAGTACATCGACCATGGTCCCGCAGCCACGCTGCATCAATAAGATCCGGGGAAAAGTCATCCTCAAGGACACGACAAAGGACGCTGTCGCTGCTTACGTGAGGGAGAACTGCTCGGAATACTATGACGCCCCGCCCGGCTTTTCCTTCCGGGGCATCACCCTCCTCCTCGGCGAACCCATGCCGCTCGGGCTCAAGAGGAAGAAAAAGAAGATCCTCGTCCCGTTCGTCAAGCCCTGTTTCGGCCCCATGCTGGTCGAGGTCGATGCCCGGGAGGAGGATTTCGAATACCTTGCAGAGAACCTCGGCGGCGGCAGGGGAAAGGGAACCTGACTCCCCTTTGCCGTGCCGGGGTGGATGCCTTCTCCCTCGTTTTTCACCCGGCGGGAAAAGGAGCCCCGCACGTATCTGCCTGTGGCCTCTTTCTTCCCGTCAGGCTTTGATCTTCCTGATGATCCAGGCCATGTTCCGCCCGAGCGCCTCCATGGTCATCATCCCCTCGTCGTCCTGTTCCACGTCACCCGGGTTGAGCCCAAACCCGATGTTCCAGTAGATGGACCCGACGGTGAACATGTTGCTGATGCCAAAGAAGTGGTTGATGGTATCGAACACGTGGATGCCCCCCGCCCGGCGGACGGCCACCACCGCGGCCCCCACCTTGCGGGAAAACATCCTCCCGTTTGCCATCGCGACGAATCCGGCCCGGTCGATGAGGGCTTTTGTCTCCGGGGAGACATCGGCAAAGTAGGTCGGGGACCCGATCACGATCCCGTCGGCGGCAGCCATCTTTCCGATGCACTCGTTGATGATGTCGTCGTCAAAGACGCACCGCCCGTCCTGGTTTGCAAAGCACTT
>ERZ795052.6981-NODE-6981-length-10142-cov-4.518390_pt1 | contig 10142 bp, 9 predicted proteins | sample MGYA00375136_ERZ795052 | MGnify/ENA primary metagenome ERZ795052 (study PRJEB30181, sample SAMN05720156) | activated sludge metagenome | isolation source: Anaerobic digester | place: Japan | collected 2015-05-26 ... | reverse complement strand
ACAATAGGGATGAGCAAAATAGAGCGTTGTCCGTGTGTCGTTCGTGAAGATCGAATGCTCAAGCTCCTTGACAAGGGAGAATTCAACACCGTTATAGAGTGTCTTCTCACAGATCCTTAAACCCGAAGGCTAGGAGCCTTCGTCATCGAGCTTATTGAGCACCGCATAGGGACTATAATGATTCTCACAAATCAAGGTGGCGATTCTCCGTACGAGTGCATAGTGCTTACCCGACTTCTGCTGCAGCCCCTTGTACCCCATCTTTGCTTCTGCTTCCAGCTGCGAATGCTCCGCATTATATTCTAATCGTACAAAGAGTAAGCTGCGTACGTCCCATGGAATCTCAGTCTATATTTTGATTTTTTGCAAAACCAAAAATGGCACGACTTCCATGGGACTTTTTTTCTCTCCTGTTTCTTCCCCTTTTAGGTGGACATTTTATGTTACTGCTCACCCTTAAATGACAAAATAAAAATTTTTCTTGACAAATTCCAAAAGCATGCTTAAAATAAGTCTAATGTGATATGGAATCGATTCCATATCACAGACCATAAGAATAAGATGCTTATTCTTATAAAGAAGTGCATTGCTATATATTATTTATAAGCATAGAGATATAAAAATGAATATTGATGAGATTGCATATATCGCAGGTGTCTCCAAATCTACGGTTTCCCGAGCTCTGAATAGCTCAGGATATGTCTCTGCGGAGACTCGACAGCGCGTTCTCGACGTAGTTCAACAATCAGGATATCGAAGAAACCTTATTGCAAAAAACCTTCGAAGCAAAAAATCCAATTTTGTTGGACTCATTATTCCTGATATCGCGAATGAGTTCTTCTCGCTTTTTGCAAAAAGCTTGGAGACCAATTTAAGAAAAGCTGGATTTGCACTTTTTTTGTGTAATACCGAAGAAAGAGTTGAGAATGAGAATTTTTATCTCGAATCTCTTATCGACAATCAAGTTCAAGCTATTGTCTTGACTTCTACTTCTCATCAAATTCCTAAAAAGATCAAATATGCAAAAATTCCAATAGTCATTGCAGATCGCCATATTGAGGATACAAGTACTCATCAAATATGTTGTATTACCAGTGATAATATGCATGGAGGACAGCGCGCAGTTGATGAATTATCAAGAAGAGGAGCAAAAAAGCTACTCATAATTGCTGATGAACGACATATGTATGGCACTGAAGTACGCATGAGCGCTGCATGTATTCGTGCAAGAGAAAATGGAATATCTTCAGAGGTCCGATTTGCTCATGTTTCCGCAATTGGAGGATATAACGTTATCGTTAATGCTCTCACCAAAGAGAAGTTGAAATTTGATTCTCTGTTCTGTACCACAGATATTTTTGCATTAGGTGCATTAAGGGCTTTTTCAGAATTTCATATTCCTATACCAGAAATGGTACAGGTAATTGGTTTTGATGGGATTGAGTTAGGTGCTTTTTCTAACCCCCCCCTGACAACATTTAAGCAAGATGCAATAGGTATGGGGGAAGCCGCTGCCGATGCAATTTTTGCAATGCTCCATCATGAATCCTTGCAGCCTTTAAGACTTTTGCCATTGGAGTTCATCGAGCGCTCTACAACTTTATCTCAATAATCTGCTGTATGCAGATTTCAATTTATTTAGGGAGGAAAAAGATGAAACGAAAGACTATTCATCTTCTGATGGGACTAATGCTTGCATTAACCCTGGTTTCTAACGTGAATGCTCAGACAACAAATCCACGTTTTGCATTCATTCTCAAGACGCTTGCAAATCTATTCTGGGTAACAATGAAAGAAGGTATCCAGGCTGAAGCAAAGAAGCAGAATGTGACTGTGGATATCTTTGCAGTTCAATCCGAAGCCGACACGCAAGCACAACTTCAGCAATTTGAGAACCTTTTGAACAAAGGATATGATGGAATAGCGTTTGCTCCTATTTCACCTGTCAACCTAATTCAAGCTGCAGCACAGGCATATAAAAAGGGAATAAAGCTTGTAAATGTAGACGAAAAGGTTGATATGGCTGCATTAAAGAGTGCAGGAGCAAATATATTCGCATTTGTTACCACTGACAATAAAGCTGTTGGAGCAAAAGCTGCAAACTTTATCGTTCAACAAATCGGACCAAAAGGTGGAGAAGTAGCAATTATCGAAGGGAGAGCTGGTGCTGCATCAGGAGAAGATCGTAAGAGTGGCGCTGCATCTGTATTCAATAATACTCCTGGATTTAAGCTTGTGGCAAGCCAACCCGCAGATTGGGATAGAATAAAGGCTCTTGATGTTGCGACAAATATAATTCAGAGATTCCCAAATCTTAAAGCTATTTATTGCGCAAATGATACGATGGCTCTTGGAGCAATGCAGGCAGTGATCAATTCTGGAGAATCGATTCTCGTTGTCGGTACCGATGGCGATCCAGAAGCAGTCGATATGGTAAAGGCTGGAAAGCTTGCAGCAACGGTTGCACAAGACCCTGCTGCAGTTGGTGCGGAAGGTCTTCGCCAGCTCATTGCTGCGGTAAAATCCGGCAAGCAAATTCCATTGAATGCTGAGCCTCTCTTTATCGCGGTTGAATCAAAACTAATTACAAAATAATGATTGATTTAGGCACCATGGCGATATTTTCGCCATGGTGCTAATGGAGAGTGCATAATGGATACAATTCTAAAAATCGAAAATGTGAGCAAAATATTCCCAGGGGTCGTTGCATTGGATAATATAGATTTTGATCTCAAAAGTGGTGAAGTGCATGTAATTCTTGGTGAAAATGGAGCAGGGAAGTCAACTCTAGTAAAGATTCTGAGCGGTGTATATTCGCCTAGCTCAGGACATATCATTCTTGGAAATAAGAAATTTGAATCTCTTACCCCATCGATTTCAAAGTCAGAAGGTATTTCTATAATATATCAGGAATTAAGTATTATTAACGAAATATCGATTGCGGAAAACTTATTCATTGGACAGTTGCCAGAAAAGACTTTTATTGGATTGCCCGTGGTAGACAGAAAGACACTCAAGAGTGGTGCATCAAACATTATCAATGAAGTGGGCTTAAATCGTAGTCCGGATGAATTTGTTCGTAATTTGAGCATTTCGGAAAAGCAACTTGTAGAGATTGCTCGGGCTCTTACACTAAACTCGAAAATAATTATTATGGATGAGCCTACTTCATCATTATCCGTTGATGAAACAATCAATCTATTTAATATTATCAAAGAGCTGAAAAATAAAGGTGTAGGAATTATCTATATTTCGCATAAACTCGATGAAATACCTCAAATAGGAGATCGCGTTACTGTCTTGAAAGATGGAAAATATGTAGCAACAAAGAATGTTGCTGATACCACAATCGATCAGATGATATCAATGATGGTCGGTCGTGATTTGGATAGGACATCACGCCTGCCTCGTAAATTGAATCCTGTTAACCCAACAACTATTTTCTCAGTACAAAATCTCTCACGAAAGGATGAGCGTGTAAAGAATGTCAGTTTTGAAGTAAGAGAAGGTGAGATTTTGGGATTTTATGGTCTTATAGGATCTGGTCGTTCTGAGCTTATGGAAGCAATATTTGGCGTAGTTCCTCGAGAAGGCCAAATCATCCTCAATGGAATGCCACTTCACCATAAAGACCCTTATGATGGATTAAAAAATAAGCTTGCCTTTATCACTGAAAACAGAAGGGAGACAGGATTTTTTGCCAATTTCTCAATTATGAATAATATTGCTATCGTCTATGAGCTTTTTAATTCAAAATTGGGAGGCCTTTGGGGTCTTACTAATGCTAAACAAGATAAAAAAATTGCTGAAGAACAGGCTGTTGCTCTTAAAATAAAATGCTCATCGGTAATGCAGAACATAAATGAACTATCTGGCGGGAATCAGCAAAAAGTCCTCGTTGGAAAATGGCTCGCAAGCAATTCAGAAGTTTTCATTTTTGATGAACCTACAAAGGGCATAGATGTGGGATCAAAATCAGAGATCTATCACATCATTCGTCAGCTCTGCGATGCTGGCAAAGGGATAATTATTGTTTCCTCTGATTTGCCAGAAATCCTATATATTAGCGATCGAATTCTTGTTTTCAGCGATGGCCACATCACTGCAGAGTTTTCTTCAGATGATGCCACTGAAGAGAAAATAGTCCATGCGGCAACCCATAAAGTGCCAGACTATTCTTATCCCTAAGACAATATAGAGGAGAACACAATGTCTTCCCTAAGTAGTTTCCGAAGTTTTTGGCAAAAATATGGTACCCTCGTTATTCTAATATTTCTGATCCTTCTCATAGGAATTCTATCACCAAAATACTTCTTGACCGCGGACAACTTGACCCAGGTGGTGCTTCAGAGTTCGATTACCATTCTCATTGCGATTGGAGAGTTCTTTGCAATTTTAATTGCGGGAATAGATCTTTCAGTGGGATCGGTGATGGCGTTTACAGGCCTTATTACTGCGAAAATGCTTGTTGCGCATCAACCGATATGGCTTGCAATTCTGGTAGGAGGCGTTGGTGTCGGGCTTGTACTTGGTCTTTTCAATGGATTTCTTGTCAACGCCACAGGGCTTCATCCCTTTATTATCACGCTCGGCACGCAATCTATCTATCGAGGTCTAACGCTGATTCTCTCTGATGCAAGGCCTGTCTACGGATTGCCTCCTGCATATATGTCGTCTATCGGTGGTTGGTTATGGAGGATTCCTGTTCCTGTCATTATTGCGATTCTCTATGCTGCGATTATGTCATGGTTTACGTCAAAGAGCAAAGCTGGTCGTAATCTCTATGCAATTGGCGGCAATAAGTCTGCAGCCTGGTATAATGGAATCCTAGTAAAAAGGCATGTGTCGATCGCTTTTGCAATTTCTGGTATTTCCGCTGGATTGGCGGGTGTTGTTATGATTGCAAGACTTGGAGCAGCAGAACCTCTTGCAGGAGTTGGATTTGAGACATACGCGATTGCCTCAGCGATAATAGGCGGAACGAGCTTTTTTGGTGGTGTCGGGAGGATTTGGGGCGTGGTCATTGGAGGGCTTGTAATTGGTGTTATCAATAATGGGCTCAATATTCTCAATGTACCGACCTTCTATCAGCAGATCGTTATGGGATCGCTTATTATTATTTCGGTCTTCCTGGATCATCTAGTTTCAAGCAAACAATAGAATTATTAGGCAAGGAGATTTCACTATGGCTTTCTTTTCTCCCTCCTTGATGTGCATGAATCTATCGCAATTTGAGCATCAGATACGATTCCTGGATGTACACGCTGATTACTTTCATGTCGATATCATGGATGGCCATTTTGTGCCCAATCTCACACTTTCACCGTTTTTTATCTCAGAAGCTCGTAAATTGACAAATAAGATTATCGATGCGCACCTCATGGTAGAGGATCCTATGCTTTTCAGCACGCTCTGCATCGATGCAGGTGCGGATATGATCAGCTTTCATCCCGAAACAACAAACGGGAAAGCCTTTAGGCTGATCGATTCGCTGCAAAAAAAAGGCTGCAAGGTCGGAGTCGTCCTGAATCCTGAAACACCGATTATCGCTGCTGAGGATTACTATGAATTGGCTGATAAGGTGACTATTATGACGGTCGATCCTGGGTTTGCAGGGCAACCGTTTATCATGCAAAGCCTGCGAAAAATCTCCCAAGTAAGAGAACTCAAAGTATCAAAGGGATACCATTTTCAGATCGAAATCGATGGATCGTGCAATGCTAAAACCTTCTCGAATCTTATTCGCGCGGGATCGGAAGGCTTTGTACTAGGCAACTCTGGATTATTCAGCCTCGATAGCGATATTGAAAAAGCCTGGTCAAAAATGCTGGATAATTTTAATTCTGCATTGGAAAATTTATCAAATAGGATATGCTAATAGGAGGAGTACGCAAGCTATGACACAGTTACCTTTTGTAACAAGAATCGATACTGCTAATCACACGCTCGAAGGAGCTGACAATTTTAGCGAGACGAGATTAAAAGATATGCGATCTTTATATAGTTATAGGAATAGCAATGAAGATGACGCAACTTTAGAAACTATTGTCTATAGAGTATCTAGAAAAGATGTACCTACTGAACCTGGTGAATTGCTGCAATGCATCACAGAAATCCTACCAGGTGACTATCATGGTGAATTTTTTATGACTAAAGGACATGGACATAAGCAAAGAGAATGTACTGAGATATACCTCGGCATAGCAGGGTATGGTTTGGTGCTGATGCAAAACGAAAATGAATTTCGGTTTGAGGAATTGTTGCCTGGTAGAGCTATCTACATTCCTGGTGGGTGGAACCATAGGACAGTAAATATTGATCCTCAACAATATCTCCTATTTTATAGCATATGGCCTGCAAATTCAGGATATGATTATGAAGCAGTAATCAAAAATCCCTTTCAATACCGAGTTTTTAGAGATACCCAAGGCTATCGCTTTGAGGAAAGATAATCATGCAATCTGCAGCTATTTTAGGTATTGATGTGGGGGGAACCCATATAAGAATGGGCATAGTTGATCAGGAATTTGTAATCATCAAGAAAAAAACTATCCTCACCACAAGCCTCAATGACGATGGCACTTTTATTCAAAATATCATCGATCAAAGCAGAACTTTTGCTCTCTCAAGCAAGATACCCATCAACGCACTCTGCATCGGATTTCCCTCGGTTATTTCTAAAGATAGAGCAACCATTATTCAAACGCCAAACATTCCGGATCTGGACAATATTGCTTTTGTCCATATCGCATCGCCACAATTTCCTTTCCCTGTATTCATGGAAAAGGATGTGAATCTTCTGCTTCGTAATGATATCGAAATATTGGATCTAAAGGATAAGAGCCCAATTCTTGGCATATATGTAGGAACAGGCCTTGGCAACTCAGTGTGGCTTGGAGACAGATTTCTTTTGGGAGCCGATGGAGCATCTTGTGAGCTAGGCCATATTCCTATCTATGGAGTCAAAGAAGTATGCCCTTGTGGCAATATTGGATGCATCGAAACTGTCGCATCTGGCAAGAGGCTTGCCGCCTATTCCTCAGAAAAGTATCCGAGTACCCCAATAGGAGACTTCTTTAGACTCAACTGCGACGATCCTTTCATCGATGAGTTTTTAGAACTGCTCTCTTTTCCCATTGCAACCGAGATCAATATATTTGACCCCTATGCTGTTGTTCTTGGCGGTGGCGTCCTTGGCATGACGAATTTTCCAAAGAACTTGCTCCTCGACAAAGTAACTACCAAACTCCGTTCGCCTTACCCAAAAAGAAGCGTCATTTTCCGCTTTTCCGAAAGCACCCACTACGCAGGCGTCCTTGGTGCTGCAAGGTACGCGCTAGATATGATGGAAAATAGGAAGGCCAATAACATCAATTAACAGGAAATTGAGATCTTATTCTTGCCTATGGCTTTAATCCAACAAATTTTTCAATTTTTATGTCGAATGCAGCCTCATTTCATCATGCCAGGCAATTGTGCGTAATCTTGACTCATCCAACTCATTGGCAGCATATATTTTCCCATCGCAGAAGCCATTTCTGAAAATGGCTACATCATCTGCTACTTGCAGTATCTCTTCCTCTTCGCTTGAAGCCATAATAACAGTCATATTTTGGTGCTCAGCAAGATAGCGAATAAGTTTTTGAATTGCAATTTTTGCTCCGATGTCAACACCTTTTGTTGGTTCGTCTAGAAGGAGAAGCCTTGGTCTTTGCCGTATTGCTCTCGCAAACAATATCTTTTGCTGATTGCCTCCAGAAAGCCTATTCATGGGTCCATCGATATCGCCAATAACTGAGAGATTCTTCAATATTTCAGCTGCATCCTTATTCATTTCCTTAAGTTTCAGCCATCCCAGGTTCGCAAAATCATCAAGGACAGGAAGCACTATGTTTTGTTTTGCTGACATTTGCGGAATAAATCCATCAATCTTACGATCTTCGGTTACAAAAACTACGCCAGCTTTTAATGCAAGCTTTGGATTTTTGGGAATATATGTATCGCCAAATAGCTCTATATGACCATTTAGTATATGCTCAATGCCCATCAATGCTCTCAAGAATCTTGAGCGGCCAGATCCCACTAATCCATATAATCCTATTATTTTATTTCGCTGCACTTCCAGGGTTACATTAGAAAGATGCTCTGTCTGAAGATCCCTTACTTTTAAGCCGATATTATCTGATTGCGTTTCTCTATATTTATTTTCATTGCGTGGGGTTTTTAGCGAAGAAATTGCTATACTACTATTTGATGTCTCCTTTTGAGAACCAACGACTGCAGAGACAATTTCTGAGCGGTCAAAATTTTTCCTTTCTTTTTGAAGTACAACATTTCCATCAGAGAGAACCGTTATTTTATTGCATATCGCAAGTAGCTCATCGATCTTATGGCTTATGAACAGGATACCAACATTTTCTCTTCTTGCTAGAGCATCTAACCATTGAAGCATCTTTTCAATTGAATTTGCCTCCAGTGATGATGTAGGCTCATCCAATAGAAGAAAATCAGCATTTCTATGAACAGCAATAACTATTTCCACTAATTGTCGCTGTGCGATACTGAGCTCGCGAATTTTTGCCTCTGGTGATAAATTGAGTTCGAATCTTTTTAGCAACTGTTTTGTTTTTTTGATCATTTCTTTGCGTTTGATAAATCCTAGCTGCGCAATTTCAGAGCCAAGAAAGGTATTTTCGGATATTGTGAGATTAGGAAGAAGCGACAACTCCTGATAGACTGTTGAAACGCCAGTTTTGATAGCATCTAACGGACTATGGAAATCAACTTTATGTTCATCTTTTAGAATGCTTCCCTGATCAGGCCGAATTGATCCTGATAAAATTCGTAATAAAGTACTTTTTCCTGCGCCATTATGGCCGACCAACCCATGAATTTCTCCTGAGGCAATTTCAAGGCTGACTCCTTGAAGAGCATGAGTATCTCCAAAGATTTTAACAATATTTACAGCCTGCAATGTATGTTTGAGTCTGTCGGCCATTTTTGACTCCATTGACTTTAGTCTTAACCTACTTCGCCAGGTGCTGGCTTGCCTTTGGTATATATTTTCAAGGGGCGAAGGATTTCTTTGGGAACATCTTTGCCTTGCAAATAATTCTTGATTTGCTGTAGTACAATCTTTGCATATTCATAGGGCTCCTGGGCAGCACAGGCAGGATAAAGCTCCTCAATAGGATAATCTGCGATTGCAAATCCGTATACCTTAGCTTTTGAGCCCATACTCTTTACAGCTTGAAGAGCGCCTTGCGCATGAGGGCCTGTATCTGCCCAAATAATATTTATATCGGGATTAGCCTGAAGCATTTCGGATGTTACTCTCATGCTATCATCCGGCTTCACGTTTCCATCAACTTCTTGAGCATAAACAACATTCGGATTGGCCTTCAATGCATCTTTAAATCCCTTCGTTCGCTGCACAGTAGGAATCTCACTCGGTTCAGTAACAACTCCGATAACAAGCTTCGCATTTTTGCCATAATCAGCAAGAAGCTGCTCTCCCATCTGATACCCGCCCGCATAGTTATCAGCGCCTATATATGTGACAATTTCAGATCCCTGTGCTTTAAGATCCTCGGGAGATACGATGACATTGACAGTGAATACAGGTATCCCAGCTCTATAGGCTGCTGATACACAGGCAGCTGCAGGGCCAGATTTGACTCCATTTAAGGCGACAGCGCATACTTTCTTTTGTACAAATGCCTCAACTTGAGCAAGCTGCGTCGCATCACTGTTATCAGCAATCTGTATATCCACATCAAATCCAAGCTCCTTTGCGCCATCAATAAAGCCCTGCCTCATAGCTACATAATATGGATTAGTAGTATTTGGTAGTGCTACACCAATCAAAGGCTTCTCGGAACTGCAGCTTTTTGGCATGAGCTTTCCCGCTGTGGCCGATGATTTGCTCTGAGAAAAAGCGAATGATGCGGGGATGAGCATCAATATGACCATCAAAATCATAATAGATGCTTTTAGAAACCTGTTTCTCATACGAAACCTCCTCTATAATATCTTCATGCCTTAAGCATGAATTTTCAAAACCATAAGCATTTGTTCTCTAACAATACCTACTTTGGTCTATTCTCTTCTGTTTCATGCTGCCTTCTGTTTTTTGCCTTTTT
>ERZ795052.6975-NODE-6975-length-10147-cov-12.307471_pt1 | contig 10147 bp, 6 predicted proteins | sample MGYA00375136_ERZ795052 | MGnify/ENA primary metagenome ERZ795052 (study PRJEB30181, sample SAMN05720156) | activated sludge metagenome | isolation source: Anaerobic digester | place: Japan | collected 2015-05-26 ... | reverse complement strand
AAATGTGCTTGCTTTTAGCGTGGGCTTTCCTTTGGTTTCATAAATATTGATATTAAAAGTCCTATTCCTACTATTACGTCAACTATGTTCCAAATCTCTCTGCCAAGTGCAATTTTGAAAAATGGTTGAAATAGTAAAGCCAGTCCACCGTAAATTATCATTTCGGTCTGTCTGCTTTGTTCGTGTGCTTGATATGCTAAAATTGCAAATCCGATTAGTCCTACGAACCTTACAAACTGGTAGAATCCATAAGGCATATCTGCTAAACAGAGAAATAACAAAATCGCTAAACCTATCTTGATTGCGTTATTCATCTTTGTCTTCCGTAAGATTCTTTAAAGTATCATCATCAATCGAACTGATTAACTCAAATTCAGGCAAAGTCTGGGTATCAAAAAAGTCGTCTTGTAGTCTTGCCAAATATGACTCGCTAATTATATCCTGCTCTAAATAATCTTCAAAATCAGGGCGAACCGCTAAAATTGGTTCATTTTCTATTTTCAGTTTGCTCCTAATGACTTTAAAGAACTTTACTTCACTGTACTCAACCTTATCATCTGCTTTGATAGTATCAATTGCAACTTCAATAAGTTTTAATTCATCTTGCTCTGATAGTTCTGTTGAAGTTAATTCATTGAAATAACTTCGCAGGAATTTGTGACCATCACGGTTGATTTCCAAAAGCAAATTGTCAAGTTCTTGGTTAATATCTATTTCACCAAAAGTTTTCTTTTGTTGATGCATTGTTTTAATCAAGATGACTTCTCTTTTGTCAATGTCTCCATCACAAGCCATACAAGAAAATGCGGTCTTTAAAAGAAGTTTGTTAAAGCTTATCTGTTCCATATTTAATTGTTTTTAAAACCAATTCTTGGTCGTTCGTTAGTATTGGATTGTTGACCTTCCATTTTTGCTCTGATTTCTATGTAACTGTTTAGTTCTGAAAGAGAGATTGAAGGTTTGTTCGTTTTTATTGTTTCCATAAGAATTTCTTTAGTAATTCGTGATTTGGAACGTAATGCCATTCTTGAAGCTTCATCACACAAAAATTTGATGTCGCTTGAAACGTAGTTTTCAGTTGCTTTTGCTAGTGCAGCATAGTCTAAACCTATTTCGGTGGGTCTTTTCTCTAAATAGAGCTTGAACATCAATTCCCTTGCTTCAAAGTCTGGTGGTGGCAAATAAACGTGCTTGTCTAATCTTCCTGCTCGTAAAATTGCTGGGTCTATTGAATTTGGTCGATTTGTCGCTCCAATTATAAATACTCCGTCATCTCCGCTGTTATTCATTTGTGCTAAAAATTCGTTCACGGCACTAGTGTTCATATGGTTGACACTCGAATTGTCACGGTTTGGAACTAAAGCATCTAATTCGTCAATGAAAATTATACTTGGTGCGTTTTTTCTGGCTTCATCAAAAAGGTTTTTGATATTCTCTTGTGAAGCATTTACCCATTTGCTCTGAATGTCGGAAGGTTTAATTTGATAGAAATTGAATCCAATTTCTTCTGCCATTTTTTCTGCAAAGAATGTTTTCCCGCAACCTGGGGGGCCATATAAAAGCATTCCGTTTGGTATTGTAAGCCCATATTCAGCATACTTTTCTTTTTGGTTCAAAGCGTCAATAACATCCAATTTTATGGTGTCTTTGAGTTCTTGCATTCCTGCAATTGATTTGAACCCTTCGCCTTTCTTAACTGACTTCAAAGTTTGGGTTGATTGTGCCGATTTTTCAAGCACAGGATTGTCAACTATAATTTCACCATTAACAGCCTGAATAAATTCTTTCAAGTTCTTAAATCTATTCTCTGCATCAGGTTGTAACGCTTTTGCAATTATATTGAAAGTATTGGCTTCAATCTTGGAATCTGAACTAACAACTTGTAAAGGCTTTTCTCGCTCTTTCAAAATTGCATCTTCCAATTTCACTGAATCCGATTTGAATTTGGACAATTCCACAAACCAAGGCGGAAGTCCAACCAATAAATGATAATACAAAGCACCAACTGAAAAAATATCGCTTTGAACCGAAAAGACTTTGTTGAATGTTTCATTGGCTGTATAAAAAGGATTTAAACCGTCTTTTTGAAAATCTTTATGTGACTGGCTCAAGAATCTAGCATAACCAAAATCAATTATTTTAGGAACGGATACTTGACCCGATAAATCCAACATCACATTTAAATTGGTAATGTCGTTATGGATAATTGGGTTTTGTTGATTATGAAGATAATTAAGACCGTTAAGCACCCCAAGAATGATGTCCTTTGCTTCATAAGGATTAAAGGTCTGTTCTCTTTTCATTTTGTCGGCAAGCGTTTCACCACTAATAAAATCTAAAATGGCGTAAGCGTATTTTTGATTCTCTATAAGAAGTTCACCACTATCACTTAGTTTGACAATATTTGGGTGGTTCAACTTTTTCAGAATTTCAATTTCTAGCACATCACCATTTTGGTCAAATTGAGTTCTATGCAATTTAGAATATGAAAAGAGTTTCAAAAGCTTGGTCGTCTTTTGTTTGTCTTTAACACGATAAGTTTCTGCGTAACTCCCTTTTTTCAAAAAGAAAGTAACGGTGTACTTGTCGTCAATGACCTGACCTTTGGTTAATATGTGATTATTATTTTGATTCATAAGCCTTAATATCATTATTTAGCTTCTCTAATAGAACGGAATCACCATTCATATTTGAAAGTTGTTCATAAAACTCTTGAAATGCATTTGCTGGAATTAAACCATCTTCAGTAAGTTTAAAAAGGAGGTCTTCAACTTTTACTTTTGTCACTTTTTTATTTTCCTGACTTATAAGTGCTAATACTTCTTTATAAACAATACCATCTTGCCTATTGGCTTCTTCAAGGCTTTCTTTGACATCAAGCAAAGTCATCTCTCCATTTTCATAAAGTTGGAGGTATTCTCTATCATATTTTTCATTAATCTTTTCAATGCGTTCAATCGCATCAATCATTTCTGTTAGTAATGCATTGCCAAGCTTTATGTCTTTCGTCCTTATTACTTCATTAGTTTGCTCCTTAAATAATGTTTTAAGATTATTTAGGTTGTCATTTTTTAGTTGTTGAACTAATTTTTCAAGCCTATTAAAATTTGAAATTATTTGCAACTCAAGTTTTGGCCATTCTGTTGTTTCGATCAGTTCATCAATGGTTTTGAGAGTTTTGCGAAGGTTAGTAAGTACTTCTTGTTTTCCATCAACATCATTCTTATTGTTCTCGAAGGATTTTTCAATTTTCTCTAATTCTGTTTCAACTTTTATCAGTTTTGCACTATCAGAATGATTGCCGTCTCTTTTCAATTCTGAAACGGCTCCTTTAGCCTTTCTAATTTCGTTAGACAGCCATTTTGCATCAACTGATTGAACCGTGTCAGATGAAACTTCAATTTCAGATGTGAAGTCGATACTTGGAAAGTATGCTTGCACAGTCATTTGTTGAGATTTGTCAACTGAAATTGTTAAATCTATATCTGAATCCTTTGGTAATAAACAGGGTAAATCTGTTCCGCTTATAATGATGTCGTAAACGTGTTCATTATAGATGGCTCTTGTTCCTTCTGAACCGTGTTCGCCCTGATACAATGGAATCTTAATAACGTCGGAGTCCACACCCGGTCGAATATCATTCTTGGTTTTTATGCCATACAAAGTCCCTGTTGCAGGTAATGATTGATTTTTCTCTAACCCACTTATGGTTCTGAAAATAATTTTTCCTGTTCGTTTACAAGTTACTTCTGTTCCAATGTTATATGGTAGAGTTGATTTATTTACAAAACCATACTGAATAGAAAAAGTATTAGGTTCGCATTCAAGCTTATTTCCAAATTCGTCTGTGAGTTCAACAATAAAATTATTTTTCTCTAACTCATTTATCTGAACATCAAAAACTTCCCCGACTTTTGTAATTATTAACTTACCACTTGACCAAGCATTATCACCCCTTTTGATTTCAGCAAAAACTTTTTCGGGGATTTTACCTTCGGTTTTATCTTCTAATAATTTAAGCGTTACAAATTCTTCTGTTTCAATTGTAAATGGTTCGAAACCGATTTCAAGTTGAATTTTTGTTCTATTTATTTTTAAGTTTTTAAGTTCATCTTTTAAGTCAATGGTAGATGCATAAATAGCAGCTCCTTTTACAATGACTGTTTCTGGGTCAATACTAGTGTCAGGTTCACAAATTTGTTCAAAAAGCATATCCCTGAGAATAGGCGAGTATGTTGGTTTTCCTGCCAAAATCAAAGAATTCAGATCTGAACCGTTTAGATTATTTCTTTTGAGCAGTTCTAAACAATTATTAATTGCTCTTTGAAAAATAGGGGCAAATACATTTTTAAGCTGTTCCTGTGTAACTGTTAAATCAATTTCAATTTCTTCTCCTTCATCATCTTCACCACATTCTCCCGGGTCAACATAGATATTATGTGATGGATTAAATGAAAGGTTGTTTTTCATATCTTCTGCAAAGAATTTCAATGCTGACCTAAACGCTGCTTTTTTATTGTCATCATCAAGAATTTCATCAATTGAAAAATTTTCTTGAATGTGTGGAATTATGAGTTGGTCAACAATAGCATAGTCCAAATTTTCCCCACCCAAGTAATTGTCCCCTTCGGTGTCAATTACAGACAAGAAGCCATTGTCAGACTTAATTAAAGCTGTATTAAAATCATTAGATGTAAATTTAAACACCAAAGAAAAGCCATTATTTCTCTTTGCATCAAGACCATAACTAAATGCAGCAGCTTGGTCTTCTGTAATTATTTCAACTTGTTTTAAGCCTGCTAAATATCCTGATTGTCTAACGGCATCAATTTGATTTAATTTAAAGTTTGAAGGAATAGTGATTACTGCAGCATTTACGTTTTGGTCTCTATCGTATGAAATTAATCGTTGTATTACTTCTGCTAAAAGCTCTTCTGATGAAAAGCTTCTATTGGCATTACTCGAAAAGTACTTTTTATCAGTACCTAATGTTCTAGTAAACTCAATAAATGAGTTTTGATTTCCAGATTTTTTAAAACTGTCAGATTTCCAAGCATCGTAAGCCTTATCACCTACAAATAGGTTTCCTTTTTTATTAATTGCAACAGCTATTGGTGTAGTGTATTTCAGTTTATCAATACTACGGATAACAACAGGTTCACCCGCTTCCATTCTAGCAATAGAAGCGGATGTAGTACCTATATATATTCCGTAGTTGATTTTCATAATTATCCTTTTAAAGTACCACCTCTTGGCACATTTGGTCCACCGTCCCCTTCATCACCTCCTTCTCCATAGCCTGCATTATCATAAATATCATTAACAATTGGTTGCAAACTTGACACACTAGGAGTTTCATAAATAATTGATTTGCCTCGCTCAATCGCATTACGTGCTGCTTGTCTATCACGCCATCTAATTGAATCAAAGTCTCTGTCGTGGAAAAGGATAAAGCCAATCAAGTGCTCTAAACGTTCCAATTCAAACCCAAGTGTATTTATCATCTCAATCAAGGCAGGTGTATGTTTTTTGTCCTTGTCCCTGATAGCTTGTTCCACATTGGGTTTTATGTCATTCACCAATTTGGTGGTTTGTTCATTACCTTTCTTTTTATTGATTTCTTCTAAGTTGTAGAACGCTTCTTTAAGTTCTTTTTCCATTTCAGGCCATTCTCTTTCACCTTCAAGTTTGTCAACGACCTTTAACACTTTTCTTAGATTTTCAAGTGCTTGTTGCTGAGCATCTGGAGCTAATTTGTCTTTTTCAAACTGAGATTTTATTTCTTCTAAGTCTTTCTCAGCTTTTTCTATCTCCGCACCATCAATACCTTTTGATTTGAGCTGTCTTACAGAACTTAATCCTTTATTGATTTCATTAGAAAGGTAGCTGGCTTTATCTTCTCCCGTTGTGTCGGTTACAGTTTCACACTCAAATTCAAATGTAAAAGCAAGATGTGGGAAGGTAGCAAGCCCCGTAATTTTTTGGTTAATGTCAATTTTCAACTCAATATCCACATCACTATTTGCGGGAAGCAATGCTGGCAAGTCACTTCCTGTAATGTATATTGTATTTATATGGTGATTGTGAATTGCTCTCGTGCCATCCGCTCCGTGTTCTCCTTGATAAATTGCAATTTCCAAAAAGTCACTATCCATTCCGGGACGAATTTGTTTAGGAGTTTTGAGATTGCTCATTATTCCAGAGGCAGGAAGCTGTTTTGACTTGGTTAGTCCTTCCACCGTTCTAAATTCAAGTTTTCCTGTGTTTCTGTCCTGAATTTCTATTCCAATATTATATGGCAAAACAGCACTTCCGCCTTTTCCACCTTGTAGAATATTAAAACTTGATGGCTCACACTCAAGTTTATTTCCTTTGTCGTCATACAGCGTTACTGAAAATGCATTTGATTTGCCTTTTTCTAATTGTACTGTTACAATCTCACCAATTGAATTTATTTCAACATTTCCACTAGACCAACCTCCGTCTTGACGGCTAACATTGGCGAATACTTTTGCAGGAATTTCACTTTCAGTTTTATCTGCTAAAATTTTGATAACACCATCCTCTTCATCAAAAACAGATGTTGGTTCAAAATTGATTTCAAGCTGAATTTTTGTTGGATTAGTCTCAATGGTTTCTTCCTTACGTTTGATGGTTGAAGCATAGATTGCAGCACCTTTAGCCACTACGGTCATTGGGTCAACGCTTGTATCGGGCTTGCATATTTGATTAGAAAGCATTTTTCTAAGAATTGGGGACATAGTTGGGCCACCAACCAATATCAAAGCTGATAACTTTGAACCATCAAGGTTATTACGGTTCAAAAGTTCTTGACTGATGTCAATAGCCTTTTGAAATACCGGGGCAATTGCATCTTCTAGTTCACCAGAAGTTACTGTTATGTCTAATTCAAGTTCGTTGCCTTCATCATCTTCTCCTGGTATATCCCCTAGATTTGTAAAAATACTAGCCTCATCATTGAATGATAGTTGTTTTTTTATTTCTTCTGCATAGAATTTCATTGCAGCTCGAATAATCTTATTTTTATTAGGGTCACTTAGTAAGTCATCAATAACAAAGTTATTTTTCAAATGTGGAATAATGATGTTATCAACGATTGCTTCATCAAGATTTTTTCCACCAAGGTAATTGTCTCCTTCGGTATCTATTACTTGTCGAATTCCATCACTAACTTTTAAAAGTGCTGCATCAAAAGTTCCTCCTCCGAAATCAAAAACTAACCAATAGCCATCTTTATTATCTGTATTTAGACCGTAAACCCAAGCTGCTGCTTCGGGTTCAGTGATAATTTCTACCTGTTGAAAACCTGCTAATTTTCCAGCTTGTCTTGTGTGGTCAATTTGATTGTTTTTGAAAGCAGCGGGAACAGTAATCACAACCGTATTTACATTTTCATCTTTCTCAAAAGACTTCAATGTCTTTAAAACTTCAGCAGATAATTCAATGGAAGTGAATGAACGCTTTGCATTGGCACTTTCGTAAGAAGCATCGGACCCCATCGTCCTTTTAAATTCTATAAAGGAATTGTCATTACCTGCATCCCAATTCTTCATAGTATTGAGTTTTTCGTTCTTCAATGCATTGAAGGCTGCGTCACCCACTTGAATTGCACCTTTTCTGTTAATATAAACACAAGAAGGCATTGTGTCTTTCAGTGTATTAGTTCTAATGCTTTCAGGTGTTCCATTTTCCATCTTGGAAATTGCGGAATTGGTTGTTCCCAAATCAATCCCGAAATCTACTGTTGTTCTTTGTTTATTCATTTGAAATTCATTTTGATTTTTATTATTCACCAACGCTGACTTCTATCTGTGCAGCTTGAATCATTTTTCCTTTAAAATTCACTTGAGGTTTAATTACTCGTGTGATTATTCTTTTGCCCTTTTCAATTTTATCGCTTGGGATAAAATTTGCAGTAACATTCATTCCTTCTTTATATTCTAATTCCAACATCTCAACAATTTCATAGCCTTTAGCAAGATAATTCTCCTTTATGCTCTTAACAGCATTTTTAAGTTGCTTTAACCCTCTAGTATTAGGATCCATACGATAATGATTCGTTTCCATTGCGGTTAATCTATCGGCAATTTTCAATACGAGTGAGTGATCATCATCTTGAGATGCTCCTTTTGGAGAGCTTTCTAATACTTCAAGCTGCTTTTGGAAAACTTTAACCAATTCACCATCTAGCTTCAAGCTTTCTTCTTCTAAAGATTTCTTGGTGTTTCTAATTTGAGTTTCAAGATCTGTTTGACTTGATTTGATTCGCTTACCCAAAAACAAATACATCAACACACCAAGCAGAAGCGTTACTAAGGTTGCAATAATCCAATACAAGCGGTTTTTCTCTACATCACCACCTAATTCTGAAATTCTGGTCTCGGCTTGTTCTCCTGTTTCTTGAATTTTAGTACCCAAATCATCAGCAATTGTATTTATGTTGCTTCGGTTTGTTTCAATAAGGCTGCTTAAACTGTCAACTGTACTTTCAAGTCGTGTGGCTTTAGCTGTAATTTCATTAAGAGAATTACGCTGTTGGTTTATTGTCGTTTGTTGACTATTTACTTTAGAAGTTAATCCTTCAATTTCCTGTTTTTGCTTTTCAACAGTTTGTTGAATAGCTGGAATTTGTTTAATCAATAAACTATCTGATTGCGTTTGAGCAAAAAGATTTGATGTGCCAAGCAAGGCAACTATGATAATTACATTTGTTTTCATTAGTTTCATTTATAATTTTAATCAAAGAGTTCAATAAACCATTGAATAATTCCAACTGCAAAAAAACCAATTACGCCACCGCCAATTAGTCCACCTACACCCCCATTTGCTAATCCTATAATTGCGCCAAGGCCAATTATATAAAAAGGCCAATATGAAAGGATGTCCGAGTCACTTTTGGACGAACTTGTTGAAGTTGTGGTTCTTGTTGAAGTGATCGTAGTGCTTCGAGTTGTGCTTGAACTTGAATAAGTCGATATACCAAGTTGCGAAGCAATAGATTTTAAAGTCGAGTAATTTGTATTGAAATGCGACCTTTGTTCTGATTTCATATCCAAACTCTCAATTTCTTTTGAAACAGCAAGAGCTCCCCTAAGAGCGGTCTTCAAAGTGTCAAAATGTCCAATTCTGACAAGCGGATTATTTTGTTCATCATTTATTACGGTCACAAGCATTCCTAAAGCATTATTGGCAATAGCAGTACTTAAATTCAAGTATTCTTCATTACTGCTTCCAAGTATACTTTTCATTGATTGAAGTTTTGGCTTGCAAGAAGAAACCAAATCTCTTGCGTTTTCGATTGTGTCATTTGCATTTCTAAATGCAACCAATTTTTTAAGAATGAATTCAAACTCTTTTTTAACTGGTGCTGTCTTAGCCCATTCTTCTATTCCATTTATATTTTCTTTTATCCTATCTTTTGTTTGAGAGCCTATTGCTATGGATTGAGCATATTTTAGCAGTTTTAGACCTTCTTCACTTGGGTTTTTTGATTCTTTCCATTCCTGAAAATAGTCTATCCCGCATTGCATTACTTCTTTAGCCAAGTTGTCAGCAATCATCTTATACTTTAAATCGCTTATACCAAGCAAGGATTTTAATGTAGCCAAGTCGTCTTTGCAATTCACAAATAGTTTTAATCCCAATTCATATGCTCCGCTTTTATTTGTTTTTCGTTTGTTCTTTGTGCTTTCAATTTGGCTTTCAATATTGTGAAGCGGTTCTTCTGTAAATTTTTGCGACAAATATTTTTGTGTAGTTCCATTACAGTTACTAAATAGTTTCAGAGTGTCTGAACTGGAATATTGTCCTTTGAACTGTTTTAGAACATCATCTACAAATTTTTCAGCTTGCTTTTGATTGTCTATGGTATATGTTTGGTCGGCTACCGTGTGAACGAAATCAGCAAAATTTGATGATTCAATTAATTTTATTTTCGCTTCAAGTCCTTCTTTTATTTCGTCTTTGGAGTCACTAAGCAATTTCAGTGTACCAATATTATTAAAGCAGGAGAAGTTTTTGGATGTAACTTCTTTTCCGTTAGTCACTTTGTCCCAAATTTCAACAGCTTTATCTTTATCACCATTTATAAGGTAGTTGATAGCCGTTTCATCAAAAGTGTTGGCTT
>ERZ795052.6974-NODE-6974-length-10147-cov-14.158541_pt1 | contig 10147 bp, 8 predicted proteins | sample MGYA00375136_ERZ795052 | MGnify/ENA primary metagenome ERZ795052 (study PRJEB30181, sample SAMN05720156) | activated sludge metagenome | isolation source: Anaerobic digester | place: Japan | collected 2015-05-26 ... | reverse complement strand
ATCCGCAGGGGATCTGTGCGCCCAATGGTAGGGCCTGAAAGGGCCGACACCACATGAGGATCTGGACCGGGAAGCCTGGCAGTGCTGGAGGTGCAGCCAGTGATGAGGGCTGCGACCACCAAAATAACCAATAAATGAGAGGGATCGATGGGAAATGACCTGCGCATGATTACTCCTGCAATAATCATATCACGGGGCTTTAATTGATATCAAACGTTTTTTATAGATTTGTAAAAGTTCGGTAGCAGTTCCGTCCCGCAGCCTTTGCCTGATAGAGGGCCTTATCAGCCTGTTCCACAAGGCTTGCAGGGTCCTGTCCTGGTTCTGGAATGGTGGTGCATCCGCCAATGCTGGCGGTGAGGATGGGGATAACAAAAGAGGCTTCGTGCGGAATTTGCAGGTCCCGTATACGAGCCAGGATTCCCTCTGCTATCTTTTCTGCCCCCGCAGCATCCGTATGAGGAAGCAGGATAATAAATTCTTCGCCGCCATAACGGGCTACAAAATCGGTGGCCCGGTTTGCCTGCTCCGAAAGCACCTGGGCTATTGTTTTAAGCACCTCATCGCCCTTAAGGTGTCCATAATGGTCGTTATAATTTTTAAAACAGTCGATATCAAGCATGAGAACAGAAAGGGGGGCCCTATCCCGGCTGGACTCCGCTAAGATACGGGGCATCAGTTCATCAAGATGACGCCTATTGGATATGCCCGTAAGGCCATCTTTCATGGAAAGCGCATCAAGCCTGCTGTTCGCTGCTTCCAGTTCCTGCTTAAGGCGCTGCAGTTCCTGGACCTGTTGTTCCAATTTTTTACGTCCCCGCAATAGGGCAATCGCGTATCCGATGGTTAAGATGACAAAGCCATAGAACAGAAAGGCCCAAATACTTAACCAGGGGGGAGAAGCCACGGTGATCAGGAAACTGAGGGCATGATCGTTCCAGACCCCTTCGCTATTGGCGACCCTCACCTTAAGAATATAGGAACCACCGGGAAGATTGGTGTAAAAGGCTCCATGATCCGAGGAAGGAATAGACCAGTCCCTATCAAAGCCTTCCAATTTATAGGAAAACATATTACGATTTGGTTCCTGAAAGTCGCTGGCTGCAAAGGAAAAACTGACATTGTTCTGATCATAGGGAAGCTTCAGCGACGTGATATAAGGCGGTGTTGGATAGTTATAGTCCGCCCAGAGGCTTTTGCCGTTTATACTGATATCAGAAATCAAGAGTTCCGGTGGGGTTTTTGCTTTTACTACCATATCCGGGTTTATTTCATAGAGGGTATTCTGGCCCCCAAAAAAGAGGTGTCCATCCCTGGTTCTATAGGATCCGGTGTGGAATTCCTTATCCTTTAGTTCATTGAACAGGGCGAAGCCCCGGAATGCAAACCCCTGCTTATCGATATATCCGATTCCGGTGGCTGTTCCAATCCACAGGCTACCCCCATTATCTTCTATAATAGAGCGAACCGTATTATGGGGTATTCCATCTTTTTTGGTAATATGAACGAATTGGTCCTTCTCGGAGTCGTAGCGGCATAAACCACCCCCGACGGTTCCGAACCACATGGTTCCCTGGGAGTCCCGATAAATATGCCGGATTGTATTTGAAGAAATGCCCTGTAGATTATTGCGGTCATATCGATACCGGATAAACTGTCCACCCTGATACCGGTCCAGTCCATTATTGTAGCCCACCCAGAGGTTGCCTGCACTGTCATATCCCAGGGCATAGACAAGGCCATTCTGTGGAAAGCGGGTATCCTTTTCATCGGGCGGAAAATGAGTAAAGGTTCCCGATTGAATATCGAGAAGATCCAGTCCCTTTGTATAGGTTCCGACCCAGAGCGTGTAGCCCGGGCCTTCCTGTAATGCATAGATCACCGTATCTGAAATACTGAGAGGATTCCCTGGCTCCGGGAGATAGCTTACAAAGCCATCGATCTCAGGCTTATAGCGGGCAAGTCCTTCGTTGGTTGCAACCCACAGTACGCCCCTGCTGTCCTGATACAGGGCGTTTACAATATCGTTGGGCAGGCTATGCTTCTGTTTTGGATCATGACGATAGTGGGTAAACGAACCGGTGGAACGATCCAGCACATTAAGCCCGCTCCCATACACACCGATCCAGAGTCTGCCCTGCTGGTCCTCTAAAATTGATGTAACCTTCCCCGGTGAAAGGCTCTGAGGATTTTCAGAATTGGAAATATAAGCCTTATACCGCTTTTCCGTGGGTTCTGAACGGGCAAGCCCCCCCCATTGGTTCCAATCCATAGAACACGGTTTTTATCAAGGAAACAGGCATAGACCACATCGTTCGGAATGGAACCGGTACCATCGCTGGTTTTTATGCGTTCAATCTGACCACTGCTTTTTGAATAGATAAACAGTCCACCGCCCCAGGTCCCCCCATAAACCAGGTCAGGATCCTGGGCATTTACAAAATAAAGCCGGTCATCGGTAAAGCGGATAGTTTTAAAACGGAAGTGAACCGGGTCTTCCAGCACCGAAATCCCGCCGTACCAGGTGGCAAACCAGAGCCTTCCCTCAGGATCCTCCGAGATGGACATGACATAGGGGCTGGGTAAGGCATCCTCCTTTGTCTTATCGGCACCGATGGCGGTAAAGGAATCGGTCCCATCGTTATATAAAAATAACCCATTTCCGCTGGTGGCAACCCAGAACCGGCCCTGACGGTCTACATGCAGATCCCGGATCATCACCTGGGGAATCCCCTGGGGGCTCCCATAATGAATAAAGGTCCCGGTCTTTTCATCGAACCGGTCCAGGCCCTGGGCGGTTCCCACCCAAAGGCGCCCTGTCTTATCCCGAGCTATGGAAACCACCAGGTTATCCCGCAGACTATCTGGTTTTGAGCTGTCATATTGAAAATTTGTAATCCGGTTGGTGCTCAGATCCAGCCGATTAAGTCCCCCATAGGTCCCAATCCAGAGCAGATCCCCATCCAAAAACAGGGTCTGTACCTGGTTGTGACTGAGCACATTTTCGACAAAGGGTTCATTCTCATAGAGTTTAAAGGAATAGCCATCATAACGGACCAGTCCGGCCTGGGTACCAAACCAGAGAAACCCCCGGGAGTCCTGAACAATAGCGGAGATACTTGAATTCGGCAGTCCATCCTGCGTCCCTAGGGTCGTAAAAAATGGGCGATCAAAAGCAAACAATGGAACAGCAAAGGTTAAAAAAAGTGTAAATTCTACAAAATAGTTCTTCCGCATAGGATAATTGTAACCCACAGCTGAACAAAGTTCCATAAAAATCGGCGGATCCCGCCCTTGACAAGTACTGCAAAAGATGCATAATTCAATATGATATCATTATGATATCATTATGCATAACGGAGGCATACTATGACCCAGGAATATGAAGAAATCGAAGCGCCCCATTCACATGGAATGGCAGTACTTATCGGGAACAGCCTTATCATTCTGGCAGCTATTGTGATGTTTATCCTTTCCGCAATTCAGCTGGATCGGGTGGTTACAATCCAGACAATTGTAATCATGAGCCTTTCAGGTCTTATAGGTTTTATTCTGTGTCCAATTCTGTACGCGGGACTTAAGGTTCTAAAACCGAATGAAGCTCTGGTTCTTACCCTCTTTGGAAAATACTATGGAACCCTTAAGGGACCTGGATTTTTCTTTGTTAACCCCTTTGTCGCCGCAGCGGCTCCCAGTAATCAGGAACCTACTACGGGCTCAGTAGGCGGGGACAAACAGTCATCAAAATTCGGCCAACTTACCCTTACATCCCGGGAATCCCGGCAGACGAATAAGGTTATTTCCCTTAAGGTGCTTACCCTGAATAATGAAAAACAGAAAATAAATGATGCCCTGGGAAATCCTATCATCATTGGCATCGTGGTGGTCTGGAAGGTAATAAATACCGCTAAAGCTGTTTTTAATGTGGACAATTATATAGAGTACCTCTCTATTCAATGTGATTCGGCCCTGAGAAATATCGTAAGGCTCTATCCTTATGACGCCTCCGATGAGGAGGGAGAAAAGTCTCTACGCGGAAGCAGTCAGGAAATTGCAGAACGGCTAAAAGAAGAAATACAGGCAAATGTTACTATAGCAGGGCTTGAAATCCTGGAAGCCCGGATTACCCATCTATCCTATGCTCCAGAAATCGCCACCGCCATGCTTCAGAAACAGCAGGCCACTGCGGTGGTCGCCGCCCGGCAGCTCATTGTAGAAGGAGCGGTTGGTATGGTTGAAATGGCTCTTGAAAAACTGAGCACCAACAACATTGTAGACCTGGACGAAGAAAGAAAAGCTGCCATGGTAAGCAACCTCCTGGTAGTGCTCTGCGGCAATAAGGATGTACAACCAGTGGTTAACTCAGGTACCATATATTAGTGATTCAAATGGATGATAAAGAAACCGGCAGCGACAAGAAAAAACAGATAATCCTGAGAATCTCTCCCAAGCTCTGGAACGAACTGGCTGCCTGGGCCGAAGACGATTTCCGATCTATTAACGGACAGATAGAGTATTTATTAACCGAATGTGTCCGGGAACGAAGGAAGAAAAGCCTTGATAAAAATGAGAATGGGGCGCCCCAGAGTTAGCCCCTTTATCATTTGAGGTTTTTGCAAAAGTCTGTTACTTTTGCAAAAACCTCTTGCAGTATTTTTACATTAACGTGATAAATATTTACATAGTATAAAATCGTAAAAATACTGCATGTACATCTAAGGTTGCTCTTTCAAAACTCTCTGAGTTTTGAAAGAGCCTCATTTATTTATAGTTTTTATTTGTATATTTCAGTATTTTTAACCATAAGGACGCCGTTGGGTCCGAAAACCGTTATAAAAACGGAGACTTAACGCCAGAGAGGAGTAATCATGGCTATCATCGAACTAAAGGACGTAAAGAAAACCTATCCACTGGGCAAGGTGCAGGTGGAGGCAGTAAAGGGTGTTTCATTCTGCATTGAACGGGGAGATTTTATCTCCATCGCTGGACCATCCGGATCTGGAAAAACAACTATTCTAAACATGATCGGTCTTATCGATACCCCTACATCCGGAGAAGTGTACATAGAAGGGCAGCCAATTTCCGGCTTGAATGACCGGCAGCTTACTACTTTACGGCATGACACCATTGGCTTTATTTTCCAGTCCTTTAACCTCATCCCGGTACTTAACGTCTATGAGAATATAGAATTCCCCCTGCTGCTTGGCAAAAGCGCAATGAATAAACAGGAACGGGACGACTGGATAAAGTACCTGATTAACGAAGTGGGTCTTTCCGACTGGATCCGCCATAAACCGAACGAACTCTCCGGCGGGCAGCGTCAGCGGGTTGCCATTGCCCGGGCACTGGTCACAAAACCCAAGATTGTTCTGGCCGATGAGCCCACGGCAAACCTGGACTCCACTACGGGGGAACAAATCATCGAGCTTATGAAAAAAATCAACCGCGAACTGGACACCACTTTCATATTCTCTACCCATGATATCAAAATTGTCGATATTGCAGATCATGTAATCCGGCTTCGGGACGGGCTTGTCACAGAAAATTACCGCAAAGACAAAACCCCCGCCTGCGGAGAGCCCGCTGCTGCAGAAACACGGAGCTAAATCATGCCAGTTATCATACGTATAGCCTTCCGCAATATCTGGGAACACCGGTCAAAGAGTATTATCATCGGTTCCTTTATTGCCCTGGGGGTGATTATACTGCTTATCGGGAATTCCCTATTGGATTCATCTAAACGGGGGGTTCAGAAAGCTTTTATAGAAAACTTCACCGGCGATGTGATGATCTACGGTCCATCTTCTACCGCAGTATCTATTTTTGGAGAAGGAGGAGATGAAACCGGTGAAATTCCGATTATTCCAGACTTTGAAAAGGTACAGGCCCATATAGCCAGCTTAAAGGATGTAAAAACCTCAGCCAGCATGTCCGTAGCCTACGGCCTCATGACCCTGGATGCGGCAGAAGAAATTCAGGATACGGTCAATTCCGATGAACAGCAAAACGGACCGCCCATTACCATCATCTTTGGGGTAGAGGGAGACAAGTATTTTTCCATGTTTCCTTCCATAGAACTCGTAGAAGGCTCATACCTTAAACCGGGAGAACCGGGCATCATGGTAACCCAGGGACAGCTTGAAAGGCTGCAAAAGCGTTTCAAGAGAGAGCTCCATGTGGGTGACAAGGTTCTTATTACCGGTTTCGGTACCCAGAATTTTAAAATTCGCGAATTGCCCATAATCGGTATTTACAAACGAAGCCTATCAAGCAGTCTGCCTGACTTTATGTCCTTTGCCGATATTGATACCGCCCGGGTGCTGGGGGGACTTACGGTGGGAGCTAATGAGGCAGCCCAGATTTCCGATACCCAAAAAGGACTCCTTTCTGTAGATAACACCGAAGATCTTTTTGGCGATGATATGGTGGACACCATACAAACCAGTACGGTAAACCTGGATACCATAGCACAGAGCCTTTCCAACTCCGCTGAACGGGAACGGCTGAACCAGGCTGATACGGGGGCCTGGCACTTTATCCTGATACGGCTGAATCATCCCAACCTGGCGCCCCTCTTTATACAGGATTTGAATCGCTGGTTTCAGAGCGAAGGTATAGACGCCCATGCGACAAACTGGCAGGGGGCGGCTGGGACCTACGGCAAATTTTCTGACATCGTTCGTATTGTGTTTATCATAGCCATCCTCCTCGTATCGGTAGTGGCGGTCATCATCATGATGAATACCCTGGTCATCTCCGTCATTGAGCGGACCAGCGAAATCGGCACCATGCGGGCCCTGGGGGCACAACGAAAGACGATACGGCAGCTCTTTTTAGCGGAAACCCTGTCACTGACGGTGGTCTTTGGCTTTATCGGGGCAGTCCTTTCCATGATAATCGTACTTATCCTGAACAGCCTCCACATCAGTGCGGGAGATAACGGCCTTTTGGTGATGCTTTTTGGGGGAGATGTGCTCCACCTGAGCCCTGCACCGGCTTCCTTTGTTTCATCGGTGCTGCTGGTATTCATTGTAGGGTACCTGGCCCATCTGTATCCGGTATCTCTGGCACTGAAGATACAGCCGGTAAAAGCTATCCAGGTAGATTAGGAGCAAACCATGAGCAGTTTAATATCCATGGCCTTTAGAAACTTAAGCCGCCAGAAACGGCGGAGCTTTCTCCTGGGCGGGGCCATCGCCTTTGGTATCATGATCGTAACCATCATCAGCAGCCTCGCAGGGGGCCTCATGGGTAACGTGGCCGCCAACATCGCCCACCTTTTTGCGGGACATGTATTTATAGAAGGGGTGGAAAAATCTCCCAGCGGTAAAAATCTGGAGATCATCCGGAATGACATGGTAATTAACGATACCATCCAGGCTGCGGGGCTTTCGGATGCCTATATCCAGAAACGGTCCGGTGCGGCGGTCACCCTCATATTTGAAGGTAAGAAAACCCAACAATCCATCATTGGGGTCGATTTTGATAAAGAACGGCTCCTGCGGGAACGGGTCAGCTTTATAAAGGGCGGCTTTGACCAGGCAACAGCACCAAATTCCCTCTTTGTCAGCGAACAGGTAGCAAAAAAGCTGAAGATCGATGTTGGGGACCGGCTGCTGGCCCAGACTAAGACTGTAACAGGCCAGTTCAATGTGGGAGAATTCCGTGTCGCAGGTATCATGCCCAGCATGGGTCTCTTTGACCAGATGCTGGCCTATACCCCCAAGGCGTACCTTAACAGCCTGATAGGCCTCGGTCCAGAGGATTACCAGATGCTGGGAATCATGCTGCCGGACCTGACACAGGCAGAAAAAGTGGCTGAAAACGTAAAAACAGCCCTCAAAGCCCGGGCCCAGGTCTTTGAACTGCCCCCAGGGACCCTTATCAATGCCAGTAACCCTGCCCAATCCCGGTACCAGAAACTGGCCCAGCTGGCACGAAAGGAAACCTGGGAGGGCACCAAATACCGGGTCTATACCATCAATGATACCATCTCCCAGATCGAACAGGTGGTTCAGATTCTTAACACGGTCAGTACGGTTATTCTGGTGGTCCTCTTCCTGATCATCCTTGTGGGTATTCTCAATACCTTCAGGATCATCATCTACGAGCGAACTAAAGAAATCGGTACCATGCGGGCCCTGGGTTTACAGCGCCCCGATGTACGGAACCTCTTTATACTGGAAGCGACCTTCCTTGCCATAGGAGGGGTCATTGCGGGCTTTGCAGCAGCGGGGATTGTCATGCTCCTCCTGTCGTTCATCAACTTTGGGACCGGAACCTTCTTCGCCCTCTTTATGAAGAACGGACACCTGTCCTTCGTTCCCCAGCTATCCCAGTCAAGCTTCCATGTAATTCTTGTGGTACTGCTGACCATGCTGGCGGCGTACCTGCCCGCCCGGAGGGCTGCAAAACTTGAACCCGCAGATGCCCTGCGAACCAGCAAATAGTACCCATGGGTCTTCGCATGGAAGACTATGGAACATATAGATAGAGCCCCATCGCGGGCTCTTTAGAGTGCAGTGTTTACTGCAGAAGAGAGGAGTACATTATGGACTATATTGAAAAAGATATATCGGCGGACTCTGGCAATCAGCACAGAGGCTCAGCCCGTACATTTCTTAACCTGATAAACGCCCTGGCCGTGGCAGGCCTCATGTTTGCCATTCCCAGCCCCAGGGCTGCAGCCCAAACCCAGCCGGATGTAAAGGCTATCATAACTAAACTGGATACTATGAACGATTTTTCCGGTCTGGACTTTACCGGGGTCTTTACCATTGTGTCAGAGAAACCGGGCGAAAAAGCTGCCCTGACCCAGATCCGGATGTTCCGCCGGGATTCTAAGGACCAGTTCACCCTCCTAATCCAGCAGCCCGAAGCCAGCAAAGGCCAGGGCTACCTGAAAGAAGGGGACAACGTCTGGTTTTACGACCCATCAAGCCGCAAGTTCACCCATTCGAGCCTTAAGGAAAACCTGAATAACTCGGAGGCAAAAAATTCTGACTTCAGCCGACGCAGCATCCTGGATGATTACGATATCAGCGGCACCGAAGAGGGAACCCTGGGTAAATACCCCATCTGGATTATCAGTCTGAAGGCAAAAACTGATAAGGTTTCCTACGACATCAGCAAACTCTTTGTCCGCAAGGATAATAACCTCCTGCTGAAACAGGAAGATTATTCGGTCTCGGGCAAAAAAATGCGGACCACCCTATACCCAAAATATGCGGACCTGGGGAATGGCAAAATGTTCCCCTCCCAGATGCTTATTGTGGATGAACTGAATCCCGGCGAAAAGAGCCAGATTACCATGACCGAGCTTTCCACAAACAAACTTCCTGACAAGGTCTTTACCAAGGCCTTCCTGGAACAGGTTAACTAAGGAGGGCCAGATTGATGAACACCTCCCGTCATTGTTACCGGCCCACAGCCCGATCCCTGCCGCTGGGTCTCGCAGGTTTCCTGGCCCTCATCCTCATTCTGTGGCCTGCCGCCGGGCCCGGCCTCCTCTCTGCCCAGACCATCAATACCGATGAGGAGGCCCTCTTCGGTGAAGAAGCCCCGGACACCCTGGCCCCGGGCCCGGCCGACGGTACCGGGGCCGGTGCTACCGCCACTGCCGGTGCTACCGCCACCGCCGGCGCCGCCGATGCGGCCGGTGGAATCTCCGCCGTTCCCGTTACCCCCTCCGGCACCAGCGCCACCGCCGCCTTCCTGAAACGGGATCAGGTCCGCATCGGCGGCAGCTTCACCGGGAAACTCGGCACCAGCTTTATCTGGATTAACCCCTGGGAGGGCAACCACGATGTGGCCAAGCCTGATGAATCCAGCCTGAGCCCCACCATTGCATCGACCCTCTTTTTTGATGCCCGGCCCGATGAGGACCTGAAATTCTACGGCAGCGTAAAAACCGCATGGCCCTTCACCAGCCCCTATACATTTCTGACCGGGGCATCCTATGTGGCAACACCCACACCTTCTGTTGCTACCACATCCCAGAACCTTTCCGCCATCAACCTGCAGATCTTTGAACTCTTTACAGACTTTACCTGGAATGATGGGGCCTATTTCCGGTTCGGGAAACATACGGTGAAGTGGGGGGTGGGCTACTTCTTCAGCCCCGCAGATGTACTGAACCTTACCCCCA
>ERZ795052.6958-NODE-6958-length-10173-cov-6.029650_pt1 | contig 10173 bp, 9 predicted proteins | sample MGYA00375136_ERZ795052 | MGnify/ENA primary metagenome ERZ795052 (study PRJEB30181, sample SAMN05720156) | activated sludge metagenome | isolation source: Anaerobic digester | place: Japan | collected 2015-05-26 ... | reverse complement strand
TGTGTCGGGAATGTTGGTACGCACACTTCCACTTCAAGGGACTAAGGAATATGTTACCGTTCCCGCAGGAATTTATATTGTCCGCATCGGTACTGCCATCGAAAAGGTTGTGGTGCGGTAAAAAGTTTTTGTGAGATTAATTTTTCAGGAGTTGTCTTGTTTTGAGACAACTCCTTTTTTTTACCGGTAATCTTTTGTTATACCGACGTTTCTTTAAAAATTTCGCTTACCGAAGGATGCGGAAAAATTATTTTTTGAAACTGTTGAACGGACATTCGCGACTGTATAGCCATAGCCGCTACTGAAATAATTTCTGAGGCGGGATTTCCTATCAATTGTGCGCCTGCCAAAACTCCTTTTTCATCGGCAATTAATTTGCACAAACCGTCAAAACCTTCATTTTCAGCCACAAATCGACCTGAATAGGTCATTGGCTTTTTATAAACCGTACAAATTCGTCCTTCATTTATGAAATCAGCCTCCGTTTTACCTACCGAAGCCACTTCGGGGTCGGTGTAAACAACCGAAGGAATAGCAGAATAGTCCATCTCGTCAGGAATGCCGAACATTGCATTTACGGCAACTTCAGCTTCACGGATAGCCGTATGCGCCAACAAAGACACGCCCGTAATGTCGCCTGCGGCATAAATAGTTTTGACGGAAGTCTGCATTTGTGCGTTCAACTTGAGTTTTTTATCCAAAAATTCCAAACCCAACTGCTGCGCTATTTCAAAGTTAGGTTTTCGCCCGACACAAACTAAAATTTGTTCGGCATCGACTGAATTTTGTCCGTTTTCATCACTAAAAATAACTGTTTTACCTGCTATTTCCGTAACTTTCGCTCCCAAATGGAAACGAACGCCTTTTTTGGCATATTCCGCACGCAACATAGCGGCAATTTCACTATCAAACCTGGGCAAAATTTCCGATGCCATTTCCACCACGCACACATCAACACCAAAAGCAGAAAATAATGCAGCGAACTCCATACCAATAACACCACCACCGATAAGTACAACACTTATAGGAAGCGTTTTTGTTTCCAATGCTTCACGGCTCGTCCATACCATGTCGGGCGACAATCCTTTAATAGGCGGCAACACGGTAGAAGAACCCGTGCAAAGCAATAAATGTTCGGCGGAAAAAACAGACTCGCCGCAACGCACAACAATTGTATCACCGTTCATTTCGGGCGTTGCTTCGCCTTCCACAACCGTTATTTGGTTTTCTCTCATTTTTGCACGAATTCCTGCCGAAAGTTTTCGTACCACTTTGTTTTTTCGTGCCACTACTTTTTCATAATTAAACGTTACATTGTCCGATAAAACGGCATATTTTTTGCCATTTAAAGAGTTTTGATACACTTTGGAACTATAGAGTAACGTTTTGGTAGGAATACAACCTTCATTGAGGCAAACTCCGCCAAGATGCGAATTTTCAAATAAAATTACATTTTTGCGCATTTTTGCGGCTTTTTCGGCTGCCGTATATCCCGCAGGACCGCCACCGATTATCGCTAAATCGAATGTCATGATGAAAAAATTACGTTTATAAAAATACGAAAGTACAAAATTAGGGATTTTAATCGATTCGGACAAAAAAGCCACAGAGAAAACTATTCACAATTAAATTTATACGTAACTGTTTGAAAATAAACTAAATAAATCAAAATTAGTACAAAACATAAAATAAAAGGAGTTATTTGTGAACAAAAGAGACAAAGTCCATTTTTTTTTATAATTTTGCAAATTAATCGTCAGGCGTGTAATATGAAGAACCAAATTGAACATATCGGCACAATACAAAAAATTGCCGGCGATACTGCCTATGTGCTGGTTGAACAAAGTAGTGCCTGTTCGGCTTGCCATGCCAAAGCCTCCTGCACAGCCTCCGATTCGGTTGAAAAAATCATAGAGACGCAAATTGTCGGCGATGAAAAATTTCACGAAGGCGAATATGTAAAAGTAATTGGCGAACGCAAATTGGGATTGCTGGCGGTACTTTTAGCATTCGTTTTCCCATTTTCTTTAATTATAGTAGTATTATTGACACTAAACGCCGTTGGTCTTCCCGAAAATTGGTCGGGAACATTGGCTTTGGCTTCGTTGGCGCCCTATTATTTGATTTTAGCGCTTTTCAAAAAAAGGCTTAAACGCCAATTTCAATTTTATGTGCAAAAAATAGAGAACTAAAATTTTATAAAATAAAAAACATGAATATCATTGTACTTTCCCTCATTGTATTGGGAGTTTTGGGTTGTTTAGCATCTGTCGTGTTGTTTTTGGTTGCACGCAAATTTAATGTAGAAGAAGACCCGCGCATCGACTTGGTGGAAGAAGCTCTTCCGAGTGCAAACTGTGGCGGTTGCGGATTTGCCGGTTGTCGCAATTTTGCAGAAGCGTGTGTAAATGCTGACTCGTTGGACAATTTGAATTGCCCTGTTGGAGGAACATCTACCATGACTAAAGTGGGCGAAATACTTGGTTTGACAGCTAATGCAACAGACCCGATGGTGGCGGTAGTACGTTGCAACGGTTCGCACAAAAACTGTCAGCGCACCAATACCTACGACGGTGCAAAAAATTGTGCCATCGCCAACAGCCTTTATATCGGCGAAACTGATTGTTCGTTTGGTTGTCTCGGTTTTGGCGATTGTGTAACTGCCTGCCTATTTGATGCCATACACATAAATCCGGAAACAGGTTTGCCCGAAGTGGACGAAGACAAATGCACAGCTTGCGGCACTTGCGTCAAAGCTTGTCCGAAAGGAATCATTGAATTACGAAAAAAAGGACCAAAAAACAGACGCATCTTCGTAAGTTGCATGAATAAAGATAAAGACGGCATTGCTCGCAAAGCCTGTTCAGTAGCCTGCATCGGTTGTGGCAAATGCGTTAAAGAATGTCAGTTTGATGCCATTACCATTGAAAATAATTTGGCTTACATCGACTTTACAAAATGCCGTTTATGCCGCAAATGTGTAGATGTTTGCCCCACTGGCTCAATACACGAGTTGAATTTCCCGCCACGGAAAAAACAAGAAGCTGTACCCGAAACGGAAGAAATAAAAACCATAAAGATTGAAGATTTATCCGAAAGTAACGATTAAACGAATCTGAAAAGATATGAAAACATTTAAAATTGGCGGTGTCCACCCACAGGAAAACAAACTTTCCGCCGGAAGTAAAATTCAAAAAGTCGCATTACCGACACAAGCAATTATTCCGCTCGACCAACATTTAGGAGCCCCTGCAACGCCCATTGTAACAGTCGGCGATACGGTAAAAGTCGGGCAATTGATAGCAACCGCAACCGGATTTATATCGGCAAACGTACATGCTTCCGTATCCGGCAAAGTAACAAAAATTGATACCTTTGTGGACGCATGGGGCAAACGCAGTCCGGCAATTACCATTGACGTGGAAGGCGATGAATGGGCTGATGACATTATCACTTCGAAAGAAATTAATCGCATCTGCAAACTGTCGAAAGAAGAAATTATCACAAAAATAAAAAAGGCAGGTATTGTGGGTTTGGGAGGTGCTTGTTTCCCCACACACATAAAGCTGACACCGCCTCCCGGGAAAACAGCTGAAGTACTGATAATAAACGCCGTAGAATGTGAACCCTATCTTACTTGCGACCATCAGCTAATGATGGAACACGGCGAAGAAATTTTCATCGGCATTTCCATTTTGATGAAAGCCTTGGGCGTACAAAAAACCATCGTCGGCATCGAAAATAATAAAAAAGACGCTATTGATTATTTTCAAAAATTGGCTAATCGCCATTTCGGTATCGAAGTTGTATCCTTAAAAACATGTTACCCGCAAGGTGGCGAAAAACAATTAATAGATGCTTTGATAGGTCGACAAGTGCCTAGCGGCGCACTTCCGATAGAGGTAGGTGCTGTAGTACAAAACGTAGCCACTACCTTTGCTGTTTACGAAGCAATACAAAAAAACAAACCGCTCATTGAACGCGTAATGACGGTAACGGGCAAAAATGTCAAAAATCCGGGCAATTTTGCCATACGTTTCGGAACACCGCTGACAGCAGTCGTAGAAATGGCAGGCGGTATTCCCGAAAATACAGGAAAAATTATCGGCGGCGGTCCCATGATGGGACGTGCTCACATGACTATAGACGTACCGGCATCGAAACGCACTTCGGGATTGCTGTTTATGACCAAAGAAGAGTCCGTGCGCAAAGAACCGCAAAATTGTATCCGTTGTGCCAAATGTATTTCGGCTTGTCCTATGGGTTTAGAACCTTATTTATTGATGAGCTTATCGGAACGCGGCATGTACGAAGAGTTAGAAAAAAACGGCATTATGGACTGCATCGAATGCGGTTGCTGCCTCTTCTCGTGCCCCAGCTATCGTCCGCTATTAGACTATGTGCGCCAAGGAAAAGCCGCTGTCGGCAATATCATTCGTGCACGCAATGCGAAAAAGTGATTTTTAAAAACGTAATTAACAACAAAGAAAATAAATAATTATGAAACCATTAATTGTTTCACCGGCTCCACACGTACACAACAGCGACTCTGTGGCAAAAAATATGTACTCCGTTCTTTTAGCGTTACTACCGGCTTATATAACAGCACTTTATTTTTTCGGATTAGGTGCGCTCATTGTCAGCCTTACCGCTATGGTATCGTGCGTCATATTTGAGTACCTCATTCAACGGTTCATTCTCAAAACAAAAACCACTATAAGCGACGGTTCTGCTTTACTAACAGGTTTACTGTTAGCTTTCAACTTGCCATCGAACCTGCCCGTTTGGATGGTTATCGTTGGTGCATTAGTAGCCATAGGTATCGGCAAAATGAGTTTCGGCGGCATTGGTAACAACATTTTCAACCCCGCTTTGGTAGGACGCGTTTTCCTGCTTATCTCTTTTCCGACCCAAATGACCACATGGCCTCGACCGCTCGGCAATTGGGGATTTTCATCGTACATTGACGCCGAAACAGCTGCCACGCCATTGGCAATAATCAAAAGTAAAATTGTCACTCTGCCTTCCGATATTGATTTGCTAATTGGCAACGTGGGTGGCAGTATGGGCGAAATCGGTGCTATTGCCCTTTTGATTGGAGGAATTTTCCTGTTATGTCGCAAAGTCATTACATGGCACATTCCTGTGTCAATGCTTGTTACTGTTGCCATTTTTTCCGGCATTTTGTACTTAGTTGATTCGGCTGCTTATGCCTCGCCACTGACACACTTACTGACAGGCGGATTGTTGTTGGGTGCCTTTTTTATGGCTACCGACTACGTTACTTCGCCCATGTCAAATTGGGGACAAATTATTTACGGCATCGGCATTGGTTTACTGACTATCATCATCCGCGTATGGGGTGCTTATCCCGAAGGCGTATCGTTTGCCATACTGATTATGAACGCCGTAACGCCTTTGCTCAACATTTACATCAAACCCAAACGTTTCGGAGAAAAAGTAAAAAAATGAAATGTCCCATTTTTGAAGAAACAAAGGAAATAAAAAATTATACAAAAATATGAAGAGACTTGAATCGAATTTATTGAACATGGTACTAGTACTGACAATCAGTGCTTTGTTTGCCGCAGGAGCTTTAGCCGGAGTCTACATGCTTACAGAAGAACCCATTCGATTGGCAAAGGAAAATAAAAAGCAAGAGGCTTTGAAAGTGGTACTGCCGGAATTCACTTGCCTTTCCGAACCGGAAATAGTGAATGATCTTGTTGTAGTGAAAGCATATAACAACGATGAATTTGTCGGAGCTGCGGTAGAGTCGTCTGCAGTCGGATTCAGCGGCGAAATTAAATTGATAGTGGGCTTTGATGCTGAAGGCAAAATAGTCAACTACTCTGTATTGGAACAATACGAAACGCCCGGGCTTGGGACAAAAATAGTCGATTGGTTCAAAACCGACAAAAATCGACAAAATATATGCGGACTCAACCCGTCGCAAGTAAATTTCACGGTCGATAAAGATGGTGGCGATATTGACGCTATCACCGCCTCTACCATCAGTTCGCGAGCATTTTTGGCAGCCGTACAGGCAGCCTACCAAGCCTACACCAACAATCCCGATTACGTTGATTCGTACAGTGGTGCATCGGCACAAGCAGATGCTTTACCCTGCGATACGGATTCGCTTCAAACGACATTACCCGATTCCATAAACAAAAATTTTTAAACAAATAGATTAAAACAATAACGATTATGAATAATTTGAAGATTTTCCTCAATGGTTTAATAAAAGAAAACCCAATATTTGTTATGCTGTTGGGAATGTGTCCCACTTTGGGCACTACCACTTCGGCAATTAACGGCATGGGTATGGGATTGGCTACTACCTTTGTACTTATTTGTTCAAACGTGGTAATAGCAGCGTTAAAAAACCTTATTCCCGACAAAGTTCATATTCCGGTTTACATTGTGATTATTGCCACTTTTGTAACCATAATACAAATGTGCATAGAAGCCTACATGCCGGCACTGTACGAGAGTTTGGGACTTTTCATTCCGCTGATTGTAGTTAACTGCATTGTGTTAGGTCGTGCCGAAGCTTTTGCCGCAAAAAACAACGTATGGAGTTCATTCTTGGACGGCGCAGGCTCGGGTCTTGGATTTACATTTGCGCTCACATTGCTCGGCTTGGTGCGCGAACTTTTGGGAACGGGCAAAGCGTTCAGTTTGACGCTGTTCCCCGAAAATTACGGCATACTCATTTTTGTACTTGCGCCGGGGGCGTTTTTGGCGTTGGGCTATCTCATTGCCATTTTCAACAAATTGAATACGAAACAATAATCTGTAAAATTCAAATATCATGGCATACTTTTTAATTATCATTTCCGCAATTTTGGTGAACAATATTGTGTTCACACAATTTTTAGGAATTTGTCCATTTATCGGCGTTTCCAAAAAAATTGACACGGCAATCGGCATGGGTGCAGCCGTTATCTTTGTGCTTATTCTATCCACTATTGTTACCTATTTAATCAATTTGTTGCTGGTAAAATTCCAACTTGAATTTTTACAAACCATTGTTTTTATTTTGGTCATCGCAGCATTGGTACAAATGGTCGAAATTATTTTGAAAAAAATATCGCCTTCACTCTATCAAGCACTTGGCGTATTTTTGCCGCTCATTACCACCAACTGTTGTATTTTGGGTGTAGCCATTTTGGTAGCACAAGGCAATTACAAAACGTTCGGTGCCGAAGCAGGATTGCTGACAGGTACTATTTTTGCTTTTGCAACAGCCGTGGGTTTTGCTTTGGCATTGGTCTTGTTTGCCGGCATACGCGAACAACTGAGTATGGTAAAATTACCGAAAGGAATGGAAGGGTCGCCCATCGCGCTTATTGTAGCAGGTTTGCTGGCAATTGCGTTTATGGGATTTTCGGGAATTGTGTAAAAAAAACAATCGATTTTCGGACAACAGAAATAACGAAAGTAGCCTATTTATTGGCTACTTTTTTGTTTTTAGGAAATAAGAAAGGGATTTGATAACCGAGACCGAATTCAATAAATTCGGCTTTTTGCAAATGAGTTTTTAATGCCACATTAGCCGTCAATCCTTCCCAAACACGCACTTTAAAAGCCAATCGGAAATAGTTCCAACCGTCTTCGTCGTTGATTTTGTAGGTATAGAACATCGGACGTTCGTAGCCATATTTCGGATGCGGATTTGGATTAGCATTGCGTATGCCGTCGTAAAGGTAAAAACCCCAATCCAATTCGGCAGTAACGCGTCCCAAAATAAAATAGTTGGCAATGAAAAAACCGCACCGCCATTTATTTGCCGCATTTTCGTTGGAAATAAAATAGCGTTTATAGTGTGTATGTTGATTGTAAATTTCACTACCGCGTTGACCTTGTTGCACAAAAACGCCGTCATAAAAAAGGTCTAAGCCACCGCCCAAAGCGTAAAAATTGCCAAGACGACCGGCTGTTGCCACATGCAGCGATGCAATGCCGTAACGCTTATTGTCGCGATAGTAGAGTTCGCGCACACCGCCCGATGCCACAATGTCGAGAAACATATCGAACGGCAAATCTTTCGGTTGCACTTTAGCGGGCAACGTATATTTCGATGCTTTCGGCTGAAAACCGAAACCGACTTTACCGTACAAAATATTAAGACCTCCGTTGGGTTGTAAGATACTGCCGTTGCTCATGTGGTTGTAACCAAATTCCAATCCCATCGAAACACCGCTTCCCAACTCAAAACGCATATTAGCACCCGTCGAAAGATAGACATTGGCAATCGAACCGATAGTAGAATTGGCAGTAGCCGAATTGATGCCGTTCAACGTGTCACAATCGTTCCAAGTTTTTGTAAAAAAACTAACGCCCGCACCCACTTTATAATTAAGTTTGAAAACATTGGTACGCACAATCGGCACCAGTACATACGGATAGACGGCAAACGCCTGCCCGAGAATTGACGGGTTCCCCAAATCCAATCCCACAAAACCCGCACCGATAGTAGGCAATCCCCACCGCTGCTCCCAATCGTATTTGTCGCGGGGCAAAAATTCTACCGCTACCTCACCGCCGAAAATCGGTTTTTTTGCTGTCAATTCCAAGTTTTTAGAAATAGGCAAAATGTAACCACTATAAAAATCGGCTGTAATGCGATACGGAAACTCTTTGGCAAAAGCGGAAACCGCAACTGTAACTAACAGAAAAAAGAAGAAAAAACAGCGTTTCATAAACAAAACTTTGCATCGCAAAGATAAGTAAAAATAAGAAATTTGCAATTTTATGCACATTTTCCCTTTTAAAAATTTTTCAATTTTACAAACTTTACATTCATATTGACTGTTTTTCAGCGCTTTAAAAATTTTTATCGAGTTCTTGTTTAATTGATTTTTATTTTATAACTTTGCATTATATTGTATAGCTTGTTGGGAAATGGCAGGCATTATTTTTCTTTAAATACTTTTTAATTTTTATTAATAATCTTAAATTTTTTATTTTATGAAAAAAACAAACATGATTAGCGTATTTCTTGCGCTTGTTTTTTGCGTATTTGGCTTTACAACTGCCAACGCACAACTTCCGGGACCCGGCGTGGACCCGAACTCAGTAATAATGGACCACGGCATTGAAAGCGGTTCAATAACCGGCTGGAGAGCAACAAGTGTCGATCGCGGACAATCGCAATCTGTTACAGTAGCCGATGCTCAATTAGGCGACCCCATAAAATTTGGACGTTACGCCTTAAAGCTGACAGTGGACTACACCACCGCTCAGCCCGACCAAACCATCACCTCCGGTTTTATAACACAAAACAACCAGATTGCTGGCAACTCAAGTTCGTCTTCGGGTACACGGCGCATCGGTTTCTGGTGCTATGTTTGTCCCGACCAACCCGGCATACAAGGTGCGTGGTTCCGTTGTAGCACCCGCCCAATAGGTGCTTCTTCGGGTATTAACCAAATCGATATGGTACCAAGCAGCATCAACTGGACCGGTTGGAAATATGTTTATGTAGATGTACCCGCCAATCACGAATTTCACCCGAGCAACGGTATTCGCATTATGGTGCTAAAAGGCTACCCCAACTACTTTATGAAAGGTTACCTTATTGCCGATAACATTCGTACTTACAGTCCCACCTATCCTGAAGATGTAACTCCGCCTACTATCAACACTTTTACAGCCAACGGTCAAGCGGTAACAGGTGAGTTTGACACCCGTTCTTTCACATTCGAAGCTACCTTCCAAGATGGTGGCTCTGTAGCTAGCGGTATGAACTATACAAAAACCAAAATTTCTATCGACGGCACCGATTACAAACTGGGCGACACCGGATTTGCAATAGACTCTGTTAATAACAAAGTAACGCTTTCCGGCCTCAACCTGTCGAATGACACACATACTGCAACTGTCTATGTAGAAGATAGATTTGGTCACTTCAATACCAAAAGCGGCACGTTCACCGTCAATGCAACAGGAGGCTCCACCACTTTTTCAGTTGAACCGGATGCCAAAGCCAAAATTGGCAGACCTTTCCAATTAAAGATAAACACCAGTGATGCCACAGATGTAAAAAAATTGGAAATCGTTATGAACATTAACTCGTTCGGCAGCGTGGCAGCAACAGGCGGTATTGCTTTTGCTCCATCGGCTCAAAGCGGTAGCTCTTACAGTTACGATGCTTATACCGGCAAC
>ERZ795052.6957-NODE-6957-length-10174-cov-5.849491_pt1 | contig 10174 bp, 10 predicted proteins | sample MGYA00375136_ERZ795052 | MGnify/ENA primary metagenome ERZ795052 (study PRJEB30181, sample SAMN05720156) | activated sludge metagenome | isolation source: Anaerobic digester | place: Japan | collected 2015-05-26 ... | reverse complement strand
GGAAGAAGCAGCTTTTAGAGAACCTAGGGGGTGTATTTTCAAGGAAGCAGGAGCCTGAGGTAGAAGAGATGAAGGAATTGATAGATAAGCTATACAAGAAGATTGGGGAGCGGGTAGGGCTGTCGGAAGAGGATCAGAGGGTACTTCAGGAGGTGGATAAGATTTACCTGGATTTTACGAGTCATGGCAGTCGGAGGATGAGTCGGGAGCTTAGACGTCGTGGATGTAGAGTTGGACGGCTCAGGGCGAGGAGTCTGATGAGGCTTCTGGGGGTAGAGGCGATTTATCCGAGGAAGAGATTGAGTATTCCAGATGGATGGGAAAGGTCGGGTGATTGATAATATTTTCATTGAGAGGTTCTGGCGGACATTAAAGTATGAAGAGGTTTATACTAAGTGCTATGAAACGGTAGCTGAGTGCAGAGCCAGCATTGGGGAATTTATCCGGAAATACAATGAAGAGAGGTTACATCAGAGCTTAGGAACGTATGACACATCTTTCGAGGCTTATTATCAGCTACCAGCGGATATGGCATGTTAGAAGAAATACACCTTAAAAGAAGGCTATATTTGGTCTTGACTACTAGACCATCTCCCTCTTCAGGCACCTGAGACTTCAGGCCATTTATCCCCGTAAGAGTAGAAGTTGTTCTTCTTCTAAGCATAAGCTTTACCCCTATTTACTGGAGGGGCTGAATATAGAGCGACCTAACCAGGCTTGGGGAGCGGATATAACTTACATTCGTTTGGCCCATGGTTTCGTCTACTTGATAGTGATTATGGACTGGTATAGCCGTTATGTTGCCTCCTGGGAACTATCGAATACACTTGATTCCAGGTTCTGTTCACAGGCACTAAAAGAAGCACTCTGGATCTTCAGGCCTGAGATCTTTAATACCGACCAGGGGTTCCCCAGGAGTTAACCGGTCTTCTTCGGGACTGTGAGGTCAGGATAAGCTCGGATGGTCGTGGCCGGGTTTATGACAACATCTTTGTTGAGCGGTTATGGCGGACAGTAAAGTATGGCGAGGTCTATCTTCTTGAGTATCGGACGGTCACCGAAGCCAGGAAGAGTCTGAGCTTTTACTTTCACTTTTCCAACAGTGAGTGCTTACATCAGAGCTTAAGCTATCGGACACCATCTGAGATCTATCTTAGAGCTTCTGCTCAGGTTGAAACGAGTGTATGAAATGGATAATATAAGTCAAGAAAAGGCAGGTCAAAAACGCACCTTATATAAGCTTTTTTTCTGTCCAAACTATGGGGAGAACTTCATACGCTATTACTGGCCGTCTTATAGATTTAGATTATCAATCTGGCGCGGGCATAAGTGGAATGATGCTGATATCCTCTTAGGTTTTTCGCTGAGAACTTAATTCATTTGCATTTGAATTTTGATATAGCAAGGAGGAATAAACTGGGAAATATTTAGATCATAGGTTTTCATATTTTTAACTCCGTAAGCTTTTTAATTATGTAAATAAGTCTGGTATCGATGAAAGTGCTTTTTGTTTGTTTGTTTACGAAGATTTCCTCCCTGAGCGATTATTTTTATTCTATAGTTAAGAGAAGCTCTGAACTTTTAAGTATACAGAACGTAGGTGTTATAACATCTGCATCGTTGAAGGATAAGATGAATTTTTTAAACGCTGATAACCTCCAGTTTATCAATTTCCAGAAATACCAGTTATCTTCGTGGATAGATAAGGAAAGGTTTAAAGCCGTAATGCTTCTCAAAAAGAGGTTTAATCCTGATTATATTTTTTTCTATTCTGAAAACCCTTATCATGTTATTTTATCATATCTATTCAATGATATTAATCAGGCTCTGTTGATTCTTGATCCTATACCACATTCACAACCCAATTTGGCAATTAATTTGATTTATGAAATTGCCAAAAGGATACTTATAAGAAGGTCTCATGTAATATTTGTTGCCTGCAAAGAAGTCCAGAATCAATACAGGCTGAAATACAGTCACATCAACGACAATGTGCAGATAATGATGCACGGTAATATGGAGACTATTTCGTTTGTTTATGAGAGTAATAAGGAAAGATATAAAAGCTTGCCATTAAAATATGACTTCTTATTTTTTGGAAGGATTAACTATTATAAAGGAATCGATATTCTTTTAGATTCGTTCATGGAGGTACTTAATAAATTTCCGAATGCCACTTTATGCATAATAGGAACTCCTGGAGATAAAAAGGTTTTAAAGCAAATATATGGTTTTATGAATAAAACGAAAAATCTCACGTTTATAAATGGTTACCTGCCAGATAGTAGGCTGATAGAATTTATAAGGAACTCTAGGTGCATCGTGATGCCCTATAGAGATGCCACAGGAAGCCATACTGTCCAGATTTCGAACTATCTGGGGCGACCTGTGTTAGCATCTCGAGTGGGATGTTTCAGAGAGTATATAAAAGATGGGATCAATGGCATCACGGTAAGGCCTGGCGTGGTAAATGACTTAGTAAATGCCATGGCTGGAATGTTATCGGGACTCTATGAATTCAATGAGGATTCCCTTTATGATTTTGCAAAAAATGAATTTTCTAATAAAAAAATAATAAGTGCTTTGCTTGATTATCTTCAAAGGGAAATGTAGTATGGCAAAAATGATTATAATTTCAGATTATCTATTCTTTTGGGACGGCAAGCAATATTATTCAGAAGTACCTTGGAACGAAGATGTTTATAAGCTATATTATCCGGAGATCGATAAAATCTATATTACTGGAAGATTAAGGAAAATAAAAGCTCCTGATTATACCAAGCATTTAGTTGCCGATAAGTATTTCGAACTACTCCCTTTACCAGATTGGTCGCACCCAATAGAAATGATTTGGAAGCTCCCTTCCAGTTCGTTTAAATTATTGTCTTATATTAATAGCGCAGACGTCATCTTTATAAAACTGTTTTATTTTTATTCTGTTGTTGGGTTCTTTATTAATAAATTTATTTTGAGAAAACCATCGGTAAGCCTTTTAGTTGGGGATTCAGCGGAAGCGGCTAATTTAAGAAAAGATATTATTCGCTCAAATAGTCTAAGAAAGGTCTCTTCGAAAATAGTTTATCGTTTAATCAGGTATATTCAAAACAATGTAAATGTTGCTGGGTTTGTAGCAGATCATTTGAGAGTCAAGTATAGGTGTACTAATCAAAATTTTGTTATTGCTAATGAATCGTGGCTTACTAATCATATGTATCAGCAACCAAGAAAAATGAAAAATAAACCTCCCGTAGTTTTGTTTGTTGGGAGACTCATAGAAAGAAAAAATGTAAAGGGATTAGTAAAGTCCCTGATAGAACTTTTGGAAGATGGCTTTGTTTTTGAAACTATAATAGTGGGAGATGGTCCCTTGAAACAGGAGCTATTCCAGTTAGTAAGAAATTCCGGATATGACAGAATGTTTGAATTTAAAGGATGGGTGAGACCCTTGTCTGACGAACTCTTTTCTATCTATAGGCGAGCAGACATATTGTGCCTGCCTACATTTGCGGAAGGTCTGCCCTTGGTTTTATTGGAAGCAATGGCAAATGGGGTGGCAGTAGTGGCAACAGCGGTAAGCGGAATCCCCGAGCTGATAAAAACAGGAGAAAATGGGATACTAATAAAGCCAAATGATCAGGCTGAATTAAAAGCAGCTATTATATCGCTTTTAGAAGATGAGGAATTATGGTACAGGTGCGTTCTAAACGGTTATGTAACCGCTACGAGGAATTCGTTTCTTGAGCAAAGAAGTAAAATAGCAATAAAGACATTGCAGCTAATATCAAAACGCAATTAATAGAAAACAGGTTATTATCAAATATAGCAAATATAACTTTTGATAAAACGGTGCCTTAGTATGATCAGTAAAAGACATTTTGTGATAATCTATGTAAGAATGAGGCGTTGAGAAAGCTCATTTAAAGAAATAAATTTCACGAATTGAAGAATTCGATTACAGTGGTTCAAAAAGATAATAGATATTAGCTATTAGAGCTGCGGCACGGACTCTAGGCTAAACATAATACGTAAGGAAGTGAAATGCCCTTCATAAATTGGATAGGGTAATAAAGATGAAAAAGGTCCGCCTTAACTCAACACGAGGCATGATAAGAGGGCCACGATTAAAAGGAAACGTTATCTAGGGTATTTTGAAAGGGGAGTTAAGCAGGATTCGTACAAAGGCAAAAGGCTTTTATCTACTCAGGTAGTGTATGTATGCCTAACTCAACCTCATAGGTCAGCGAAGAAGCATCCTCTGACCAAGTCAGCGCCTTTGTCCATGGAGCATAAGAAGTCCAGAGACGAAGGACGAAATTACTCTGATGGGGTTTTTTAAGGACGATGGGTGACTAGGCGTGCTGAACAGACCGTAAGGATATTCAGCTAGCTTCAATAAAAGGTACAAGCGGCTGAGCATAGCCTTATAAAAATGTAAATAGACAAGGAGTGAAAATTCTTGAATCCCCCTTGCCCCAATGTTATCGTAGCCCTAAGACCAGATCTTTGGGTATCTCGAGACCGCTATCTAAATCTATTAACAATTTACTCTGATACGTTTTATAGGGCTCGAACGCTGATGATCGGTTTTGAGACCTGCGTTATGAAAGAACCGTAAAAAAAGCGCAGCCTTTCTGGAAGGCAAGGTCCTTTTGGTAGCTACTTCAGTGAGAGAAGGGTTTTTTTCTACTTTTGGTTCATAAGATTTAAGCTGTAACTGTGACATTTTAGTTAGCTTTAGTGACGCTGATCTGCAAGGCCCGTATTTAATAAGGTGCTATTATTTATAATTGCTTCATTAGAAGGCAGTTTTTTGACAGGCCATTAACTTTGGTTTTAGGGTTCAGCGTAGACGCATGCGATTGCACCAGATAGAAAAGGGGAAAAAACGAAATGGATGTGCCAGAGCTCCGTTTAGGTAAACATTTGTTCTACTTATAGGATGTGAAAACCTACAACGCATATGATTTTTAAATTTCGATGAAAGAAAGGTAATTACTAGTTCTGAGGCATTATTGCGATAGTGATGCGATTAATAGAAAAAGGACATATCTTAGGCCTATAAACTTTTTATATTGAGCTCCTATATTAAGAAGATGAAAATAGCTTTGGTGGGATTTAAATTATCGATTGGCAATAAACTTTTTATGGAGATATTGACAAACAGCTTAAGAAAATCGGGGGAGAGCGTTTTTGCTTGTGGTGATAAAAACTTTTTTGAACATAAAGATTATCAGGGCACAAGCATTTGCTCTGGTGGTAATGGTTTAAGAATGTTTTTTGATACCTTGAATGTCATGAATTGGATCAGCTTTTATAGGTTTCTAATGAACCATAAACCTGATCTCACCTATTTTATATCATCTCATCCCCTTAATAACATTGGAATCATTCTGATAAAAATATTCAATAAAATCAACAATCACAAGATAATGGTTTTATCGCATATACATGATCCGATACCACATTCAGATACGAAATATCGATTCTTCATATATCTATCTCAGCTAGTTCAGATATGGCTCTCCGACAAAATATGTGTCTTTGGAAAGAAGCTAGGTAATTTTCTATCAAGTCATTATAAAGTGCCAAAGGAGAATATCTTATATATAAGACATGGGGCTTATAGAATTTCGGATAAGACCTGTTTATATTCCGGGTACGAGAAAAGCGATTTCATTTATGTAAGCCTTTTGGGAAGAATCGACAAGTACAAAGGAGTCGATATATTCTTGAAGGCAGCGAAAAGGGCTCTAGATATTATAGATAACCAAAAGATTAATGTTGTCTTTCTTATTGGTGGGGAAGGGAATCTAAGCGAGTATTATGACCTCTTGCATGAAATTCCTCTTAAAAACCTCGATATAAGAAATTATCTTTTGTCCAATAGTGAATTTGATGAAATATTGAAGAGAAGCTATTGTTGTGTTCTTCCATATAAGGATGCTAGCCAAACTGGCAACATCCAAATTGCATATTATAATGCCTGCCCTGTAATTGCTACAAATACAGGTAGCTTAGACGAGCTTGTAGTTGACGGTGAAACTGGTTTTATTATACCTGTTAACGATATTGAGTCGCTAGCCCACAGAATTGTTTATTTTATAAAAAATCCAGAACAGAGGTTATCATTTGGCGCGAGGGCGCTCAAATTTTATAAGGAAAATCTAACATGGGAGACTATTATAAGTGACTTTATTTTGAAAATAGAGAGATGGAGGGCTTTGGAAAGATGATAACACGCTCACGTGCACCGCTTCGACTAGGTTTTGCTGGTGGGGGAACAGATGTTAGCCCGTATTCAGATCTGTACGGTGGTATGGTCTTGAACGCAACTATTAATATGTTTGCTTACGCTACCATTGTTCAAAGAGATGATAAAAAGATAATAATTAATTCTATCGATAGACAATGTAAAATGGAATATCAATGTGGAGAACATTTAGAGTTGAATGGAAATATGGATCTGATCAAAGCCGTATATAATTCTGTTGTAAATAAATTTAAAAAGCGGCCTTTATCATTTGAACTGACAACTTATGTTGATGTACCTCCTGGTTCTGGTTTGGGCAGCTCTTCCACTTTGGTTGTTGCGATTCTGGGGGCGTTTTCCGAATGGCTAGGACTTCCATTGGGAGAATATGAACTCGCTCATCTGGCCTTTGAAATAGAAAGAAAAGATGTGGGAATTTCAGGAGGCAAGCAAGACCAGTATGCAGCATCTTTTGGCGGGTTCAATTTTATCGAGTTCTTTAACAATGATCGGGTGATCGTGAATCCGCTGAGAATAAAGAGGGAGATAATAAATGAACTTCAATTTAGTATTTTGCTTTATTATACAGGAAGCAGCCGGCTTTCTTCAAAAATCATTGAAGCTCAAATAAGAAATGTAACAACAAAAAAGCAAAAATCAATAGAAGCAATGCATAAGCTTAAGGAACAATCATTAATGATGAAGGAAGCCATATTAAAGTCCAGGTTAGATGATATAGGAGAGATCTTTGATTTTGGCTGGCAGTATAAGAAAAAGATGGCAGATGAAATAACAAACCCATTAATTGACGAAATATATGAGGCAGCTAAAAAGGCTGGTGCTACGGGTGGTAAAATATCGGGTGCCGGAGGCGGCGGTTTCATGATGCTTTATTGTCCCAAGAACACGAGATATAAAGTGATCGATGCTCTTCGCAAATTTGGTGGTGATTTTAGAAGTTACGAATTTACTAAACAGGGGCTTGAGTCATGGAAAATTTGATCGATAATAATGACTTGATTAGAAGTGCAATTAAAGATTCAATAAATGTGAAAGAATCGATCTTAAATGATAGCAATCTAATATCGGTTATTGCGAGAGTGGCTAATGAAATAGCGAAAGCTTTTAAGCAAGATAAAAAGCTGTTAATTTGTGGTAATGGCGGGAGTGCAGCAGACGCTCAGCATATCGCTGCCGAGTTATTAGGGAGATATTATTTTGATAGACGACCGCTGTTTGCAGAAGCTTTGCATGTTAATTCGTCCTATTTGACTGCTGTAGCTAATGATTATTCATTCAGCGAAATATATTCGCGGCTGGTGAAAGCTAAAGGTAGGAGAGGAGATGTTTTAATAGGTATTTCTACGAGTGGAAAATCAGAAAATGTAGTTAAAGCTATGGAAGAGGCGAACAAAATCGGAATGATAACTGTTGGTCTTACTGGCATATCAGGGGGTGCAATAAAGGATAAATGTCGGTTTTTGATAAATGTTCCCTCGGAGAATACTCCTCGAATTCAGGAGGCGCATATATTGATTGGACATATTATCTGCGAAATAGTAGAACGCTCGCTTGTGGGAAAATATATATGAACAAAAGAACAATTATGGCCTTTATTTGGCGTATCTTCTATTCAATGGGGATTGTGTTGGTGCGTCCTATGAGATATTTAGGCAGAAACAGACATATGAAAAAAGCCTATTGGGATTATGTTCGAATGTCCAGCTTGGAGCTGGTAGCACATGAGATATATGAAAACAACGTAATTGGGGAAGTCGCCGAGCTCGGCGTATATAGAGGAGATTTTGCGAGCATAATTAATGCTTTATTTCCAGATAGGAAGTTATATCTATTTGATACCTTTAGAGGGTTTTGCCCGAACGACGTTGATATTGATAGAAAAGAAAACCTTTCTAAAGGAGACCAGGATTTCTCTAAAAGTTCAGTTGAGTTAGTGTTAAGAAAGATGCAATACAGGGACAATGTAATAATAATAGAGGGACACTTTCCTGATAGTCTAGTTCAGATCAAAGGTTTAGAAAACCTTTTGTTCGCTTTCGTTTCGATAGACGTGGACTTATATCTGCCAACATTATCCGGACTAGAATTCTTATACCCGAGGTTATCGAAAGGAGGTTTTATATTCGTTCATGATTATAATAATGATATGTATAGGGGCGTAAAACGCGCTGTGAGAGAATTTTCTTATAAAAACGAAGTCCCCTTTTTCTTTCTAAGTGATGAATGTGGAAGTGCCGTAATAAAGAAATAGATTATTTTGAATGTCAATGTCATATCAGGTGATTATTCTAGCTGGCGGTTTAGGTACTAGACTGAGAAAAGAGATAGGCAATATCCCTAAACCAATGGCTAATATAAATGGCAAGCCTTTTTTACAACATCTATTAACCTTTTTCCTTCAGCAACATATAGATGAAGTAATTCTGTCCGTGGGCTATGGACACGATGCTATTAAAAGTTATTTCGGTAACTATTTCGGCAGTATTAGCCTGATTTATTCCATAGAAGATGAACCTTTGGGAACCGGGGGGGCGATTAAAAAAGCACTAAGTTTTGTAAATGGCGAAGATGTTTTAATTCAAAATGGTGATACTATTTTTAAGATCAATCTATGCGAATTTTATAATCTTCATAGAAAAAATAGGTCTTATTTAAGCGTAGCTTTAAAATTTGCTCAAGAGACAAACAGGTTTGGAGCTATCGAAATTAATGATATGAATGAAATAATTAGCTTTCATGAGAAGCAAAACGATATAAAAGGGTTTATTAATGCCGGAATTTATCTGTTGAAAAAAGAGTTTTTGTGTTCTTTGAATCTACCTAACAAATTTTCCTTTGAACACGATTTTTTGGAAAAATATTATAAACATTATAAATTTTTTGGTTTTCCTTTCAACTCTTATTTCATAGATATAGGTGTCCCTGAAGACTATAAGAGGGCTCAGGATGAATTTAAAACATTTCAAAGTCAATCTTGAGTGGACATTATTTTTAGACAGGGATGGTACGATAAACGAAAAGTTTGATGATGATTACGTAAAGAATTGGAGACAATTCAAGTTTTTAGCAGGAGCGGTAGAAGGTTTAAAAATTCTTAATCGAATATTCGGAAAGACTATTATAGTAACAAACCAGAGGGGAATTGGAAAAGGACTGATGAAGAAGCAAGATTTAGATCTTATTCATCAGAATATGCTTAGCGTACTAAGAGTGCAAGGGGTACATATTGATAAGATTTATTATTGCCCCCATAACTATGAAATAGAGAATTGTAATTGCCGTAAGCCCAATATAGGTATGGCGCTGGATGCAAAAGATGATTTTCATGATATAGACTTTAGAAAATCAGTGATGGTAGGTGATTCTCTATCAGATATGGTGTTCGGCAGAACTCTAAGCATGATTACGGTCTTAATAGATAATGAATCTAAGCCAGTTACAGATTCAGAAGGATATATTGATTTACGATATAAAAGTCTTCTGGAATTTGCTAATGAGCTCTTAAAAACCAATTGCGTTATTAAAAAGGTTTAAACGCAAATACGGGGAATCTTATATAGAAGCCTTAAAATATACGAAAATCGAATTGCATTTGTTTGACGAAGCAAAAATCGGGAAAGAAAAATAACTATGCTTATCATATAAGGCATTAGTAAATCCTTATCACTGGTTGTCACACTGGTATAATTCGCTCAATCGATACAATGATAGAGAAAATAAAAGGGAATGACAATAAAAGTGGCTTGCTGTTCCTTTTTAAGGTTTGTTCCTTCATCATCGTTATTCTTTTGCCTTCCTTTTGTGCGTTTAAATCAATTGATATCTTTAAGTATGGGCATGCGATACCTATGATGCTTTTGGTTGGCTTTGCCTATATATTAACTATGCTTGTTGTTGGGAAGC
>ERZ795052.6954-NODE-6954-length-10177-cov-3.851116_pt1 | contig 10177 bp, 14 predicted proteins | sample MGYA00375136_ERZ795052 | MGnify/ENA primary metagenome ERZ795052 (study PRJEB30181, sample SAMN05720156) | activated sludge metagenome | isolation source: Anaerobic digester | place: Japan | collected 2015-05-26 ... | reverse complement strand
AGCTTCTCTGCATTGTGGCAGACACAGAGTGGATGGTATTAAGTAGTCAAGGTAATATAACAATAACATAATATGGCAACAAATAACTCAATCAATTCAAGAGAACTCATCAAGACAAATAATTTGTCTGATTTAACAAATACAACAACAGCAAGAACAAATCTTGGTGGTGATGGAATGGTAATAATTAAGTACTGTCAGGATGATTATTTCTCCCCAACTAGTGCACATTACTATTGGAGTGGCCCAACATTTTATTAATTTGGAGAATAATATAAAATTTCATATATTTGCGTAATGAGAATATTATATCTATTACCACATTGTTCGACAGGAGGAATGCCCCAATATGTCGTAAGACAGGTTCAGGATTTTCTTGAGGGAAACGAGATATTTGTACTGGAAGTAGACTTTTATGGAGAGCAGTATGTAGTCCAGAGAAACAGACTACAAGCTATGTGTACGTTTGATTCTCTATATGGAAATCAAGCACTTCTACAGAGCAAGATAGAGCAAATAAATCCAGAAGTCATTCATTGTCAGGAACTTCCAGAGAAATTCCTAGACCAGCCAAATTTAGAGTATCTATACAAACAGGATAGAACTTGGTTTGTAGTAGTTACATCTCATAGCTCTTTAACATACGGGCAGTCATTTGATAGATACCCAGATAAGCTAGTTGCAGTAAATAACTGGCAAAAGAATCTATTCTTAACCCAGTTGCCTACTGTTCCCTGTGATATATGGGAATTTCCTATTGAAAGTAAGGAAGTTACACCAGAACAGAAGATACAGAAGAAGCTAGAACTGGGAATGGATATTAATAGAAAACATATCCTAAATGTGGGATTATTTACTCCGGGCAAGAATCAAGGAGAATTATTTGAGATTGCTAGAGTAAATCCTCAAAATACCTATCATTTTGTTGGGAATCAGGCACCTAACTTTGAGAATTACTGGGGACCTCTTATGCAGAATAAGCCAGCTAACTGTGTAGTTTGGGGAGAAAAGGACGATGTAGATTTATTTTATCAGGCTTGTGATGAGTTTTATTTCCCAAGCACGTTCGAACTAAATCCAATCTGTATAAAAGAAGCATTATCTTATGGATTACCATGCAAGATAAGAAAGTTTCTAACATATGGAAGCGATTATGACAATAATCCATTAGTTACTTATATATAAAACCAACATATGATTTATAAAAATCTCAAGAAGAGAGACACAGTTGAGGGAAACTATCAACTGATGGTTGATGTTGCCAAGAGAGAAATAGAAGAAGAAGGTATTTACGAAAAGTTCTTTGAAATAGAAGATGGAGATGTAGTCGTAGATGTGGGTGCTCATGTTGGAATATTATCAAAGCTGGCCATAAAGAAAGCATCTAAGGTGTATGCTTTAGAACCAGACCCCATGTTCATCGAGGATTTAAAAAAGCTTAATGATGAAAAACTAGTAGTAATCGGCTCTGCTATATCTGGAAAAGATGGTACATCAGTTATTACATCTGATGGACACGCAAATGAGATTGGTAAGGGAGATATAGAAATCTCAACAATGACATTTAAGTCATTTATAGAGAAAAACAATATCCAAAGGATAGATTTCTTAAAAGTAGATTGCGAGGGAGGAGAGTACGATATCTTCACAAGAGAGAACATGCCTTGGATAAAGGAAAATGTAAGAAAGATAACTGGAGAATTACATATTCATAGCAGAAAGCATAAAGCATATATAATGTATATGATGCAGATGCTTGAAGATTACAATATGGATGTAATACTTACCTCTGTAGATGGGAGAATGATGACTAGAGAAGAGCTAGAATCAAAGCTAGACTACTATAGAGAAATCATATTCTTTATATTACCATCCTCAAAATTTGATATAGAGCCTTCATTTACAATAAGTTATGTCAACGGATGTAGAGTTGATATGACGGCTGGACTTGGTAAATATGACATCCAGTTCATAAATGAAGACACAGATGAGATAGTTTACTCATCATCCATCGCAACAGGTGAATGGGCAAGAGCCAATCCTGAGTATTTCGTAAAATGGAAGATTCGTATACAGAAGGGAGAGTATCGTGCAGAATACAAAACTGACTTTGAGGGAAAGAGGATTCATGTTAGGATAGAGTCGAATAGTTTAGGTGACACGGTGGCTTGGTTCCCATATATAGAGGAATTCAGAAAGAGACATAAGTGTCATATGATTTGTACAACAAGGCACAATAGTCTCTTTAGGAAACATTATCCTGACATTCAGTTTTCAGAAATAGGACAACCTCTATATGACCTTGAGGCTCAATATAATATAAGCTGGTACTATAAGGATGATAGAATTGATTTCAATAAGCATCCGCTTGACCCACGTACCCAACCTATGCAGAAGACTGCAAGTGATATACTTGGGCTTCCTTATATAGAGATAAAGCCAATGCTGGATTTACCAGATGTGCAGAAAACAAATACTGTAGGAATTGGGATGCATTCCACTACTCAAGCAAAGTACTGGAATAATCCAACAGGATGGCAAGATGTAGTAGATTATATAAATAACATAGGATATACACCTCTTCTATTAAGTAAAGAAGCTGACGGGCATAATGGAAACAGTAATCCACAAAATGCTGTACAGCTTCCAGAAGGAAATCTGGAGACACTAATAAAAGAAATCTGTGCATGTAAGGCATTTGTTGGAGTTGGTACAGGATTAAGTTGGGTAGCTTGGGCATGTAATATTCCTGTTATTTTAGTCTCAGGATTCTCCGAGAGCTATACGGAAATGCAATCCTGTATAAGAATAGATGCACCAGTAGGAAAGTGCCGAGGTTGCTTTAACAGACATAAGTTAGAATCACAGGATTGGTGGTGGTGTCCAGACCACAAAGAAACACCTAGACAGTTTGAGTGTTCAAGATTCATATCCTCATCAAGAGTGATAGATAGTTTAAAACAAATCATTAATTAAAATTGAAAATATATGAAAAATTTAGTAAATTGGATTAAGGAAAACAAATTCATGTTTGGAGTATTATCAGCCATTGTAATAATGGTAGGTATTGCCATTTATACATTTCTCTTCACAAAGGAAGATGATGAAGGTGCTATTACAGGACTCCAAGCTCTGCAGCAGCAAACTGGAGATTTTTGGGTATGGGCAATTGGATTGACAGCCTTATCTGCTGTTGGCATGTATTTTATAGTTAAGTATATAAAGAGTGTTGGTGGATATGGAGTTTCACTAAACATATTTTTACCAATCATAATATTTATAGCAATAGCTTGGGGCAAAGCTTGTACAGATAAAGTAAATGATGGTGTGACTGCAGGTAAGGGTCGTCCTGTTCCTGCCAAGATTGATTCAACAAGAATGTCAGCAGAAGATATTATTAAATTACAAAACCCTAAATAATGTTAGGAGTAATACTCGGCATATTGACTTTTGTGACTGTTATGTATTTTGATGTAAAATCAGACTATAAAAGAATTCCTACAGGCAGAGTATCTCACGGAAGAGGGCAGGTACTTAGAATACTTGCCCTTCTTCCGTCTTTTGCATGTTTTATGCTACCAGTTGATGATGAATCTATACCAACAGTAATGATAAAAATATTAATTACTGCTGCTATGATGGCAGCTTGGTGGTGGGAATTCTTTGATGGATGGCTAAACAAGATGAGAGGATACTCTTGGAGATATAATGGAAGTGATGATGCAGATGATGCCAAATCTGATAACTTCCTGCAACAATTTTCTCCAAAAGAACAAATGGTCATAAAGTGGACATTAATTATATTATTTACATCATTATATACAATTTTTATTAGATGAGAGAGAAACCATTTAAAAAACATAAGGTCCAAATCCTTATGGCTGTAATAATATTCAGGATGATGCAGAAATATTAAAACAAAAATTAGGACTAAAATAATATAAAATGACATTCAAGCAACAAATAGAAGAATATCTAAGTGATATTCCCTCGAAGTGGAAAAATCAGCTGGTTCAGTTACTCTGTGAGATAAAAGAGGAGAAAGTAGAACCTGACTGTAATATTGTTAAGGATTGTGAGACGCTTACCACTCTATCGAACTTCACCATATCGGGTGAGACAGTATGTATTACATATACTGGAGAAGATAGTGTGCCAGTAAATCGTTGTTTCTCATTATCTGAGATAATAAAACAGTCCCTTGATTTGGACCCCAACTGTTTAACAGATGAAACAACTTGGAGTAACCTGACTTTATCTCAGCAGATTCAATTGCTTATAGATAGTCACTGTGACTGCTGTTCGACTTCTACAACAACTACAACAATAGCACATCCTTCATGAAAATTTGTAATTGCCATAAAGACTTGCATGCCTATCTATGCGATATACCATTCGAATGGAGAGTTGGTATAGTTAAGGCATTATGTCTCATATTTGAACAACAACCCGATTTATGTAAATGGGTTAAAGATTGTGAGACACTTACCTTCATGTCAGGTTTCCGTTTTCAGGGAAACAATCTCATTATAGAGTATAGAGATGAAGATGGATTTTTAACTACCTCAACTGTCGATGTAACCGTTGCATTAAACGATGTGCTGGATGACGTTGACCCCAAGTGCCTGATGAGTCAGGAAGCGTGGCAAGCTTTAACCTTCGAAGAGAAGCTACAGGCAATTATAAATGCAAAATGTGACTGTTGTGGAACAACTACAACGACCTCTACGACAACAACCACAACTGTTCCTGAATTTACATATTACTATGCGGATGAGTATTCTTGCTTAGATGGTGATTGTCAATTAGTTGCAAAGAACGTAGTTATTCAGGTACCTTCTGGATTTATATATAGCCCACTTTATTATTATCAAGGGGTAACAGTTCCTACTTCTTACTATAAGATAGTTGGCTTAACAACTTATAGTTTACCATTTGTTACAATAAATACGGGAGTTTACTCTGCAGATTGTGGTTCTTTTTGTCCAGATACGACAACAACCACTACGACATCTACCACGTCTACTTCTACATCCACATCTACGACTACAACTTCATCTACCACTACAACTACTACTGCTGCTCCATGTGAATGCCATGGTTACTTTATAGAGACATCTGTTCCTATCTCATTCAACTTTAAGACATGTGGTTCAGATGTAATAACTTATGTTACATTAGGTGCAGGTTCTACATACTATTTGTGTAGCTGTCCTGAGCATTTTAATATAACTGTGATTCCGGGAGTTACTGTTACTGATAATGGAGTAGGTGGATATCCTTGTGCTGGTACAACCACTACAACTACATCCTCAACAACTACAACCACAACTGAGGAACCTACAACAACTACAACATCTACAACTACAACAACATCCACAACAACCTCTACCTCAACTACAACAACACAAGCTCCGCTTGATTGTACATCTTATCAAGTTCAGGGCAATGGTGGTTCATGTATAGAATGGGAAGATTGTGAAAGTGGAGCACCATTCTCTATTTTTGTAGTAGGTGTTACACTAATTTGTGCAAGAACTGGAACACTTAATGTTACATGTGGTGACCCAGTAATCACAAATCTAGGACCTTGTGGACCAGATGCTACTACCTCAACAACAACAACAACAACTGAGGCAACAACATCGACTACGACTACAACTACACAAGAACCTGCAACAACTTCTACGACTACAACTACAACATCTGGTATAAATGAGAATATAGTGGTATCTAATACATCTCTTGATGTTACTGTCACTACATTTGAATTGGATGGAGTTACTGTTCCGGGAAGCTATGCTGGTCCCGGTGACCCAGATAGTAACCATACTTTAGCAAATGATGGATTAGTTGATGTATATGTGGTTTGGTCAAATGCAATAGGTGGTCAGAATATTACACTTGTTGATACATATGGAACACCTCTGACATGTGAACCAGTTGGAGCAGGTGACCCTTCACCTAATGCAACTTGGACAAATGTAGATATGACTGGTCCATCTCCTTTAACCCTTACTGTAAACGATGGTAACTGCTTATAATGAAAAAACTACTACTAATATTGCTACTATTTGTAGCCTGTAAATCTGATACCTATACTCATCAGATAAATAGACAATATCATTTACCAACAATAGTTGTAACTATAGATGGTGTTCCTATTGAAATGATATTAGATACAGGAGGAGCTATAACTATCTTAGATGATGATGTGGTTAATAAATTGAATATCAAGAAGTTATCTTGGGGAAAGGAGATAACAGGTTATGGTGGAGCAAAGAAGATTATGTTAGTTGACCAATCTACAATAAAACTTGGCAAGCATAAGATGGAGGGAGATATATATGTTACTGATATTGAGTATATTGTAAAAGATTTACCAATAGGAGGTATTTTAGGTATTGACCATATGGCATCGGTAGGAATGAAGATTGATTTAACTTCAAATATTATTACTATACAATGAAAGTATGTCTCATCACAGCAACAAAGAATAGACACAAGCAGCTAGAAAGACTTGTTAGGTTTGTATTAGAGCAGACTTATGAGAACTATGTGCATCTAATATATAATAATGCTCCTCAGCAACAGAGACTTAATACTAATCTTCCTGCAAATAAGTTTATTTTAATAAACAATCATACACATTTAAAGGAAAGAAGAGCATATAGGACGTTGGGTGAGATTTATAATGATGCCATTAGGTTTATTCCAGATGATGTAGATATCGTAAACTTTATGGATGATGACGATATATTTCTCCCAAATCATGTAGAAGAAGGAGTAAAAGGGTATATAAAGGGAGGAAAAAAGGCATATAAGCCACAAAGGTCCTACTATAAGCAAACTGGAAATAGACTTACTTTAGTTGAGAACACACTTGAACCATCTATCTTTGTAGATGCAAAGCATATAAAGGAGCATGGATTCGGAGATGAGAGTGTAGCCCAGCATCATAAATGGTTAAATCCTCTTATATATGATAAGCAGATATTCGTAGACCCAGATGGAGTACCTACTTATATATGTGACTGGAGTCAAGAAATCCCAACATTTAAGACATCTGGTAATCCCCATAATCCTGAAAATTTTAATAATTATGCAAGTTATTCTAAGGATATTGGAGATGGAATAATAACTCCAGTCTCAAAATCTTGGGCAGAACATTATTATAAAGTATAATGGCAATAGTATATATACATAAAAAGAAAAATTCTAATGAAGTATTCTATGTTGGAATAGGAGAATTTGAAAAAAGAGCATATAGTAAAGATAGTAGAAATAGATGGTGGAAATTTATAGTAAATAAATATGATTATGATGTAGAAATAACTCATAAAGACTTAATATGGGAAGAAGCTTGTGTTATAGAGAAATATCTAATATCTTTTTATGGGAGAAGAAATTTAAAAAAAGGTACATTAGTAAATTTAACAGATGGTGGAGATGGTAGTACTGGTTATATTCCTTCAATAGAAAGTAGAATAAAAACTTCTAATTCTTTAAAAGGGTTTAAAAGAACAAAAGAGGAAATACTTAAAACAAAACAAACAAAAATATTAAAAGGTTCATATAAAAGTATTTCAAAGAAAACAAAAGCAATAAATATATTAACAGGTGAAGAATTAATTTTTGATACATTATCTGAGGCTTCTAAATTTTTAAAAATACCTCGTTCAACTATTCATCTTACCTTAACAAATAAAATCAACAAGAATGGAGAAAAATTCTTTGCAGGAGGATATGACTGGAAATATATCTAATATAAAATTTATACAAGCATGTCCTCATGACTTATATTTTATATGGCAAGTGGAGGTAAATATAGTAAACTTTAGAAAGCATAAGATATCCCATCTCATGCATGTACTAGTTTGGTATCCAGATAATGAAATGCTCCAAAAGCAGGGACACTCTCCTGTGAAAATAAAGATTGATGAGTGGGTAGCTTTAGCTAGAAAATATCCAGAGGTAAGTTTTTCCTTCTATAAGGATACGGGAGTAGATTTGGGATTATATATTCCACAGCTTAGACCTCAGATACTAGCTAAGCACTTTGATATGTATCCTCATCTTAAAAATGAGGTCATATTTTACCACGATAGTGACATCATATTTAACTATCTTCCTGATTTTCAATCACTTGCAGAAGGTGCAATAAACTGGCAATCAGATACCTCTCACTATCTTGATTACGATTACCTAAGAAGGAAAGAGCAGCAGGGAAATATCCCAGAACATGAGGCAATAGAGACCTTGGCTAAGATAGGAAACGTAACAGTAGATATAATAAAATCCTATACAGGAAGGACAGGTGGAGCACAATATATACTAAAAGGGATAGATGGAGATTTCTGGAGAGATGTAGAGAGACAATGTGTTGAGATTAGAAAAGCCTTCTCGTTTAGTGTTCCCAACTCCATAAATAAAAAATACTTTAAGTCTGAAGCTGAAGGATTCCAAAGCTGGTGTGCAGATATGTGGGCCGTTAATATGGCTCTATGGTCACGCAATAAGATTACAGATGTAACACCAGAGCTTGATTTTAGCTGGGCTACAGATTCTGCAGAAACGTACCACAAGAAACCCATCTTTCATAATGCTGGGGCCACAAAAGGACATCCGGGATTATTTTATAAAGGAGACTGGATAGATAAATCTCCACTGGGAAAAAATCATGCTGTAAAGAAGGATAGTGCATCTTGGTTCTATGTCGAGGCAATGAAAGAGGTAAAATAACTTAATAGGTTATTTTTGACAAATCGTTGAAATAGCTTATATTATAGTATCATTAACCTCTAAATTACAATCGAATGGAACTAATCGTTAGTGGGGCAGTCAGCATTGCCACCATGGTAGTAGGCTATTTTCTTGGGAAGAAAAAACAGGACGCAGAAACAAGAGTTACTGAAGCTCAAGCTCAATATAGCGAGCTGGATGCTACAGAAAAAGCAGTTGCTATTTGGAGAAGGTTAGCAGAAGACCTTAAAAGAGAGGTTGATGAACTGAGGATTTTAGTAAATGAATTAAGGTCTGAAAATGATAGACTTAGACAAGAAATTGAGCACTTACAGGAAAAGCTGGCAAAGCTGATAGAATAAACTTTTATATATGAAAGTACTTAATGTAATAAAAGGATGGATTTCATCCATAATAGGCGTACTTGTGTTATTATCTACAATTCTGTTGATACTGGCATCAGCTATCCCATTTATTTGGGAAGGCATAGCTGGTTTCGTAATGGGAACCATACTACTTTATACTCCTCGAAGTATTGAGAAGTTTGTAGAGAAGTGGTTAGGTATAAACAAACCCGAAATCACTAAAACAGAAAAACAAGAAGGAGGAGACGTATGATTTTTATATCAGCAGGAGGATATATTTGGAAATTTAAAAGTTAAATATATGTTATTTATATCAGCAGGACATCACAGTAAACATCCGGTAAATCCTGACCCCGGGGCAATCTCCCAAAATGGGGTTAAAGAGGGTGATTTGACTATTGAATTTAGAGATTTAGTAAGCCACGAGCTTACAATATTAGGAGCTCCTCATAAGAAGGATATTGATACTGAAACCCTGCAACAGTACGTAAACCGTATTCAAACAGGTAACGGTTCTGTAGTATTAGAATTTCACTTCGATGCTGGTCCATCAACGGCTACAGGTTCTACTTCTCTTATAGAGATAGATGCTGACCGTTTAGACAAAGCTTTTGCCAAAGAACTGGTTGATACCACATCATCCATCTTGGGTATTAAAAATAGAGGTGTAAAAACAGAAGCTGACACACGTCACAAACGTCTTGCTCTAATGAAGGAAGATGGATTAGTATGTCTTCTTGAATTGGCATTCATCTCTAATGAGGATGATTTAGCCAAGTATAATAGTAGAAAGAAGGAATTAGCCCGTGCCATAGCTCAAATACTTATTAAATACGAAAGTATAATTCCGTAAAATGGCAGCAAAAATAGATGTATATAACTCAACAAGAGCAGATATAGAGAGATATATCAACAAATTAAAAAGAAAAATATGTTGTAGTTGTAGAACTATTCCTGTCACTTTGGTTAATTCCGAAAATCTTGGTGAATTTGTACCACCGTGTTATATCATTATAAGATTGCAACTAAATAGTATGACAATTGTTCCATTATCAACACTAGGTAATGGC
>ERZ795052.6945-NODE-6945-length-10188-cov-6.355571_pt1 | contig 10188 bp, 11 predicted proteins | sample MGYA00375136_ERZ795052 | MGnify/ENA primary metagenome ERZ795052 (study PRJEB30181, sample SAMN05720156) | activated sludge metagenome | isolation source: Anaerobic digester | place: Japan | collected 2015-05-26 ... | reverse complement strand
CAGGGAGTCACCGAGACCGCAGGCGTAGGATGGCCGAAATAAATCAACGTCTTATTCCCTATACCCACAGTCGCCGCAGCCGCTATGTTCGCATAACATTCATTGTTTTCACATACTGGCGTGCCATACACACCGGGCGTGCATACCAGCCATGACGCATTATTTCTGCCTTTTTCCGTGCTGGATGTCATCGTTAGCGGGTTAGGCGTAGACTGATAACCAGGCGTGCCCTGCACGAGACGCCAGCGCAACTGTCCGCCATATACGGGCGATACGCTCCAAACTACCTCGGCCACAAACGGGTTAGTATCACTTGTCAGCGCCACCGGTGACGGGCCTACTGTGCCGACCGCCACCGCCTTGTTGGCGCTCCACAGATACACGCTCGGCTGTGAGGATATCGCCGCCATGTCATATATGCCCTTTTTGCTGTCAGCAGTCAGCCAGGTAAACGTCTGCGAGCCTGCTGTCGCCCCGCAAGTCACGCCCTTAAAATCAAAAATAATCGTCTGGTCTACGTTAGCCGTTGCGGTCACAATGTAATATGTATCGCCGAGCCAGTATTCTTTGCGAACATATTCCGCCTCGGTCGCCGTGCCTGACAACGAAATATTAGCAGTCGCAAGAGGCGTCCATGTCCGAGGCCATTTTAACGCCACAGCTCCGCTCACCATGTTATTGGTCTTTATCGTCACTGTAAACTGCTGTGACGGGATATATCCACCTGTTAGATTTTCGCTCACATTGCAGGTCACAGTGCCATTCCCAGATGTCGCGGCAAAAATGCCAAAAGGCACAAGCAAAACAAAAACAAAAAACAATACCTTTTTCATGCTACCACCTCTATTATTTTATTTTTATTACAGATTTTTTCAAAAGCACTTTCATATTCATTAGCAACGATTAACACGTTATATTTTTCTCTCACATGCTCCTGTGCGGCGCTGCCTAACCTTACTCTCAATTCGGCGTCATCAATCAAGCGCTGTAATTTTTCCTCAAATTCGGCGTGATTATGATATACAAGTCCCGTGACTCCGTCCTGCACGTAATCGCTATACATCACATGCGACACTACAGCAGGCAACCCCATAGCGCTTATTTCTTCCCACTTTATCGGCGATTTTTTCCAGTTAAACCTGTCATCAGCGAGCGGACATATTCCGATATCAGCGCCGCTTGTGAAAAGATTATTTAAATATTCCGCGTATCCCATAGCCCAGCCCACATGTTCGTGTTGCGATATTGGGATATCGCGGCCTCTTCCCATTTCAACGCCCAGCGTCACCAGTTTTACGTTTTTATTTCGCTTTAAAACATTGCCGAGGCTCTTTCGTATATCCCGCCAATCATTGAGATGCGAAGATGACAGCGGCCATACAATGCGTATTTTTCCATCGCCCTTGTCAAATTTTGAATACAGCGAAAATGCCTCAAAATTAACCGCATTAGGGATTACTTTTATTTTTTCCTTGTCAATATAATGCCGATATTTGAATTTTAATCTCTCTGTTGTGGTAGTCATTAAGTCAAGCATTGAGATAATATTCGCTGTTGCTTTTGCGTCTATGCGGTTTTTAATAACGTCAAAACCGTTCTTACCGTGTTCCCACAAATAAAAAATCTCGCCATCGGCTTCAACTTTAGCATTTTTATATCCGCATCTCGCATACGCCTGATTTAACGGTGAAATATTAAATTGGTCATCATCAAAATCACCGACCAGTTTTAAATCAGGCTTTACTTTTTTCAATTCAGACAAAGCCTCAAAAGTTTTATAAAATCCCGGTGATATCATAAAAAGAATATCTGACTGGCGTATTATGTTAGCGCAAACTTCTATCTTTTTTTTATAATCCACATCGTCATAGCACGTAATATTGGGCAGTATGTATATATCATGTCCTCGCTTGCGCAGCTCATACAGCGGCTGCGTCCAGCGATATTGCAAAATACCTGAATACTCACCTGCCCACGTGGCTATTCGCAATTTTGGCATATAGTTTCCTTTCCTCTTTTTCTATCCAGTCGATTATATCCTTTTTCCTGCGCTCGTAATTCTGCTCCCAGTATCCGTCAACGCCGTCAACTGTTTTATCCCAGAAATCTTTTCCGCCGAATATTTTTGCTTTGTTGTAAATTTCAAGCGGGATTGAGCTTGATAAATATTCCAACCCCTTAAATTTCAGCCCGCCTTTTTTAGCGTTGTGCGTCCACCTGTCGCCGCTGCGCAAAATTAAATTCGGCGCGTTGTTAATCGCCTTAACTTTTTCTATCGGTATCATTATGCCTCCTTTTTGGTGCGGGATGGAGCGGGGAATAAACCCCGCCCCATCCCGTTAATGCTTTACGAGAGTGTCACGCTTCCGAACGCTGCCGCAACGCGGGCCTCATTAGTGGCCGCGCACTTGACGGCGAAGTCCGTCGCGTAATTCACTTTCGCCACGTCAATCTTATACGGTCTCTGCATCCAGTTAATGTAATACTCGTTCTCATCTATCAGATAGATAGCCGTATCTGGCATGTAGGTAGACACAACCACTTTCACCTTGCCAAAATTCGTGCGATAGGTCTTTACCTCTAACCCTTTGTTTACATTATCTGAATTGCTTTGCATGGTCGCATAGTCCTGCCACTGCGATATCATGCGAGCATTAAACGCCGATACAACCATTACATTGGCAGGAGCGCCGTTCTCAAACATGGCCTCAAGCACCTCGTCAACCTTGCTCTGACCGCTGGCTGACGTGGCAAATGCTGTCCCAGAAGTGCCAGCACCCGTCACGCTTGAGGTCGCAACGCAATGCGCCGCAAGACCTTTCATTTTTCTTCCAGCCGCTGACGTGCCAGAATATCCCGTTGAAAGTATAAGCGAGCTTTCCAGCGCCATGCCCAGTCTTTTCAGCGCCTTTTTAACTTCGTAGACTTCTCTGTCTTCTATGCCGCCATAGGCTGACTCGGCCATCATGTCCGATATGGAATAGGCCGCTGCCAACTCTTCCACATAGTTTTCAGCCTGTGTCAATTCAGAAACCGCCGAAAGAGCTATCGGCTGCCCTTCAATTATGGTGTATGTGTTAACCGCCGATTTTGCCAGCGTGTCCTGATTGTAAAGATGTTTCGGATTTAGCGGCTTCATGCTTTCGGGCATGTTGCCGACAAAATACGTTGCGTCCACAATCGTTAGTTTAAGCTCATCAAGCAAAGACTCCTTTAAACCTGTGTTTCCGCCTTTTCCAGAAAATGTTGAAGAACCTGCTGCTGTAGTCATGTTTGTCACCTTTTCCTTTTTTGTTTTTTTGCGTCAAGCAAAAGGAAACAGGTGTTTATTACCTACTGCGAAAAAAATTATTTTCTCAATTTTTCCTTTAACGCTTGCGCTAATATCTGGTCTCTTGTGCGTCTATCCGCCGAGAAACCCTTTTCAATCAATCTTTTGTGTTTTTCAGCCGCCGATATTTCGCTCGTATCGCCGACCGTGCTTATGTCTGCTATCTCCGTCAGCGTCTTTTTTACCTCCGCCGATTTGACCGCTTTTTCAACTGCGTCCTTCACGGCGGTGTTCATACGCTTGCTTCTAATTTCCTCCAGTCTTTCACGTTCTTCTAATTCGGACATCGCTGTCGTTATATACGCAACCTGCGCTGGGCTAAAATCTTTTGATAACTTTCCGAATATATCCGTGTCTGGGTCATCTGCCTGTTTCAGTATCTTATCCAGCCGCTTTTTTATTATTTCGCGCTCATCATCGGGGTAAGTCAAAAGCATTTTTTCATAGGCGTTCTGGTGTTCCTTGATTATCTTTTCCTTTTTCAGCGCCTCGTATTCCGCCCTCTCGTCCACCGTCATCTCGGCGACTTCCTTTTCCTTCTCTTTTACGGCAGGTTTAAACACATCGCTGAAAGTAATCTTTTTTGTTTTTTCCGTTTCCTCCGCAGCTTTCGGCTTTTCCTCTTTCTTATCTTCTTTCACTTCCTGCGGCTCTTTTGCTTCCGCCTCCTTAACCTCTTTTACCTCTTCCTCCGCGCCCAGTTTCGGCTCTTCCTTTATCACTTCCGCTACTGGCTCGCTTTTTACCGCCGCTTTTTCTTCCGCTGATAAATTTACTTTTACAACGTCCTCGTTCATGTCTGTGCCTCCTCAAAGTATTTTTCTCGCCGTGTCTCCCAGCGACTCTATGCGCCTTATGACGCTGTGTATCGCGTCAGCCTTGCCCTGTAAATAACGTAATTCTTTCTCATCGCACGATAATACCTTCCGAGCGATAGCCTCTTTTTCCTGTGTAAGAGCATTTTTAAGATACTGCGTTGTATTACTGTTAACCCAGCCTAAAACTTCAACGAGCTTATCCCGCGAAAAATCCGCATCCGCTTTCTCATACTCTTTCAGGCTTGAAAATTTTGTGTTTAAATATTTATATCCCTGTTTGCCCGGGTTTAACCATTGCATTTTGTGCCTCCTGCGCTATCTGCGCAAATGTCATACCCTGATTTAGCCCTTCCATGACCGTCTCAAGAGGTATGCCTGTCTGCTGAACAAACATGTTTATCTTTTCCATTTCCTGCGGCGTAAAATCGTTAACATTGACTTTTGTTTCTGGCGGCGCGCTTTTAATTATTTCGTTCGGCACGCCTAACGCGCTGAAAAATAATTTATAATACGCCTCTTTATTAAAATTCGGCACCATCGCGGCGACCTGCTCAACCGATTGAATGACCTGCAATACCACGTTTAACTTTTCCATTTCGCGCTGGCGGCCCACAAATCCCGACTCGCCCTTAATTACGAAATTAAAATCATCCCAAAAAGTATCTCTGTCCTCATCTACCAGTATCAACGCAGCCTTTTCAGGCGGCAAAATCCTGTCAACCTGTTTCTGCGTGATATATTGCTTTATCAAATCTATTCCATCCCGCAAGATAGGTTTCAAATAACTTTCGCGATTGATTTTAACCTCAAGAGAAGTCTGCTGTGCTTCGGTATACGCGATTATTGAGGCGCCTGTCGCGGTCCTATTGTTCACTTTGTTAGCGCCTTCCACCGTTGTTATCCCTGCCGATGAGCCGCTTATTCGCTGTGCGAGGCCGAGGAAGTTTTCTAAAATGTTAAAAGATGACGGGTTTATGTCGCCGAAATTTAGCACGTTTACATCTCGCTGCGGGTCATCAAACTGCGGCGCCGAGCCAGGCTCAAGGCTCTGCAATACAGGGTCTATGTTTGAGCCTTTTTTAACCGCGACAACTTTGTTTATCGCTATCACCGCGTTATCAAGCATAAGATTAATCCAATTGTTCGCGCCCTCCGCCATGTCCGCTATCTTTTCAACCACTCCAGCGCCGATTATCTGCCCGTCACGCTTAAATTTTAGCGTGTGATATATCGGTATGTTTCCGTGCGCATATGGATTTTTCAATCGCCTGATTAGATATGTCCCGTCTTCGCTACCGGTAAGCCAGTATGCTTCTTTGGACGTGTAGACGCAAAAAAGTTTATATCGTTCATACGCTTCCCTGTTTTCTGCCATGTCCATGAACGCGTCTATCTCGCTTTTATTCGCGCCTACCTTGTCGCGCATGTCTTTTATAACTTCGCGTGTCACCCACGAATATTCACACACATAGCCATACTTGTTTAATTCTTCCCATGTTTCGGCTTCGGGGTCAAGGAATACCCTGTTAGCGTCTAACACTTCAAGACATAGCCCAGCGTCTAATTCCTCGTCCTTTTTTATGCCAACTGTCGGCTCGCCTTTTTCGTTCTCAACTTCGGCATATGTTTCTTTCTTCCTAACTTCGCTTTTCCAAGTCTGCTTGACAAAACCTATCCCATATTTTTTTGCCGACAATATTGCATCATAGGTTTTTAAAAAAAATCCAGCTTTGTCGTAAAAATACTGCACAAGGTCGGCCCATGCCTCGCCTTTTAGCCGCATGTATTCCTTGCCAGGCCTTGGCTCAAAACTAAAATACCCGCCATCGCCGATTAGTCCGTCCATTGTAGACGGCATTTCATCCTGCACGGCGTTAAACGGGAGCTGAATCACAAGGTTAGACCGCCATTCGGCCATGCCTTCGGTTTTTTCCCTGCGGCCTTCGTAGAGATTTTCAAAATAGTCAAACTTTTTCTGATAGTTTTCCTGATAATGCAATTCGGCCTTGTCAATGAGATTGTTTAAGCGGGATTTTAAAGTGTCAACGTCAGAAATATTTTCAAGATTTTTCGTATCTTCGCTGGTTATATTCGCGGCTATTCCGCTTGTTATGTTTTCAGTTTTTCTGTCTGACAAGAGTAATCACCCCGAACACTTTTTGTGCCTCCAATGGTTTTTACTTCTTGCCTTGTCTAACTTATAGCATAAAATATTTCAAAATCAAGCAAAACAGAATGAAACCCTTTCAAACATTCCCGACATTCCGCACTATCGCCTTGCTATCTTTGGCATATTCCACGTCAATTTTAACCTTTTTATCCTTGCAGACAAGCTCGCCGACAATAAGATATAGTTTCTCTTTTTCCATGAAGCGGGACAATCTATCAGCCACGCGGCTATATGCTATGCAGTCCACGAGACAGCGGTAAACCTCGCCTTTGTTATTCAGGATATTATGCCGCAAAGTAAATGACAGCGTCCCGTCATCGCGCACTATTTCCAGCGGATAGCCTTCTATCGCGATATGGTTTACGAAATCTTTCACTTCGTTAATAACGCTTAATCGCTCAACTATCAGCTTATGTGAGTCATGTTCGTTGGAATACCGCAGTTTTCCGCGTATCGTCACGTAATCACCGTCCTTAAAATTGCCAGGTATCTGGCTATCTACGCGGCACGGGATACGCAGTCCCTCCGATTTCAATGTAAACTTATTTCCGCGAATATTCACCGCTCTACCCTGAACCAGAACTCTATTCTCGCAGTTTAATTTTATTTCCATGCCCGCCTCCCGTATACGCCTATTCCCAGCCCTCTGGGCCTCGGCGCGCTGTATATAGTTTTTAACATCCTGCTGTCCGCTATTGACTGATACTTGCTTATCCGTGATACGCCGTATCGCAGGCCGTCAAGTATATCCGTATACCAGGATTCCTCGTATTTTTCGCTTGTCGGCTCGCCGTTGCGGTTAATCGGATATTTGGCCTCATTCAGCGCGTCAATTAGGTTTACGCATTTTTTATTTATCATCAGTTTGTCCTTCCAGAACATCGTATTTATCGCGGATATACCTTCCGCGACAGCATTGTCGCCCTGCTCAAATGTAATCCTGTTTTCTGGCGACACATCGGTCCCGCCGTATAACTCGTAAAAAGATTTTCCAACCTCGCGCGATTTTGATACGCCTGACGGGTCTGCTACCCAGTAAACCTTGTCAACTCCCCATTTGCGTATTCTTTTCCAGGCCTCCTCTGCGTGCACGTGGACAGGCTTTTCGTTGTCCATGTATTCATCAAGCACAAGCCATGTGTCATTGCTAAACGGAACAATGAACACGCATGAGGTGTAATGTATCCAGCCAAAGTCAAAGCCCGCAATCGCAAAAGCAGGCTTAAAACTTTCAGCGACTTCAACGATATGGCTGGGTTTAAAAAGCTTAAACGCTCGGCCTTTTACGCTGCCCTCACGGCTCATGTCCAACTCTTGCGCTATCTGTGCCTCATCGCCGTTATAATCCCTCTTTTTGATTTCATACCATTCTGGCAGCCTGCGCTTGCTCCAATGTATCGGCACGTAGAGAAAAGATGAATTATGCGGATTTTTTTCCGCGAACTCGCAAGTGGCGGCATGTGCGTTGTTTTTACCGTTCGGCGTGCTGTCCAGAATGTTCACACCCTTACACGCCTCACGCTCTGCGGCCAGCTTCTGGAACGTGTTAGTCTGGTGCGCAAACTCGGTGTTATATATCAAATCAAACCCGCCGCCAGCTCCTGGCCTGATACCAGCGTCACCGATTATTAGGCTGTTTCGGGATTTTAAACCAATCGTCATGTGCGAGCGGATAAGGTCCGACTGTTTCGGTTTTAAAAATGCAGGATTGTGCTCAAGGATAAAATCCATCATGCCAAAGGGCGTATTGAAATCTGTCTTGCTATCCATTTTGCTTTCCTTCTCATGCGTAATCAGACCTCTAAAATACGGCAGGAACATTATTGCCCACGTGCAGTATCCCATGACGCAATTAGTAATATACATCTGCCTTGATTTTTCATCCACGATATCGGGCTTGTCAATGTTGCGCTTGGCAATCACACGCTCGTGTATGAGCCTCAAAAACCTGTGAATTTCTTCCCGATATTCTGGCCTGTCATATTTGCCGTCAAATGTAGCAAAGGGCTTAACCTCACCGGTATCTTTATCCAATGTTTTGGCGTATGTGGTCAAATAATACCAGAAATCAGCCTTGCATTTTTTATACTCGGTTATAATGTCACTCTTGTTCATCTTTCTTGACTTCCTCGGCCTCAATGATATCCGTTAGACTTATGCCTATATTCACCTGTGCGCTGTCCCTCAACTCGCCTTCACGCCGATAAACAAGCTCGGCGGCCTTTAAATTATCTTTTTCCAGATTATTCCGCACGCATTTATCGGCTTTTATCAGGTCATCAGGCTTCCTCATCATTCGGTATTTCCTGACCAGCTCGCCGTAATCGCTGCGTTTTTTCCATAGTTTCAATGTGCTTACAGCCCTATCAATTATTTTGGCAATTTCGGCCAAAGTTAGGCCCTCGGCTCGCAATTCGCAAAATCTTTCGTAAACCTCAAATTCATACGGCTCAATCGGCTCTTTTTTCCTTTTTTCAATAGCTGTCATAATTCCCTCCTGTCATTAGCCGTCATATCCTGTCATTTTGGCTGTTTTGCTTTAAAATTTATCGCTAAAATATCTGCCTTGCCCATCTCGGCGCATATTTCCGAAAAGTAAAATACTTTAGCCCTTCTCTCGTCCGTCTGCTTGTTTATATATTCCGTTATGTCCTTGAACATTAGCCCGTTTTTATACGCTTCACTTGATAAAAAATTAAGCCCGCCTGATATGACTTTTTCGGATATTACCTGCCCTCCGCAACGGTCAATAACCATGTTCAACGCTTTTAAAGGCAATATGTTAATATGCCTCGGCCCGTTTATGCCTATCCAATGGCCTTTAAAATATTCTGCCTCTATGCTGTCGGGATTAGGCGCCACCACATGAGCAACTCCGCACTTACTCAAGAGCGATAATATGTTTTTTATATGCACATCTGGTTGCTTTTCGTGCTCAATGCAATGCTTTGACAATATAAAATCAAATTTCATATCGGTCGGCAAATTATTCTGCAACTTTATCCCATTCCATTCCACTTTGGGAGCGAAAGCGTCATAACAACGCAACTTATGCAGCTGGCCCTCTACTCCCACGCCTTCACGATATAGCGCCTTTAGCAGCAATATTGAGCCTCCGCCATAATCTAATACGCTGGACTCTTCGGTCAGGTTATATTCTTTTATCAGCGCCTGGGCTATGTGCCTGTTAGCCCTCACCATTTCGGGAGTCTCTTTAGACTCGTATGAATAATAATCGTTTTTGTAATAATCGCCAAGATTTTCTGGGATGTTTTCTATCTGCCATGTTCCGCAGTTATGGCAAATGCAATATGTGAATTCCTTTTTATCACCCATGAAATCCCATGTTTTGAACTTTTCGCCTGTTTCATATCCGCATACCCTGCACTCCACACTTGGCCTCCTGTTTTAAGCCCTCCCCCGCCGCTAAAATGCTTTATTTTTATGTTTGGGCGAAAGCCCGCATATAGCATTGGGGTAGGGCCTTTTGGATAGAAATATACTGATTAAATTGAAAAAAATCAAGGCTTTAAGGGTGAAGGGCTTTCAGTTTTCAAGCATTTTAATTTTATCTCTGCGTATCATGGCGATATATTTCATGGCGGTCCGCGCCGTGCAGCCGCATTTTTTGGCAACGTATTCGTAGACATACATTGCTTTATTGCCCTTGACTTTGTTATACCAATACTCCACCACCTCTTTGTTTATCGCCAAAATTTCATCATTAGTCAAAAAAGTAAATCGCATTTTACCACCTCCTCGGCTTTATCTATTTTATTTAAACAGTTTCATCTGGTTTGTTTCCTGTTCTAAACGTTTTTTTGTTATTTTGCAATAATTATTTGTTTGATTCTGTATTTCCGATAAAA
>ERZ795052.6943-NODE-6943-length-10189-cov-5.907638_pt1 | contig 10189 bp, 9 predicted proteins | sample MGYA00375136_ERZ795052 | MGnify/ENA primary metagenome ERZ795052 (study PRJEB30181, sample SAMN05720156) | activated sludge metagenome | isolation source: Anaerobic digester | place: Japan | collected 2015-05-26 ... | reverse complement strand
CCTACCGGGAATCCAGCCGGGGCCACCGGGTCCTACCGGGTGACAACTAACCAGGAACCACGCACGACACCCACCACGACGGGGGGGATGCCACCCAACAACGACGGGGGGGCAGGCCCCCCAACGAGAGCCGATCCCGTAGGTTTGTACCTACCACTTTACCCCTTCTTCCGGGTGGTTAGCATTGCCAGAATTGCCGATTCTTGGGTGGTATGGTGTACCTCAAAGGTGTGCGTAAAAAGTAGGCAGTGAGTGCCTATTTTTTAAGCAGTAGTTCTGCGGGGGGGGTAGTTTTTTGTGGGTGGTGATGGATGTTTGTGGGGTGAAGTTTAGCGCGGCTGGAGGCGTTGATTTGTGGGGCGTGGTGCTGCGTAACAGAACGCGTTGCAATGGAAGTAGCTTGGGGGCGAGTGGGGGGTGTGCTGCTTGTTGGTTTGGTGGGTGTTTGGGTCGGTTAGGCTAGTTGGGTAACCTGGAAGTTGTTGGTGATGATGCTGCTGGTTAGTCTGTTGGAGGGATAGCCAATACCTCGTCGGAGGGGGTTCGCTATATCTAATAATAGGATATATCTAATATCTAGATAGTTAAGAATCTAATATAGGCTTAATCCTGATATACTCCTATTCAACGATTTTTATCCACTTGTTTAGAGCTTTATCCTAGAATAGTATCTTAATCCTACGTATGCCCCTACCCTTACCTTATATCCCCCCCTAAGTCCCCCCCTTCTTCCCTTTCCCTTCCCCAAAAATTCTAGGGTTTTCTGTTGGTGGCTTATCTGACAGCCCAGAATCAGGCCTTACTAACGTGCCGTGGTGCCGTAACTTGTTTTAACGCAAAGATTTAGAAACGAAATGCCCTGTAGTTGCACAGAATGCCCCTAGAATCGAACGGGCTGGTTTTATGATAAAAGTATCGGACCTACCCCACAGAACGCAACAGCGAAGGTGCTAGGGGCCTTAGAATTGAAATTTATGGTTACACCTCCTGGCCTTTGGATGTCCAGTGGTGGATTTTGGGGTGCTTGTGTCAAGGACGGAACATCCAGTGACCCCCCTTTTGGTATAGCGTGCCACAGGATTGCACAGAATGCCCCTAGAATCGAAAGTTGCGGATATTTGATAAAAGTATCGAACCTACATCACGGAACGCAACAGCGAAGGTGCTAGGGGCCTTAGAAACGATGTTTGAGGTTCCGCCTCCCGGAAGTTTGGTTTCTTGGTGTGGAAAGCGTGGGTGTTGGTGATGGTTGGTAATTTGGAACGTTTTTCCCAACCCGGCTTGACACGGTTTTCGGGTTATGCTACAATGGTAAGTGAAAGGTGACGATTGCCTATTTTTTACGCAATAGTTCTCCTGGGGGGTAAGTGGATGCCCCAAGAATCGGCAATGGATTGCCGGAAGTGTGAGGTGCGTTATGAGCCATTGCACCGAGTGCCTACGGGTGATGGATGACTGCGAAGCATCGGAGTGGTACATCTGCCGCAAGTGCAGACGCCGTCTCGTGGAGCAGCGCGCTCTCTGTAAACAAGACGCGCACGAACTCTTGCGATCTTTTCGAGTGCGGCGCTACACAGACAACGATGGGAAGCCAGTCCGTCCAAACACAGCGCTAAGTGAGTACATGCGCTACATCGAAGAGTATGACACGTAAAGACCCAACACTCGATCTCTTTTACTTCGGATGGTTGGGCGCTTCTTTAGAGCGCAGCGAAGATGCTCCTGTGCAAACGACATGGACATCAACAGCACTGGAGTTAGATCAAGATCATCCGGCATTGGCTCAACCCATTTGGGATTACATGCGCGCACAATTTGGGCGCGATGCAAGCACGCAAAAACAAACATACAGCGATAGCCCAGCTCGTGCATTGGCTACCGCTTTTGAGCGCGTAATGGCAATACGCAAAAATCAATTCGTCACAGTCATGGCATCATGGTGGTACGCAACAGGACGGCACCTGGTCGCTCCAGTGCGTGTCCTCCGCGATGGAACCACTGTAGCATGGTGCCTGGACGCTTTGTCGAAATACGGATACCTCGACGCCACCAACCCACGTGCCCCACAAACCATCCTGAAACAATCGATCTCGCACACCAATAAGGTGCGTCCAGTACTGGCAACATTGCAACAGGACGCAAAGCATGTCGATGTACAATTCTATCGCTTGCCTAACGACGTGGAATGCATTCGGGTGTTTGTGTCCCAATACCGCGTGCCAGTGATTATCGCGTCCTACCAAGGCTTTCAATGGCCACCCACAGTTTACAACGATCGTGTTGTGTGGGTGCCACACGGCGTGTGGCCACACGTAATGACGTTTATTGAGTATGACCACGAATTTGACGCACTGTATCGACTCAATTCCTGGGGTGATTGCGGCTTGCCTACACCGAACGGCGAAACGCCAGGTGGCGCTTGGAATGCACTCGCTGATGTGCATAAAGAACTCCACGACGGACACGCCTTCTGCTACGCTTGCGTTGTATAATGCCACCAAAACTATCGACATGGAAAAACAGAACACAGCAAGGCTCCAACCTGCCTTTGGGGTTGAGCGCATTGCGGCAAGCACAAACACGGATTGACGACTTAGTGCAGGCAGTAATCTCCCGTTATCCTGAGTTGCCAGTACAAACAACGGTCCGAATGCTGCGCGATCTTTTTCGAGTGCTTTTCCTTGATGCCATTCATAACGGGTCCACATTCATACCAGAGTTCGGTGCAGTCATTCTGTGGCCATCGGAACATAGAGGCTTTGGATATCCATTACTGATTCTTCGACCACCAGCAGCGACAATTACCGATTTGCGACGTGTTGCAAACGCAATCAAGCAAACCGGATTACTGAAAACAATTCCGGCGGCACTTCTTGTCAACTACCTAGCAATGGGCCATGCTGCAGACGTTCCAGGGTGGAACGATACTGTTAAAGCGGCCAAGTTACCAAAGGAGTCTTTATATGACGACGCTAGCAGACTTTGTGGCATTAGAAACGCAGAACGCATCAAACGCAGACGCAGCAACACAGCAGGTCCAAACCCAACAAACCACTGATCAACAGACGACTGGCTCTCCACAACAAGATCAAACTCCAGTAGGCCAAGAACCGGCAGGACAAATGCAAACAGGCCAAGAACCTGCAGGCCAAGAGCCTACCGGCACTGAACCGACCACAGGAGAACCGTGCCAGACTTGCAGCAAAGAATTGATGCAGTATGTCAAGGAGGAGTTTGGAGTTGATTTTTCCGATAAATACAGCGACGACTCGGCATTGTTGAAGGGCTTAATTGAAGCCCAAAAGATGATTGGCAAGCGAGATGAAGCCTCTCAATTGGTGGGTGCTCTTGTGCAACGGTACGGCCAAGAAGGCCTTATGCAACTCTTGCAAGGCGCTCCGCCGCAACAACAAACTCAAGAGCCACAAACAGCACCGCCGCAAGAACAATTGGAGTGGGACCCAACATGGCTCAAACTGGTCCATCGCGATGAAACAGGCAAGATTGTCCCGAATCCCGGCGTCCCACAAGAGATTGCCGAGAAAACAGAGAAGTACTTGAATTATAGAGAGGAATTCCTCAATGCGCTTATTCAAGACCCAACCGGGTTTTTCGCCGAGCACATTGCTCCTGCGATTGAAGAGCGGGTGGCCCAGAACTTTACTCAGCAAATCCAGCAAGCCATCGAAATCGCCGGGTTCAGTCGTTGGGCACAGGCCGTCACGCCGGTGTTGTTCCAAGACGGGGACCCATCAAAACCGCTCACGCCGGTAGGTGAAAAGTTAACCAAGTTGGCAGATCAACTGATTGCTCAAGATAAAAACCTACATCCAGCCCACGCCATCCAGATCGCTTGGAATACCATGCAACAATTGGCACCTCCTCCACGACAATCGAAGGTGCCAGTGCCAGCATCGTTTCATGCACCAACCAAAACAGGTGCGCAGTTGCCTGAAGACTCCACGGAGTACCTGACGCAATTGCTCGGTACCAAAAAGAAAGATGGTACATACTATACGCTCGATGAAGCGTTTCAACAAACTGTGAATGCCTACAAGAAATAAGACTGCACGTATAATGGCTTGCGTTAGCTCTGGGGGATGGGGGGTAGTAGGACACCCAAGTGCAAACTTGGCCCTTTCTACTCCCCTCCCAATACTCCTTGACCGCAAGCCAACCAGAGCAATCCGTGCAATACACCAGAGCGACACCGTGTTGGGATTGTTTCCTGGTTCTTTTATAAGGAGATTTTGTCATGGGTAACATCATTACGCCGCGGCTAAACGCGACGGTAATCAACAAATACATCCAGACTATTACTGAGCCTATTTTTCAAGAGGCGAAGTTGCTGGGTGTCCTCAAGGCGTATGGGCGAATCCGCAAACACGTCGCGCCTGACATCCGTTGGCGCGCGCGGATTAAGCGCCGGGAACCAGTTCCGATTGGTTCCTATCCCGTGAATGTTCCGTTTGAAGCACCTGTTCGACACGTCGAGGCCGTCCTTCCGTGGCGTGCCTATGGCCTCGGCGAATACATCACTCGCCAAGAGCGCTTGGTAGGGCAGGATAAAGAATCCAACCTGCCTCGCATCTTGGAAAGCATCGTCAATTGGATGATGGACGACTTTAAAGTCTATCTCCAACGTGTGATGTATAGCGATGGGGATGCTGGCACAGATCACATCCACGGATTGGAAAGCATGTTTGCGGTCGATGGATTGGTGTCTGGAACTGGAAGTGCTGTTGGGAAGCCTGCGGATGTCTATGCTGGACTTTCCACCGCGCTTGGTGCTCACGGTGGCACATGCAGTGCTGATGCACCTTGGCCGGAAGCAGAGCATATTTCCACGGAGTATTGCGCCTGGAGCCCCATGGTGGTGGATTACTCCAACGCCAAATTTAAACCCGAAGGAATCACATCGGTATCGTGGCAAACTAATTGGCGCTCCGCAACCCGCTATGCTCGCACATGGCTGTTGGCGCTGCAGGGCGTCACGCCAAACGTGATGATCATGCATCCTGAATTGGAACGGCAGGCCCGTGAATCTGCTGACCAATACTGGCAAATGGAAGCCACCAAATCGCCGCAACTGGTTGACTTGGGAATCACAGCCCTGCACTTCGAGGGCGTCGAGCTGATCGCCGATCCCTATTGCCCGGCGGATACAGCCTACCTGATTCCCACAAAAAACATCGAGCTCCTTATGCTGCAAAACCAGCTGATTGAAGTCCATGAGAATACCGATCCTTATGCGAACGATACATTCTACATGGACTTCCACGGCAATTTGCGCATGGAGACGCCGGCGTTCTTTGCTAAACTGACGACAATTTCTGGCCAACAATAACTTTTCAAAGGAGGTGTTTTGATGCCTGCTCCGTATCCTGTTCTTCCGTTTCCGCGTGGTACCACGTACACGCAAGGGGCGATGACGCCAGCGCCGACAGTGGGAGAAGACGTGGTTGGCACGCTGTGGCGTGTTCGCAACCCCGACTATCCCGCCGAAGAATTGGTCTTGCGTGCCGTGCGTTATGTCGGTTCTGATAATCTCGTTCCATCCAAGGACTTAATGGAGTTCGATGTGTTGGGCGAGACAATTATCGGCAAGGCAACAACCGATGGCGCTCCAACTAAGCCTCTAGACCCGGCCTTAATGGCTGTTGGTACCGTCGTGAAACAGTACGACATCGTCTATGTAGTGGAAAGCGGCAAAGTCGCCGTGGCGAAAGGCACGGCTAGCGGCTTAAGAGAGACCGCTTTGGTGATGTCGGGCAGCGATGGAAAGTTGACTGAGGTTGGTTCTTCAGATACGGCGGTATTTCTGCTTGGCGTCGTAGCGGAAGACGCTTTAACCGCGGACACTACCGCCATCGTTGATGTCTATGCTGGATTTCCGAAACTTCCTGGTGAAGTAACACCGCCATCTGAAGAATCGTCGTCTAGCTCGTCATCTGAGTAAAGGATAACATCCTGTTCACAGTTGACCTGTATCAACCGTTGGTGGGCGCGATGGATTTCCATCGCAGTACAGCGAAGTGGCGACTCCTGCTGGGTAGTAACCGCTCCGGGAAGACTCTGGCCGCCGCTGTTGAGTTGGCCCGTGCTGTACTCGGTAAAGACCCGCAAGGGAAATACCGGCCCACCAATGGTTATGCAGTGGTGGTAGGCTTGGACTTCGATCATATCGGGATGTTATGGCGTAAACTCACGCTCCCTGATATGGTAAGCATTCCTCCTGGATGCAAACGCAAGTCTATGCCGCCTTTACTGCCACAATCGCAAATCGAGAAGCCTATTGCTTGGGAAGATAAAGCCAGAGCGGTCCCTCGCTTGGTGAAGTTTACCAATGGATGGCGCATCCTGTTTGTGAGTAGCCGCGGCTCGATGAAGCAGGGCGAACATTATGATCTGGTATGGATTGACGAACAAATCGTCAACCCACAGATTTTTTGGGAAATGGCCCGTGGCATCGTGGATGTTGACCCGCGTTGGAAAAGCTATGGCATCTGGTCTGCTACACCACAACGCCAGAATCCACTCCTGTGGGAATTGCAACAGCGGTCACTGGAATCTGATGATGTCCAAGTCTTCCAACTTCTGATTGGAGATAACCCCTATATCTCCGAATCAGAAAAGGCTTGGTTCGCTGATTTCCTGCCGGATCAAGAACGGCGAGTGCGCATTGATGGACAGTTCGCTCTTGAAACTTGGCGTATCTATCCACAACTGGACATCCACACCAAACACGGCGTAGAACCTTTCCAGATTCCATCCGACTGGACATGCTATCTGTCACTTGATCCTGGCACCGCTTTTTGCGGAACCATCTTTGGCGCTGTACCTCCTGATCAATCCTGCCTGTACATCTTTGATGAACTCCTCTTAACAAACACCGATGCATTGCAATGGGCAGCTACAATCAAGGATCGTTATGCGGACTGGGCATGGGAAGTGTGGATTATTGATAAGCGCGCTGGCCGTGCTCGAACAATGGGCACCCAGGTGCAGGTGGCTGCACAATATCGCCAGGCTGCCCTCGATTTAGGTCTTTCCCCACGCGTCACGGGGCCGCTGTGTGGTTTCATGCCCGGCCTTGACGACGTAGAAGCACGCCGTGAAGAAGTCCGGCGTCTATTGACACAGACAGACGAACCTGGCGTGATGGGCATTAAGTTCTTTCGTGGCCGCACCAAACAATTGATTTACCAAATGAATGTGGCTCAGTTAGACGAGCGGAATCCAAAAAAACGAATCAATGGCCATTTTGACCTCCTTGATGCGTTAGAATATCTTGTAGCATATCGGCCCACCTTTATGCCGAAACGCCAGGTTGTGGAAATTGCTTCCAAGTCGATCTACGACCGTTTTCTGGAAAGCCGATTTGCTCGTCGCCAATCGCATCGTGGCCTTGGGATTTCTGTTGGATAGGAGATAGGTATGTACGATTCTGTGTTGCCGGGTGATGTGGTTTTAGTGTATTTTCCAACCTCCGATGCCCAACCGCAATATGGCTTTGTGGTGCGCACCGGCGGGGACGCCATTGATGTTGTGGTGTTTCCAAGCTCTGGCCCCCCAGTGCTGCGTTTGTCTGGTGTTTGGCATCGAGACGATCCGAGATGCCAAGATAAGACAGCCTTGGTGGGACGCGCCACATTTCTTCCGTTGATGCCACTGACACAAATGCGGCAAATCCGACAACTGCTCGACGACACGCAAGAACAATTGCGTACGCTGCAACAGCGGATTGCGTCGCTTGAGAAAAAACTAGCCCAACGTGAGTCCACAGGAAAGCAGGCCTCCCATGAGTGAATGGCTTCGGCAGCTCAACCAAGTTTGGCTGCAACGATTGCAGCAGGCTAAAACAGTCAAGAAGAAGCAGTTCGGCCAAACGGCGGCCCAACTATGGGAATATCTTTGCAAAGATTACGACGATCTGTATTTTCCCATCTGGTCCCACGCTGCTGGACACAGCCATCCATCCTTTTATCGGCCAAGGGTCAATAAGTTTCAAGAGTTTGTTGATCTGTACATTCCATTCATTATGGCGAGCACTCCAGTCCGACGGGTGGCTGTGCGCCAACCCATGTTTCCAGAGGAACTCGTACAGAGCGCCATGATTCTCGGTAGTATCCCGATGCGGTACGTCGATAAGATGCAAAGAACCGCATTGGCCACTATTACCACGCTCCTAGAATGGTGGCTGAACTACATCACAGAGGAATATCACCTATTGCGTGAAGCCCGCCTGGCTGTCACGGAAGCCTTAGTGAAAGGACGTGGCGTTGTTTGGCATGGTCTGTTGCCACACGCCAGCGGGATTATCCCGGCATCGTTTTACGATAGTGTCGATAATTTGTTTATCGACCCAAGCGCCAAGACACTCCGGGATGCAGGATTCATTATGCGTAAACGCACCGTGGCATCCTGGCTGGCTGCGAAACAACTGGGCGTTGATGAGCAGAAATTGCTCCGAATGTGTCGGGATAACACACCAGAAGACCCATCGGATGATACCCCAGTTATCACCTTCTACGAGGTGTACAGTCGCATTGGTAGTGGACTCCGCTATACAAGCCCCGACGATCCTTTACGAACAGCCCAAGAGGCGCTGGATCAATTAGGGGATCATCTATGGTTTGCCATTGCCGAGGGGGCAGAATATCCACTCAATATGGACCCGGATGTCATCCAGTCGGATATTGAACGCTTGAAGGTGAGCGTGCAATGGCCCGTTGCATCCTTTGGGAATACCATCCACCCGTGGCCCATGAGTGTTCTGGATTTCTATCCAAACACCGACAACGCTTGGGCACGTAGCCCATTGCAGGCTGGCGTACCCATGCAGATGATTTTAGACCATCTCTACGGATACATTTATGCCCAGGCTGTACGCTCGACACGGGCTATTATCGTGGTGCCAGATCATGTTGATTCCCAGTTAGTCACGGCATTACGTGGCTATGAGGATTTGGCTATTGTGCCAATTTCCTCCAAGCAGATCACAGATTTCGAGAAGGAACTATATCACACCATCACGCTGCCACCCGTGAATCGTGACGTCTTGCAGTTCGTTCAACTCTTGGAAGATCAATTCTCCCGTGCTGTTGGCCTTGATCCTATCCTATATGGAGCACAACCACAACGCCAATACCGAAGTGCCGCTGAGGTTAACATTCGATTTCAGGCTGCATCGGGACGGGCACAGTTTATGGCCGACCAAGTGGAAGAGTGGATGGATCAGGTGGCTGCGAAAGATGGCGTACTGAGTCGTCTGTATGTTCCCGCAACACAGATTGCGACGTTGGTTGGCGAAGGAGTGATTCCCGACGAGCAAGGGCAACCACAACCAGCAGGCCCATTGAGTCAAGCATGGGGGGCAACGATCACCACAGACGATCCTTATGCTGCGGCAATTGACTTCCAGTTCCAAATTGTGTCTGGTACTGGACGGCGTCGTGATAAAGAACAGGCCACCCAGGCGGCCACCTTCTTGGCCCAAACAGTCCTACCGCCTGTGGTGCAAGCCTCGATTCAGGGTGGCGACTTCACGATGTTCAACAAAATGTTGGAGCGTCTCAGTAACGCTCTTGACTTAGATGCAGGTCTTTTTAGATTGGAGCGGCAAGATGTCCAGCAGGAAGTCCCAGGAGGGCAAGCAGGGGAACCGCCGCCAGAAGGCGGCGTCCCGCCACAAGAAGGCGTCCCGCCAAGCCAAGGTGGTGGACCGCCACGCTAAACACCCCTCAACCATAGAAGATGAAATCGAACAGTGGTGGAACCGATGGGTAGCGTGGGCTATGCCCACAAAGCTCGATCCGTGGGTTCCACCACAACTATCGTCCGTGAAGTAGTCCCGAAGGAGATATCCAATGGCTAAATCAAGCAAAGGAAAATGGATTCAAGGAGCTATCAAACACCCTGGTGCTTTGCGTGCTAAAGCAAAGAATGCCGGAATGACTGTCGAGCAGTATTGCGCCAAAGAGCATTCCGACAAGACCACGCAAAGGCAATGCCAACTGTTTCACACATTACAACAGCTTCGGAAAGGGAAATCTAAATGAGCAATCCGAAACGCAACGAAAAATGGTGCGTGAATATTTGCACGGATACCCTACGTGGCCCGAACCCGCTTCACTACGAGCACCCACGTGACCAGAAGGAATTGGCCGAACGCATCCGTCAAGGTGGA
>ERZ795052.6938-NODE-6938-length-10197-cov-12.934037_pt1 | contig 10197 bp, 9 predicted proteins | sample MGYA00375136_ERZ795052 | MGnify/ENA primary metagenome ERZ795052 (study PRJEB30181, sample SAMN05720156) | activated sludge metagenome | isolation source: Anaerobic digester | place: Japan | collected 2015-05-26 ... | reverse complement strand
GTTTTAAGTCCTCAAATATTAGGAAGATTAAAATCTTGGGTAATTATTACTTCAACTGGTTCTAGTACTCGTATTGAGGGTTCAAAAATGAGCGATCAACAGATAGCTCGATTTTTACGTGGATTAAAATCTAAATTACCAGAAAATAGAGATGAGGAAGAGGTTGCTGGATACGCAAATTTATTGGGTCGGATTTTTGATAGTTACGAGACAATGAAATTAACTGAGGGGTGGATACTGCAATTTCATGAGATGCTTTTACATTTTTCTAAAAAAGATAGTGATCATAAAGGAAAATACAAGAAAACTAATAATGCAGTTGCTATGATTAATGAAAAAGGAGAGCAGGTTATTCTTTTTAATCCAACTCCTCCTCATTTAGTTGCAATTGAAATGAAAGAAATTATTGATTGGACAAATGAGCAATTATCTTCTAAAGAAATGCATCCTATTTTAGTAATTGCTAATTTTATTTTTGAATTTTTAGCTATTCATCCTTTTTCTGATGGAAATGGCAGAGTGAGTCGAGCCATTACTAATTTTTTACTACTTAAGAGTGGTTATGCCTACGTTCCTTATATTTCTCTTGATGAGATTATAGAGCAAACAAAAACAGAATATTATCTTTCCCTAAGAGCAACTCAAAAGAAACACAAGACAAAAAATGAAGATATTACTCCTTGGCTTAAATACTTTGTTTCTATATTGTTAGAGCAGGTCAAAAGAGCTGAAAGTTTAATAAAACTAGAAAACCCAGAACAGTTGCTTTCTAAGAAGCAATCGTTAATATATGGTCTTTTTGATGATAAAGAATTGAGTGTGGGGGATATTTATTCCTTATTGGACAATAAAACCCCGAAAGTTACAATAAAACAAGCAATCAGCCGGCTTTTGAAATTAAAATTAGTTGAAAAGATAGGTCAAGGGAGGGCCACTAGATATAGAAAAATATAATTTGCTTTTATAAGATTAAATTGATAATATAAAAATATGTTAGATATAAAATACATAAGAGAAAATAAAGAAAAAGTTAAAGAAGCTTGTCGAAACAAGAAGATTGATTTTGATGTTGATTATTTGCTTGATCTTGATTCAAGAAGAAGAGAGTTACTTCAACTAATTGAAGAAAAGAATGCAATGAAGAATCAAGCCAATCAAAGGATTAAAGAAGCAGAAACAGAAGAACAAAGAGATATGCTCATTGGTCAAATGCGGGAGCTTGATAGAAATTCAGATAATGAAGAAGATGAATACAAAAAAATAAAAGAAGAATTTGAGGAATTAATGCTATTAGTTCCTAATGTTCCTGATGAGTCAGTTCCAGTTGGTGATTCTGATGAGGACAACAAAGAAATTAAAAGATGGGGAGAAATACCAAATTTTAATTTTCCTATTAAGGACCATGTTCAATTAGCTAAGGATTTAGATTTAGTTGACTTTGAAAGAGGAACAAAGGTTGCTGGATTTAGAGGATACTTCTTAAAAAGGGAAGCATTTCAATTGTCAATGGCAGTAATGAATTATGCGGCAGATATTTTAATTAAAAATGGTTTTATTCCTATGCAGGCCCCATCTCTTGTTAATGAGAAAATAATGAAAGGGACCGGATACTTGCCTCAAGCAAAAGATGAAGTATATGAAACAACAGATGGAATGTATTTAGCGGGAACCTCAGAAGTCTCTTTAATGGGTTATCATAGTGATGAGATATTAAAAGAAGAAGATTTGCCAATTAAGTATATGGGATTTTCACCTTGTTTTAGAACTGAAATTGGAAGTTATGGAAAAGACACACAGGGAATCTTAAGGGTTCATGAGTTTATGAAAATTGAGCAAGTTGTTTTGTGTATCAACGATAAAGAAGAATCAGTAAGGTTGCACGAAGAAATTACAAGAAATGCTGAAGAGATATTACAAGGATTAAATATTCCTTATCATATCGTGGTTAATTGTACTGGTGATTTAGGTCTTGGTCAGGTTAAGAAATACGATATTGAATGTTGGGTGCCTTCTCAAGAAAGATATAGAGAGACGCACTCTTCATCATATTTTTTTGAATTTCAAACAAGAAGATTGGGAATTAGATATAAAGATAAAAATGGGGAAATTAAATTTGCACACTCATTAAATAATACTGGACTTGCTACTCCAAGAATACTAATTCCTTTATTAGAAAACAATCAAAGAAAAGACGGAAGTATAGCGATACCAGAAGTGCTTCACAAATATCTTAATTTTAAAGAAATTAAAAGATAATTAATGACAATTTACGAATTAAAGGAGAAAAAAGTTAATATCAATGGAATTGATGTTTTTTACAAAATTGCCGGAGAAGGGAAGCGCCTTTTAATTCTTCATGGTTGGGGAGCGGGTTCTTTTTCATGGATGAGAATTATTGAAGCACTTGCTCCTAATGGTTTTCAGTTAATTATTCCTGACTTGCCCGGATTTGGAAAGACAAGTCCTCCAGAAAATGCTTGGGACGTTGGTGATTATTCTAATTTTGTAGATAAGTTTATTGAAGAAGTTGGAATTAAAGATGCCTCTGTTTTGGGGCACTCTTTTGGCGGGGCAATTATTATGAAGATGCGAAATATCCATGGAAAGATAATTTTTTGTGATGCCGCGATAATTAGGAAGGAACGACTAAGCATAAGACAAAGAATATCAAGATTTTTATCTACGGTTGGAGGAAAAATTATTTCAAAAAATTCCTTTGCATACAAGTTTTTTGAAAAAGCAGCATATTTTATTTCAGGGACATATGATTATTATTCTGCTAATCCAATAATGAAAGACGTTTTCAAAAAAGTTGTCGAAGAAGACCTATCTTCGATAGCAAGTGAAATTAAAAATCCATGCTTAATAATTTGGGGAGAAAAAGATAAAGTTACTCCGATAGAAGATGCTTATTTCTTGAATACAAAAATAGCTAACTCTGAACTGAAAATTATTAAAGGTTGTGGACATAATCCACATAAGACCAACTTTGAGGAGCTTTCAGAAATAATAATTAATTATCTAAATAAATAATGGAAATTATTCATATATTAATTTTCCTGTTTATTATTAGGGAGATAAAAAATCTATTGTTTTGGGAATACCTATGGCAATTAAAGAATTATCATATTGGAAGATTTTTAGCGCACTTTAGCACATCAAAAGGTAAAAAATTACTAATTAATCCTTTAATTAAAATTATCATTTTAGCTCTAACATTATTAGAATTTAATTTATTTTATCTTTTACTTTTAATATATCTAATTGAGTCATTAGATATAATTAGAAAGAAAATTATTCTACCTCAAAAGACATCAAAAACAATATTTTTATCCCTTTTAATTTTTTCTGTTTTTGCTTTTTTCATTTTATTTTTAATAAACATTGATCCTTTTTCAGCATTTTTATTAATTTTAATTTTTGATATTTTAACACCAGTAATTGTTTCTTTAATAATTCTTCTTTTCCAACCAATTACTGTTTTTCTAAGAAATAAAATTATTAGAAAAGCAATTAAAAAAAGAAAAACATTAAACAATCTTTTAGTTATTGGAATTACTGGAAGTTATGGCAAAAGTTCAACTAAAGAGTATCTTAGAACTATATTAGAAAATGATTTTAAGGTTATTGCGACAACAAAAAATGAAAACTCAGAAATAGGAATATCAAGGTGCATACTAAATGAAATAAATGAGGACCATGAAATATTTATATGTGAAATGGGGGCATATAATAGAGGGGGGATAAAATTACTTACCAAAATAGCAATGCCAAAAATAGGAGTGCTTACTGGTATAAATAATCAACATTTAGCAACTTTTGGTTCTCAAAAAAATATTATTAAAGCAAAGTTTGAATTAATTGATGCTTTGCCACCAGAGGGTTTAGCGGTTTTGAATTGGAGTAATAATTATATTAAAGAAAACTTTAATTCAGAAATAGCTAATATTAAGTATTGTGGAGATGATTTATGGGTAGAAGAAGTAAAAGATGATTCTTTTAAGCTTTGTTCTCCTAAGGGTTGTGATGAAATAAAGCATAAAATAAAAGGATCTTTTAATATTCCTAATCTTTTAGCCGCGATAGCAGTTGCTAAAAAACTGGGAATGACTATTGAGGAAATTCAAGATAGAATATTAAAAATAGAGGGCGGTTTGAATATTAAAAAAAGTGGGGAGTTTGATATAATTGACGCAACTTATTCTTCTAATTTTAATGGAATAATTTCTCATCTAAATTACTTAAAGAAATGGAAGGGAAGTAAAATAATAGTGATGCCTTGTCTAATAGAGTTAGGGAAAGATGCTAAGACGACTCACTATGAAATCGGAAGAAAAATTGGAGAAGTCTGTGATTTAGCAGTTATTACAACTAATGATTATAAAAAGGAAATACTAAGAGGGGCGAATTATTACGGAATGAAAAATATAATATTTACTGACGATGCAGAAAAGATTTATAATCAAATTAAGCTTTATAGTAAAAATGATAGCGTTATTCTTTTAGAAAGTAGAGTGCCAAATAAATTAATTAAAAAATATGAGTAAAGTAATTTCTATATCTTTATCTCCTAATACTCAAAAAGATGATGTATCTTTGGCTCTCAAGTTAATTTTTACTACTAAAAAAGATGGAGTTAGAAAATTAGAAAGGTTATTTAGGAATTATTTTGGATTTAGAAATGCTTTTGCTTTTAATAGTGGCCGAAGTTCATTAATAGCTATTTTGAAAGCAATGAAAATTGGTGCTGGTGATGAGGTTATTATGCAAGCATTTACATGTAATGCCGCCGTCAATCCAATTAAATATGTTGGTGCAACTCCTATTTTTGCTGACATTAATGACGACTTAAATATATCAGTTGAGGATGTAGAGAAAAAAATAACCTCAAAAACAAGAGCAATAATGATTCAGCATACTTTTGGCTGTCCAGCAGAAATTGATAGAATTAAAGATATTTGCCTCAAAAGAGGAATATATTTAATTGAAGATTGTGCTCACTCCCTTGGGGCAATGTATAAAGGTGAGTTTTGTGGGTCTTTTGGAGATGCCTCTTTTTTTAGTTTTGGTAGAGACAAAGTAATTTCTTCTGTCTATGGAGGAATGGTGACGGTAAATAATGAATCCTTGATTGATGGAGTTTCTAATTTCCAAAAAGAAATAAAGCCCCCCGGTTTTTTCTGGACAACACAACAATTACTTCATCCAATATTATTTAATAAAATTATTTTACCTCTTTATAGTATGAAAATTGGCAGGGGATTATTAGCAATTTTTCTAAACTTAAATATCTTATCAAAAGCGGTTACTAAAAAAGAGGGAAGTGGTATTTTGCCCGAATATTTTCCTAAAAAAATGCCAAGTTCATTAGCATACTTAGCCATCAATCAATTAAAAAAACTGGAAGAATATAATAATCATAGAAGAGAAATTGCTCAATATTATAATCATTTATTTTTGAAAGGAGATATTGATGAAAATAATATATATTTGAAATATCCATTATTAGTTGACAATCCAGCAAAAATTATCAATGAGTTGAAAAAACATAATATATATATAAATGATGGTTGGAGTGGTTCTCCAGTGGTTCCTGCGTCAACTGAATTAGATAAAGTATGCTATGTAATAGGAAGTTGTCCGAAGGCGGAAGAAATATCAAAGAAGATAATATTACTACCAACACATATAAATATATCAAAAGAGGATGCCAAAAAGGTATTTGACTGTTTAGAAGATATAAGGCAAAATAGATAAATAATAAGATAAATAAAATAAAATATGTTTGATAAATTAAAGGACTTAAAAAAATTAAAAGACCTAGAAAATGCTTTAGGCAAAGAAATAATTGAAAAAGAAAAAAATGGGGTGCGCGTTGTTATTAATGGCAAGTCAGAAATTATTAGCATATCAATAAACCCAGAATTAGATAAAGAAAAACAGGAGCAGTCATTGAAGGATTGTATAAATGATGCTTTTAACGAAGCTAAAATGTTAATGGCAAGAAGAGCTTCTGAAATTACAGGTTTTGGTCTATGAACATATATCCTACAATTACAACTGGAGAAAACTGGAGAGATAAGTTTAGAGAAATAGAATACTTAAGAATAGAAAAAGTTGCTGTTTTTTTAACGATGATAGAAAAATCAGACAGAAAAAGTCTTTACCAATTAATCAAGGAATCACCTATTAAAAAAATTCCAATAGTTCATCTAAGAAGTGATATGGATATAGAAGAGCTTGATTTTTTTGCAAAGAAATATGATACACAGATATTCAATACTCACTCTTCGAAAGAATTTCCAATAAGTGAAAAGTGGCTTAGAGAGTACAGGGAATTAATTTCTATTGAAAATACTCACAATTTTCCCCTTGAGGAAGAAGAGGTTAGAAAATATGGAGGAATATGTCTTGATATGTCTCATTTAGAAAATTCAAGAATACTTGAAACAGAGAGGTATAATAAAGAAGTAGAGATAATATCAAAGTTTAAAATAAGATGTAATCATATATCAGCCGTCAAAAAGGACTTTTCTTTTGTTGATACTGAGAAAAGAAAATTAAGATATGATAGTCACAAATTAGATAATCATACAGAGCTTGATTATTTAAAGAATTATCCAGTTAATTATTTTTCTGATCTTTGTGCAATGGAATTAAGCAATGGTATTGCTGAGCAGATGGAGGCTATAGCATATATTAATTCTTTTATGAAAAATAGAGATACCTTTATTAAAACAATGATAGAATGATTATTAGAGAAATTGATGATAAAAAAAGATGGGAAGATTTTGCTTCTGAGTGTGTTCAAAAAACGTTTTGTCAGTCATGGAACTGGGGAATTTTTAATCAATCAATGGGAGACAAGGTTTGGAGATTTGGTATATTTGAAAATGAACAATTAGTAGCAATCGCCCAAGTATTAAAAATTAAAGCGAGACGGGGCTCTTTTCTTTTTGTCCCTCATGGGCCACTAATCGTGTTAGGAGACAAAAAAGAAATAATTAAAAGCATCTTAGAAAAATTAAAAGATTTAGCAAAAACAGAAAATGTTAATTTTATCCGTTTTAGTCCCATACTTGAAGTAAGTGATAGTAATATTTTCAAAGATTTAGGATTTAGAAATGCACCAATTCATATGCATCCAGAATTGACATGGGAACTAGATATATCTTTAAGCGAAGAAGATATATTGAAGGGGATGAGAAAAACAACAAGATACTTAATTAAGCAAGCAGAGAAAAATGAAGATATTGAGATAACTAAGGGGACGAGTGATGAAATGTTAAATGACTTTGAGAAACTTTATCTAGAGACAGCTGAAAGACAATCATTTACACCTTTTTCTAATGATTATTTAAAAAAAGAAGTTGATGCTTTCAAAAATGATAATCAAATTTTAATATTTTCTGGTAAATACAAGGGAGAAGTTGTTTCCTCGGCAATTATTGTTTATTATTCAGGAATTGGTTTTTATCATCAAGGTGCGTCATCGTTAAAGTATCCTAAAGTACCTGTTTCATACTTATTACAATGGGAAGCAATTAAAGAAGCTAAAGATAGGGGTTGTAAGTTATATAATTTTTGGGGAGTAGTTCCTGAAGGAACAAAAAATCATCCATGGGCAGGACTCAGTTTATTTAAAAAAGGTTTTGGAGGTTTTGAAAAAGAATATGTTAAAACACAGGACTATGTATTATCTAATAAATATTGGTTGACATATATTATTGAACAAATAAGAAGAAGAAAAAGACATCTATGACTAAAAAGAGGCAAAAGAAAAGAATAATTAGAAGAAGGAAAAAAAGCATTTTTTCTAATCTATTTTTTTCGGTCTCTCTTTTTTCTTCAATTATTATTCTTAGTGCTTTGGGTTTTCTACTTTTTTCTCCTAGATTTCAAATAGACAATTTAGTAGTTAGTGGCAACAATAATATCTCAACCGAAGAAATAGAAAGAATAGCTAATGAGAAAATAAAGACCTCATTTTCTATAATGGGAATGGATATTATTACAGAAAGTATATTTTTGTCTTTTGATGGAAAAATAAATCAAATTAAAGAAGCGATGCCTGAAATAGAAAAAATATCAATCAAAAAGAATTTTCCTAACGGTATATCTTTAGAAGTTGTTGAAAAAAAACCGTTTGCTTTGTGGGATTATAATAATGAAAGATTTTTAGTTGATAAAAATGGTAGTTTTATTCGATATGAACAAGAAGATGAAGATATGTCTAATTTAATTCAAATTAAACAAGAAGAAGAAAGTGCTGATTTAGATAAAAAAGAGATAATTAATAACATTATAATCATTTCAGAAGGATTATCTAAAGAAGAAATTAATATTTCAAGCTATGTTATCTTTGATGACAAATTAAGAGTTAATACAACTAATTTTTTTATTTTGTTTGATTTAAGACAGGATATTTCTTGGCAAGTTGAGAAATTAAAAGCTGTTTTAGAGAATGACGACCAAGTAAGAGAGGGAATAAATGTAAAATATATTGATTTAAGGTTTGATAATCAAGCAATCATTCAAAAAAAAGAATAATATTAACAGCTCAACAGCTGTTTTTTGTGCACACTATTACTTGACAAAACTCGTCTATTTTATTATGATATTGGAGAAAGTTCTTTGAAATTATAAAGCTATATGATTACGGCAACCCCATGTCTCTTTTTGGAGATATAGGGTTGCCGTAAGGGCAGGAGATTATTGTGGAAAAAGACAAAGTCATAATAATGGTAGGCGTCGCCCTGGTATTTGTCGTTGCAAATCTTGGTGTTCTTTGGCTTCTTAGCCTGAGTGCACCCGCACCGTTTGAAGAAAAAATAACGTCCCTTACTATTGATGGACCTGATTCCATTGAGGTCGGAGAAAGTGTCTCCTATGAGGCAATCCTCGACGGAGAGGTTTGTCTTGTGGGATTTCCTGAGGTAACTTGGGAGATCAGAGGAGGACAGATTATATCCAATAATGGATCATCTGTTACTCTGATGACTCATCAACCGGGAGAGATGACCTTAATGGTTAAATTTTCCGGTATGACCGCTCAAAAGGTGATCCAGGTTCACCCAAGAGCAGAAGTCTCTTTGGACATGGAAACTTGGATTCACCCGGGTCAATGGTATTCCACTGGGGTTAGCTTCAGTGGAACAACCAACCCATCTCTAATACTTTATAGGTTATTAGAGACGGGGAGAATGGTAGAGGTCTCTCCCAGTATTTGGGAGAGCTATGGTTCTTCCGAGATAGTTATCCATGAAAATGGAAACTACGTACTAGTTGTTGAGGGTAAGGCTCTCAGTGATGGACGGGTTGTCAGAGAAGAAAAAGATTTAACAGTGACACCATATGTCCAGAGAGACTATCACCAGTTCAGTTGGGACAACGAAAATCTTGTTCAGTTGACGCCGGCTGATAAGGTGGCTATTCAGCTCTTCCTCGAAGAGGAATTGGGAGTACCAGAAGTTGATCTCCTTTCAGAAGGAAAACTCCGGGACGTTAACCGGATCGCTTCGGACTATGTCTTTTATAAGGACAGTAGCCGTGGCGACACACTTCTGTATCAAACAGGAGTGAAATCGGAAGGAACGACGACAAGACATGTCTTGCAATCTTCCATAAAAGGAAGTGATGCAAGATATGTTTACATCTGCTGGGACGATTTCATCGTTTCAGCTAACATTGGAAATCCAGGTGTTAGCTTCGTCGATCCCACCAGTGGAGGTGGAGATAGTGGATCTTCTGGAGGAGGATCATCACTTCCACCACCAATTGGAGGAGGACCATCTCCTTCGCCGCCAATTGGGGGAGAAGGGCCATCGCCTCTACCACCAATCGGAGAAGGGCCATCGCCTCCACCGCCAATTGGGGGAGGAGGACCATCGCCTCCCCCAAGCGTCTAAACTGTTAGTATAGCTTTATAACCAAGAGGGAGGACAAGGAAAATCCTTTCTTCCCTCTATAATCTAATTCTTTCTAATTCTTTATTAATAAAAGTTATCTTAAAGATAGTTTTTATTAATGAATAATTAAAAAATATGACAAATACAATAAAAAAAATTAAATATGAAGGTCTTTTAATGGGAGCGGTGCTTGTGTTTTTAAGCATAATTCCTTTTTCATCTGTTTTAGGAGCTAATGTCTTCAACTCAAACCCAGCTGATAATCCACTAAGAGTTGGTAATAGTACTC
>ERZ795052.6923-NODE-6923-length-10216-cov-41.493160_pt1 | contig 10216 bp, 5 predicted proteins | sample MGYA00375136_ERZ795052 | MGnify/ENA primary metagenome ERZ795052 (study PRJEB30181, sample SAMN05720156) | activated sludge metagenome | isolation source: Anaerobic digester | place: Japan | collected 2015-05-26 ... | reverse complement strand
ATCTTCAAAATTTTTTATTGTTCCCATAATAGCACGATGAATTGAGACATATAAATCAAAATTACAAATAAATTTCCTATAACAAAATTCATCCATCTAATACTTTTATAACAAGGACCCAAACTTTCAAACCCTTGAACCCGTAAACCAGTAAACCAGTTAACCCATAAACCCTTAAACCCGTTAACCCTTAAACCCATAAACCCTTAAACCCGTTAACCCTTAAACCCGTAAACCCTTAAACCCGTAAACCCTTGAACCCGTAAACCCTTGAACCCGTAAACCAGTTAACCCGTAAACCCGTAAACCCTTAAACCAAAAAAGGCTGCACTAACGTACAGCCTTTCTTTATTATTTCTGATGAAGCAAATTAGTTATTCGGTGTCATCAGTTTATTGAAGTTAAGCTCATTTACTGGTACTGGCCAGATATAAGTAGCACTACCCGGTGCTATTGCCGGCACTGAACCCATTGCGCCTCCGTCCTTTGCAGGAATTGTAAGGCTCAGTCTCATAATATCGAGGTTGCGCATTCCTTCACCGAGGAACTCAATATTCCTTTCAAGAAGTATGGCATCGTAGAAATCTGCCGGTGTAGCAAAGTCTGCGGCTGTGTATGCACCTCCCGGGAATGAACGGGTACGCACGGCGTTTAGCAGATCTATTGCTTCCTGGGTAACATTATTACTGGACCTTACAAGTGCTTCTGCCCTGTTAAGAAGTACTTCAGCATACCTTATAACCGGAGCATAGTTTGTAAGGTTTGTGAAATCGAGGAACTTTCCAAGGAAGTATCTTCCCTGCGCATCGGTAACAAGCATCTTCTTCCTGTCATCTCCAGCATCCATTTTACTGAATGTTGAGCCCGCAGCGGTTACAAGGTAATACGATTCAGATGATGAAGGGCTGTAATAGTGCGGCAAGCCATTCTGGGTTCCCGGAGTGTTCGTTGTTGTGAACGGCATAGAGAATATCGATTCCTTCGAGGTGTAAGGAGCTGCAAATATATTTGCATATGAAGGATTCAATTCATGAGGAACACCCGTGGAAGCCTTGAAAGGTGCAGTTGAAGGAACTATTTTTGCAGACTCCGATACTACACCAGCCCAGTTCTGCATATGCATGAGCACTCTTGTTTTAAAAGCAATAATAGTGTTCCTGTGAATTCTGGTCGTATTCAGCAGGTCTGTAGAGTACTTATCAATTGCCAGTGGCTCTGCATCATTAAGGTCTTTCAGAATCTGGGTATATACTTCCGCAACTGTGCTGGGTGCCAGGTCGTTTTCACCTGATGATTTTTGGGCCTTAAGACGAAGTGGAACACCCTGGTTAGCGCCGTTGCCCTGGTTGTAGGGCTTCGAATACATTTGCAGAAGGTCAAAATAACAGATAGCCCTCAGTGTATAAGCTTCACTTTTGAACTGATTGTATTCAGCCTCTGTGATTTTGGTCTTAAGTTTACCGTTTTCCCAATTTTCGTCGAGTCCTTCAAGGAAAACGTTTATTGCATTTATTGCAGCATATACTGCGCTCCAGAGGTTCTGAACCTCGTTTGTTGAACTCACAACAGTGTGGTTCCAGGTTGCAAAGTTTGTTACAAGGTTCGAGCTTTTCGGGATGAAGTTCTCACATCTGACATCATTGTACACAAAGAATCTGCCGCCAAGGAACTGTCCGCTTTTCATCATAGCGTACATACCGTTTACCTGTGCGACAACCCTGTCTTTTGTGTCGAACACTGTGAGGTCAGAGAGTGATGTTTTAGGAACAGGATTCAGGTACTCGGTTGAGCATCCGAATGTCAACAGTATCACTACTATTGCTGCTGTAGCCTTTATAATGTTTTTCATATCTCCTCCGTATTAAAGGTTAGAAATTAATTGTTGCACCGAACGACCATGTTCTTGCCTGTGGTGCTGTGTTTCTGTCAACACCGGGTGCAAGGTTGGTATCACCATTGGTTGAAACCTCAGGATCAGAGCCGGTATATTTAGTAAACACATGAGCATTGAACACCTGTGCATACAGCCTTATTTTCTCAATAGCAAGAGCTTTCGGCAATTTTGTGAAGGAGTACCCGAGTGAGATATTTCTGACTTTCAGATAATCTCCCCTTTCAACATTTTCAGATATCGGGAATGATGATCCGTTGGAAATGTTGTCATTCATCACAGGTTTGGGGATATTGGTAATATCACCCGGCTGCTTCCATGCTGTCTTATATACCTCAACCGAGTTGTTCCACCATCTCTGGTCTCTTAACCCTGCCTTTGTACCATTGTATACATAGAAGTCAAGAGCATATGTCAGGTTCAAAGCAAAATCGAAATTCCTGAAGGTAATGTTATTGTCAATACCTCCGTAGAATTTGGGTATTGCACAGGCAAACGGTTTAGCATCAGCAGCTGTCGTAATTGCCGGGGCAACACCTGAACCGTCTCTATAGAACCATCTGTTGGCACTAGGTGTAATTTCAAACCCGAACAAAACTTCCTTTCCCTGACTATTGACGTACACTCTCCTTCCTGTCTGAGGATCAACACCTCTTGTTTCAACAACAAGGATCATACCTATCGGTTTGCCTACCACTGTAATGTTTGTTGTCTCAAGTCCGCCTGTTGTTGCGCGTATTTCTGTAACACCCGGAGCCAGAGCTGTAACCTCATTCTTCAGGTAGGTGAAATTGAAGTTTGTTGTCCAGCTAAAGTTCTTTTTAACGAAGTTATAGCTTGTAAGCGAGAGTTCGACTCCAGTATTATACATTGAACCCATATTGGCAGGAATTGAGTTACCCGGTATTCCTTTCGATGGCGACTGTGGTACAGAAAGGATAAGGTTGTTGATATCGTTGTAGAACCAGCTAATCTCTGTCTGTATTTTGTCTTTCAGGAATCCGAAACTGAGGCCTACATCATACTTATCGCTCGATTCCCATTTCAGGTCGGCATTGCCTGCCTGGGAGAATGTCAGTGTTGGAGCAGCTCCGTAAACACCCGATGAGTAGAGGAACAACGAGCTGTAATTACCTATACCCGACATATTTCCCACCCTTCCGTAACTGGCTTTTATACGAATATCTGAAAAGATATTATTCAGAGCTGAGTTTGCAATAAATTCCTCATTTGATACATTCCACATAAGCGAAGCGCCTCCGAAGGTTCCGTATTTATTGCCTTTTGAGAGTCCTGAAAATCCGTCGCGACGTAAGCTGGCTTCAAGGTAATATTTCTTATTCCAGTTGGCATTGAAGCGGCCGAAGTATGAAATAAAGTAATTCTCCCACTGGCTGCCACCGCCCATTCCGGCTGTAACCCATGAACCCTGATAGGATGTAAAGAATGGGTCTGACACATTTGTTTTTGAACCCGACCAGCTGTTGCCTACAGTTCTCTGCTCTTCAGTCCCGCCAAGTATTGAAAGGTTAAGCTTATTCATCAGGGTAACGCTGTAATTAACGGTATTTGTCCATGTCCATCTTACCCTGCGGTCGAATGAGTTACCGGCATATCCGTTCGAACCATATCCATCACCTGTAATTGGTGTCTGGAATGAAATAGACTCAACATTGATATTGTCAAGGCCATATTGTGTCTTGAAAACAAGACCTTTAACCGGTTCGACACTTATATAAAGATTTGATAGTAATCTGTCGGTTTCAGCTGTATACTTGCACAAATCCATGATTGCTACAGGGTTATAATAACCCAGTGCAGGCAGTGGCTGTCCCATTCTTCCAAGTGCAGAACCTTCGATGTTATAACTGCCATCGTTGTTATACGGAGAAAGGATTGGCGGTAGAACTATTGCCAGACGTGCTGCACCTGCTGTTGCAAATGATGCACCTGTATTGGGAGCCTCTGAGAAACTGTTTGTGTACGAAACATTGGCACCCATATTCACAAACCTGTTAAGTTTGTGATCGAGATTCAATCTGGCATTCTTTCTAGTATAATAGTTTTTCCTTATCATGCCATCCTGGTCGGTATATCCAACAGAAAGGAAGTATGATGTGGAAGGAGTTGACCCCGACACGGTAATTGCATGGCTGTGCTGGAACCCTTTCTGATAAATATAGTCTGCCCAGTTTGTGTCTATCGGTTTTCCATCGGGACCGGTTACAAGCGAAAGTCTTGTAGCTGAGCCTGCATTTTCGAATGCACGGTTCTTATGCTCCACATACTGTTCGGCGTTCATTACTTCGAAAAGGTGGTAAGGTTCGGTCCAGCCAACATAGCCGTCGTAAGTGACCCTTGTTTTGGCACCTGAACCTCGTTTTGTCGTAATAAGAATAACGCCGTTTGCAGCCCTTGAACCGTAAAGTGCTGTGGCTGAAGCATCTTTCAAAATGTCCATCGATGCAATGTCTGCCGGGTTAATATCGGCAAGAGCATTGGTAATAGCACTGTTTGCCGACAGGTTACCTGTAAATACAGGCACACCATCAACCACTACTAGCGGGAATGAACTACCGCTGATTGAGTTATAACCCCTTACCCTTATCACAGGCGGGTTATTCAGAACACCATTGGGAAGAGTAATGGATACACCGGCTGCTTTTCCCTGAAGAGCCTGGTCAAAGCTCTGAACAGGCATCTTAATTGCATCTCCTTTAACGGAGGCGACTGAACCGGTAACATCCCTCTTCTGCTGTACACCGTAAGCGACAACTACAACTTCATCGACATTGAACACATCCTGCTGAAGTGCAACATCGACTACATTTTTTCCTGCAATTGGCACTTCCTGTGTCCGGTAACCCACAAAGCTAAATACAAGCGATTGTGTGCCAGCCGGAACAGAAATTGAATATTTACCATCCTGCAGTGTTATCGTTCCGATAGTAGTCCCCTTTACAGATACAAACACACCGGCCATCGGAGTGCCCTCCTGGGCATCAGTAACAGTACCGGTTATTTGAACCTGCCCCACAGCCAGTAAAGTACTGACTGCTGCAAATAGAAACAACAACAATGTTTTTTTCATAAATCAGTGTTTTAGGATTTGTTTTAGTTCAACGCTTGCCAAATTAAGAAAAAATTTTATTTGATAATATTTTTATTCAAAAAATTAATCTGGCAAATGAAAATTTTAAAAAATGAAATCAGCTTTGGTTCGCCAGATGGCAATTTATCAGAATATGACATTAATCATAAATTATAAGTAGAAATCTAAATTACAGATAGATGACTTACTTTTTCATTTATTTTGATTTCAGGGTCTCTTCCCCCTCCCCTTCAATTACATATTCGAGTATCTTTTCCTCAGGCTTGAATTCACGTATTTCACTCATACCCATGGAATCAACTGCTATTTTTATTAATTCCTTCTCAGTAGCCTCATCTGCATTCTGGAACTTGCTCAAAAAATATTTACCTGCTTCAATCATCGCCCCGAGTGGGATAAGTCCAACAAGTTCCGAACCGGTTACCTTTATTCCCCTCTCTTCAGCCTTGCGGCATACCTCTTCAAAAGCTACATGAACTGGTGTAACTGAAAGTTTAGTTATGTTCATTGAAACCTGCGCTTTCCCGTATTCTTCTATATACCAGCCTATTGCCTTTACACCTTCAAGTTTGCCAGGAACTTCGACCTTTTTGCCATTTTCATCAACAATAGTCTTACCCCTCTCCCTGACTTCCGCAGCTATTGCCTCTGCTATATGCTTTGACTTTGTATTGAGATTAACATTAAATGCAACCAAAAAATCCCTTGCTCCCACCGCTGTAGCGCCTGATTTTGCATTGAAAACTGCAGGACCAAAATCAGGCTTCCATTCAGGATCATAAAGTTTTTTTACAAGACCTTCATAGCCACCCCGCCTGATATTGGCAAGGTTCTTTCTTTTCTCACTGTAAGCAGCATATTCATAGCAATAAACAGGTATGCCAATCTCTTCTCCTATGCGTCTTGCCAAATTTCTTGCGTATTCTACTGCTTCATCCATCGTTACCCCGGATACCGGCACCAGAGGCACGACATCCGTTGCCCCAATGCGCGGATGTGCACCTCTGTGTTTTGACATATCAATTAGTTCCGCTGCTTTTTTCACCGCCTGAAAAGCCGCTTCACATACAGCCTCAGGCTCACCGGCAAACGTCACTACCGTTCGATTGGCACCCCTGCCAGGCTCAACACCAAGAAGTTTTATACCTTTTATATTATTAATAACACCAGCAATCTGCCCGATAACTCCCATATCCCTGCCTTCACTGAAATTGGGAACACACTCAAGAATCCTTTTTTCCATAAATAACTTTCTTGTTCAAAACCAGATAATTAATCCCGAAAGTTTAATTCTTCCAGGAAAATAGTCAGACAAAATAAATTAAATAGTTCATTATTTTCAATTTTATTTACCTTTATTGCCAGTAAAAGGTAATAACTATATGAAAAAAGCTATCTTCTCATCATTATTACTTCTGGTCTTGTTGTCAGTATCAGCTCAGGAAGAAAACATCAAAAAAGGATGGAATTTCGGAATACTTCCTGCCATCACCTTCAGCACAGACCTTGGTTTCCAGTATGGCGGACTAATCGACCTCTACAATTACGGACCGGGTGATATTTACCCTGAATATTATCACAAATTCTACCTTGAGGTCTCACGGTTCACAAAAGGAAGCGGCATATACCGCTTTAATTATGATTCGGAGCATCTTATACCGGGTATAAGAATATCATCCGACCTCTCATACCTTCCTGACGAAGCATACGATTTCTACGGCTTTAACGGCTATGATGCCGTTATTAATAAGTCGTGGATTGATGATAAATCGCCTGATTATAAAACAAGAATGTTTTACATGCACCGCCGCACACTTTTGAGATTTAAAAATGATTTCCAGGGTAAACTTTCAGGTGAAAATCTCAGATGGAATGCCGGTTTTGCTATTCAGAATTTTAAGATATCAGAAGTTGACCTCGAAAAGTTAAATAAGGGGAAAGACCCTGAAGATATGCTCCCTGATGTTCCTGGCTTATATCAATTATACCAGGAATGGAGAGTTATATCACCCGATGAAGCAGACGGGGGGCTTATTAATACTATTAAAGCAGGAATAACTTACGACACAAGGGATAACAGACCAAATCCGAATAAAGGAATCTGGACTGAAGGAGGTATTGAAACATCACAAAAATTTCTTGGTAGTGAAGCAACCTTCGGGAAGTTCTATTTAACTCACCGGCAATACTTTCCGATAAAATATGATAAACTGACCTTTGCGTACCGGCTCGGTTATCAGCAGACAATATTCGGGCAGGTTCCTTTTTATTATCAGTCGCAGATGATTGTATCAGTCCTTCTGGGTGCTACGATGGAAGGACTTGGAGGTTCGAAATCTGTAAGGGGACTCTGGAGAAACCGGGTGATCGGTGATGGATTCGTTTACGGCAATGCTGAACTCAGGTGGAAAGCGGTACGTTTCAAATTCATAAGGCAGAACTTTTATCTGGGCGTTAACGTATTCAGCGATTTCGGAATGGTTACCGACAAAATTAAATTCGACGTTCCGAATCTATCAGAATGGTCGAGCTACACCACTGCAGATTTCTTCAAGGAAAATGCTGAAAAATTGCATGTAACGGCTGGTGCAGGACTCAAAGTGGTGATGAATGAAAACTTCATTGTAGCTATTGACCTCGGACAGCCATTTAACGAACAGGACGGAGGAACAGGATTCTATATGGGCCTCAATTACCTGTTTTGATAAGCTCAACCTGTGTGAAGAAGAAAAATTAAATCCCCTTAAGGAAATAGCCTATCATTACACCAAGATAATTACCAACAACATAGCCTATTATACCTACTGTTATACCCGTAATTATCACGTCTTTGTTCTTCAAAGCAGCTGCTATCACAGGAACAAAAGGTGGGGAATAAATAAAAGCTGTTGTTGTAATCAGGTAATCATCGGCATTGATTCTGAAAATTTTTGATAGAATAAGGTGAAGAATTATCGAGCCGAAATAAGCAAAAAACACGTAAGCAAACAATCCCAGAAATCCTATTGTAAATATTACCCTGAGATCAGCCATTGTAGCAACGGCGAAGGAGAATACTATTATCAGATACATCCCCAGCTGGAATGATTTTTCCACACGGTTGAGCCATTTTATAAATGAAGCAGCAATAGCCAGGGTAGTTATACCGAGTATAACAACAACACTTTGAGGAAGACCAGGCAGCAGAAGGCTTAATCCAAACGACAGTGCAAATATTAAAACAGACATTCCCACCGCTTTAAGCAGTGGTACAATTCTTTGTTTGTCAAGAATTCCTGAGAAGTCATCAAAACTTTCCGATTCAGCTTCGGGACTATCACCAGTTGCCAGTACTTTTTCCCTTTTGAACGGCGGAAGAATCGCTCTGAAAATTCTGGGTCCGGCAGTGATAAAAAATATGAGAGTTGCCGCTCCCATAATTATATCATAGGTATTTGACATCAGAAAAAGGTTGGGATCTACTCCGAGTGCGACTTTCAGTGATGCCATGTTTGGTGTTCCTCCGGTATAAACTCCAACCAGCATCCCGGCAACTTTCCAGCTATCGGGAACAACATTCCTGAAAATCAGATAACCAGTGCTTATAATTATAATGATTGAAACAATAGCCAGAATCATTGAAAGCATTCCCTCTTTTGCAAACTTAAGCCACCTTTTAAAGTTGAGTGAAAATAGCAGCAGTGGAAACGCCAGCGGAACAATTATCGAAATGAGCATGTCCTGCGTTGAGGCTATTTTGTTCACATATACATCATGTTCAGTAATTTTTCCTGATGTCAGAAGTACAGTTACCTCTTCTTCCGGAAGTGCCGCTCTGCCCTGGAGGGCTTTTCTGTAATGCTCAGATCCCTGCGGCATTATACCTGAACTGCCAATAAGAATTCCGAAGCCATATGCAACTGCTATCGTTCCCAGCTTCCTGAAAAAGGACCATCTTTTACACAGATAGATTATTACAAGAGGAAATGTGAAATAAAACAGAATAAGAAGAACTATCTTAATCATGACAATTAACTTGTGCTGGTCAAAATTAAAATGTGCAGTTTGACCTCAAAATAAGCATTTATACCTATTTCTGAAAACGGATAAAAAAATTGTAATAGTTCAGGTTTATCAGTTTGCAGCAGCGTTTAAGAGTTCGCGGGCATTTTTTACTGCTGTCTCGGTTACCTCACTTCCGCTCAGCAGTTTTGCAATTTCCATCACGCGCTCGTCATCCCGCAAAAGCTTAATGCGGGTTACTGTTGTTTTCCCGGTATCATCCTTAAAGACATGGAAGTGTGTCTGCCCACGCGCTGCCACCTGGGGAAGGTGTGTAATATTTATTACCTGCATGTTTTTCCCCATTTCTGCAAGTATCTTTCCTACCCTGTCGGCCACCTCTCCTGAAACACCTGCATCAATTTCGTCAAAAATAATTGTGGGTAGATTACCTGCACTGCTTAGCATTGATTTCAGACTAAGCATAACTCTCGACAACTCGCCGCCCGATGCCACCTTTGTAATATTTTCCGGGGGGACTTCCCTGTTGGCTGAAAACAGAAAGTCGGCTCTATCGTTTCCTGTTGAACTCCATGCTGGCATCTTTGAAAGCTCAACCCTGAACCTCGCATGTGGCATACCTAACTGACGAAGCATGCTGGTAATCTTCTGCTCCATATCCGTAACAACTTCTCTTCTCTTTCCCGAAAGCTGTTCGCCCAGAAGTTTCATCTCCTCATATTTCTTAGCAATCTCCTTTTCGAGTTGTTCCAGTCTTTCATCACTCGACACGATAGAGCTAACAAGCTTATTAAGCTCTCCGGTTTTGATTATGAGCTCATCAGAGTTTTTAACCCTGTGTTTATGCACCAGCGAATTCAGTAAATCGAGCCGTTCATTAACTACCTTGAGTCTTTCCGGGTCGTCGGATATTCCTGCAATAAGTTTTTCTGTTTCCGACAGAATGTCGTCCAGCTCAATATACGCCGAATTCACTCTTTCAGCAAGAGTATCAGCTGCAGGCAGATAAGTTCTCAATTTGCCCATAAGCTGTTTTACCTCGGCAAGCATACCAAGGACTGAGGCCTCTTCCGACGACAGCAGTGAAACTACCATATTCAATGAAGCCTTTATCTCTTCAGCATGCTCAAGAAGTTCCTGTTCTTTTTCCAGTTCCTCCTGCTCCCCGGGTACTATTTTCGCTTCAAGAAGCTGATTCAGTTGAAACTGAT
>ERZ795052.6898-NODE-6898-length-10241-cov-5.999804_pt1 | contig 10241 bp, 7 predicted proteins | sample MGYA00375136_ERZ795052 | MGnify/ENA primary metagenome ERZ795052 (study PRJEB30181, sample SAMN05720156) | activated sludge metagenome | isolation source: Anaerobic digester | place: Japan | collected 2015-05-26 ... | reverse complement strand
TAAGCTGGAAACATGGGTGAGCCGAAGCCGCAAACGGGAACAGGCACCCGGGAGTTTATGGTGGTCCCGGTTGTCGAGGACTCAGCAACGTCGTCAACCGCGGCAACACGTTGATTGGTCCGACCATGGGCATGTACTCGACAGCGAGTCTGGAGGGCTCGAAACGGAAATACAGGCGTTCTTATAATTTCTTTTGTCCGAACACATTGCTCTACCTTTTCTGCGGGCTGCTTTGCTGGACTGTTCAGGGTCCGGCGGCGGCGTTTGCTGCGATCTTGCAGGAACCTGCTCAAGCCGGCGCCGGCGAGTGGATCAAGAAGGCGGAGGATTTGATCGGAACCGATCGCGAATTTTCCCTGGAACAGGCCGACTATTACGAGAAAGCCTTGGCCGCCGACCCCACGATTGCCGAGGCCCACTTCAACCTGGTGTTGATTTACCGACGTCTGGGCCAACCGGATGCAGCTTTGCGACACGCCGAAGCTCTCACCAGGCTGCTTCCCGACGATCCTCGAGGGTACGCGGCGGCGGCAGCCCTTCAACTCGAGCTGGGCGATAAAGATGCGGCAACGACCTTGCTCGAGAAGGTGGTGCAGCTCGATCCCGACGATTACCGAGCCTGGGAGGAACTGGGCCGCCTTTACTTTGAAAGCGGTCGATACGAACGTGCGGTCAGGGCCTTCCAACGTGTGTTGGACCTGAACCCGTCACCGGTCGAAGCGTACTTCAATCTGGGGTTGGCTCAGCAACGCATAGGTGATTTCACCGGCGCCGCAGAGAGCTTCCATAAGTTCTTGGCCGTCTTCCCCAACGACTTCCACGCCCGCTTCCTATTGGGATTATGTTACCGTCACCTGGAAAAGCGTGAGCAGGCTCTGGAGGAGTTCCTGACTGCAGAGAAGATTGATCCCGACCAGCCGGAACTGGCGCGGGAACTAGGTTATCTCCTCCTCGAGCTGGGCCGCGAAGCCGAGGCCGCGATCCGTCTACGCCGGATCGCCGAAGGGGATCCACGGATCTTGTCGGACCTGGGTTACATTGCTCAGCACCAAAACGACCGAGAAGCCGCGGCCAATTACTTCCAGCGCTCTCTGGCCTTGGATTCGAACCAGCCGGAGGTATGGGGGAGACTGGGAGACGTTCTCTCGGCATTGCAACGTGACCGGGAAGCCCAGGCGGCGTACGAGAAGGCAATCTCCTTAAATCCCGAAGACTTCGACTCTTTGCTGAACCTCGGTGCTTTGTTGGCCAACCAACAAGATTGGACGGCCGCCGAGCCCATGTTACGACGAGCATTGGAGGTCCGGCCCGATTCGGGGGAGGCGCACTACTACCTCGGCGTCGTCTTGGAACACCAGGGAGCTTGGCGGGAAGCACTGAATGAGTACCAAACAGCACTACAGTCCGGTTACGACTCGGCACCCTTGCACTTCCGCCTGGGAATTCTCCATGCCCGCGCGGAACACGGCGAGGCGGCCCTACACCACCTAAGCTTGGCCTTTGAACGGGATCCCGGTAAGTACGTGCCTCTCGTGGTGAAATCTCTTCAGGCGATCCACAACGAGCTGGACTCGATTCGTTATACCGACGCCTTTAACCGCCTGCTGGACCAGTACCGCGAGTACTGGCAACCTAAGCCGTAATCTTCGGCGACGGCAGCCCTTCGGTTCGACATCCATCAAAGCCGGCAGGTTGTCGGCTGACTGTCCTGATTCGATTTCGGCGGCCCACGCCTCAAGAATAGGGGTCTCGTTCTTGCTCACCCGCCGGATGCGGGACCCAGGACCCAAAATCCCAGAGCGGAACTGATCGCCGGACGCGGCTTCGCTTCTGGGAACCGCCTCGTGGGACAATTCACCCTCAGCCTGCCGGAACGCCCTCTCGTCAATACAGCAGGAACTCCTCCCGCTGCTCGGCATAGCGCTTCAGGTCTTGCTGCCAGCGCTCTCGGATCGCCCGGACGGCCCGGCTCTCAACCAGCATCCGCCGAACCCACGAGTTTCCCACCAGACGGTCGAACGTCTCGGCGGAAAACTCAAATTCTTCAGGGTGAAGATTGAGCACTTCCCGGAGGATCACCAGGGCCGTAAGCACGGGCTGAAACGTGTCGGGATCGGTCACATGGATCTGGATTCCCCGGCATTGAATTCCGGCGTACTTGGAAAAGGTGGGCTGGAACGGTTGTCGCCGGAAGGTGACTCCCGGAAGACCCGCTTCGTTTAGGAGAGTAACCAAGACCTCGTCGTTGAGCCACGGGGCTCCAAACAATTCAAAAGGCCGAGTCGTGCCCCGCCCTTCCGAAAGGTTGGTACCCTCCAACAAGCAGGTGCCCGCGTAAACGAGGGCCGACCGGGGGGTGGGGATGTTCGGAGAGGGCGGAATCCATTCTTGCTCCAGTTCCTCGAACAAATATTGCCGGTGCCATCCGGCCAGAGGAACGTACCAAAGAACCAGGTCCAGTCGTCTCTCTTTCTTGACCCAATGGGCCAGTTCGGCGGGAGTGAGTCCATACCGGATCGGAATCCGATAAGCTCCTACAAATGAACGAAAAGGATCCTCCAGGACCGGACCCTCTACAGCCACTCCACCCAGCGGGTTCGGGCGATCCAATACCAAAAAAGGCAGGTTGGCCTCGGCGGCCGCTTCCATGGCCAGCCCCAGCGTCGAGATGTAGGTATAGAATCGCGCTCCCACGTCCTGTATGTCGTAGACAAGGACGTCGACGTTTTGCAGCATGGCCGGCGTGGGTTTCCGGTGTTCTCCGTAGAGACTGTAGACCATCGCGCCGTCTCTGATCTCAACCCCCGCCTGCTGCTCCCCGAAAAGTCCGTGTTCAGGAGCAAACAAGGCGGTAAGTCTTACCTCCGGGTGCGCTTGCAGCTTCCGATATAGAGGCGCCAGGTCGTTCGTAACTCCGGTCTGATTGGTGATCAGGCCCACCCGCTTACCCCGCACCCAAGACCAGTAGGGTTCATCGAACAAGCGGTCGGCTCCGTAGCGGAAGCGCTCGGACGTTCCGGTGCATGAGCCGGAGAGCACGACGAGAAACCCCATTACGAGTGCTACAAGAAATCGACTCAACCCGCGTAAGCCGCCTACGTGGCGGTTCTCCCCTAAGGCTCCCGGCGGGCTTACCCGAGCGGATGCCCGCCCGCCCAATGCCGGTGACTCACACCCGATCTTGTAAACCGTGCGGGAAGAGCCTTCAGCATTCATCGACGCACCCTCCTTCTGTCGCGGGCTCCCCCTTCCCGACTATCACGCACCGGTGGACCTGTGACAGCAGTGTAATACAAAGCTCCGACATGCTCGATCGGCGACTGCGGCCTACCGTAGATGCAGTCGATTCGGCCGACGGCGCCGCCGGTTTCTCTGGTTGGCAGAACCCCTCCGGCGGCGGAAGCATTATTGTTCGAGGTGCCTGGTTTGCCCCATCGCAACGTTGGCAGATCCCATGAAAACCCGGGCTAGGAAGAATTCGCAGTCCAATCCCGAGGTTTTTCTGATCCAAGAGATCCGCAGAATGCGTTTCCCACCTTAATCCACGGTCTCGTTCCATGGGGTTTCAAAAGAAACCGCCGGTGGTATTCCGACACCTCTGCGACTCGACATGCACCGGCTCGAAACGGCAGAATACCGGCCGAGCACGAATCGTGTCGTGCGCAATTACGCGCGGGTCGGCTACGTACCCGTCACCGAACTCATGGAAGAGAGAGGGGTTCTTTCCAGTCTGTTTCCGCCCACGTATCGCTTGCTGGGCGTGTGCGTTCTGGTCGGAGTCTGTGGAGCCTTTGCCGCGCTGGTTTTCGACGAACTGGTAGGACTGGCGCAGAAGCTTCTCCTGGCGGGCATTGCCGGTTACCAACCGCCCCCGACGGGGGTTCCGGCCGCTCCACCGGAACCCCTTCCTTGGGAGTCCCGCTGGTGGATACCCGTGGTAACCACTCTAGGTGGTCTGCTCGGAGGGGTCTTGGTATATTGGCTGGCACCCGAAGCCGAAGGACATGGCACGGATGCGGCAATCAACGCCTATCACCAGCAGGCCGGTACTATTCGCCGGCGGGTTCCGGCGGTAAAGGCCGTTGCGTCGGCTCTGACCATCGGATCGGGAGGGATCGCCGGCAAAGAGGGCCCTACGGCTCAAATCGCGGTGGGATTGGGCGCCGTATTGGCGTCGCGACTGCACTTCCGAGGCCAGGAGCGAAGAATCCTGCTGCTGGCGTCCATGGCGGCGGGTTTGGCGGCAATCTTCCGCGCTCCTTTGGGGATGGCGATCTTCGCCGTGGAAATCCTCTATTCGGGAATGGTCTTCGAATCGGAAGCCCTCATCTACACAGTGATATCCGCCGTTACAGCCTACGCCGTACACGGTCTTTTCGTCGGTTGGTCGCCGGTTTTCACGACACCGGCAGGTCTGATGTTTAAAGACCCGGTGAGCTTGTTGGTGTACGCGGTTCTCGGGATTGCGGCGGGACTAATGGGGGCGGCTTTACCCAACTTCTTCTACCGTGTCCGCGATTTCTTCCGTGGTCTTCCCGGCCCACCTCATCTGAAGCCCGCCTTGGGGGGGTTGATCGTCGGACTGCTGGGAATGGTCTTCCCTCCGATCTTGGGAACCGGGTACGGATGGATGGAGCTTGCGTTGGCGGGCCGGCTGAGCGTCGGTGTCATGGCGGCATTGCTCTTGCTCAAGGGTCCGGCCATGTCCTTGACCATCGGCTCCGGAGGTTCGGGAGGTGTTTTCGGTCCTACCGTGGTGATTGGGGCTATGCTTGGCGGAGTGATCGGCTACTTTGTGAACCTCCTGGCGCCAGGTCTCCAGATCGAACCGGCGTCTCTGGTGCTGGTGGGCATGGCGGCCCTTTTCGCCGGGGCTGCGAGAACTCCGATCTCGACCTTGATCATGGTGGCGGAAATGACCGGCGGCTACGGACTGATCGTTCCGGCCATGTTGTCCAACATCCTATCGTTCTTGGTTCAGCGCTCCTTGACCGAGGGGTCGCGCTACCCTACCTTGTACATTTCCCAGGTACCAAGCCGGGAGGACTCGCCTGCTCATCGTAGCGTCCTGGTTCGGCGAGCCCTCCGGTTGTTGGAGGATGGCGCGGTGGACCCCAAGGAAGTACCGCTGCCCCGACTGGTGACCTTGCTTCGCTACGGCGAACCGCTACCGGTGACCCGAGGCGAGGCCATGCTCGTCAGCGTCGTTGTCAAGAAGGGATCCACTCTGGACGGGCAAACCATCGCCGACGGCCTGGGAAACGTGCCACGGACGACAGCAGTGGCGGTTCTGCGGGGACCCGAACTGATCGTCCCGCGGGGACCGACGCGGTTGAGGGCGGAGGATCAACTGGTAGCTGTCACCGATGCGCGGGGGTACGAAGAACTCCGTCGACTGGCAGGCCTGATCCCTGCCGAAGACGGAAAGATGGAAGAAAATAGGGTTTAACAGAGTCTGTGAAAGAATCTGAAACAAGTTCGGGCATATGGCTCACTCGCGAGCCGGGAGTGCGTGAAGCAAGAACCATGACACAGCGAGCAAGGAACCCAGAGCACCGACGGACGGTCCCTTCCGAGGAGGGAACGTCCGAAAGACCTTCGATCTCCGTAGTGATCCCGGTTCATAACGAAGAAGAGAACGTGGCGCAGCTGTACCACGAACTTAAATCCGTTTTGGACGGCTTGCAGAGAGAGTGGGAAATCCTCTTCGTCGATGACGGATCACAGGATGCAAGTGCAGAGGTAGTCCGCCGGTTGTGCGACGAAGATTCCCGTGTCGCCCTCATCCGTTTTCGGCGAAATTTCGGTCAGACCGCAGCTCTTGCGGCGGGTCTCCGAGAAGCTCGAGGGGACGTGGTGATCACCCTGGACGGGGACGGCCAAAACGATCCTGCCGACATCCCGCGGTTGTTGGAGAAGCTTGACGAAGGCTATGATCTCGTCAACGGGTGGCGCAAGCATCGTCGTGACCCCTTCTGGAATCGAAGACTCCCGTCCTGGCTGGCCAATCAGTTGATTCGCTTGATCACCGGGGTACGAGTCCATGACTCCGGGTGCTCCCTGAAGGCGATTCGCCGCGAAATCGCCGGCGAAATGCGCCTGTACGGAGACATGCACCGCTTCATTCCCGCCATCGCCCATCAGCTCGGGGCCAAGGTGACCGAGATCCCCGTTCGTCATCGGCCGCGGCTGAGCGGCCGCTCCAACTACGGAATCGGTCGTACCTTCCGGGTCATCTTGGACCTGATCACGGTAAAGTTTCTTTCCGAATACTCCACACGCCCGGGGCACCTTTTCGGTCTACTGGGCTTGCTGACCATGAGCGTCGGGGTCCTCGTCGTCGCCTACCTGGTTGTCCTGAAGGTGTTCTTTGGAGCCGAACTGGCAAATCGCCCGTTGCTGCTCTTGGCCGTCTTCACAACCCTGGTGGGCATTCAGTTACTAACCATGGGGCTGCTCGGCGAGATGCTTTCACGGGTGTACCACGAAAGCCAGGGAAAACCCACATACATCGTCAAGGAGTTTTATCGCAAGTCTCCCGACCCGGCGGCGAGAACCGTTCCCGCCCGTGAGATGGTGGAAACTTTCGGCTCGCGGGACTGAAGAGGCCGCCGCAAGCCTGGATTTAGGCCCGCGGATGCAGCTTGCGATAGACTTCCCGCAGCCTTTCCCGCGTAACATGTGTGTAGATCTGGGTCGTGGTGATATCGGCGTGACCCAGCATCATTTGAACGGCCCGCAGATCGGCTCCATGTTCCAGCAAGTGCGTGGCGAAGCTGTGACGCAGCGTGTGGGGACTCAGCTTTTTTGAGATGCCGGCGCGCCGTCCCGCTTCCTCTACGATCATCCAGAAGTATTGCCGCGTCATGGGCCTACCCAAACGCGTGAGAAAGACGTAATCGCCGGCTTCCTGCTCCCGCTTAAGGGCGGGATAGGCCTCCCGACGATAGCGAACCAGCCAGTCCGCCGCCTGATCCCCCAGGGGAACGATCCTTTCCTTGTTTCCCTTCCCCACCACCTGCACGAACCCCACGTCGAGATTGATTTCCCGCCAGCGCAGTCGTACCAGTTCGCTGACGCGCAGACCGGTAGCGTAAAGAACTTCCAACATCGCCCGGTTCCGAATCCCTTGCGCTGAGTCGAGCTCGGGAGCCGCCAGCAAGCGCTCCACTTCCTTGAGCGTCAGGTACCCGGGAAGGGTTCGCCAGATCTTTGGGCTCTCAAGAGCTTCGGAGGGATCCGCGGATACGAATCCGTCCAGCATGAGATAACGGAAGAAAGCACGGAGGCTGGCGATTTTCCTCGCCACGGAACGGGGCGCCAGGCGCTGGTAGAGTTCATGCAGGTAAGCCAGGATCTCTTCTTTGCCGGCTTCTTGTAGAGACGTCTTCCTCCGCTCGAGAAACATCAGGAAATCCGTCGTATCCCTTCCGTACGCCCGGAGGGTATTCACCGACAGCCCTCTCTCCACTCGGAGATAGTTCAGAAAACACTCCAGCAACCGCTTGTCCCTCACCGCCGTCTCCCCCGCGAACGCCAAGCGTCTCTCAACTGCTTCCATTCGGGGACGGCCAGAACGGTGCAGCCGAGCAAGTAGGTCCCCGCTCCCAGCAGGACCAAGAGCCCGACGGCCGCCGCCTTCTCCAACAAGCCGCTCGGAAGCTCCGGAAAGCAAGCCCAGCGCAGATATACCACTACCAGAGCCATCATCAACGAGGCGGCCAGCTGCCGCGCCCCGGAGCTCCGGATTCTGGATCTGCCAAAATCACCTAACCGCCTCGCCAGTCCCCTACTCAGCAGGGCGTTGGAGACGCTTACGGAAACCGACGTTCCCAGGGCGAGGCCGGCGAAGCGCACGTCGGGCGGCAAGATCACAATGAGACTCAGGTTGACCGCAAGATTTATGGCGACTCCTATCAAGCTGATGCGGACCGGCGTCCGCGTGTCATCGAGGGCATAGAACGTGGGCACATAGACCTTATTGGAGCTGTAGGCTACCAACCCCACCGCGTAAGCCGCCAGCGCCCAGGCCGTCCTCCGGGTATCGAACGCGGTAAAGCTTCCTCGCTCGAACAAGAGCTCCACGATCGGTTCAGCCAGCACGACCAGCCCCACCGCCGACGGAACAGCCAGAAACGACACCAGTCGCACCGAGTGCTCCAACGTGCCCTTCAAGGCGTCCCACCGTCGGGCGGCGGCGTGTACTGAAACCTCACGCAGGTTCACCGTTCCCACCGCAACGCCGAACAGTCCGATCGGAAGGTACATGATGCGAAAGGCGTAGTTGAGCCAGGAAACCGGACCGTTGTCACCCAAAAAGGAAGCCAGCTGCGTGTTGACCAACACGTTGAGCTGGACCACACTGACGCCCACCAGGGCCGGCCCCAACAAGCGTTGCATGCGCCGTAAGCCCGAATCACGCCAGTCCAGCACGAAACGAAAGCGAAATCCTTGCCGCCGAAGCACCGGTATCTGAACGCCGAACTGCAGGATCCCGCCCACGATGGCTCCTACGGCCATCGCGTAGATCGGCAGAACCCCCAAGCGTTCAAAAAGAGGGACGAGAAACAGCGCCGCGCCGATCAACGCCACATTAAACAGCGCCGGAGCCAACGCCGGGAGAAAGAAGTATCCGAAAGCGTTCAGCACCCCCATGGCCAGCGACGCCAGAGCGACCAGCAGGAGAAACGGCGACAGCACCCGAACCAGTGAAGCGGTGAGCTCCACCTTCCCCGGAACCTCGTTGAAACCCGCCGCCAGAGCTTGGACCAACCACTCGGCTCCCACCAAGAAAATCAGCGTCACAACACCCAAAAGAACCAAAAGAACCGACATCACCAGATTGACCAGATGCCATGCCCGACGAGCCCCCTGGTTTCTCAGCACATCGGTGAAGGTAGGTAGAAAAGCGGCACTCAGAGCCCCCTCGGCAAACAGGTCCCGCAGGAGGTTGGGAATGCGAAAGGCCACCAGCCAGGCATCGTTGTACAGGCCGGCACCGAACAGCTTGGCGAAGAACAGGTCACGCACCAAGCCGAGAATCCGGCTTGCAAAGACAGCCAGGCTGACGGATCCCACGGCTCGAGCCGAACGCCTCGATCCTCCCGACTCACTCACCTCGGCTTGCTCCATTTCATCGACCATGCGCGTGATCCCGCCCGTCCTCCAGCGCGACTCCACCACCTTCCGCCGTACGTTACCACCCGTGTCTGAAGCGAAGAGAACAGCCACAAGAATACGGTGAAACTGAGGCGAAAGAACCGGCACAGGCCCCGCCGATGCGACGAATCCGCCGGGTCACGCACACCTCCCCACCGGGTCGAATTCATACAAAGGAAACGCCTGCGCTATTATTTCAATCTCCTGCGAACCATCTTTTCCTGCGGAACTCTCGCCATACTGTAGGAGAAGAAGGTGATGCTGTGACAAAGAGAGGTGCCATGAAACTGGGAGATATCGCCCGAACGTTGCAGTGTGAGCTTCGCGGCCCGGAAGACTTGGAGATCACCGGAGTCGCCCCCATCCAGGAAGCCGTCGAGACCGAACTGACGTTTGTCGCAAACCCGAAGTACTATCCGCAGCTCTCCTCAACCCGTGCCGCTGCGGTTATCCTGGGTAAGGACGCCCCACCTTGTGACCGGCCGACCCTGGTTTCTTCGAACCCTTATTTGGCCTTCGCCAAGGCCGTCGAGCTGTTCTACCGGCCGCCCCGGCCGGTTCCCGGCATTCACCCCACGGCCGTGATCGCCGACACGGCGGTCATCGGAGAGAACCCCAGCATCGGAGCCAACGTGGTCATCGGGGACCACGTACGCATCGGCGCGCGCGCCGTCATTCATCCCAATGTCACGATTTACCCGTGCGCCGAAATCGGCGACGACTTTGTAGCCCACTCCCACGCCTGCGTCCGGGAGTACTGCCGCCTCGGCGACCGGGTGATCCTGCAGAACGGTGCCGTCGTGGGCGCCGACGGATTCGGTTTCGCCCCCCAAGAGGACGGTTCTTTCTACAAGATCGTCCAGGCCGGAATCGTCATTCTCGAGGATGACGTGGAGCTGGGCGCCCACGCCTGTGTCGACCGGGCGACGGTGGGTGAGACCCGGATCGGCCGGGGGACCAAAATTGACAATCTGGTCCAGATCGGCCACGGATCCCGGGTCGGCGAACACAACGTCCTGGCCGCCCAGGTCGGTTTGGCCGGAAGCACCCGCGTCGGCAACCATGTCATGTTGGCCGGCCAG
>ERZ795052.6888-NODE-6888-length-10258-cov-11.251201_pt1 | contig 10258 bp, 6 predicted proteins | sample MGYA00375136_ERZ795052 | MGnify/ENA primary metagenome ERZ795052 (study PRJEB30181, sample SAMN05720156) | activated sludge metagenome | isolation source: Anaerobic digester | place: Japan | collected 2015-05-26 ... | reverse complement strand
GCAAGAGTATGCCTGCGTCGACCTGGGATGCCGCACAGAATCCCGCGACGCGTGAGCGGCGTCGTCTGGTGGGCGCGGTGACTGTCACGCCGATCGACATCTTGAACAACCGCACATGGCCCGACACGATCGTGCGGCCGACCAGCAACTTTGACTCGCACGGATTCACGGTGCATGACCTCTTCTTCGTCTACGACCCCGGCACGTCCTCTTGGACGGCAAGCCTGCCGTTCCGCGCGTTGTTGCCCAAGACGCTGGACGGTCTGCTGGTGACAGGGCTTGGCATCAGCGCGCATCGCGACGCCATGCCGCTGCTGCGCATGCAACGCGACGTGCAGAACCAAGGCTATGCGGCCGGTTACGCCGCGGCGCTGGCCGTTCAGGCCGGTGTCGACGTGCGTTCGGTAGACATCGCTGCGCTGCAAACGCATCTGGTCGGTGTGGGCATTATTGATGCTGCTTACGCCAATAACACGGACAGCTTCCCGCTTCCTTACAACGCGATCCAACTGGCTGTCGATGGTTTGGTTAACAACTATTCCACGTTGCCCACGGTGCTGGCCGACACCGCCACCGCGCTGCCGATGTTGCGCACGGCGTATGCCAGTGCAGGCAGTCCGGCGGATCGGCTGATCTACGCGCACGTTCTGGGGTTGCTGGGCGATCCGGTCGGTGCGCAGACGCTGGTTGATGTCGTAAGCTCGAATCCATGGGATGCCGGTTGGAATTTCCGCGGCATGGGCCAATATGGACGTTCCGTGAGCATGATGGATAGCTATCTGATCGCGCTCGGACGCACGTTGGATCCGGGAGGCGTCTCGCCGTTGCTTGCCAAGGCCATCCAGTTCAACGCCGCGTCGAGCTTCTCCCATTACCGTGCGGTCGCGTTGGCAAGCGAAAGCTTTGACAGCGGTTCTGCCGCCATGCGGCTTGCCGCCTTGTTACCGCTCGTGCAGGGCTATGCGTTGCCGAATGCCGCGACAGCGCCGCTGATTACCGACTTTTCAAACGCGCAGGCTGACATTGAGCGCAACCACTGCCTCAAGGAGTTGGCCGTGGCGCGTGCCCTCTATCGGTTGGGGGACGACAGCGAGCACAACGGCGAGCAGGTGCTGACCGCCTACGCGCATGATCCGCGCGAGGTCTATGCGGCGCACGCCCGGCAGGTGTTGGCTGATGGGCCGATCAAGCAGACCGCAGATGGCGTGTGGATCGGTACCGCAGCAGAAGCCGACTGGCCCACTGCCGCCAATTGGCAGGGCGGTATCCGCGCCGGAGGTGTTGGTGCAGCCGCCATTATCACAAACGGTGTTGCGACGGCACAGACCATCTCGCTGCAGGGCGGCCTGCAAAACATCGGAACGTTGTCCGTTGCGGGGGCCGAGCGCACCATCGAGAGCGGCGTGTTGGATTTCAGTGGTCCGTCTCCGACCGTGGCAGTTGATGACGGCTCCCAAGTTATACTGGCCGCTGACGTGGTCAGTGTGCAGACGCTGACCAAAACCGGAGACGGCGGCGCTGTCGTGACCGGTGCCGCCACGCTCGGCGGACTGGCGGTGCAGCAGGGCTCGCTGGCTTTCAACGACGCAGCACCGCGCTTTTTCCAGGCGTATGCCGCCGACCCAGCGCTTCATAACACCGGTGCAGGCGGTGTCTCAGTCTCACTGCGTACAGACTTTCAGGTCAACCGGCTGATCACCGTCACGCATCTGGGTGCGTACGACAGCGCTGGGGATGGGAACGGGCACTTCAAAAAGGTTGCCATTTTCGCGCGCACCGGCGGGGTGCCGTTGGCCGTGACCGCCTTGGGTGCTGCGGAGACCTATCCGCTCGAAGGCGGGTATCGCTTCCACCGTTTGCCGGAACCGGTCGCGTTGGGACCGGGCGAATACGCGCTAGTGACCTTTGGCTTTCGTGAGGGAGACCGCTACATCGAAGCCGGCAAAGAGGGCGTCGGCGAGTGGGCGGGCACGCTGAATAACGGTGAAGGTGCGATTTCGTTCCTGCCCGGTGCCTATAGCACGCAGGGTGGTGCGCTGACGTTCCCGACGGCCGCACTGGCATCGCAGAGTGAGAGTGAGTACGGCGTGACCGCCGGCAGCTTCCGCTTTGCCATTGGCACGACGGTCAAGCAGGTCGCGGATCCCGTCAGGCTGGCGGCTGACGCGACGCTGGATGTTGGAGCGTTGGACGTCCGTCTCAACGGTGGCCTACAAGCGGATGGCGGCGGTTTTGGCAAGGTGACGAATGCGACGGCCGCGTATCCGGTGAGCCTGACGCTTCGCGTGCCGACGGATGAGACCAATACCGTGCCGGGCACCGCATTGGGCGATCGGCCTGACGGTCCCGTGACGCTGGTCAAAACCGGCGACGGCCGACTCGATCTGCAAGGCCCGTTTTCGCTGGCGGGTGGCCTGCATGTGGGCGGCGGTGTGGTAGCGGCCGATGCTGTCGATGCGATCGGCGGCGGAGCTCTCTCTTTCGCCACTGGCGGACGTTTCGAGCCGCGCGCGGGCGGCACATTCGGCAACATGATTTATGTGCCGAACCAGATCTACGCCAACGACCGCTCGACGCGCTTTGTCGTGCCGTCTGGCTCGACGGTCACCTTCACGCGCGGCATCGAAACCCCGCGCGCCCATGCGTTCGCCGGCTTTGTGATTCAGCCTCACGATGACTTGTCGTGTTTCCCGGACGGCCGTGACGATGGCGTGCCGCTGACGGTCGTCAACGCGGACGGCGCGTACTTTGGCTACGTCGATCTCTATCTGGCGGGCGATGCGCTGCCCGGTAGCGGCGCTGCGCTGCACCGCTGGTCGAATGTACGGGGCCGCCTCCGCAAGCTCTCGTGCGGATGGGACACTGCGGACGGTTGCAGCGTGGTGTTTGACGAAGGCTGTGACTTCAGGGCGGACTGGCTGGACATCGCCGGTTCGAATGCCGTGGTCTCCATCACCAATGACGCATTCGTGACGGTGGGCAATGAACTCCGTTTCGTGGAAGGGAACGCCACGCAACTGTCGCTGGATGGTGGTCGTCTGCGGCTGCCAGTGCTCGGCGTGCCCAATGCCACCGATCAGCACCTCAGCCTGCGTCCGCTGCTCTTCAACGGCACGGTGGTCGAAGCTGCCCGCAACACAGACTTCTTCATAGCGCTGTCCGAAGAGTCGGCCGCGCCGCTGATTTGCAATGGTGGTGCGATTATCGATACGATGGCCTATGAAGTTGCGATCCGCGGCAAGGGTTTCGCGCAGGCGCCGGATTCGACCGGTGCGCTGGTCAAACAGGGCACCGGCACGCTCAAGATCGCGGCGCCCATGACCTATACGGGGCCGACGCTGGTCTCCAACGGCACGTTGCGTCTCGACTTCACTCTGGCCAGTCCGTCAAACGCACTGGTCAATCTGCTCGCGCCCGAAAGCGCGGTCACGGTTTCGGCAGGCGCGGCCTTCGAGGTTGTCGGCGCGACCAACGAACTCGGCGAAGTGCAGCACCGGCAGACGCTGCACCGGCTGGTGAGCGAGGACGCGGCGGGCACAAACCTGCGCGTGACCGAGGCCGATCTGGCGGTCAACACGCTGGAGGGAGCGTGGCGGAAGCTCGGGCAGGGAACATTCGCCCTGACAGATTGCCCGGAAAACAGCACGCCGTTTACCGGTGCACTTACCGTCAGCGAAGGCCTTTTCGCGGTTCGCGGCGCACGGACCTATGTCACGGTCGACGTGCCGTATGCGGGCTTCGAAAGCAACCCGTTGCTGCCGGAGGGGGGCGGGCAGGGAGCGAAGGACCGGCGCGGCGCGGCGGCGACCGGCTGCCCGGGCTGGACGTTCAATACCGATGATGCCGGCTATCAGCGTAACGGCAGTTATTTCGCGGCCACTGCGTTGGCATACGCGCCGGAGGGCGTCCAGACCGCCTACGTGCGCAGAAACGGTTCCATTCAGGTGACGCTCAACTTCCCCGTGGACGGCACCTATACCCTGACCTTCGCCTACTGTCCGCGCTATAACGCCGGGATTTGGTATACGAATCATGTGGTTTACGTGCAATTGGCGGGCGCGGTGTGCGGCAGCGTGACCGTGACGGAACGCGGCTACCTCACGGCGACGATACCGCTGGTCCATGTTACGGCCGGCACGCATATCCTGAAGTTTCAGGGGTCTACGGAGTTGATTCCGCAGGGCGATCCGTGCTCGTTGATCGATGATATACGGATCAGCGGAGTCTCTGAAATCGCGGCACTGCAAGCGTTGTCCAGCGACGAGTCGTCACTCACGATCGAGACCGGCGCGCGTGTGGAGTTGGACTATCCGGGCAAGTTCGTTGTGGGCGATCTGGTGATCAACGGCGTGCGCTATGTCGGTGGTCAGTACGGCGCATTGACGCACCCCGAGGTGTTCAGCGGGACGGGCGTGGTGAAGTCGAAGTCGCCCGGCACCTTGATTCTGCTGAAATAACGCGGCTGTGCTTTCGAGATTCCGGATTTACACGGGCGGCGGATTGGGCTAAACTGGGACTCAATACGATTCAATATGTCTAACAGGTGGCGGCATCGCAATTGGTGCGGCCAGGAGGAAAGGAAACGACCATGAAACAGATGATTTCGATGCGCTCAGTGTTGACCGGCCTGGTGGCTGTCGGAGTGGGTGCAGGACTGATGGGTTTAACTGCGGGCTGCACGAGCCCGTGTTGCGGATACAAAAAGGAGACAACACAAATGAGGAACGAGGATTTTTACAAGGACGGGAAATTCGATGTGGCCAAGGCCAAGCAGGCGTATTACGATTTGATGGAGAAGTTCAATGTGCCTGTCTATGCCGAGTTGAAGCGTCCGGATGGACCGTTCTGGGCGATTGATTTCGGTAAGGGCGATTTTACGGCGCTCGGTATGGGTGGCGTGATTTGGTGCAATGAGAAGGCTGAGGGGTATTTCGGACACGACATCTATCTGCTACCCGGACAGAGCATCGCCGAGCATCGCCATCTGCCCACGAAGGACGCGGACGGCAAGACGATCCGTTGCAAGATCGAGAGCTGGCAGGTGCGCAACGGTTATGTGTACGGGTTCAGCGAGGTTGGCGAGCCGAACCTCGATCAGTTCCCCGAGGCCAAGGCCATGTTGTCCAAGTTGCAGATCCCGCACCTCAAGTGCGTGCACGTCGAGAAGTGGGAGGCGGACGGCAAGGTGCATAAGCTGGCCGGTCCTGAGACCTGGCACTTCATGCAGGCCGGCAAGGACGGGGCGATTGTCACCGAGTACGCGACTTTCCACGACAGTGCAGGGCTGCGTTTCACGGTGCCGGGTGCCGCGCTGTAAGGTTTGAAACAAGACGAAAACGTTAAAGAGAGGGAGAAACAAAATGACGTACAATCACACAGGTGTTCCGGTATTTGAGAAACTGGACGACATGTCCTTTATCGAGCCGCTGAAGGTGTGGATCACCGACGCCAGCAAGCATCCGTACAAGATCGAGTTCCTCTACTTTGAGCCGGACAGCCCGATGGCGGCGGCGATTCAGGGAGAGGCGCATGTGGCCTACGTCGTCGATGACATCGAAAAGGCGTTGCAAGGCAAGAACGTGCTCTGGCCGGTCACCACGTTCCCGACGATGAAAATCGCGTTCGTGTATGACGGCGACGTGGCGGTCGAGTACATACAATTGGTGTAAGGGAGTTTAAACATGGCGATGAAGAAGTTTATTAATGATCCAGCGAATCTGACCAAGGAATTGCTGGAAGGACTGGTCTCGTGCTACAAGGGCAAAGTCAAGCTCGTAAGCGACAGGATCGTGATGCGCGCCACGCCGAAGGACGAGAGCAAGGTCGCGATCGTCACGCTGGGTGGCTCCGGACACGAGCCCGCGCTCAGCGGGTATGTGGGCGAGGGCATGTTGGACGCGAGTGTGGTGGGCGACGTTTTCGCCGCGCCGGGCGCGCCCAAGTTGCTCGAAGCGCTGCGTCTGCTCAAGCGCGATGCGGGTATCGTGCTGGTTACGTTGAACCATGACGGCGACCGCATGAGCGCCTCCAAGGCGTTGCGTGACGCCGAGAAAGAGGGCATTAAGGTCCGCGAGATCGTGACGCACGACGACATCGGCCCCGGTGTTGATGCTGACCCGGATGAGAGGCGCGGCCTGGGGGGCTGTGTCCCGCTTTACAAGGTGATTGGCGCGGCGGCGGAAGCCGGTAAGAGCCTCGACGAGATCATGGATATCGGCGAGCGCTTCAATCGTCATGTGGCGACGCTGGCGGTGGCCATGACCGGCTGCACGCATCCACAAAACGGCGAGCCGATCACGGTGTTGCCGGATGACGAGATGGAGATCGGCATGGGCCAACACGGCGAAGCCGGCGGTGGCCGCACCAAGATTCTCACGGCTGACGAGACGGCCGCCCGTATGATCGCACCGCTGATGCAGGCGTCCGGTGTCAAGGCTGGCGATACGGCGTTGCTGATCATCAACGGCGTCGGCGCGACCACGCTGATGGAGATGCTGATCGTCTACCGTAAAGCTGCGCAGATTCTTGCCGACAAGGGCATCAATGTCACGCCCGGCGCTTGCGGCGAGTATCTGACCGTGCAGGAGATGGCCGGGTTCCAGATGATCCTGTGCAAGCTCGATGCGGATCACCGGGAGTATCTCAGTGCGCCCGCCCGTACGCCGTACTGGAATGCCTGAGCCCGCAACCCATAACGAGTGACAGACATGATGCTGACGCTTCAGACGTTCAAGGAGATGATCGCTACGGCTGGCGAGGCGATCCGCGCGGAGGAGAAACACTTCTCCGAGTTGGACGCCGCCGCCGGCGGCGACGGCGATCACGGGACGGCCATCGTAACAGCCTTCCGGGCGATGGAGAAGGCCGATGGCGCAGACTTCAAAAGCTACCTTAAGTCGCTGAGCGAAGCCTTGCAAAACGAGGCTTGCGGCTCGACCAGCACGCTGTACGGCTCTTGGTTGCAGGGCATGAGCGATACCGCGCTGGAAGGCGCGACGGAACTTGATGCCGCAGCGCTGGCCAAGGTCTTCAACGGCGGGCTCGAGGAACTGGGGTATGTCACGCGCGCCCGCATCGGCGATAAGACACTGATGGATGCGCTGATCCCCGCGACAGAGGCATTGCTGTCCGCCCACTCTCAAGGCATCGTCGTGATGTTCGAGCGGGCGGCCGTAGCCGCAGAGCAAGGGGCGGAAGCCACTTGCGAGATGCGCGCCAAATTCGGGCGCGCGAAAAACCTCGGTGAGCGTTCGATCGGTCCGCGCGATGCCGGCGCGGCCTCGATGGCCTGCATTTTCGCGTCCTTCGCGAAGTCGCTCAAGGCAGCAAGTTGAAAAGGAGAGAACTATGGCAGATTTGGATGATATCCGCGACGGTAAGGAGTATGGGATCGGCGTGGAACAGTGTACCGACGGCTTTTTTCTCAAGGGGTCGAATAATCTCGACTGGGGTATGAAGGATCGCTTGAGCCGGATATTCAACCCGGCCACGGGGCGTACCGTGATGCTGGCTTTCGATCACGGTTTCATTATGGGGCCGACCTCGGGCGTCGAGCGCATCGATCTCAGCATTGTGCCGCTGATTGAGCACGCGGATTGCTTGATGTGTACGCGCGGCGTGCTGCGCTCGTTGGTGCCGCCAACCAGTCGCAAGCCGATTTGTCTGCGCGCGGATGCTGGCACCTCGATTCTGACCGAACTTAACCACAACGTGGTGATCGATATTCAGGACGCGGTGAAAGTCAACGCCTCGGCTATCGCGGTGATGGTGTCGGTCGGCGATGCCGCCACCGAGGCCGAGACCGTGGCGAACCTCTATCAGGCGGTCGATGAGGGTCAGGCCTATGGCATTCCGGTGATGGGCGTGACGGCGGTCGGTAAGGACATGGTGCGCGATGCGCGTTACTTCGGGCTGGCCTCGCGGCTGTGCGCGGAGAACGGCGCAAACATCGTGAAAACCTACTACACCGAAGGCTTTGAGAAAGTCGTGGCTTGCTGCCCGGTGCCGATCGTGATCGCGGGTGGCAAGAAGCTGCCCGAGTTGGAGGCGCTGGATTTGGCCTACAGGGCGATCCAGAGCGGTGCCGCCGGTGTGGATATGGGGCGCAACGTCTTCCAGTCGGAAAAGCCTGCGGCAATGATCCAGGCGGTCGGGGCGGTCGTTCACCAGGGGCTCAAGCCGGCCGAAGCGTTTCAGATGTTCAATGATCTGAAATAGATCCGTCGGCTGGATCGAGAACCCCGCAACGGTGGGTTCTTGTATGCATATTCTCCAGATCCTTCCGGCGCTCGACGAGGGCGGTGTGGAACGCGGCACGGTCGAGCTTAATCGCGAGTTCGTCCGGCGCGGCCACGTCAGTACCGTAATCTCGAGCGGCGGAAGGATGGTATCGACCGTGGAGCGTGAGGGCGGTCGGCATGTGACGCTGGAGGTCAAGTCGAAGAATCCCCTTACGGCCCTAGCGCGCGCCGCAGCGTTGCGACGTGCGCTGGTGGCGATCCAGCCGGACCTCATCCATTTCCGTAGCCGGGTGCCGGGCTGGCTCGTACGTCTGGCCAACCGTTCGTTGCGCTTGCCCGTGGTCTCTACCGTACACGGCTTCAATAGCGTGAGCGCCTACAGCCGTATTATGACCATGGGCGAGCGTGTGATCTGCCCCAGTACCGCTGTTCTTGACTTTGTCCGCGCCCACTACGGTACGCCGGACGAGCGGCTCCGCTTGATTCCGCGCGGCATCGATCCGCAACGTTTCGATCCGGCACGGACCGACACGGCGTTCATGGCCGACTTTCGGCGTCGCTTCGAGTTGGAGGGCCGTTTTGTGGTGTTGGGTGTCGGTCGTATCACGCAACTCAAAGGATACGACGTGCTGATCGACGCCACGGCTGCGGTGCGTGAACGCCTGCCGACCATCAGGACCGTGATCGTCGGTGGCGTCGAGCCCGCACGCGCCGACTATGCACAATCTCTGCATGAGCAGGTGCGCCGTCTGGGGCTCGATGAGCATGTGGTGTTTGCCGGCAGCCAGAGCCAGGTTGCCGAAATCTACGCCTGCGCCCATGTTTTGGTGTCGGGCAATCAAGCCAAACCCGAAGCCTTTGGCCGCTCGATGGCGGAGGCGCTGGCGATGGACTGCCCGGTGATTGCCACCCGTTTCGGCGGAGCGCTTGACATCGTGCGCGAAGGGGTCAACGGCTGGCTGGTCGAGCCGGGCGACGCCGCCCAACTTGCCGACCGGCTGGTCGAAGCCTCGCGCCACACGCTGACCGGGCTTCGCGAAGATGCGCTCGCGCGTTTTTCGCTTGATCAGATGGTGGAAAAAACGTTGGCTGTTTATGACGAGGTGCTGGCCGCGCGCCGCACCGAATGACCAAATGACCGAGGGTCTTGCAAAACCCCTTGCCTACAAGTGTGGCACGGGCATCTTGCCCGTGTTTCATGGGCGGGACGCCCATGCCACGAGGGGTTTTGCAAGAACCTCGACCGAATGAAAAAAGGAGAACCTTGATGAACACGATGCTGTCGAAAACCCGGTTGCTGGCCGTCGCACTGGCTATGCTAGGCGCGCTTACCGCGCTGGCCGCGGATATCCCGCTTGATCCGAATCTGGTGGCGCTCTTCGCTGATTTACATGTGACGATGGACAACAAAAACCAGCACCAGCGCGCGGGTTTGGAGCGCTGTGTGCGTGAGGTGCTGGCGCTCAACCCGCGTCCCGCCAATGTGCTGTTCTATGGCGACCTCTCGATCGATCGCGGTGCCACCAATGACTACCGCATGCTCAAGACGCTGGTCAAGCCGCTCGACGACGCTGGCGTCCGCTGGCATGCCGCATTTGGTAACCACGACCGGCGCGCGCCGTTCTTCGCCATTTTCCCGGAGTGCGCCGCCGCGTCACTCGTGCCGGATCGGCTGGTGTCGTTGGTTGAAACGCCGCATGCCGATTTCGTGTTGCTGGACTCCTGCCTCGAAGGCCCGGTGCATGGCGGTCTGGACGACGCGCAGCGCGCTTGGTTGCGGACCGTATTGAGCGGACGCAGCAAACCAGTCTTCGTTGGTGCTCACCATCCGCTTCACGAGACCGGCATCGCCACGCTACTCGCGGCCACTCCCGCCTGTAAGGGGTATGTGTACGGCCACAACCACAATTGGTTGCAGCAGGAGACCAGCGGCGTGCAGACCCTGTGCCTGCCCTCCACCGGACACTGGGGCGATATCGGCTATGTTCTGGTGCGCCTCTCAGCGGATGAGGCGGTCT
>ERZ795052.6887-NODE-6887-length-10260-cov-5.663204_pt1 | contig 10260 bp, 3 predicted proteins | sample MGYA00375136_ERZ795052 | MGnify/ENA primary metagenome ERZ795052 (study PRJEB30181, sample SAMN05720156) | activated sludge metagenome | isolation source: Anaerobic digester | place: Japan | collected 2015-05-26 ... | reverse complement strand
TTGACCCGCCGCCCGTCCCTCCCAATCTAAGGCCCCGCTCTGCCCCGCAAAAGCCAGCCGGAACTCATGGAAACGACCCTTCGGCGCCGCTTCAAACGGGGTGACGGCTTGCGAACCGGGCTCGCGCTGCTGGCAGTGGCCAGCGGTGTGGTGCTGGGCGGGAGCGGGCGGGCCGCCCGGGCGGCGGAACCGTCCCTCGCGCGATTTGTCCAGGACCGGTTTGCGATTGGGTTTTGGGTGGACCCTCCCGCAGACCAGCAGACCGACGCCCGGTTTGCGGAAATCGCGGCCGCCAACTTTACGTTCATCATCGGCAATTTCGGCGCGACCACCCCGGACATGGTCCGGCGGCAGTTGGAGCTGTGTGAGAAACACGGGCTCAAGGCCATCGTTTCGATGGCCGGCCTGCCGCCCGGGCAACTGCCCGACGGCCCGGCCTGTTGGGGCTATTACCTTGCCGATGAACCGGGCCCGGGGGCCTTTGGGGACCTGCGGAAGATGGCGGACGCGATCCGGGCGGCGCGTCCGGGCCGGCTGGCCTTTATCAACCTCTTGCCGGATTATGCGCCCGCCAGCGCGCTGGGCACGACGAACTACACCGAGCATGTGGCCCGGTTCATCCGCGAGGTGCGGCCCGATGTCTTGAGCATGGATCATTACCCGATCTTTCTGCCAAATGCGGATGGCCGCGAGGGCTATTGCCGGAACCTCGAAGTCTTCCGCCGGCAATCGCTGGCGGCCGGAATTCCTTTCTGGAACTTTTTCAATACGATGCCCTACGGGCCGCATTCCGATCCAACCGAGGCTCAATTGCGATGGCAGATTTTCGCCTCGCTGGTCCACGGGGCGAAGGGCGTAATGTACTTTTGCTACTGGACGCCCGCCGGCGACGAGTTTCCCAAAGGCGGCGCCATCCTCCGGCGCGACGGAACCCGCACCCGGCACTATGACGAGGCAATGCGCCTCAACGCGGTTCTCAAAAACCTTGGACCCACGCTCATGCGATTGACCAGCACCGGCGTCCATCCCATCCGAGCCCAAGACGACCCCCCCAAGGCGCTGGCCGGCAGCCCGGTGCATTCGCTCACGCCGGGCGAATACCTCATCGGCGCTTTCAAACACCAGGACGGGCGCCGCGCGGTCCTGATCCAGAATTACCACATTGCCTACAGCCTGTGGCCCACCGTCGAGTTTGCCGCCGGGGAGGAAGCAGTGACCGAAGTCAGCCCCAAGACCGGCCAGGAAGTGCCGGTTTACGATGAAAGCCCGGACATGGAAGGCTTGCAGATTTCCCTGGATGCGGGCGAGGGGCGGTTGTTTCTGATCCATGACATGCGACATAACTGAAGCGAAAGCTTTCGCGACTTTATCCAGCCTATGCCCTCTTTGACGAGACTGACGCTGCCACTGGCGGCGAGTGCGGCGCTGTTCCTCACTGCCCGGATTCAAGCGGAGGCGGTGCCGGAGGGGTTTCCCCGGTTCATCGTGCCGGGCAGCGACAAACAGATGGAATCCTTGCGCGCGCTTTACTGGCTGCATTACAAACCGGCTCGTCCCTTGATCCCGCTCTGGGACGAGTGGATGCCGATGTCCACGCTGTGGCCGGCCCTCGACCCGGCGCTGGGGGCGCAGCCCATGCGGGGCAAATGGCGCGCGGCATTCGAGCGGCGCAAATTCAACGCCGAAGGCTTTATCCACACCGAGCAACATGACGGTCTGGCCCACGCCGAGGGCTGGCCGTTTCCGCTCTGGACCCAGGCCGGCGGGGCCGGCTGGCATTTCCGAGGCACCGGCATTCCAGGGTATGACGCTCCGCCCGCCACGCCCGAAGGCTGGAAAATCAGCGGCGGCAAAGGCGGGGACATCGGGGACAAGGGCTGGCCCCTTGATCTGACCGAACGGGGCGCGACACTCCAAACGCCCTCATTTGGGGTTCCCGCCAGGGTTTCGCCCTGGCTGCGGCTCAACTGGTGGGCGGAGGGCTTGGAAGGGGCCAACTGTTATGTCGAGTGGACCACCACCGACCAGCCGCAATGGACGCGGGAAAACCGCGCTTACTTCAGCCCCCCGCCGGTGTCCGGACCGCTCGACACTTCACGCCCGGAAACCCGCACCATGATCCCCGTCTTCCGCGTGCCGGGCTGGCGGGGCGTCATCACCGGCGTGCGCCTCGGGTTCGACAATCCCGGCTCCGCGCGACTGGTCATCAAGTCCTTCCACACCGCCTGCGACACCCGCCACAGTGTGAACAACCCGAACTTCATCCGCGGGTGCCACGATTATTTCATGTGGACGGGCGACGTGGCCTTCCTGCGCGAGCAAATGGCGCGCATCCGCACCGCGATGCGCTTCATCATGAGCGAATTCGACACGCGGCGCCGCAAGTGCATTTACACCACCTGGGTGGGACACGAAGGGCGCAGCGGCATCCGCTACGATCAAGACGGCCGGAAAACCCTCTCGGTGGGCGACGGCATCGGGAGCAATTACTGGGACCTCCTGCCCTTTGGCGGCGAGGATGCGCTCGCAACGATCTATTACTACGACGCGCTGCTGGACCTGGCCGAGCTGGAGGAGGAGGCCATCCGCCATCCGCAATGGTGCGTGGCCCGCGGCGCGGATGCGTTTGATCCGGCGGACCTCCAAGCCCACGCGCAAGTCGTCAAGGACTACGGCACAAAACGATTCTGGAACGAAACAACCAGCCGCTTCGGCACCCGGGACCTGGACGGCGTCCTGTATGACTACGGCTTTGTCTTTCTCAACAATGAAGCCATCTATTACGACTTTGCAACCCCCGCCCAGGCGCAGAGCATCCGCTCCTGGATTTCCGGCACACGCATCGTCGAAGGCGACACCTCGACGGGGACCGATATATATCATTGGCGTTTCGGCCCGCGCTCAACCACGCGCCGCAACCTGGATTATTACTTTTGGGGATGGTCCAACCCGGAGCACGTCCCCTGGGGTTATCAGGTGCAGGACGGTGGGGCGGTGCTGGGCTTTTCGTACCACGATCTGATGGCGCGCTTGAAGGTGGAAGGTCCCGACTCGGCCTGCCAACGGCTGCGCGAAATCACCGCCTGGTTTGACGAAACCCAGGCCGCCGGCGGTTACCGCGAGTATTACAAGGACTCTTCACGCGGCACCCTGCAAGGCGGGAACGTGCCCGGCGGCCTCGGCCTGGACCGGGAATTTTTCGAGAGCATCCTGGTGCCGCAGGTTATGATTTACGGATTCCTGGGGTTGCGCCCGACCGCAAGTGGTTGTGTCATCGCCCCGCGGCTGCCGGCCGCCTGGCCGGAACTGACCATCACCCGGGTGCATTTGAAGAACCACATTCTGAGCATCACAGCCAAACCGGGCGAGGTGCATATCGAAGGCAGCGGCCCCCTGGATGAGCCCCTGGTGGTGCAATTGCCCGAGGGGTGGAAACTGGCCGAATCCTCCGCCAAATTTGTAACCGCCGCCAAGTGAGGGCCCGGCTCTGAGCAGCGATCGCTTTGGATTTGAGGCGATGGAACAAGTGCGCGGCGCACGGGGTTGGGGTGGAACAAGGGGAGCCGTGACGAGAGAATCGGGAAACGGGCAGGCTGAACAACGTCCAGTTTCATTGTCAGCCCACACGGAATTGTTGGGGAAGCTCCGAGTCGTCAAAGCGTGCAACGCAGCCGTGCGCGGAGACCTGGCTCCGGCGGCTGCAAACGGGCCGGAACGAGAAGGGCAGGTCTCCCTGCCGTCTCTGGTTGGCGGCTGCGTTGACGTCAGGGCGCCTGGGTGGCGAGGATGCGGAAAAAGCGCGGTTGGGAGACCAGGGTGTTGGTTAGAGTAACGATTCGGTTGATGGCGGCGGGAGGGATTTGCTGCCAGGGCTGCCAATTGGCTGAGCCCAGGTTGAGGTTGTACTGCACAGTATAGGCCAGGTCCGCTTGCGCCTCGAAACTGAGCCGCAAGCCGCTTCCAACCAGGGTGGCGGTCAGCCGCAACGCGCTGGCGCTGTCGTGGGGGTCGGTACGGGCGAGGTATTCCTGGCCGTTGGTCATGCCATCGCCATCCGGGTCCAGCGCGGCGTCGTTGATCCCGACGACCAGGCCGTTGAGGACTTCCCACCAATCGGCCATCCCATCGGCATCGGTATCGGCAGCAAGGGTGCCGGGGGGCGGCGCCGCCCGCCAATTGAGGGGGTCGTTGCCAAATTCGGCGAGGGCACGGCGCTGAAGCGAAAGGCCCAGCCCGTCCGCCCCCATCGGCCACGGCGGGGTGTCGTGGTAGGTGACCTTGTCCACGAGGACATAAGGGATGATGACGTTGGTGGGGGTCACCTCGGGCACATCCGGGTATTTTAACTCGATGGTTTCTTTGGAATTGTCCAGTTTGCCTGACCACGGACCGTAAATGGGGATGTTGGTCGCGAGGTTGTAAGTCAGGCGGAACGCGGCGACTTGGGCGGCGTTGGTGGCGGGGTCGAAGCCAACAATCAGGAGCTGGCCTCCCGCCGCGAGGGATTGGTTGGTCGGGAAATCAAAATCCACGGCATTGCGCAACCGCCACGTATTCGTTCGTGCCGCCGCGCCGTACCCGGCCTGATTGGTGAACAGGCACCACAGGGGAACGTTGGTGGCCGAGATGTTCACAAGACGGATGAACTCGTTCAAATCGTCGTCCACGCCGCCCGGCAGATCGGGCGGGTGATACATAACCTCGGCGATGACCACCGGGCCGACACGCGGGGGGCCGTTGTTCGTGCCCAGGGTGTTGAAGGCCTGCAGCACATAGTGGTCATTGCCCTGGCTGTCCACATGCCGGCCGAAGCTCACGCCGTTGGGCGCCTCGCCAAAATCGAACCCGTGATAGTATCCGCTGAGGTTCCCCTGGGCGTCGCCGCTGAAGAGGAAGACCATCTCGCCCAGCTCGCTAAACGCGAAGCCGGTGTCGCCCACGCCAAACTGGTCGGTGTCGAACACCACAAAGCCGCCCGGCGGAATGAGCGTCGGATTTGGCAGCCGGTATTTCCTCGGGGCAAAGAAGTCATCGGTGAGGAACCAACCGCCGATGTTCACGTTGGTGGCGGTGGGATTGTGCAGCTCCACGGCGTCCAGTTGCGGCGGGTCGGTGTGGGTGAGCACCTCGGTGATGAGAACGGGGGGCTGGGCGAGGGGGGCGGTGTCGGCGCCGCCGGGCGAGCCCTCGGCGTTGCTGCTGGGGCGCCAACTGGCCTTTTCACCCCAGGTGTTCCAAGGCGCAAGCTCGTTGACGATCACCAGCGAGAAACCCAGGCCGTCGGTCGTCGGATACCATTTGTTGTCGTAGGCGAACTCGAGCACTTTTTCGCCCACGGCATCCTCCAGCCGCAGCGTCTCGCCCGCGTTGTCGAGGGCGCCGGCAAACTCGCCGGCAATCAACGCCCCCGCGCCATATCGCGCGGTGAAAGCGGCCAGGTTGCGCACCAGCAGAACATGCTGGCCGGGGGCAAGGCTGGTGACGGCGCTGCCGGTAAAACTGAACTGGATGCCGTTGGTGAAACGAACGCCCGTGAGGTTGAGCGTAACACTCGTGGAGATGTTCCTTAATTCCAGGTACTCGAACTGTTGGGCATCGTTGGTAATCGCGGGCGCCGGCGACGGATTGTACATAATCTCGGTCACCCGCAGGTAGCGCTGGACGTCCGACGGGTCGCCGGGGTAGGCCAGCGAGGCCATTTCCCAGCCAACGGGATTGAGCAGGCGAACCGTCTCGCCCCAGGCCGACAATTGCCCCGAATACGGCCCGGTCACGAACAGGTTCATGCCGCCGCGCGGCGCGGTGGCCCGGTTGCGGAAGGCCCGTTGATTCGGGGAGACATAGAGTTGCGCGTAGGGGGGAACGACCGTGCCGGGTTTGAAGGTAAAGCGCACGGCGCCATCCAATTTCCAGTTCGAGACGTCCAGCCACAGGGCGGTGGGGTTGGTCAGGCGGACAAACTCCTCCGCTTGATTGCCGGAGACGGGGTTGGCGTCCACGGACGCGATGAGGAGCGTGGCGTTGGTGGGCTGACTGGGGGGGATGGGCGTGCCGTTGAGCAACGCGCTGCCGCTGTTGAGCCAGAGCCGCCGGCCGGGCAGGTGCGTCGTGATGATGCGCTGCGCCTCCGGCCGCATCTGGTAACCGTTCCCCCAGCTTCCCCACTTCGCATAGTCCAGGTCCGCGTCCGACGTCCCGACCGCGGGCGGGTCCATGAGGTCCATCATTTCATTGATCCGCGCTTCGATGATGAGGTTGGTGGCCGGCGTGCCGGGCGGCTGCAGCAGCGTGTCCATGATCGTGCGCAATCGCCGCAGGTACATCCCGCGAAAATCGGGCACGGCGAACATGAGATTGTAGAGGCGGTTGGCGGTCTTGTTCTGCTGCGCGGGATTGTAGAAGTTCAGGACGTTGTCCACGTAAAGGGTGTCGGTGAAGTAGCCGGCGCTGTCCAGCCAGTTGCGGCCCCACGTCAGATCGGTGTCCCAGGGGAACAGCGCCCATTCGCCGGTGAAATTGGAATCGCGATAGGCGTAATAGTTTTTGTGGCCGTGGTCCTGGCTGCTGGACAAAGCCAGGCCGACGAAGTAGCTGGTGATCTGGGGGAGATCGAGATTGTCGTAGGCATAGGTGGTGCGGGTGGCCAGCGGCACGGCCTCGTTCAAATTGGTGATGAGGGCGTTGAGATCGCTCTTGTCCTCATAGAGGCGGGTTTTCTTCTCGGCGCTGGCGGTGCCGGTGAGCGCGTCGTAAATCTTGTAAAGCGCGCCGTCGGGGTCGCGGCCCACGCGCTCCATCCACAGGTCATCGGCGTCTTCCATGAGATCGGCGATGCTCCAGAAGGCGCCGTTGCGTTGCACGCGGACCTGAAAGCACCAGTGGCTGACGCCCCCCGCCCGCGCGATGAATTCGTGGGTGAGGGCGTTGTGAACGCGCGATTTGTCGCCCCAGTTCGACATCAGCTTGGCATCCTTCTGCCGGGCCTTGCCCGGCTGGTACTTGAACCGGTGTTCCTTGGTGAAATCGAGGTTGTAGGACTTCTTGGCCCAGCCGGCTGAACTCTGCCCGTGAAGGCTCAGCAGAACATTGTCGTAAAACTCGCCAAGGTAGAAGATCGAACCCCGCGTGCCGGTCCGGGTGTCTGCCGCCGACTGGTTTTGAATGAAGGTATGCAGGACCGGCAGGGCGGATTGGATGGAGGGATCGGCCACCACCGTTCCCAAGTGCTCTTCCGAGTCGGTGGCCGAATTGAACACGGGCCAGCGTGAGGTGCGGTCATTGCCATCCGAGGCGGTAATGAACCAGCGGATCATCTGGCCGGCGGCGGCCACGCCGGCGGGGATGATGGCGCCATAAACACCGTCCCCCGCCGCGCCGTCCCCATGCAGTCCATCGTCGAGCATGGGGGTTTGGGTCAGGGGGTTGAACATGACCCGCCAGTTGAGCGTCACGGAGGCGACGGGGGCGAAGGCGGGCTGGACCCGGGCGGTCACGATGATGGCATTGGTGGCGTAAGGTTGCGCGGGCAGGGCGGGCACGCTGGCAACGCCACTGAGAATCGGCCCCAGGTCCGCCGCGCCCGACCCGTTGGCGCTGCCGGGGGTGGGCGCCGAAAAGTAGCGCGGGGCGGAGAACGCGGTCCCCGCCACCCCTGTCTCCAGCTCGCACTGGAACAGAAAGTCGGAGTTGGTCGGGCTGAGGTTCAGGGCGTGAACGGCCAGCCAGTTGGTTCCTGGAACCAGCCAGCCCCGCTGGGCGGTGAGATCGAACTCCTGCCATTGCACCGCCTGGAAACTCGTCCGCTCCGACAGCGCGGACGAATTCCACGCCAGCGTGGGCGGCACGTTCGCCGCGGCCACTTCGACGCCGTTGAGATAGGCCGCAAAGCCGTCGTCGTACCGCGCGCGCAACCGGAGGGAAGCGATGTCCGCGGGATTGAGAACGGTGAAGGGCGCGCGCCAGTACAGGCCGCTGTTGATGCCGAACAGGGCCGATTGGACCGGGGTGCGGATGAAAGGGGTGTAATAGAAATTCGTTGCGGCGCTGGAGGCAACCCCCGTGACGGCGCAGGTGTAGAGATTGGTGACCTCCGCCCCGCTCAGGGCGCGCTTGAAGAACGCCACCTCGTCCACCTCGCCGGGGAAGAATCCGGCGGAGCTGGTGTAGCTGCCGTAACCGATGCGGAACTTGTTGGCCACGTTGGGCTGGAACTGGCCGAGGTTGGTCGAGGCGGCCAGGGCGCCGTTGACGTAGAAACGCGCCGTGGCGCCGTCGAAAGTTCCCACCAGATGAACCCAGGTGTTGGAGGTCAGCAGCGGACCCTCCAGGGCCCGGAAGCCATTGGTGTCGGCAATGTAATAGCGCCAGCGGGACGTCGAAGCGGCCAGGATGTAGCCCCGGGGAGTGCCATAATCGCGGGAACTGACCACGACGCGCTCGCCGCTGCCGCCGGTGAGCCGGGCCCAGGCGCTGACGGAGAACACCGGGGTGCTCAGGTCGGGCTGGAAGGCGCTGGATTCGACCCGCTGGTTCGAGCCGTTGAACCGCACCGCGTAGTTGTTGGCTTCAAAACCGGCCTGCGACGGCGGCCGGATGCCCGCCACCCCGAGCACCGGACTGTTCACGTAGGGAAAATCCAGCGCCGAACCGAGGCTCCCCGCGTTGTGGGCGATGCTGCCGCTGGTTTCATTGAGCCGCCACCACCCCTCCGGGTTCAAATAACTGAGGTAATCCAAACCGGCCAAACCGCCCGCCGCCGAGCGGAATTCCAGCAACACTTCGTCCGCGCTCAGCGCCCGGTCATAAACCGCCACCTCGTCAATCAAGCCGTCGAACTGGTTGCCGCCGGCATCCCACACCCCGCCGCCGCCGATGTTGAAGGGATAGTCCGAACTGCCGTAATCCAGCGTGTTGCCGCCGCCGGTGCCGAGCAACTGCCCGTCGAGATAAATCTTCAGCGTGCTGCCGTCGCCGACGGCGGCCACATGATGCCACGTGTTGAGGGCGATGCTCACACTCACGTCCAGGCTGCCCCCCGCGGCCGTCCAGACCGACAGCGTGGTCGGGTTGATGAACCCAAATTCAATCGCATCGTTTTGCCCCCACAACCCGATGCGGGAGGTGCTGAGGGACTGGGCGTTGAACCACCCGGAAAGGGTAAACGCGAAACGGCCGCTGAGCAGGGGCTGGCCGGTGGTCACATACCCGGTCGAAGGGCCAAATCGGACCGCGAGGTTGTTGGATTCATACCCGCCGTAGGTGGGAGGGCGCAGGCCGGCCTGGCCCAACAGCGGCGCGCCGCCATAGGCGCCGTTGGCCTGGTAGCCCAGCGTCCCAAGATTCGCCGCCGTGCCCGAGGTGTCATTCAAACGCCAGTATCCGATCGCGCCCGCGTTCAGGATGCGAATCGCCGCCGGCGGCAGTTCGCTCGTGCCCAGTTCATACCCCAGCCCGTTGGTGGCGCGGCTCCATCCCGTGTCATCGAAATCCGGCTGCGTCCAGGTCAACCCGAGCGAACCGTCGGGGGGAACCCGCATGCGCCCGACCGCGTTGGTGGTCAAGGCCAGCGTTTGCGACTGCTGCATACCCAGCCCATAGGACACATTCACCATTTGAACGGGGAACGCGGGGGCATACTCCGAAACCACCGTCACCCCGTCCGGCTCAACCAGCGCCAGATACTCCCCCTCCTTGTCCAGTTTGAAATTGGTGTGAAGGGGGCGGCCCGGCACCCGCCGATTTTTCTCGGACGCAAAAACCACCAGAAACTGGCCGGGCGGCAGGTTCGTGACCGGGAACCGCCACTTGTTCAGATTCGACGCCGAGTCTGTCAGGCACCAATTGGCCAGGTTCACCGTGTTGGAGCCGGAGTTGAACAACTCGATCCAATCGGAGGAATCCCCGTCCTCATCCAGCAAAAACCCGGAATTGGCGGCCATGAACTCGGTGATCCGGACCTGGGCCGGGCAGAGCAAGGCCGAAAACAGGAGCAAAAACAAACTGCCGCGAAGGCCGGCTGCCGGTCTGAAACTCAAGCACATCATGACTTCGATTCTAGCATTCCAAAAAATCATGAAGGAGTCACGCCCAAACCGCCCGCTCCCGCCTCCGGCAGGGTAGGGCGCGCTCCGCCGCGAACCTCGATTTCAGAGGTGGCGGGGGGGCGACGTCTCGTCGCCACACCTGCCTACCCCCTCGCAACCCAGAACTTCCTGGGACGAGACGTCCCAGCCCCTACCCGCAGCATCAATTACTTCGGGG
>ERZ795052.6879-NODE-6879-length-10269-cov-4.733111_pt1 | contig 10269 bp, 9 predicted proteins | sample MGYA00375136_ERZ795052 | MGnify/ENA primary metagenome ERZ795052 (study PRJEB30181, sample SAMN05720156) | activated sludge metagenome | isolation source: Anaerobic digester | place: Japan | collected 2015-05-26 ... | reverse complement strand
GAAGGAAGCGACCTTGTTCAAACACCGGGCTTCCATGTACTCCGGCCCGCAAACCGGGTTCCGTACGTCTGCGGTTCCTCACCGCCGGCTCGAAGCCGCGGGCGCTCTACGAAATCGGCATCTACTCAAGCTCGCCCGAAGATCCCGCTCGTACCTTGGCATACTCGTCCGAGAGCAGACCTAGAAGCACTTCCCGACGATCGTACAGGCGCTTGAGCGGCCGAGGGGAGGTTTTGTCCATCGCGTAAGCTGTAAACAGCGGCATCGCCACCGTGCAATCCAGGTAACAAACCACCGTGTGAGGCAGTTGGTCGGGATCAATCTTCCCCCAGCTCACCGCCTCGGAAGGAGTGGCACCAGACAAACCGCCGGTGTCGGGGCGAGCGTCGGTAAACTGGATGAAGTAATCATGGCCCCTTTCGGCAATGCCGAGGACTTCCTGAATCTGAGGCTCGGTTTGCAAGAGAAAGTTCTTAGGTGAACCGCCGCCGAAGATCACGACGGCGCTTTTGCCGCCCGAGCGTTTCGCACCGTACACCAGCGCGGCCGTCTCGTTAACGTCGCGCGTCGGATCGAGCCGGATTGCAGAGCCTTCCAGAGCCAGGGCCGCTACATTCATGCCGATGGAACTGTCTCCCGGGGAAGAAGTGTAGACGGGTACGCCGGCCCGGTATGCCGCGGCCAACAGCGAACTCCCCCGACGGCCGACGGCCCTTTCCCTTTCGTCCAGGTAGCGGCCGATCCGGTAATGAAACTCCGCCGTGCCCATGGTGCACTGGAATTCCGGCCGGCGAAGAACCCGGCGAAAGAACTGATCTGTAGAAAGCAACACTTCGTAGTCGAAGAAGATGTCATAGATACGAACAATTCCCTGCCGTCTCAGCTCGATGTCGCTGCAAGCGGGTGTCCCCCGATAAAGATCAAGCCCGATTCCGAAATGAGCGTCATGGTAGAGGTTGGCGCCGGTCGAGACGATCCAATCAATGCGACCGGTTTCCATCAAAGGAATCAGACATGAGATTCCCAAACCGGCCGGAGTGAGGGCACCCGCCAGACTGACCGCGACTGTGACGTCCTCCTGAAGAATTCTTTCGGCAAACAGACGACAGGCTTCCTGCAAGCGCGCTCCGTTGTACGCGAGCAAGACCTCGTCCACCAGTCGCGTCGCCGTCATGCCCCGTTCGACGGGGATAGGGTTGATCGCTCGACCTTTCAGAAACCCGTTCTTCTTCCCCTTCATTGCCACCGGCTCCTTCCGCCGGGGTCGAGCCTCTTGTCATTGAAGCATCGAGAGAACCTAAACCAAGTTGGCAAGTCGCCCCCAGACGTCGTGACTTTGCGGGATGCGATTGTACAATGCGCGAATGACCGACATCTATCCGTTTCGAGGTTATCGCTATGCAGCGGAGGTCGTCGGCGGGCTCGAAAACGTGGTCACACAGCCGTACGACAAGATTTCCGACGACCTCAGGGAAGTCTATCTCCGGCGGAGCCCGTTCAACATCGTTCGGGTAATTCGCAATCCCGATTACGAGGATGCCGCCCGGCATCTTAATGAGTGGATCCACCGGGGGGTACTGCGCCAGGATGAGCAGCCGGCCCTGTATGTTTATGAACAGACGTTTCCCTTCGAGGGAGAACAACTGAGCCGGCGAGGCGTCATCGGTCTCATTGCTTTGGACGATCCGGCCAGTGTGGTCCACGGCCACGAAAACGTGTTGGAGGAGCCTCTCCAAGACCGACTCCGGTTAATCCGCGCGACGGAGGCAAACGAAGGTCTTGTCTTTACCCTTTTCTCGGATCCATCACGGAGTTTCGACGACACTTTGGAGGAAATCGTGAAAGGCTCACCTCCCGCCGCCGAGGTCTCCGACGACTTCGGTGTCTTGAATCGCCTTTGGCCGGTTCATGATCCGGGAGCCGTCAGGAGGATTCAGCAATCATTGGGCGGTTCTCCCCTGTTTATCGCCGACGGCCACCATCGATTTCAGACCTCGTTACTCTTCCACCGAGAGTGTCGAGAGAAAGGGTGGCGTCCCAGAGCGCCGGAATCTTTCGACAAGCGGATGGTAGCCGTGTTCAACATGGAAAGTGAAGGAATGCGAATTCTTCCCACCCATCGTGGTATTGTCGAAATGGCTCAATGGGACCCCAACCTGTTCCTCCCCCGGCTTAGGGAGAAATTCCGGCTTCGCTTCGGCGACGTCGAGGACGTATATCAGGCCGTTCGTCGCGGGGATCATGTTTTCGGTTTCGCTTGGCTGGAGTCGGGCTCCGTGCGGGCGGTGGCGGCGGAACTCGACCCCAAGTGGGCGACGAATCCAGATTTCCTCGGGTCCGTCCCGGAGCCGCTGCGCTTCCTCGACGTCATTCTTCTTCATCATGTCGTTCTCGACGAGGTCCTTGGGGTGAAGCCTGAGGACGTGGCGGCGGGTCGTTTCGTGAGGTACTACCGGGAACGAGAAGCTCTTTTGGAAGACGTGCGTCAGGGAGAGGTACAGTTAGCCTGCCTCTTGAAACCCACTTCGTTGCAGGAAGTGAAGCATGTGGCGGAGAGAGGGTTTCGAATGCCCCAGAAGTCGACCGATTTTTACCCCAAACTACTGACCGGTCTTGTACTGATGAAGATGCAAATAGAGCGGTAGATTCTCCGTAACTTCGAACCTCAAGAACCTCTTCCCGACCTCAGGCCGCGCAGACACGAACTTGCTTGACCTCGTCTGGTAGTCTAAAAGCCCGGAGGACGCCGAGGCACCGGGAAGAGCAGGAGCTGTTGCCGGCGGCTTTGTGGGACGGTCTTCGTGCCGCCCGGATTCCGTCCATCATGGAGATCTTGCAGCTGGAAGCACCGTGGGATTTGAGTGCGAAACGGGTGGGGTCGGGCTTGCCGACAATGGATGTTTCCGCCGTCCGGAAACTCGGGAAGAACCCTCCATGCGACATTGTTGAGAACTGAGAGGTCGACGGATGCGAGTAACACTTGGCCTTGCAGTTGGGATAGCAATTCTGTCGGCGGCCGCGGTCGGGCCTGAATTCGGGGCTTCGCTAAAGGCTCTGGGTGCAAGCCTCAGCCTGCGTAACGACGTACGGGTGTCGTACGAACCCGGCGAGCGAATCGATGCCCACACGGTGGTCTGGGATTCGACTCTGACACCGGTTCTCCTTGAGGACGTGTTGCGTTCGGGACCAAGCGTGACGGTCGTTGTCTTGTTCGGTGGAGCAACCCTCGAGAAGCCCCCGGGCATGTTTCGGGGACCGCTTTGGTGTCAAGACAGCTTTGACGACCTCGCCATTCAGCGAGCACTGGTGAACAGCTTTCCGCCCGAGCGGGTACGCTTCTTGGGGATCGCCGCACCCCCCGTCTTCACTCCCGCACGGTACGGCTTTCCAGAGGATCTGCTCAAGGGCGGTTCCCCCCCTCCCGGACCGGTACGGGACGCCCTGAAAGCTTTTGCGGAAGCAACCGAAGACCTACGGAAGACAGGCCTTTTGCCCTACCACGAGCTTTACTACGACCCTCAGCTGAGCCTCTTGTACCGACCGCCGGAGGATTTGGGAGCCGCACAGTGGTGGGGGCGTTGGAAATGGAAGGAGGACGACCGAAGGTACGGACTCCCTACGATGTGGGTTGTCGATTCCCAAGGTTTCATCTTGACCTCACCGTTATGGGGCAACGATTACGGCTCGCGGCCCCCCCACATTCGCTACGGTTACAATGAGGCGCTGACAGTTGTTCAAGAAGCCCTAAAGAAGGTAAGTCTGGGTGGGGGTGATCCCGGCCCACTGCTTAAGCCGTGACCGAGCTTGAGTGACGGGCCAATGAGAGGAGCTTGGATGCAAGAGCGAGTGACGCCGCCAAACGATCCGCTGGGAAGGTTCTTGGTAGAGACGGCTCGGGAAAGTTGTCACGTGGCGGAGAGCGTTTGGCAGGAATCGGCCGGAAGGGCGGTACTTAAGGAGGACAGCTCGCCCGTAACGGTTGCAGACTTCGCGGTTCAGGCCGTGATCGCCCGACGGCTGCAAATGCGGTTTCCCGAGGAACCTCTGGTCGCCGAGGAGTCCCCCGGCCTTCTGCGGCAGAATCCCGAGTTGCGCGCGCAGGTGTTGCGTTTCGTGCGGGCGGTGGAGCCCAATACGGAAGACGACGGCCTCATCGCTGCACTGGAAAGAGGCGGTTCCGAGGTGTCGGAGCGCTGTTGGATCCTGGATCCCATCGACGGCACGAAGGGCTTCATGCGAGGGGATCAGTACGCAATAGCCTTGGCCAGGCTGGAGCAAGGTGATGTAACATGGGCGGTCTTGGGGTGTCCGCGATATCCGCTGGGAAGGGAGGAGAGAGGCCCGGCGGAGGAACATACCGGCGCTCTCTTTTTGGCGGCTCGGGAACGGGGAGCATGGCTGCTTTCCAGCCGAACAGGAGGGACAACGGCAACCCGTATCGAGGTCTCGCCGACGGAGGATCCGGCCACGGCAGTTTTGGTGCGCTCGGTGGAAAACGAGCATACCGACCCAGACGGCATCGAGCGACTTTTGTCGGCGTTGGGCGGCATCAGGCCGGTTCTGCGAATGGACAGCCAGGCTAAATACGGGCTGGTGGCTACAGGCAAGGCTGACTTCTTGGTCCGATTGCCTTCAGCGGATCGGCCCGATTACCGGGAGAAGATTTGGGATCACGCCGCCGGAGCTCTGGTGGTGGAGGAGGCAGGTGGGCGAGTGACCGATTTGGCGGGACGTTCCCTGGATTTTTCGACAGGTCGTCGACTGGAACACAACCGGGGACTTGTCGCCAGCAACGGACGGTTGCATCAGGCGATACTGGAGTCCCTGCAAGCCTGCTTCCTGAGCGGATCCTGACCTTGCAGAATGACGGCTGATTCTGCATAATGTTTGTCTGCCCGAGAGCGGGAATAGCTCAGATGGTAGAGCGCGACCTTGCCAAGGTCGATGTCGCGGGTTCGAGTCCCGTTTCCCGCTCCATTGGTTCCTACCTCACGTTCCTGACGGTGTGCGTCGATTACAAACCGCAGTCGTTTTGGACCCTGGTGACTTTCCCCAACCGCCGGATCGTCCCTCCCTTGGATTTCCGCGCTCCACCTCGGCTCAACTGATCTTTTGCGGAGAGGCCTTCAAAGAATCTCACTCCGCCGCTCGGAAGGTCATATTCGCTAGGCTGATCCGGGTGAAGAACGGCCGATGACTGCAAGCAACCGGGCGGGGAAATGCCAAGAGATCGATACACGGGCTGTTACGTGCCTTTCCTGTGTCGCACTTCTCATCCTGGAGCCGTTCTTAGATCATGCATGGAGCTTGTCAGTCGTTCTGGGAAAATCAGCCTCTGGTCTCGTCTTTTCGTCCGGCGGGCTCGACCGTCCTACGGCCGATGGGGAGAATGGATCGCCTTAGGGTACCTGTTGCGAGAGGGTTTCGACGTCGTCGCTCGGCGCTGGACCTGCCGGGCTGGAGAACTGGACTTGGTAGGCTTCGACGGACCCGAGCTCGCCTTCGTCGAGGTAAAGACTCGGCGTAAGCCCACCCACATCCCGCCGGAATACGCCGTCGGTCCTCGCAAAGCGGCGCAGCTTGAACTGCTTGCCCAGCTCTTCATGCGCCGCTACGAGCTGTACAGCTTTCCGGCAAGATTCGACCTCATCGCCCTAGAGACACCGGATCTCATTCAGTACGAACTGCGCCACTACAAGGGATTCCTATAATCGAGCAAGGACAGAGTCCTTATCCTTCTTGGGTGGCTTCCTCGCGCAGTGCCTCGCGAAGGATCCGCAAGCCGGCCGTCAGATCTTCCTCGGGGATATTCAGGGCGGTGCGGAACCGCAGCGACCTCTCGCCACAGCCTAAAATCACGAGGCCCTTCTGGAACAGCCGCCGAATCACCCGATCTCTCACTCCCCGATCGGGGAGATCAAAGGCGCACAAGAGCCCCCGGCCTCGTGCGTTTGTTACGAGAGCGGGGAAGTCCTCCTGGACTTGCCGTAGTTCGTCGAGAAGACGCTCACCGAGACGTTGCACTCCCTCAAGGATATTCTCCTCCTGGAAGATTTCCAGAATGTACCGGCATCGTATCATGTCAACCAGGTTGCCGCCCCAAGTCGAGTTGATCCGGCTGGGAACCTTGAAGACATGGTCGGGGATGTCATCGATGCGGTCACTGACCATGATCCCACAAACCTGCGTCTTCTTGCCGAAAACAATAATGTCGGGCATCACGTACTGTTCAGCCGCCCACAAGGTTCCCGTGCCGCCCAGTCCGGTCTGCACTTCGTCGTAAATCATCAAGATTTCCCACTCATCGCAAATCCGACGCAGCTCCCGGTGAAATTCGAGGCGGAAGTGATTGTCGCCTCCCTCACCCTGAATCGGCTCAATGATCAAGCAAGCCACATCCGGCGCTCGTTCGTCGAGAGCGCGGCGAATCTCTGAAAGAGCCGTCTCCTCATCGGAGATCACTTGGGCCAGATTCTCTCCCTCCAACGGGAAGCGGCACTTCGGATTGGTTACACGAGGCCAGTTGAACTTGGGGAAATATTGCGTCTTCCGGGGGTCCGCGGTGTTCGTCAGGGAAAGGGTATAGCCCGTTCTGCCGTGGAACGCTTGTCGGAAGTGCAGGACTTGCCCCCCGAGCTCGCGGTCCGCGCCGGCCGCAAAATTCTTCCTGACCTTCCAGTCAAAGGCCGTTTTGAGAGCATTCTCCACTGCTGGTGCTCCACCCTCTATGAAAAAGAGGTACTTCATGGGAGCAGGCATCGCATAGTCTGCAAAAGCTTTGACAAAGTCGGCCATTTCCGCCGTATACACATCAGAATTGGACGGTTTCTGAACCGCCGCCCAGCTGAGTCGGTCCAGCACTTCAGGACGGCACAGCTTGGGGTGGTTATAGCCCACGGCGACCGTGGCAAAACAACCGAAAAAGTCGAGTAACCAACGATCACTCGCGGAGTCGTAGATGCGGGAACCGTGGCTGCGACGCAGGTCGAAGACCATGCGCAGGCCGTCCGCCAGCATGTGACGTGCGATGACGTCACGCACCCCGGTACCTGAACAAATTAAGTCACTCTTTTCCATCGTGTCCCCTGACGCGTATCTTCCAGGACAATCCCCCGCCGTCGCAGTTCCTCGCGAATAGCGTCAGCCCGGGCAAAGTCTCTTTTGTCGCGGGCTTCCTCTCGTTCCCGGATCAGCCGGAGAATGTCCTCATCCTGCAAGGGGGGCGGTCCCACCTGAAAAACATCGAAGACCCGGTTAGTGCTTTGAAAGAAGTCCAAGATGCGGTTGCGTTCACCACCCCCCAATTCACCGGCATCAATACAAGGGTTGACGTCGCGGACAAATTCGAACAGCGCCGCGAGAGCGGCCGACGTGTTCAGATCATCGTTCATGGCCGCTTCGAAATCTCTCCGCGCAACGTCAATCCGCTCCTCCAGAAGCCCGCCTCCGGCCGCCCCCGAAGGAATCTCCCGCACCCTGAGCAGAAAGTCATTGATCCGCTGGACGGCGGCCTCTGCCTGGTGCACTCCCTCGAACGTGAAGTTCAAAGGTTTTCGGTAGTGCACCGAGCTCAGGAGATATCTCAGCGCCTCCGGCTTGCATCCCCGATCCAGCAGGTCGCGGAGGGTGTAGAAGTTGCCCAGGGATTTGGACATTTTCTGGCCTTCTACAATCAGATGAGCGCAGTGCAGCCAATAGCGGACGAAAGGCTTCCCCGTGGCTCCTTCGCTCTGCGCAATTTCATTCTCATGATGAGGAAACATGAGGTCGACACCGCCGCAGTGGATGTCAAACGACTCTCCCAGGTACTTCATACTCATGGTTGAGCACTCAAGATGCCATCCGGGACGGCCCCTGCCGAACGGTGAGTCCCAATACGCCTCGCCTTCCCGGTAGGCTTTCCAAAGGACGAAGTCACGGGGATCCTCCTTTGTGTACTCGTCTTCGTCCACGCGTCCCGAGCGACCGGAATCAAGTTCAGAAACTTCCAGCCCTGACAGCTTACCGTAGTTCGGGAAATTGGCGATCCGGTAGTAAACCGAACCCCCGCTACGGTAGGTCAGCCCTCTCTCCTCAAGCCGTTGGATCAGAGCAATCATGTCTTGGATATGCTCCGTCGCCCGCGGCATTATTTCGGGCCGCTCAATCCGCAAGGTGGCCATGTCTTCTAAAAAAGCCTGCTCATAGCGCTGCGTGTATTCCCGAATGGAAACCCCTTCCCGCCGCGCGGCCGCAATGATCTTGTCCTCCACATCCGTGATGTTCATAACGTGCAACAGCCGGTAGCCCAGATACTTCAAGTATCGCCGCAAAATGTCCTGAAAGACGAACGTCCGGAAGTTGCCGATGTGGACGTAGTGATACACGGTCGGGCCGCAGGTATACATCCTCACCTCTGGAGGATTCAGCGGCTCAAAGGGTTCCAGTCGCTTGGTCAGCGAATTGTAGACCACCAACGCCATAGGCTGCACCGGCCGTGGATCTTATCGAAAAGGCCCCCCTCCTAACAAGTTGGGCCGAGGCGGCATCGACCCGCGGCTCAAGAACATAGGAGATCCAACTACTCCAAGCACACCCCGCTCCGCTTCCTCCGGCCCAGCTCCTCTCGCCAAGTGAAGGTGTACCAGGTGAAAGGGGCCCGAACGGGAGACCAAAAGGGCACCAAAGCGATTCTCCAACTCCCGAGCTCCCGCCGCGTGGGTCAGCAGCCAGTATCCGTTCTGCGGGTGCGAAGCCATGTAGCGAATGAACTCCTCCGGATTGTTCACCGAATCCCACGTAGTCTTGAAGTCGGTGTAATACCGAGCCGTATGGTGGTAGAAGCGGTAGAAAATCATCGGCTCCCGGCCGCTCAAGTGTGGCCGCACGATCTCGCACACCGCCTTTGCCGAATGATGTGATCCGATCAGCGGACTGCCCAGCCGGTACAGCAACGACATGCATGTGACAACCGCAACCACGAAGACGAGAAACCACTGTGCCGGCAGTCGGAACAGCGACCGGCCCAAGGCTGGCAGGACGGCGAGCAACAACGGGACGGCGACCAGCACACCTGTCTTCAAGTCACCGTACTGGCTGTCAAACCCGTAAGCTGTGGCTATGAAAAGTAGAAGCCCAAATCCGGCGGTCACTTTCAGGCTTCTCTTCATGGACCGGTAAATCCGCACGTCGGCGTTCAGCAGGCGGTTCCACTCCAGAGCAAACAGACCGGCCAAGGCAGGAACGGCGGGAAGAATGTAACCAGGGAGTTTGCTTTGGGAAACGCTGAAAAAGACCACCGTAAAAACCACATGGCACATCAGCAAGCTTTCCAGGCGATCCCCGGGAGAATCGAGAGTTGCGTACCTTGACTTCCCGCCGGTTACCAAAGCGTCGGCGGAAAAGGTCCAGGGGTACGTCCCGACCAACAGGACGGGAAGGTAGAACCAAAAGGGTTGTGAGTGGTGATGTAGATCGGTGATAAAGCGGGCGACGTGATGGTTCAACCAAAAAGTAACGAGGAAATTTTTGCCGTTGGCCAGGGTCACAAGAACGTACCAGGGTCCCGCCACGAGAAGGGCACAGGTCAACGCAACGGTGAGCCTCTGACGATTCCAGCCGGAGTCTCCCTTCCAAAGAGCATGCAAATAGAACGGCACTCCCACCAGGATTAGAGCCACCGGACCCTTGGCCAGAAAAGCCAACCCGAGCATAATTCCGGCCGCCGCCGCCCAACGTGGCGACCGCTCTTCCTCGGACCGCCATCCCAGCAGTAAAGCTGCAGTCACCGTTGCCGCCAACGGAAGATCGGTGGAAGCCGCTCGGCAGAAAACCAAAAACAGGGGCGTAGTCAACAGAACGGCATAGCCCAGAACTCCGGCTTGCGGACCGGCGGCTCGAGACAGCATGTAGCCGAGCAGCAGTGCCGTCAGAAGACCCAAGATTGCATTCGGCAGGCGGGCAGCACCTTCCGACGGTTCAAAAACGGAAAAGCTTGCAGCCTCCATCCAGAACAGCAGCGGGGGCTTCTCCAACCACGGCTGTCCAAGAAAATGTGGTGTTACCCAATCTCCATCAGCCGCCATCTCCTCACCGATACGCGCGTACCGAGGTTCATCAGCCCCCAGATAAGGAAGTCCGCCCAGCGACTGAAACAGCGTGAGGTAGCCAAGGAGAGCAAGGAACAAAACGAGAATTCGACTGCCTGGGGGAATGGATTCAAACGTAGGGCGTCGGTTCCTCTGGTCCATCGTCGGCTCCCGGCGGAAAGCCCATTCTATCCCGGCGGCC
>ERZ795052.6872-NODE-6872-length-10274-cov-4.389960_pt1 | contig 10274 bp, 5 predicted proteins | sample MGYA00375136_ERZ795052 | MGnify/ENA primary metagenome ERZ795052 (study PRJEB30181, sample SAMN05720156) | activated sludge metagenome | isolation source: Anaerobic digester | place: Japan | collected 2015-05-26 ... | reverse complement strand
ATGGCAGGTGGAAGAATTGGAAAAGACGGTATACACGGAGCTACATTCTCCAGCGAAGAACTTCACTCAGAAAGCCCAACCCAGGCTGTTCAAATAGGAGACCCCATCACACAGAAAAAACTTTCAGATTTCATACTGGAAGCAAGAAATAAAAATCTTTACAGGTTCATAACAGATAATGGTGCAGGAGGATTATCTTCAAGCATCGGCGAAATGGCAACTCAATGCGGCGGTTGTGAAATGGATCTATCAAAGGCACCTCTTAAATATCACGGACTCGCTCCATGGGAAATTTTACTATCAGAAGCTCAGGAAAGAATGAGTTTCGCCGTCCCCAAAAACAATATAAAAAAATTCCTGAATCTGGCAAAAAAAAGAGACGTTGAAGCAACTGTTCTCGGGAAATTCACAAATACAGGAAAATTTCACATAAAATACGGAAAAAAAACTGTAGCATACCTTGACCTTAACTTTATGCATAATGGATTACCTCGAATGAAATTAAAGGCAAAATGGACTCCACCAAAATTCCCGGAAATCAAAATAAAATCTTCTTCTACAGAACTTAAAAACGACTTTGAAAATATTCTCTCAAGATTAAATATATGCTCAAATGAATATAAAGCCAGACAATATGACCACGAAGTAAAAGGTATAAGTATAATCAAGCCATTCTGTGGCGTCAAAAGAGACGTCCTATCAGACGCTACCGTCATAACTCTAAAAGCCCTCGAAAAAGAAGGCATTGTGCTTTCCTCAGCAATACTTCCCCGGTATAGCCTTATTGACACTTATCATATGACAGCCTCGGTAATCGACCTTGCCGTGAGGAGAATTTTATCCGCTGGAGGAAATATTAATCATATCGCTGGACTTGATAATTTTTGCTGGCCAGACCCTGTTCAAAGTGAAAAAACTCCCGACGGTGAATACAAATTAGCCCAGCTTGTCCGGGCAAATCAAGCTCTTTATAAATATACAAAAATTTTCGGTGTCCCATGTATTTCAGGCAAAGACAGTATGAAAAATGACAGTACACGCGGAGGAAAAAAGATATCCATTCTCCCTTCTCTTTTATTCAGCGCAATATCGAGAATAGATGATATTTCAAAAGCCCTGGACCTATCTGCGAAATTCGCAGGGGATATGCTTTGTGTAATCGGTATTACAAAAGCAGAACTGGGAGCAAGCGAATACCTATCAATGAAAGGACAAATCGGGAATAATGTTCCAAAAGTTGATGCGAAACTCGCAATGAAAATCTATAAAAAAATTACACTGCTCACTCAAAACGAATTACTCCATTCTCTACACGCTCCTGCACTTGGAGGACTCTCTGTTGGATTTGCGAAAATCGCAATTGCCGGCAGACTCGGCATGGATATAGACCTTGATAAAATCCCGGGTGAAGTCAAAAATCCTGCTGAGCTCTTATTTTCAGAATCAAATTCAAGATTTATAGCAACATTCCCGGAAAAAAATTTGAAAAAAATAAAAAATATTTTAAATGGAATCCCTTTTGCCGTAATCGGGATTATAACAGACAAAAACGAAATTTCTATAAAAAGTAAAAAATTTAAAATTAACTTCAGTTCAGAACTCGAAAAATTAATAGAAAATTACAAAACTCCACTTAATGGCGTTTGACTTTTTATCTATGGAAAAAAATAAAAAACAACGAATTCCCGAATGGATAAGGGTAAAATTTTCCGCCGGAGGCGAAAAGGAAAAAGTATTTAATATCATTAAAAGTAAAGGACTTCATACAGTATGCTCAAGCGCAAAATGCCCTAATCTTGGAGAATGTTGGTGTCGTGGAACAGCAACTTTTATGATTCTTGGAGATCAATGCACTAGAAATTGCCTCTTTTGCGCTGTTAAACATAGCAAAAAACCACCACCGCCAAATCCATCAGAAGCTGAAAAAATCGCAGAGGCTGTAATGGAACTCAACCTTAGACACGTAGTAATAACAAGCGTTACAAGAGATGATTTACCAGATGGAGGGGCTGCGATTTTCGCAAAAACAACTCTTGCAATTAAAAAAAAGTCACCCGATGTAAAAGTAGAATTACTAATACCAGATTTCAAAGGAAATACAGACGCGCTAAAAATAGTACTCGATGCAGAGCCAGATATATTAAACCATAACCTTGAAACAGTAAGGCGCCTCACTCCCATTATAAGAAGTTCGGCAGATTACGACCGATCTTTAAAAGTATTATCTGATACTTTTTCCATCTCAAAAGGAAAAATAAAAGTCAAATCCGGTATAATGCTGGGACTTGGAGAAGAAGATTGTGAAATCGCCGAAACTATTTGCGATATTCGCAAAAATGGAGCAACAATGCTTACCATTGGACAATACCTTCGTCCAGGCGCAAATAATATCAAAATTTCAAAATTTATAGAGCCAGATAAATTTAAATACTGGAAAAAATTCGCAATTGAGTTAAATTTTATGAGTGTTTGGAGTGGACCGCTGGTTAGAAGTTCATATATGGCGGAGGAACAAAATTGCAAATAACATTAATATTATTATTAACAGCTATTGTTTCCATGGCAGGAGCTCTGATCTATCTACACACAAAAAAAATCATTGCTGAAAGAAAATTATACGAAAAAGATAAAGCTATAAAACGTGAACGAAAAGGGACAGCAGCAATACTGGAACTGTCAGAAAAAGCCATTAATTCCGATACTAGCGATGAATCTTTTCTTGCCCATTTTGGAGAATATGCCCAACGTTCTCTTGGGGGAATAGGGTCTGCTGTCTTTATCTCGGCGGGAAATGATGAATTTGTAGGATGCTCTGTTTCGGGGACTTTCCCTCCTTTAAAAGACGTTCCAAATCAGGTAGAACAGCAATTACTTGCCCATCCAAAGTTTCATACTCAGTTTATAAGAGATATAAAAATTCCCTTTTCTGTTTCAAGATTAAAGGAATTATGCAAAGAAAATGGATATTATTTTATCAAAAAACAAGAAGATGCTCCTGAAAATTTTTTCCAGAAAACATTTTTCAAAATTGCAAAGAGAACTGTAATAGCTCCAATATATTGTAATAATACCGTTTCTGCCGCTGTAATAGTAGTTTCTGGAGATGATTTTGATACTCATATTATAGATGAAAATGATGCTATATTTCTCGCACGCCTCTGTGAAATTGCCGCAATGAGCCTTAATGGAATTAGAATTTTTAGACAAAGAAGAGAATTTGAAAAAAATCTTCAAGAAGCAAAGGAAGAAGGAATGCTTCAGGTGTCTGCTGGAATTATTCATAATATAGGAAATGCTGTAACAGTAGCAAAATTAAATGTAGCCGAACTGAAGGAAAAAAATAAAATATTAAACGCGGATAGTCCAGAGTCATTAATAACGAATGAACTCATTCCGGAATTAAAGAAACACGTGAATACAGGGGATATTAAGGAATTTCTTACAAAAGACCCTGGTGGTTCTCAATATTTTGATATTATCTCCGAACTTGTCGGACATATTGCAAAACGAAGTGAAGAAAATGCTAAGCTTGCATCATCCCTTTCAAATAAACTCAATCACATAAGTGAAATCATCGAATTACAACAAAAGTTTGTTGGAGAACTTGGTACGGAAAATATCACATCTCTTGCACCTGTTATAGAATCTTCAGTGAAAATTTTCGAAGAAACTTTTAATAAAAAAGCTGTTTTCCTTGAAACCGAAATTACCCCTGATACACCTGAAATATTAATCGATAGTTCGATGATGACACAGGTCTATATAAACCTTATCAAAAACGCTGTCGAAGCTATGGAAGCGGAAAATGCATTAAAAGAAAAACGCATAAAAATCACTCTGAAAAAAGAGAATATCGAAGGAAAAACTTTTGTAATATCTGAAGTAATAGATAATGGCCCTGGTATAGCACCGGAAAACCTTCCGAAAATGTTTAAATTCGGCTTCTCTACAAAAGAAAAATCTCGCCATTCAAGAGGTTATGGATTACATTCATGCATGGAAACTGTAAAAAAATATAATGGAAACATTGAGGTAAAGAGTACTCTTGGGCAGGGAACAACTTTTATAATAAAAATTCCTGCTTCTCAGAGTAACACCACTGACCTGAAGAAACTTTAAAGACCTTGAATTGTTTAAGTAAGCTTTTTTATACCTTCTGTAAATGGTGTCGTTTTCTCCAGTAAGGAGAAATCTCTCTCAACATATCTATTATTGGAGGCAGTTTTTCAATTATAAAATCTATCTCATCCGCTGTATTATAAACTGATAAGCTGAAACGCACGGAACCATGAGCGGCTGTGTATGGAACACCTATTGCACGTAAAACGTGCGATGGCTCAAGACTACCACTTGTGCATGCACTACCACTTGATGCGCAAATTCCCATTTGATTCATCATCAATAGTATTGCTTCTCCTTCTATATATTCAAAACTTATATTCGTTGTATTAGGAATTCTATTTTCCTTATCTCCATTTAATCTGGTACACTGAATAGATGACAGCAAACTATCCTCAAGTTTATCTCGTAATTCTTTTACGCGCGTATTCTCTTCTTTCATATTTTTTATTGCAAGTTTACATGCAATTCCCAATCCTACAATTGAAGCTACATTTTCAGTACCAGCGCGACGCCCCCTTTCCTGATGTCCGCCAATAAGATATGGCTTAAATCTTACACCGCGCTTTATATAAAGCACTCCAACTCCTTTTGGCGCGTGAAGTTTATGCCCTGAAAGGGCAAGTGTATCTATTGTCATCCGTGATAAATCTATTGGAACTTTCCCTACTGCTTGAACTGCATCAGTATGAAAAAGCGCCCCTTGCGAATGGGCTATCCGGGATATTTCGTCAACAGGATAAATGTTACCTATCTCATTATTTGCCCACATAACAGAGACAAGTGCTGTATCTGAATCAACATTATCTTCAATAAAATCCATATCTACTCTTCCAGAATTATCAACAGGTATTTCCAGCACGTTATACCCTCTCCTGAAAAGTTCCTTTCCCAGATTTAAAACAGCAGGATGCTCAAGTTTACTTATGAGAACTTTTTTCCTCGGTTCCTTAACCCTAACAGCACTAAAAATGGCAGCATTATCGCTCTCTGTCCCTCCGCTTGTAAAAACTATTTCGCTTTCTTGAGCACCCAGAAGTTCAGCTACAGACGCCCTTGCCTCATCAATAGCTTTCTGAACCTGCCCACCAAAATTATGGATACTTGACGGATTACCATAAAATTCGGTGAGAAATGGTTTCATACCTTCAAAAACTTCCGGTGCAATTCTCGTAGTAGCGTTATTATCGCAATAAATTATTCTATCAATTACCTTCATTTTGCTTCCTCTACTGTTATTTCTGGACAAACAAATTCACGCAATTTAGCTTCAATAGTATTTTTCAGTGTGACGTGTGAAACAGGACATGAAGAACAACGCCCCTGCATCCGAACAATAACTTTCATGTCCTGAATATCAACAAGCTCAACACTACCTCCATCATTTTGAAGAAGAGGCTTTACCTCTTTATCAAGAACTTCTTGAATCCTCATAATTTTCTGAACAACTGTCATACATTTAAAACCTGTTTTGTTTTCATCTTTTGAACACGGTTTTTCTTTCCAAAGTTCGTCAAGAATTTCTTGAATCTCATCTATACACGCCCCACATGCCCCACCAGCTTTTGTATAATTAGTTATCTGTTCAACTGTATGAAGCCTGTTTTGAAGAGCTACTTTACGTATTTTTGAATCAGTTACACCAAAACACTTACATACAAGACGCCCCTCTTCCTCTTCCTCTTCATGCTTTGAAAGATTTTCCCCTCGGTAATTTGCTATTGCCGCCTGCAATGCTTCCATACCCATTACCGAACAATGCATCTTTTCCTCAGGAAGCTCCCCCAAAACATTAACAATATCTTTATTCGTGATTTTTGATACTTCATCAAGCTTTTTTCCCTTTATAATCTCTGTCAAAACGGAAGATGACGCAATTGCACTTGCACAACCAAACGTTTGAAATTTCGCATCTAAAATTCTTTCACTTTCCCTATCTATCTTCAAAGTTAATCTTAACGCATCACCACAGGTAATATTACCCACTTCACCAACAGCATCTGGATTTTCTATCTCCCCAACATTTCTCGGATGCAAAAAATGCTCCATTACTTTTTCATTATAATTCCACATTCTATAATCCTCTTCATTTTTTCTTTATAATCTTAGGTTAATCTATACTTAAAAGATAATCTTTCAAAGAAAAATATAAATATTCTAATATTTATTAGTATTTTTTATTAGTTTTAAAATTTTTCTCTGTTTTTTTATTTACTTTTTTTGATATTGTGCTAATCTATTTATTAGAAAATAATAAAAAAATTCTTAGTCTTTAAATGGAGGAATAAAAAAAATGAATGAACAAACTCCAAATCAAAATCAACAATTTCAACAGCCGGTCTATCCTTCATATCACGAGATAGAAGCGGCTAAAAAGATTACAATTCAGGATATAAAAGAGCATATGACTGGGCCTGTAGTGTCTCTGATATTTCACGCAATAGCAATTTCTTTCTTCGGGTCAATAATTATTTTTAATCCACCAGATGAAAAAAAACAAATTGAAGTAGAAGTGACAGAAGTGGAAATTAAGGAAATTCAAAAACCTCCAGAACCACCACCTACTGAAGAAGTCGAAGTAGAGCAAATAGAAATTGAGCGCCCTGATGTAGTAAGCGATGTTCAGGTAGAAGTCGAAGATGCTCCTATGGTTGATGCGCCTCAGGACGTAGTAGTACCTAATGTCCTGGCAATAGCCCCATCAAATTCAGCCCTCGTCCTACCCGGTGTTATGTCTCTCCGATCAGGTTCCGGGAGAAAAGCCGCAATTAAAAAATATGGAGGTTCCGGAAAAACAGAAACCGCTGTTAACAAAGGGCTCCGCTGGTTAAGAGACCATCAGAATCCAGATGGTAGTTGGGGAGAAGGCAAAAACACTAAAGCTTTCCTGACTGGAGTTGCTCTTCTCGCTTTTCTTGGACATAATGAAACTCCATCATCTCAGGAATTCGGCGCGTGTGTTCTTAAAGCTATCAGACGTCTCATTGATATGGTAAATTCAAGAGGTGGAAACGGCCTTGTAAAAGAAGATAGAAATTCCTATGGACACGCAGCTGTAGCATATGCCCTTTCTGAGGCCTTTGCCCTTACAAGAATTCCAATGGTTGAAACTGCTATGAATACAATGATGGAAACTCTCGTAAAGGGGCAAAGTGCACAGGGAGGTTACAATTATGGACATAACAATTCAGCCGGAAGATATGACCTGTCAGTAAGTGGTTGGCACTATCAGGCTCTCAAGGCGGGATATGCCGCAGGCTCTACGGTTCCTGGAATTGAACAAGCAATAGAAAAAGCAATAAAAGGAATGAAAGAAGTAATGTTCATGAAAGGAAGTGGAGCTTTTGCATATTCAAGCGAGGGAGGAAAACAAAATGCCGGTGGATCTACTATGACTTCTGTTGGTGCTCTCTGCTTGCAACTTATGGGGGAAGGGAAAAGTCATGAAGTCGGTTCTGCTATGAAGTGGATTCAAGAACAAAATGGCGGAGAACTTTTAAAATGTGAATGGAAAGGTATCGACAGCTATAAAGATGGAAAGGCAAAAAGCTGGCCTCTGTATTTGTGGTACTATGAAACTCAAGCAATCTTCCAGTATACTGACGGTTCAAGGTCAAGTAACCTATGGAAAACATGGAATAAAGAATTCCAGAACGCCCTTCTTAAAGAACAATACAGTGATGGGCATTGGACAGGACCACGTGAGAAATATTCAAAAGACGGCAAAACAGGACACGGTGAAAACGTCGAAACTTTTGATAAAACTCCCATAGATTTAGATATTTATTCTACTGCACTTTGCTGCCTCATGCTTGAAGTTTATTACAGGTATTTACCAACATTTAAAGTTGTGAGTGGTCCAGTAACAACTGGAGGAGGATCTGGTACGGGAGGAGGTAATTCAACCGATACAACAGGACTTATCATAGAATAAAAATATTATGCTAAAAACGTCTGAATTTCAGCCGTTCTTTTTTTTCTCAGATAAAATAAGATTATTTGAATTCCTCAATTTAATAAAGGTATTCTTTCAAAGAAAAATATAAATATTCTAATATTTATTAGTATTTTTTGTTAATTTTAAAGTTTTTGCATTTTTTTTATTTGCTTTTTTTTGGAAATTGTAATAATGTATCATTAGAAATAAAAAAATTCTTAATTATTTTTATGGAGGAATAAAAAAATGAATGAACAAACTCCAAATCAAAATCAACAATTTCAACAGCCGGTCTATCCTTCATATCACGAGATAGAAGCGGCTAAAAAGATTACAATTCAGGATATAAAAGAGCATATGACTGGGCCTGTAGTGTCTCTGATATTTCACGCAATAGCAATTTCTTTCTTCGGGTCAATAATTATTTTTAATCCACCAGATGAAAAAAAACAAATTGAAGTAGAAGTGACAGAAGTGGAAATTAAGGAAATTCAAAAACCTCCAGAACCACCACCTACTGAAGAAGTCGAAGTAGAGCAAATAGAAATTGAGCGCCCTGATGTAGTAAGCGATGTTCAGGTAGAAGTCGAAGATGCTCCTATGGTTGATGCGCCTCAGGACGTAGTAGTACCTAATGTCCTGGCAATAGCCCCATCAAATTCAGCCCTCGTCCTACCCGGTGTTATGTCTCTCCGATCAGGTTCCGGGAGAAAAGCCGCAATTAAAAAATATGGAGGTTCCGGAAAAACAGAAACCGCTGTTAACAAAGGGCTCCGCTGGTTAAGAGACCATCAGAATCCAGATGGTAGTTGGGGAGAAGGCAAAAACACTAAAGCTTTCCTGACTGGAGTTGCTCTTCTCGCTTTTCTTGGACATAATGAAACTCCATCATCTCAGGAATTCGGCGCGTGTGTTCTTAAAGCTATCAGACGTCTCATTGATATGGTAAATTCAAGAGGTGGAAACGGCCTTGTAAAAGAAGATAGAAATTCCTATGGACACGCAGCTGTAGCATATGCCCTTTCTGAGGCCTTTGCCCTTACAAGAATTCCAATGGTTGAAACTGCTATGAATACAATGATGGAAACTCTCGTAAAGGGGCAAAGTGCACAGGGAGGTTACAATTATGGACATAACAATTCAGCCGGAAGATATGACCTGTCAGTAAGTGGTTGGCACTATCAGGCTCTCAAGGCGGGATATGCCGCAGGCTCTACGGTTCCTGGAATTGAACAAGCAATAGAAAAAGCAATAAAAGGAATGAAAGAAGTAATGTTCATGAAAGGAAGTGGAGCTTTTGCATATTCAAGCGAGGGAGGAAAACAAAATGCCGGTGGATCTACTATGACTTCTGTTGGTGCTCTCTGCTTGCAACTTATGGGGGAAGGGAAAAGTCATGAAGTCGGTTCTGCTATGAAGTGGATTCAAGAACAAAATGGCGGAGAACTTTTAAAATGTGAATGGAAAGGTATCGACAGCTATAAAGATGGAAAGGCAAAAAGCTGGCCTCTGTATTTGTGGTACTATGAAACTCAAGCAATCTTCCAGTATACTGACGGTTCAAGGTCAAGTAACCTATGGAAAACATGGAATAAAGAATTCCAGAACGCCCTTCTTAAAGAACAATACAGTGATGGGCATTGGACAGGACCACGTGAGAAATATTCAAAAGACGGCAAAACAGGACACGGTGAAAACGTCGAAACTTTTGATAAAACTCCCATAGATTTAGATATTTATTCTACTGCACTTTGCTGCCTCATGCTTGAAGTTTATTACAGGTATTTACCAACATTTAAAGTTGTGAGTGGTCCAGTAACAACTGGAGGAGGATCTGGTACGGGAGGAGGTAGTTCTACCGATACAACAGGACTTATCATAGAATAAAAATATTATGCTAAGAACGCCTGAAATTTTTCAGGCGTTCTTTTTTTTTAGATAAAATAAAATTATCTTTAGTTTCCTTTAATATAGCTATTCTTTATATGAAAAATTTTCGGGAGCATTATTATTGATTTTTATGCATTTATTGTACAATAACGACAAGAAAAGAAATTAAAAAGAGGTTTAGCTTTAATCTGCAATCATAGAGTAATAATGAGTGCAGAAAAAATCCTAAACACCAAACACAAATTGTAATCTTGTGAAGCCTTAATTTTAATAATTATCTTCGATTCCAACTAATTAACTTATTATCAATAAATAGATTCCCACTAAA
>ERZ795052.6854-NODE-6854-length-10285-cov-6.477615_pt1 | contig 10285 bp, 8 predicted proteins | sample MGYA00375136_ERZ795052 | MGnify/ENA primary metagenome ERZ795052 (study PRJEB30181, sample SAMN05720156) | activated sludge metagenome | isolation source: Anaerobic digester | place: Japan | collected 2015-05-26 ... | reverse complement strand
GACACCAATTACTTGCCCCTGTTGGCAAGCTCCCCAACTGCCGTTTCAAGGATCATCCACCAGGATGAACAGGATGTTGGGACGGGTGCCCGCCGGCGGAGTGCCGGCGCCGCCACTTTCCGCCGCCGCGGCCAATGCCGTCAGTGCGGCCCACAGGCAAACCAAACGCAGTTTCATCTCAAATCAAAGGCTGTCGGGTTCTTTAACCGGACACACACATTTTCCTCAGCCAACTTCCCGGCGTCGCGGCGCCCACGTCAAGGCTAACGGTTCTTGCCGCCCTCGAGCCCCCCTGCTTTACACTCAAGGCTTGGACGCACTGGAAGCGGGTTGCGCTGCGGGCGCCGGCCCGGGGGACGGCGCGGGAGCGGGGGACGCGGGACCTGTCGCCCCGGCCGAGGCGGGCGGCGCCGGCTTCGAGGGCGGCGGCGCGAGCCGCTTCCGACTGCCGGGCTCGGGCAGAAAGTGGATGTCAAGCTGCGGCCGGATGAATTGGGCGCGGAACCAGCGCCAGAAACAGTAGGCGCTCAGCACCGCCGCCACCAGCAGAAGAATCAACCAAACCGCATTTTCGCGCAGATAACTCACCGACCGGGTTGAAAACGACTGTTGGCTCGCCGGCGACCCTCCCGCCGGGGCCGGCGGTGCCGCCGGGGCGGGTGGCTCGACGGCCGGAGGGCGGCTGACCTGTGGCGGGATCAGTGGCGCCAGGGGCGGAACGGGGGTCGGATCCGGGGCCGCTGCCGTGGCGGGGGGAGGGATTGGAAGCGGCGCCGGGCTGATCAGCGGCTCGGCTCGGACCCGCGGCGAGGCGGCGGGAGCCACCGGCTCATTGCTCCCCGAGGAAGAGCTCACGGTCGCGTGCGCCACCCGGGCTTCCGGGCCGGAACCAGGCGCCGAGACAACTGCCGCCACCGGCGGAGCGGTGGTGGCAACCGGGGCAACCGGCTGCGGTGGCAAGGTGTCCGGTTTGGGGGCTGGCTGTGGTGCGGGCGTGGCCGCCGTCGGCGGAGGTGTTTGTGACGAGGCCACTGGCGGGGACTCGATTAGGGCCGCGACCCGGTTCGTAGCCGGTGCAGAAGCTGTGGCTTGGTTCGTCGCCGGGCTGGTGGCGGGCGTTCCCGACGCCATGGGATTGGTCGCGACAGGTTGAGCCGGAACGGCCGGCACCGTGGCCGGCGCCGTCGGGGGGGGTGTCGTTGCGCTGGCCAGGCTGGTGGGCGTTGCTGTTGGCGAAGGTCCCGCGGTGGCCCGGTTTGTGGCTGGTGGGGTGGCTGGAACCTGGTTGGTCGTCGGCCGGGGGACTGGGACCCCTGCCGCCACCGCATGGGGCACGGACGTGGGGGCAGGGATGGCCGGTGCCGTGATCGCGGCTGTCGGGCGCGCAGGGCTGGCATTGGGAACCGGCGGTGTGGTTGACCCCGAAGAGCTGGGAGCAGCAGGCGTTTCGGGTTTCCGTCCCGAGACAATGAGCGGGGCAGGGGCTGGCGCCGGGGCGCGAGGCGCCGGGGGATTGGCCGGGCTCGGCGTGGCCGTCGTGCCGGGCGCCGGAGGATTCGTTGCCGGCGGCGGCGCGCTCCGGGCTGGCGCCGATTCCGGCACGGGTGCCGCCGCGGGTGACGCGGCCGACACCGTGAGTGTTTCGGGCGGAGGCGGCGGAAGCTGCAATGGCCAGGGAGCCGGCGTGACAGACCACTCGGTCAGGGCACCTTGGTGGGCGCGCAGGAAGGTAATGATCGGCATGCGCGCCTTTTGTTGCTCAGCCCGCCATTGCCGGCAGGCTTCGTTGACCGCCTCATCCACGGAGGTCCCGCCCAGCTCGCTCTCGCCGGAACCGATCAGGATGACGGTGACCCACGGCGATTCGCGAATCACGCGATTCATCTCGGGAACCACCCACTCGAGGCTTGGCCGCTTCTCATAGGCGAGCCTCTGGATCAGGTCCAGGACGCGGACCGAGATCAGCGGCCGGTTTTCCACCGTCCATTCGGCTGCGGGCAAGGCGGCGGTGTTGAGGCTCTCGTTGTAAGTCCACATCTCCAATTGATCCCCGGGCCGCAGTTGGCCGCCAAACGCCGTGTCCAGCAACTGCCGCGTCACCTGCAGCGCGCCCTCGGTCCGCCGCTGCATGACCCGGGAATTTTCCAGAATCAACAGGAATCGCCGCGGCCCGCCTTCCACCGCGGCGCGCGCCTCAGGCCACTGGAAGGTCAACAGGCACAAGGCCAGCGCCCATGCCACCCCACGCCCCGCCCCCACCCCAAACCGCGGGGCGCCGGAACCTGCGAGCCAGCCAGTCCATGCCATGCCCGCAACATAAAACCGGGAGAACACCCGGAAACAAGCAAAAACAGGACGCCGGAAACCCGCGCAAGTCATTCGCGACCGGTCGTCCTGACTGCGTCCGGCTCTAACCAAGGCATCCTCGCAGCCCGGTTCGCGCGCCCGGCTGGCACTTGGGTTGGACAAGTCCTCCGGAAAGGGTTCAGCGCGGAGCAATTCGTGGCGGTCGTGGACGCCGTGCAGGCCAACGGGTGGTTACCGATCTTGTCGAAGTCCTCCAGCCGGATTTGACGGTCTGGCTGGCATCCGCTTTCGCGTGATGGGGGGTGGCAGTGCCCGTCAGGTGAGGAGCCGCGGGTCGAAGGTGAATGGCGCGGGCGTGCCGGTCGTGATCCTCTTGAAATCAGGGTGGAGCGTCGCCGGGAGTCGGCGCCCGGGCCGGGTCGCCGGCGGCGAAGTTGTGCTCCGGCCCTGGAACCGACACAATGCGGTTCATGAGTGAAACGCTGGAAGTGCCCTCGGACGTGGTGCTGACGCCGCGCGGACACCTGGTTGTGGACAACACGGCGCCTCCTTCACCCTGGCCGGAGCCCGAGGCCGGTCGGCGGGTGGCCAGGGCTTTGGCGCAATCCACAGCGCACGGTTTGCTGTGGTTGGGAACACGCGAGCTGGACACGGTTCTGCCGCCTGCCGCAGCCTGGTGGCGCGAATTCGCGCGCCGTCTCCTCACCCAGCTCTGCCATACTCCGGAGCTTGAGCAGGCGCGGGAGATTGCGGCACTCTCCCCCCCGCCCGCGCCGGAGCTTTCGGCGCTGGCAGACACGGCGCCTTTGATGCGCGGCGGCGAGTATTTGAGCGGGGAGCTTCTCGAGCGGCTCTGGCGGGAGTTGGACGAGTGCATGCGGGAGCAGATTGCCCGCCACCCGGGGGGAGCGGGAGGGTGGCTGAAGGAAAGCCACCCCGTGTGGCGGCTGATGGGCCGCGTCACCTTCCACCTGGCCGAGAACCGAAAACACCCGACGCATCCCTTTGCTTTCCTGGCCACCTACGCCTCCCGTCTCTCCAGCCAGGCCCGCATCCAGCATCTGCCGCTGGGCCGCGCCCTTCAAGAATACGCGGGGACGGGCAACAAGCCGGCGCTGTTGAACCTTCTGGCTCCCGTCCAGAAGGCCGCGGAGCAGAGCCCGCTGATCCGCGAGTTGGTGGATACGGGCCGCATCTTCAGGCCGCTGCCCTGGACTGCTCCCGAGGCTTACCGCTTCCTTAAGGAGGCGCCGGCTTGCGAGAGTGCCGGGGTTCTGATCCGCCTTCCAGACTGGTGGAAAGGCGGACGCCCGCCGCGTCCCCGCGTGCAGGTGCGAGTGGGAGAAAATCGGCCGGCGGGCCTGGGGGCCGACGCCCTGCTGGATTTTTCGGTTGAAGCCACCCTCGAAGGCGAGCCGTTGACGGAAGCAGAGTGGCGGTCGCTGCTCGAGGCAACCGAGGGACTGGCTCTGGTGCGCGGCAAGTGGGTCGAGGTGAACCCCGAAAAGCTGCGCGAGGCCCTCGCGCATTGGCGCAAGGTGGAGGAAATGGCCCGGCAGAATGGAATGACCTTTTATGAAGGGATGCGGCTCCTGAGCGGTTTCCAGATGAAGGAACCCGCAGATGGCGCAGGGACGACTCCGCTGTTGGAGCGGGAGTGGACGGGCGTCAAGCCCGGGCGCTGGCTGGAAGCGACCCTGGCGGAGTTGCGCAACCCGGCGCGGCTCGAAACGGCCGCGGCCATTCCCGGACTCCAGGCGCACCTTCGGCCCTATCAAGCCGCGGGGGTTAACTGGCTCTGGTTCCTCGCCCGTCTTGGCCTCGGCGGGTGCCTGGCCGACGATATGGGGTTGGGAAAGACCCTGCAGATTCTGGCCCTGTTGCTCCAACGCAAGCAGGAAGCCGGACCCGACCGGCCGCCAAGCCTCCTGGTCGTGCCCGCTTCGTTGCTCGCCAACTGGCGGGCAGAAATCGCCAAATTCACCCCGGACCTGCAATTCATCATCCTGCACCCGTCCGAAGTCGAGCATCCCGCGGCACTGGCCAACTCACCTGGCACCTATGAAGTGGACCTCGTGATTACCACCTACGGCATGCTGGGCCGGATGGAAACCTTGCGAAAGCGGTCCTGGGACCTGGCCATCCTCGACGAGGCCCAAGCCATCAAGAACGCTGAAACGCGCCAGGCTCGAGCCGTCAAGGAGCTCCAAGCCCGCGCGCGCTTCGCGTTGACCGGCACCCCGGTCGAGAACCGGGCTGCCGACTTGTGGTCCCTGTTCGACTTTCTCAACCCCGGCCTCCTGGGGACGGCAAGCGCTTTCACCCGGTTCATCCGCGACCGGATGCAAGGAGAGCAACCGGATTTTGCGCCCCTGCGCGCCCTGACCCGTCCCTACATCCTGAGACGGCTCAAGACCGACAAACGCGTGATTGCCGATCTGCCGGATAAAACCGAGGTGCGGGCCTGGTGCGCCTTAACCAAAGCGCAGGCGGCGTTGTATCAAAAAGCGGTGGCCGAGCTGGCGGAAGCCCTGGGGGCGGCCGAGGGCATCCAGCGCAAAGGCCTGGTTCTGGCGTTTATCCTGCGCTTCAAACAAATCTGTAATCACCCTTCACAATGGCTGAACGATGGCGGCTACGAGGAGCCAGCCAGCGGCAAGTTCGCCCGCTTGCGGGAGCTGGCCGCCGAAATCGCCGAGCGCCAGGAAAAGGCGCTGGTCTTCACCCAATTCCGCGAGATCACGGCCCCGCTGTCCTCCTTTCTGCAGCAAGTCTTTGGCCGTCCGGGTTTGGTCCTGCACGGTGGAACCCCCGTGGGCCAGCGGCGCAACCTCGTCGAGTCGTTCCAGCAGGAGGATGGCCCGCCTTTCTTTGTTCTGACCGTCAAGGCTGGCGGCGCCGGGTTGAACCTCACCCAAGCGGCTCACGTCATCCATTTCGACCGCTGGTGGAATCCGGCGGTGGAAAATCAGGCAACCGATCGCGCCTTCCGGATTGGCCAGAAGCAGAACGTGTTGGTCCACAAATTCGTCTGTCGCGGCACCATCGAGGAGCGCATTGACCGGATGATTGAGGACAAGAAAGCGCTGGCGACCGGCCTTTTGGAGGGCGGCGCGGAAAAACTGATTACCGAAATGAACAACGACGAGCTGTTGCGCTTTGTTGCGCTTGATCTGCACCGTGCTACGGCCGCATGATGTGTTCACATTGCATGAGCTACCATGGCTATTACGGATTTCGGCCTTATGTGTCCGTGGCTGAACGACAGCGGCGGGCCCAGCGTCACCTGAGCAAACTCGCCAAGAGCGGCAAGAGAATCTGTCCCATCCAGCTCGAGGGCCGCGCCATCGCGCGCAGTTTTTGGGGCCGGGCTTGGTGCGACAACCTCGAATCCTACATGGATTATTCCAACCGCCTCCCGCGAGGGCGCACGTATGTGCGCAACGGCTCGGTGGTCCATCTGGAAATCCGCCCTGGCAAAATCGAGGCGATGGTCAGCGGTTCGGAACTCTACCGCGTCACGATTCGGATTGCCGCGGCGGCCCAGGCGAAATGGAAGCGCCTGTGCCGCGAATGCGCCGGCGGCATTGGGTCGCTGCTGGAATTGCTCCAAGGCCGGTTATCGGATCAGGTCATGGGCATCATCACCCGGAAAGAAACCGGTCTCTTTCCCGCCCCGTCGGAAATCCAGATGAACTGCTCCTGCCCCGACTGGGCGACCATGTGCAAGCACGTTGCCGCGGTGCTCTACGGGGTTGGAGCGCGCCTGGACCAGGAGCCGGAGTTGTTGTTTACGTTGCGGTCCGTCAACCAAGAGGAGCTGATTACCCGCGCCGCCGGGGTCACCGACCTGGTGGCCAATACGGCCGCCGGCCCCGAGCTGGCCGAGAGCGAAATTGGCGCCGTCTTCGGCATTGAGTTGGATGCTCAGAAACCGGCGCCCCCTCCGTCCGCCGAAGTTCCGGCGCCGCCAAAGCCCAAACAGAAGCGTCAGTCAGCGGCCCCCCGGCCCGCCCGGCTCAAGAAACGCCCCCGCAAGCGCCAGAAGCCCTCCGCCCGCCGCTCGAACCCAGCGCGTCGGGGTCCGGGTTCAAGCCCGCCCGCCGCAGCGCGTGCGAACTCAGCCAGCCCCGACAGCTCGCAGATGACCGCGCCTTCCCAGCCGTCTGCCCAAGCGCCTGCTGGGCCGCCTTGAGCCCCGGTTCGCCGTTTCCGCAGCCGGCCCACCGCGAAGGTTGCCAAACCTACGGGGAAACGGGCTGACTCGGTGTCCGCCCGGCATTCGCCGCCCCAACGGGCGGGGCATTGGTGATTCCGGATTGTTCCGCCAGGCGCCGCTGTTGCTTCTGTTCAATCAAGCGGACCTCGCGGGTGAGATAATAAAGCGCCCGCGCATTCCCGGCCAAAAACATCAACACCAGGGCGATCAGGATGAGGACCACCAGCACCGCCATGCCGCGCCGCCGTTCACAACCGATATTTCGAGACAATCTCATGGGTTTGGCAAAGGTTGGGGCACCGCCAGAAAGGTCAACAACGGCCGAAACCGGCCGGGCACGTCCCTGCCCTTGGCCCGCGGCTGCAACTCGAGTTCCCACCGCCAGGCCGTCACCGTTGAACGCCGGTCAGGTTCCATCTTCGAGGCTTTGACCTGGTCCAGGAGCTTCACCCACGGCCCGGCTTCCACGCGACGGTACAGACACCCCGCCTCCTGACGGTACTCGACCGCTCCCCCTGCTGTGCGCAGAACCAGCACCGGCCCGTCCCCGCGCTCCTCCCGCGTCACTCCCTGGACCGCCCCGCGGACATCCGCCCGCCACCGTTCTCCGGCCTGGAGCGCCACCGCCAGGTTCTCCGAGTTGTGGCGCAACGCAATCGAATGGTCCATGCACCGATACAGGGCAAGATAACCCGCGCCGAGCAGCACGAACACCACCGCGATGTATGCCAGGGCCTCGACCAGGAGATAACCCCCGTCACGGCCCGCCGCACTGGATTGGCCAGCCTGCCGTGTTCTCATCGCACCCTCACCTCCCGGACGACGGGACCGCCGTGCCCTTTGACCGCCGGTTGCCACGCCAGCCGCACCCGGTTCGACACCACCACGAGTTGAAACTCCCCCGCTGGCAGGTTCGTCGCGCTGGCGGCGCGCACGAGATAGCGATGGGTTCCGGGTGCATACGCCCGCCACTCGCCCGCGGCCAGCACCTCGAGCTCGCCATCCACGATTTCCACCGCCAGCGCGCGCTGGTAGATGGTGCGGGCCAGGCGCTTTTCGGCGGCCAGGTGATAGGCCAGCGGGAGCAGCGCCCCGAGCAGCAACGCCAGCGCCGCCAGCAGATCAATCATCAGCGCGCCCTGCCGCCGCGCGTTGGAATGGGAGCCTCGGATTACCATACACTTGCCGCGTTGATAAGCTGGATGAGCGCCAAAAACAGCCCGATAACAATTCCCGCCACTACAAGGCCATTGAACAGGACCAACACGGTCGTCGTGACCTGTGCCGCAGTCTGCTCCAACTGAAACGCCCGTGCGTCCAGCGCCTCGTGCCAGCCGGCCAGACTGCGGGCAAAACTCCCGGGCCGCCGCAGCGCATTGCTCAATCGCCAGTGCAGTGGCCCCGAGTCGTCCATGGCGCGCAGCGCCTCGGGCAAACGGGTTCCCTCGCGCAGCAGCGTTTGAACCCGCCGGGCCCGCCGTTGCACGCAGCGGTTGGCCGTCGCTTCCGCCGCCAGCCGCACCGCCTCGACCTCCGGCACCTCCGCATCCAGCAACGCCGCCAGCACCGCCGAAAAATCCCGCTGCAACCGTTTGCGTCGCCAGGGCAGGGTGAAGACCAGCGCATCCGGCAGCCCGGGCGCCACCCGCTGGACCCACTGAGCCACGCGCGGCCCGCCCACATAGGCCACCATCGCCAGGTAAAGCACCGCCAGAATCGTCACCTGCGCGGCAATCACGAACGAGTCCGTGGCGAAAACCAGCCGCGTCAAAGCCGGCAGCGACATGCCCTCGGTCATGGACATGAAGACCTCCCGGTAAACCGGCAGCACCCGGTATTTGAGCAGCAGCGGAATCACCGTGGCAAACGGCGTCACCACAAACGCCAGCACGACCAGGTAGTTGACCGCGCCCCGCACGTTGGACACTCCGTCGTTCAACAGCCAGCGGCACGCGGGCATGACCTTGCCAACATCGCCCAGGTGTTCGCCCGCCCGGAGCATGGCTTGAAGCTGGGGCGGCAGCAGCCGCGGCACCTGGTCCAGCGCCTGCCCCAGCCGAAGCCCCCGCTCCAGAAACGCCGCCAGCAAATGAAACCGCGCCCCCAGCGCCCGGTCCCGGCTCGAGGCCGCCTCGACCACGGCCGCCTCCGGTGTTCGTCCCTCCTTCAACCCCAACTCCAGCAGGTCCAGAAACAAGCGCGCGCGCTCGTTCCGGCGCAGCGGCAGGGTCAGCAGAAAATAGAGCAGGTAGATGAAGCCGGCCAGCGGCGCCAGACCCAGCGCCACATAGATGAGGAATGCCACCCCCACCCCGCCCACCAGGTCTATCGGCCCCTGGTTCCACTGCTGGACAAGATAGTCAAACATGGGATGGCCTCACCCGCTGAAATCACCCAGCATCTGCATGAACCAGGTGAGCGTCCGCGCCAGCGGCACCACCTGCCAAAGGACCATTTGCCCCAGGAACAAAATCGAAAGCGGCAGCGCCGCATACAGGGCCAGGTCGGCGCGATACTGGGCGCGCGCCTGGTAAATCCCGGCCGCTTTTTGAAACGCCTCCGCCGGATGCTCGCCCCCCCGCTGCACCAGCCAGACGAACAACGCCGGGAAGGGACGCTGCGCCTGCCATTGCACCGGCTTGCCGCGGCCGGCTTCAACCGCAGCCCGCCATTCGCTCAGGACTTTGCCAGCCGGGCTTCCGCTTTCGAGCGCTTCCGCCAGCGCCAGCGCCTCCGCCAGCGGCAGCCCGTTGCGCAGCATCATCGCCAGCGCCGAGGCCAGTTGCGCCAAACTCGCCTCCCGAAAAGCCGGTAATCGCCACCGCAACCGCGCCCGCCAGCCGGGCACTCCCAAGGCCGCCCCGGCCAGCACCAGCGCAACGGCAAATAAGATCGGCGGAAACCACACGCTCAGGAGCAAGGCCGCCGGAACGGGGCCGACCTGGTCCATGAAGTTCGACAGGAACCGCCCGATCAGGCCCGAAAGCAACATCGTCAGGCCCAGCGACACCGCAATGACCAGCACCGGATAGACCATCAGCCCCTTCAACCGGGTCCAGAGCGAGTTGACCCGTTGATAGTGGTCCGCCAGCAGCGTCAGCATCCCCGGCAGGTCGTTGCTGCGAACTCCGATTTGAATCATGCGACGATACAACTCGGGCAGTGCCCGGCGCTCAATCGCCTCCGGCAGGGGCGTCCCCCGGGCCAGGTCGGCGCCGAGTTGCTCCAGCTCCGCTTTCAGCTTCCGGTCGCGCATCCCCGCCGACAACTGTTTGAGCCCCCCTTCCAGCGGGATGCCCTCCCGCAGCATCCCCGCCAGTTGGTGGTTGAAAAAGGCAAACTCGTCGTGATTCATACTCGTTTAGGTCCACTGCCATCCATTCGACAGGACAGCAACGGGAGCCTCACACACGAAGTGGAATCATCACTCTTGATCTGTCATTTGATGTCCAGGCGTGAAATCTTCCCGAAGGGTTCTAAACCCGCCGGCAGCCGTCAGAGCTCCGGGCGGAAGTTTAAATCCCCAAGACCCTTTGCAGTTTCGGGTGGTTGGTTTGCGCGGCGGCAAACAGCGCTTGCGCGGCCTCGAGCAGCCGCGGACGGGCAGAAGAGGAATCGAGTTGGCGGGCGGCTGTTGGTGGTGCGGGGCACGAATCGGCGGGCACACACCCGCGTAAGCCGGCGTGGCGCAACAGGCGGGCGATGCGTTTGCGACTGTGCCGGTGTCCCGGCGCCTGCAGTGCGGCATGAATGGGGGGC
>ERZ795052.6852-NODE-6852-length-10286-cov-5.078682_pt1 | contig 10286 bp, 9 predicted proteins | sample MGYA00375136_ERZ795052 | MGnify/ENA primary metagenome ERZ795052 (study PRJEB30181, sample SAMN05720156) | activated sludge metagenome | isolation source: Anaerobic digester | place: Japan | collected 2015-05-26 ... | reverse complement strand
TAACTCCATATGGTTTGCATTTCAACTTAAAACCATGAAATGGTGTATTCTTAGATTTTGAATTCAACTTATATTTATCTACAACCCATTCTTTGTTTACATCAAGTATAGTAAGGTTCGCTTTTTCATTAACTTCTATTCTAATTTCAGGTAGTTTTAACAACTTTCTTGGGTTAGTTGAAAATTTATTTATCATTTCTTCAAGTGAAAGATATCCACCATCAACTAATACTGAGTATGTTAAGCCAACAGCTGTTTCTAATCCAACAATTCCAAATGGAGCATAAGCATATTCTACATCTTTTTCGTGAATTGCATGAGGTGCATGATCAGTAGCAATAGCATCTATAGTGCCATCTTTTAAACCCTGCTTAATAGCTTCTACATCTTCTTCAGTTCGTAAAGGTGGATTCATTTTCGTATTTGTATCAAAACTTCTTACAGCTTCATCAGTCAAAGTAAAATGATGAGGAGTTGCTTCAGCAGATACTTTTAACCCTTTTCTTTTAGCTTCTCTTATCATTTCAACAGAACGTTTTGTACTGACATGAGCAACATGATATCTTGCATCTAAATATTCGGATAAAATTATTCCTCTAATTACAAAAATTTCTTCTGCAATTGGTGGCATAGGTGAAAAGCCTAAAGATGTAGAAACTAAGCTTTCATTCATTACTCCACCTTTAGTCAGATTTTGGTCTTCACAGTGCTGGATAAACAAACCATCAAACATTTTTAAATATTCCATAACTCTTCTCTGAATTTCTGCACTTGAAATTGGCATAGCATCATCAGAAAAAGCAATAGCTCCAGAATCTCTTAATTCTAAAAGTGGAGCTAATTCTTTACCTTCATTAGATTTTGTTACAGCAGCAATTACAAATACATCGTTAAGTAAATTTGAAGCTTTATGCTGAATAAATCGAATTGTATCTTCATTATCAATTACAGGGTTAGTATTGGGCATACAACAGATTGCCGTAAAACCACCTCTTCTTGCCGCTAAAGAACCAGTTTCTATCGTTTCTTTATATTCATAACCCGGCTCTCTTAAATGAACATGCATATCAATAAAGCCAGGCGCTATAATTTTTCCAGTTAAATCATATACAACACTATCTTCTTTAATCAGATTTTTCCCAATCTCTCTGATTATTCCATCTTCAATATAAATATCAAGAATTTCATTAACCTTTTTAATAGGACTAATGACTTTTCCGTTTTTTAATAATGTTTTCATTATAACCTTTTGCAAATTAATGAATAATTAAACAATTAAACTATTCAGTAGCACCAAGTAAATATAATATTGCCATTCTAATAGCAACTCCATTTTCAACCTGATCAAGTATTACAGAGTTATTTCCATCTGCAACATCAGCATCAAGTTCTACACCACGATTAATTGGACCAGGATGCATTATAAGAATATCTCTTTTTGCTCTCTTTAATCTTTCTGAATTAATTCCAAAATAAGTTCTATACTCTCTGATTGAAGGGAATAAACCTATAGATTGACGTTCAAGTTGAATTCTTAAAATGTTTAATACATCTACTTGAGGAATAACTTCATCAATATTATGATATACTTTCACTCCAAGTTTTTCAATATGTCGCGGTATTAATGTAGCAGGACCACAAACATACACCTCAGCCCCCATGGTTTTTAATCCATAAATATTACTCATAGCTACTCTACTATGAGATATATCTCCTACAATACAAACTTTTAATCCATTTATTTTCCCAAGTTTTTCTTTAATTGTATACATATCAAGAAGAGCTTGAGTTGGATGTTCATGAGTTCCATCTCCAGCATTGATAACATTGCTTTTTATCATTCTACTTAAAAAGTGAGGAGCTCCAACAGCAGAATGACGCATAACAACCATATCAACTTTCATTGCTTCAATATTTCTCGCGGTATCTAAAAGCGTTTCCCCTTTATTCACGCTACTTGTACTAGCTTGAAAAGATGTAACATCAGCAGAAAGTCTTCTTGCAGCTAATTCAAAAGATACCCTTGTACGAGTAGAACTCTCAAAAAATAAATTTACAATGGTTTTTCCTTGAAGTGTAGGTACTTTTTTTATCGGCCTTTGCAACACTTCTTTAAAAGATACCGCCGTATCCAGAATTAGATTTATATCTTCTTCTGGAACATTTTCTAAACCTAATAAATGTCTGCTCTTTAATGGCATAATTAAATTTAATTATTTATTATTATTCTTCATTTACATCTATTAAAAGAACTTCATCAACTCCATCAACTTCAATAAGCTTAACACGAACTTCTTCCCCTATAGAAGTAATAATACTTTTACCAACAATATCTGGTTGAATAGGTAGCTCTCTATGTCCCCTATCAATAAGAACAACAAGTTGAATTGAGTTAGGTCTCCCAAAATCCATTATTGCATCCATTGCTGCTCTTACTGTTCTTCCCGTGTAAAGCACATCATCTACTAATATTATATTTTTTTCATCTATAGCAAAAGGAATGTTTGTAACCTGTACCTTTGGCATACGTAACCTCTGACGGTAATCATCTCTATATAATGTGGTATCTAGAACACCAACTTCTAGATTAATATTCTCAATCCTATTAATTTCGTTTGCAATACGTTTTGCAATATATTCACCTCTTGTACGCATACCAATAATGCAAATATTTTCGGCTCCCTTGTTTTTATCAACTATTTGATGAGCAAGCCTAACTATCGTTCTATTAAGATCTTTGTCATCTAATATTTTAGCTTTTACTTTCATATTAAATACTTTTTTATTTTTAAAATGTGGGCAATGTAGGATTCGAACCTACGACCTCTCGCGTGTGAAGCGAACGCTCTAGACCAACTGAGCTAATTGCCCAAAACCCAAAAAATTTAATTAAATTTTATCTAAAATGCAATAACTAATAAGAAAGTTTATATTCTTTTAATTCTTGAATAGTTCTAAATTTATCACAATCTTCACGTCTATAGTAAGAAATTATGTTATTTACCTCATAAGAGGGAACATCTGATAATTGATTTGCTACTATCCAGAAACAATGAAATGTCATAAAACATAAATTTGTTGAGTCAGCTTTGTATAATGAGTCAATACGATATATCATTTGATCGACATCAATTTTAGAAAGCATATTCATAACAGTATCTATTGAAGCAACACCCTTATTATAACATTTTGAATTTTTAACATACTTGCTAATTACAATATCTGAACCAAGCGAAATACCTTTAGCATAACCTACTATATAATTATATTTATGAGATTCATCCAGAGCATTCCACCACAAACCATCTCTTCTCATTCTTGATATTTGTGAACTTGCTAACGAATAACAAGCTATAATCAAAAACAAAATACTAATAAAGCTTTTTTTCATAACTATTTTTTATTTGTTTTTCTTCTATACATTTCAATTAATGTTTTTAACTTTTCACCATCATAGCCAGATAGCTTATAAACAACATATTTAAATGCATCATCAAAATTAATGCAAAGATTCAATGAATCACTATATAATTCCTGCATCTGCTCATACATATGCCCAACTTTAATTGTATCCATCCTATTAAAGAAATCATCAGCAGCACTTGAACCAATTTGATAGCAAATTTCATCTACATTAAATGAGTTGGTAACAATTGTAGCTCCTAAGCTTAGTCCATCAAAAACACCTGTGAGATATGGCAATTGATTTAAAGAACCGATACCTAACCACCAATTCCCATCATGAACAAAACCATCTGATTTTAAATTTGTAGAGTCACTTTCAATTTTTTCTTTCTCTTGTGAAGTAGCAAATGAAAAACCTATTAATAACAAAAACAATACTTTTTTCATCGAACCATTCTTAAAATTATTATTACAATTTATGTTTTTAACTTATAAAATTCAATTATATTATTTGCGGATTCTTCTCCTACAATACTTTTTAATTTTTCAAAACCAGCATTTTTCACAGCTTCTACAGAACCTAATTCAATTAATAATTTCTTTGCTTTCTTTTCTCCAATTGTTTTTATTTGTGTTAATTCAGTTTCATAAATATGTTTTTCTCTTTTTTCACGATGAAATGTTATCGCAAACCTATGAGCTTCATCTCTTATATGTTGAAGCAATTTTAAACTTGATGAAGTTTTTGGTAATAATTGCGATTCTGGATTATCAGGATAAAATATTTCCTCAAGCCTTTTAGCTAATCCAATAATATTAATATTACTTAAACCCAATCCATTTAAAACTTCAACTGCAGAAGACAACTGTCCTTTTCCACCATCCACAATAATAAGATCAGGCATTGGTAACTTTTCTTCAATAACTCGTTTATATCTTCTATAGATAACTTCTGACATACTGGCAAAGTCATTTGGACCAACAACGGTTTTTATTGTAAATTTTCTATACTCACTCTTTTTAGGTTTACCATCAATGAATACAACCATAGATGCAACAGAATCCGTACCTTGTATATTACTTATATCAAAACATTCAATTCTTAAAGGAGGTTTTTTTAATCTTAAATCTCGTTGTAAAGCTTTAAGAGGATGAGGAATATATTTCTCTTTCTTCATTTTTTGTATTTTCAATTCATCTAAAAGATACCTTGCATTTGCTTGACACATACTAACAAGTTTCTCTTTTTCTCCTTGCTTAGGTACAATAATTTCTACTCTACCTCCCTTTTTACCTTCCAACCATTTTTTAAATAATTCAACGTCTTCAATTTCATATTGCAGGAATATTTGGTCGGGTATAAACTCATTTTCATTATAAAAGGTTTCTATAACATTTTCGATCATTTCATTTTCAGTTAAGTGCTCAATGTTGGTAAGATAGTAATGCCTCTTTTCAATTAATTTTCCTGCCCTAATTTTAAAGACAACTGCACAAGCATCATTTTCTTCATAACTCAAAGCAAAAACATCCTGATCTTTACTATCTAATGACAGAACCTTTTGTTTTTGTGAGTATATTGTAAGTAAATCTATTTTATTTTTAATCACAGAAGCTTCTTCAAATCTCAATTCTTCAGAAGCTTTTAACATATCATTTTTAAGAGATGATATTAGTTGATCAATCTTACCATTTAACAATTGAATAACTTTTTTTATCATCTCTTGATATTCCTCTTTCGAAACCAATCCTTCGCAAGGGCCACCACATTTTTTAATTTGATATTCCAGACATAATTTTACTTTTCTCTTACTAATTACTTCGTCATCTAAATAATATTTGCAGTTACGAACCATAAAAATATCACGAATTATCTTCAAAGCGTTCTTCATAACTTTTACTTCGGTATATGGCCCAAAATATTTTGAACCATCTTTAACTATTTTTCTAGTAGGAAATACCTGCGGAAAGGGTTCGTTTGTTATCCTTATATATGGATAACTCTTATCATCTTTTAATAATACATTATATCTTGGCTTTATGCTCTTTATTAAATTTGATTCTAATATAAGGGCTTCTACTTCATTATCTGTAACAATTATTTCAATATCATTAACTTTTTCAACTAAAGCTCTTGTGCGTGGTGTATGGGCAGATAGGTTCCGAAAATATGATCTTACCCTAGATCTGATATTTACAGCCTTACCAACATAGATTACTTTACCTTTGTCGTTTTTAAATTGATAAACTCCGGGAGATGAAGGTAAATTATCTAAAATATCTTCAATGTTTTTTTTTAATCCATCAAAAATATTTTTGTTCTCATCAAAAGAACTCATTTTATTCTATTATCTCAGTTAAAATACCATTTACTGATTTTGGATGAAGAAAAGCTATTTTTTTTCCACCTGCTCCTTCTCTTGGTTTTTCATCAATTAAGATAATACCATTCTTTTTATACTCATCTAGTGCTTTTTCAATATTATCAACACCCAACGCTATATGGTGAATTCCTTCTCCCTTTTTTTCAATAAACTTATTAATAGGAGAATCGGTAGAAGTTGCTTCAAGTAATTCTACCCTTGAATCGCCAATATGGAAAATTGCAACTTTTACTTTTTGATCTGATATTTCTTCAAATTCAGGTTCAATCCCTGGTAATATTTTTTTAAAAGTATTAACGCTATCATTTAAATTTTTTACTGCTATTCCTATATGATCAATTTTCATTTTTCCTCACAAATATTTTATAAAAAAAGGTTAAAAATAAAAAACTTCTACGCAAATTTTGTTTTTATTTTTAACCTTCTATACTTATCTATTCTTCATCAAAAGGATTGAATATAAATCCCGAGTAAAGTTTTGGATAAAAGTATGTTGATTTCTGTGGCATTGTACCACCCTCGTTAGCAATTGAGGTAACTTCACCTATTTTACTTGGATTTAAAATAAATACCATTTGATACTTTTTATCATTCAATAAATTCAAAGTTACATCAATATCCTTTTCATAATCTAAATTTAATTTCTGCGCTTGAGCTTCTTTGCTTATACCTAAAATTTGTTCTAATATAAATGAATGTAATATTGTGACATCAAGATTCTTCACTGTTTTAGAAACATCACCGGGAATAATTTTATCTATACTATCAGTATCTTTTAATTTAATAACCACATATTCATCTTTATTCTGAAATTTAATCATAAATGCATGATGGTCATAACCTTTAAGAGCTTTTAATGATTCCGATTTATCAGTATATTCTTTCCATTCAAAATACTCAGAGACCTTATTTTTAAAATTATTATAATCAAAATTATCCAAACCAAAAATACCACGATGAGTTGGTAATATTACTAAACCTTTATCTTCAACATTGGTAAGATACATTAAAATATAATTATACAATTCTTTACCGGTATAATTTGGTTCTTGTTCTTTTCGATAATTTCTATAAATAATTCCCGTTTCATATCTATGATGACCATCAGCTATATATATTTTTTTATCCTTCATTACATGAATAACCGAATCAATTAATTTTTCGTCCTGTAATTTCCAGATAATATTTCTGACACCTTCGAAAGTGACATCAATAAATGGTTTCTGAGATATTGTTTCCTGAAATAATTTATCAATTTTCTTTTCATCATCATAATAAAGACCAAATATTTGTTCAAAATTTGCATTTGTTGCCTTCATTAGCTCAAATCTATCTGCCTTTGGTTTTGACAATGTTTTTTCATGGGGCAAAACAATACCTTTAGAAAATTCTACCAATTCACATAATGAAATAAAACCACTTCTTTGGTAATTTACACCATCAATGCTAAATTCCTGTACAAGATAGTAAAAAGTTGGCTTTTGTTCTCTTCTTAATATTCCTTCTTTTCTCCAATTTTTGAAGTAATTTGCGGCTGATTGATACCAGTTTTCTTCTCTTCCAAGAATTAGTCTAATTACATTGTAAGGATTTTTTGCATATAATTCATCTCTATAAGCAGGAGGAATTACATCATAAGGTGCAACTACTTCATCCAACTTTACCTTTTCGGGATTATAAGTTATTCCTTTAAAAGCTCTTATATTAGCCATAAAAATTTCTCCTAAAAATTTATTAATATCCAAAGGATCGAAGTAAATTTTCTTCGTTTCTCCAATTTTCTTTTACTTTTACATATAACTCAAGATATATACCTTTACCTATAAACTCCTCAATATCTTGTCGAGCTTTCTCCCCAATTTTTTTGATAGCTTCTCCCTTTTTACCTATTATGATTTTTTTCTGAGATTCTCTCTCAACAATAATACTAACAGCAGCATAGTCTTTAGATCCTATTCTTTCTTTATACTCATCGACAATAACTTCTGTTGAGTATGGCACTTCATCATGGAAATAATGGAATATCTTCTCGCGAACAATTTCTGCAATAAAAAATCTAATAGGAGCATCACTAATATCATCTTTATCAAAATAAGGTGGATGTTCAGGTAAAACAACTTTTATACTCTTTACTAACTCGCTAACATTATCATTATTTAAAGCACTTAGGGGTATAATTTCTTTAAAGTAAGGATATTCTTTTAACTCATCAATAATTTTTAATAGTTCAGCCCTATCTTTCATTAAATCAATTTTATTGATAACAATAAAGATAGGTACTTTTGTTTTCTTCAATAAATTTATTAGATTTTCGTTAATACCTATATTGAATATATTATATTCTTTAAAATCTACAACAAAGACAATCAAATCTGATTCATCAATTGCGGAGAGCACATAATTTAGCATTTTTTGATGTAGTAAATACTCTGGCTTTAAAATTCCTGGAGTATCTAAAAAAATTATCTGTGCTTCCTCATCATTATAGATCCCCAATATCTTTTTTCTTGTTGTCTGAGGCTTTTTAGAAATAATAGATAATTTTTGATTAAGAATTGCATTTAATAATGTAGATTTACCTACATTGGGTTTACCAAGAATTGATACAAAACCGCTTTTCATAAAAAATAAAAGTTAGTTGATAATATCTATAAGATACAGATTATAAAATTACAAAGCAGCCTCACCGGATTCTTCTGTTCTTACTCTTATAACTTCATCTATTGTTGATACAAAAATTTTACCATCACCAACCTGTCCAGTTTTTGCAGCATTTAATATTGTAGTAACAACTTTTTCAGCTATTGAATCCTTAACAACAATTTCGATTTTTACTTTAGGTAAAAAATCAATCTGATATTCAGAACCACGATATAATTCGGTATGACCTTTTTGTCTTCCGTATCCTTTTACTTCAATAATCGTCATACCCTTAATGCCTATCTCGGCAAGAGCTTCACGCACATCATCAACTTTAAAAGGTCTTATGATAGCTTCTATCTTTTTCAAATGCAACTCCAGATAATTGTTTATTGTTATATTTTTAATTTATTCATTTACCATGACAATTCTTATATTTCTTGCCACTTCCACATGGGCAAGGATCATTCCTGCCAATTTTTTCTCCAACTCTAATAGGCTGCATTTTTTTATCAGGTATTCTTGAGCCACCTCCTTCACCAGGGATAGCAGCTCTATCAGAAACAAAACCCATACCTACACCAGAACTATGTTCGGTTTTTATATTTCCACTTCTTCTTCTTTTTATCTTAACTTCCTCTTGAACTTGTGGGAACACACGGAAAACAAAATTTAAAACTTGAGTATCTATCATTTCAAGCATTTCCATAAACATATTAAATGCTTCAGTCTTATACTCAATTAATGGATCTTTCTGGCCATAAGCTCTTAAGTTAATCCCTTCTTTTAAATCATCCATTTCTCTTAAGTGTTCTTTCCATCTTTCATCAATTACTTGTAAAAGACCTATCTTTTCGATTCTGCTCATAAGCTCTGGGCCAAGCTGCTCTTCTTTTCTCTTATAAAATTCTTTAGCTGCTTTAATAATTTCACTTGCTATGCCATCTTCACCTAACTTTAAAAATCTATCTGGATTAATCTCTAAATTTACTAACAAATTTCTTCTTACTTCATCCTTTAACCCCTCAATATCACCACTATCAAAATATTTTTTAGCCAATCTATAAGCAAAATTATTTAACATTTCAGAAATATTATCTTTTACACTCTCACCACGTAGTATTTGTCTTCTTAGAGTGTAAATCACTTCCCTCTGTTGATTCATAACATTATCATATTCAAGCAATCTCTTTCTTATAGCAAAGTTATTTTCTTCAACCTTCTTTTGTGCTCTTTCAACAGATTTTGTAATCATAGGATGCTGAATAACTTCGCCTTCCTTAAGTCCCATTCTTTGCATAATACCTGCTATTCTTTCACTACCAAAAAGCCTCATTAAATCATCTTCAAGTGAAAGAAAAAATCTAGAGGAACCAGGATCACCCTGTCTACCTGCTCTACCTCTTAATTGGCGATCTATACGTCTTGCCTCGTGTCGCTCTGTACCTATAATATGTAAACCTCCAACTTCTTTAACTCCAGGACCTAATTTAATATCAGTACCTCGTCCTGCCATATTTGTTGCAATAGTAACCGCACCTGGCATCCCAGCGTGAGATACTATTTCGGCCTCTCTTTGATGCTGTTTAGCATTTAAAACATTATGAGGTATACCTTTTCTTTTCAACATTCTGCTAAATATCTCTGAAACATCAACACTGGTTGTACCAACAAGCACTGGTCTCTTTATTTTTCTCATCTCTTCAATTTCTTGAATAACAGCATTATATTTCTCTCGTTTAGTCCTATAAACCATATCATCATAATCTATTCTTGCAACTGGTTTATTTGTTGGTATAACTACTACATCTAATTTATAAATATCCATAAATTCCGCAGCTTCAGTTTCAGCGGTTC
>ERZ795052.6822-NODE-6822-length-10317-cov-5.717696_pt1 | contig 10317 bp, 7 predicted proteins | sample MGYA00375136_ERZ795052 | MGnify/ENA primary metagenome ERZ795052 (study PRJEB30181, sample SAMN05720156) | activated sludge metagenome | isolation source: Anaerobic digester | place: Japan | collected 2015-05-26 ... | reverse complement strand
ACAAAATCTATCATCAGAATACACTTGTAATTGATACGCTGAAAACAAGTTTTGGCTGCGATAGTATCTTAACTGTTCATATTGTGGTACATCAATCGTCGTACACAGAAGTTACTTTGCGAGGCGAAACAAGCCTAACGTACAACGATATTGTCTATACTGCCAATACCGATTTAAACGAATATCTGAAATCGGTTAACGGTTGCGATAGTACGGTTTTGGTACACATTCGTATCGGAAATATTGATTTGCCGTCCGATTCAGTCGATTTAATTGTGAATAAATACAATTGGATTGTGTTGTGCAACAATGTGAAAGCGAAAAAGTTAGTTCAGAACCCGCGTCGCATCTACTACCAATGGTACAAAGATGGCGTACTGCTGCGTAATGCCATTGATGACTATTATACTGAAGACAGGGAAATGGAAGGCTGTTTCTTTTTGAAAATACAGATTGTGACGGATGATGCCAAAATGTACCACTTTAATTCTAAAACGCTGTGTATCAAAAAACAAGAAATGTCATTAACACCTAATCCTGTCGCTGCGGGTGCTCCGTTTGTGGTTGATTATTCGTTTGCCGAAGGCGAAAAAGAAAATGTGAAATTGGAAATCTACAATTCGGTCGGAATAAAAGTGCTGTCGTTGATTTCCTCCACTTATCCGTTATCGGTATATGGCGGTTTGCCGTCCGGCATTTATTATGTGAAATTGCTTGTGGGAGAAGATAAGGCAATTATTAATAAGTTGATAGTGAGATGATTGTAAAAAAGACGCTTCAAATGGCGTTAGTGTTGATAGGGGTGTGGACGAACAGTTTTTTTGTTTCGTCACAAATGCTTATCGACTATCCATTATTGGAACAAAGCCGATTTTCGCGTATTCGTTATTTTATCAACAACGATTGTCATTGCGGTTCTGTTCATATTGGAAAACAAAAAGTGCCCTTTTTGCATTATTTTCAAATTTCGGCGCATGGCGGTTTGTCGGGACTTACTTATCAATCGGACTTTGGGAAAATGAATCCTAAAGCAAATGGTGCGTTGGGCATTGCATATATGTTTTACATTCATGGCATCGCCGGATTGAAACTTGGTGCCAACGTTGCCTATTCGGGCAGTCAATTTAAAGCAATCAACTACCATGACAAATACAGAGTTGTGGATGTGGAAGAAGATAAAATGGATGTTTATTACACGGCTGACGAAATTACGGAACGGCATCATCAATTATTGTTAGAAATTCCGTTTCAGTTAGCGTTGCGCTTTGACCCAATAACCATTGATTTAGGTCCGAAATTTTCTATACCTTTGCTCAAAAAATACCGCGAACAGTTGTACGGTGTTGATTTGTGTGCCTACTATCCTGCTTACGATGTAGAAGTTGATAAAGCGTTGGCGTTAGCTGCCGGAAAATATTTAAAATCGGGTATCGACGGTACAATAGATAAATTTCCGGCGTTGTGGATTTCCCTATCAACAAATGTTGCCTATACAATTCCGCTAAAATCGGGCAACGAGTTGGGTGTTGGCGTATATGCGGATTATGCTCTCAAAGGCTATTTATCACAGCGTACTAGAAATTTGTCGTTAGTTACCATTACCGATACACACGACGGCATTCCTGTTGAACGTTTAGTGGAGAGTGTTTTACGAGCCAATCATGCGTTGTCGGGTAAACAAGTGGTGCCGAAGTATAGTTATTTTTGCACCGGTTTGAAATTGACTTACAATATTGTTTTAAAAACAAAGAAATGAAAAACTACTTTCCAAAAAATGTGTGCATTTGTGGATATTTTTGTAACTTTGTATTTCGAAAATTTTTTAACAATACAACATTCTGATGAAACTTCTCATAACAGGCGCCTACGGGCAGTTGGGTAATGAAATGCGCATGGCGTTGATACGCTATCCGCAGTTGCAATCCGTTTTTACCGACGTTGATACGCTTGACATTTGCGACAAGGTGGCATTGAATGCATTCGTATGCGAACATAAACCTCATGTGTTGGTCAATTGCGCAGCCTATACCGCTGTGGATAAAGCTGAAGATGATGTGTCGCTGTGCTATAAAATTAACAGCGATGCCGTGCGTAATTTGGGCGAAGTGGCTCAAGAGCATGGTCTGAAAATTATCCACATTTCTACTGATTATGTGTTCGATGGTACAAGCCATGTGCCTTATACCGAAGATATGCCCACAAGTCCGAATACGGTTTACGGTAAATCGAAATTGGCAGGCGAGCGCGAATTGCTTCAAGCGTGTCCCGATGCGCTGATACTGCGTACGGCATGGCTCTATTCCGGATTTGGCAACAATTTTGTAAAAACGATGTTGCGTTTGTGCGCTGAACGTCCCCAAATGAGAGTAATTTTCGACCAAATAGGAACGCCAACTTATGCCGCCGACTTGGCGGGAGCAATTCTGCAAATTCTTACGGCAGACAAGTTTGTACCGGGCATTTATCATTTTACCAACGAAGGCGTGTGTAGTTGGTACGATTTTGCGAAAGTTATCGTTAAAATGGCAAATATCAGTTGTGATATTGTTCCCATTGAATCGAAAGATTATGCTGTGCGTACGCCACGCCCGCACTATAGCGTTTTGAATAAGAGTAAGTTAAAAGCTGTTTATGGTATCAAAATTCCTTACTGGATGGATGGCTTGGAGCGTTGCTTAAAAGTACTTTTGGCAGAAAAATAATGGGAAACAGTTATGTTTCTTTTTAAAAGGGATTGCGTTGTGTGTAGTCCCTTTTTTGTGACCGTAGGAACGTTGCTATTATTTTCGTATCTTTGTATTTCTAAAATCATATTTTCAATTTAATTTTATGGCAGACGACAAGAAAATTATTTTTTCGATGGTAAATGTTAGTAAAACGTTTCCACCTCAAAAACAGGTGTTAAAAAACATTTACCTCTCTTTTTTTTACGGTGCTAAAATTGGTATCATTGGTCTGAACGGTTCCGGAAAATCCACACTGATGAAAATTATTGCCGGTGTGGATACTTCTTACGACGGTGAAGTGGTATTTTCTCCGGGTTATTCGGTAGGTTATTTAGAACAGGAACCAAAATTTGACGAAACAAAGACGGTGAAAGAAGTGGTGCAGGAAGGCGTTGCAGAAACGGTAGAACTTTTGGCTGAATTTGAACGTATCAATGTTGCTTTTGCTGAACCTGATGCCGATTTTGACAAATTGTTGGAGCGTCAAGCAGAAGTGCAGGACAAACTCGATAGTTTGGACGCTTGGAATCTGGAAAATAAATTAGAGCGTGCCATGGATGCTTTACGCTGTCCCGATGAAAATTCAGTAGTAAAATCGCTTTCGGGTGGCGAACGGCGCAGAGTGGCATTGTGTCGTTTATTGCTTCAACAGCCTGATATACTATTGCTTGACGAACCTACTAACCATTTGGATGCGGAATCTATTGATTGGTTGGAGCAACATTTGCAACAATATGCAGGAACGGTTATCTGCATCACGCACGACCGCTATTTTCTCGACCATGTGGCGGGTTGGATTCTTGAACTCGACCGTGGCGAAGGCATACCATGGAAAGGTAATTATACCAGTTGGCTCGAACAGAAAACCGTCCGTATGGCGATGGAAGAAAAACAGGCGAGCAAACGGCGCAAGACTTTGGAACGCGAGTTGGAGTGGGTGCGTATGGCACCGAAAGCCCGTCAGGCAAAGGGTAAAGCTCGTTTGAACGCTTATGACCAATTGATGAATGAAGACCAAAAGGCACGCGAAGAAAAATTGGAAATATTCATTCCCAATGGACCGCGTTTAGGCAATAAAGTGATAAATGCAGTGGGAGTGTCGAAAGCGTTTGGTGATAAACTTCTTTTTGAAAATTTGAACTTTACATTGCCACCCAACGGTATTGTTGGCATAATAGGTCCCAATGGTGCAGGAAAAACTACTCTGTTCCGTATGATAATGGGCACGGAAAAAGCGGATAGTGGAGTATTTGAAGTTGGCGAAACAGTGAAAATCGGCTATGTTGACCAGATGCACTACGCTATTGACCCTCAAAAATCGGTGTACGAAATTGTTTCCGGCGGAACGGAATTTATTCGTGTAGCAGGTCGGGAAATAAATGCACGCGCCTATTTGTCGCGCTTCAATTTTACGGGAGCCGATCAGGAAAAACTATGCGGAGTGCTTTCAGGCGGCGAGCGCAATCGTTTACATCTTGCATTAACGCTGAAATCGGAATCGAACGTGCTGTTGCTGGACGAACCGACTAACGATATTGACGTAAATACGCTGCGAGCGTTGGAAGAAGGTTTGGAAAATTTTGCAGGTTGTGCAGTGATTATTTCCCACGACCGTTGGTTTCTCGACCGTATCTGTACGCATATTTTGGCGTTCGAAGGCGATTCACAAGTATTCTTTTTTCAAGGTTCGTACACGGAATACGAAGCCAATAAAAAGATGCGTTTGGGAGACGAACTTCCGAAACGTATTCGTTACCGCAAACTTATGTGATAGAAAAAAAGTGAAAATTTCGGCGGGCGTAATCCATCAGGTTACGCTCGTTTTTTTTGAGCTGTAATCTGTAAAACTTTGCGTTCCGTTCCATAAACTCGTAACAAATTAGTACCTTTGCATAAATTAAAATTATTGCAGATGAAATTTGAAGAGTTAGATTTGAATGATGATTTGTTGGATGCGCTTTACGATATGCGTTTTGAAACGTGTACGCCGGTTCAGGAATTAGCGATACCTAAAATATTGGCAAAAAGGGACTTATTGGCTTCTGCACAAACGGGAACGGGCAAAACGGCGGCTTATCTGTTGCCGATTTTGGAATTGCTGGCGCGTGGCGGACACCATGAAGATAAGGTGAATGTGCTCATTTTAGTTCCAACACGCGAATTGGCGCAACAAGTAGACCAATTGTTAGAAGGTTTTGCCTATTACTCTGATGTCTCGTGGATTGCGGTGTCGGGGGGCAACGATGGTGTAGCTTTCGGACAGCAGCAGCGCGCTTTTGAAAAAGGCAGCGACATTGTTATTGCCACACCCGGGCGATTGTTGTCACATCTTCGTTTTTGCGATGCCGATTTGAGCGGCATACACTATTTGGTACTCGATGAGGCGGATAGAATGTTGGACATTGGCTTTTACGATGATATTATGGAGATTATCAGCCATTTGCCCAAAGAACGCCAAACCATGATGTTTTCCGCTACATTTCCGCCCGATGTGGAGAAGTTAGCACACAATGTGCTTAATAATCCCGAAGAGGTAAAAATTGCGGTTTCAAAGCCTGCCGATGGCATTACGCAGGGCGTTTACTTGTTGCAGGAAACTCAAAAAGTACCGTTGATTTTGTCGCTGTTTGGCGACCAATCGTATGGCAAAACCATTATTTTTTCATCGTCGAAAGATAAAGTGAAAGAACTTTACCGCGAACTGAAACGCTTAAAACTTTCTGTGGCACAGATGCACTCTGATTTAGCGCAAACAGAACGTTCGCAGGTAATGTTGGATTTTAAAAACAATAAAATTCAAATTTTGGTAGCTACCGATGTAGTTGCGCGCGGCATCGACATTGACGATATTGAATTGGTGGTGAATTTCGATGTGCCGATGCAAGCCGAAGATTATGTTCACCGTATTGGGCGCACGGCACGCGCCGGAGCAAAAGGCGTTGGTTTTACCTTTGTAACTCCAAAAGACCGTTTCCGTTTTGACAAAATTGAACGTTTTATTGAAAAGCAAATTCCGCGTTACCAATTGCCTGAAAAAGTGGCTAAAATTGCGCCTAAAGTGGAAGATAGACCGGCTCAAAAGAACAAAAAAAAGAAATATTTTGGCAAACGTCGCAATTTTTCCGGCAAATCGAAACGCAACCGTCCTTCTACTATGCATAAATAATTTTAAACTCTCACACTCATGACCATTTGCGCCATATCAACAGCTCCGGGAATAGGTGGAATAGCCCTTGTACGTGTTTCGGGCAATGATGCGTTTGCTATTTGCGACAAGCTGTTCAAGCCGTTTTCGGACAAACTATCAATACCGGCAATGTCTGCCAATACGGTGCGTTTCGGAGAAATTTTGAACGCTGACGGCAGCGTTTTAGACGAAGTTTTAGTAACTGTTTTCCACAAACCGCATTCGTTTACGGGCGAAAATGTGGTGGAAATTGCTTGTCATGGTTCGCTTTTTATTCAACAGGAAATATTGAAATTGCTTTTGCAAAACGGTTGCCGAATGGCGCGCGCGGGCGAATTTACGCAACGTGCTTTTTTGAATGGCAAAATGGATTTAAGCCAAGCCGAAGCTGTTGCCGACTTAATTGCATCGCAAAGCAGGGCATCGCACCGTTTGGCAATGAACCAGATGCGGGGCGGATTTTCGCACGAATTGTTGCTATTGCGCGATAAGTTGCTCAATTTCACATCGTTAGTTGAGTTGGAGTTGGATTTCAGCGACCACGAAGATTTGGAGTTTGCCAATCGTACGCAACTTTGCGCTTTGGCGGACGAAATTGAACATAAACTCAAACATTTGGTCGATTCGTTTGCTACGGGAAATGCTATTAAAAATGGAATTCCGGTGGCAATTGTGGGCGAAACAAATGCCGGAAAATCAACGCTACTCAACGTGCTGGTTGGCGAAGAAAAAGCCATTGTCAGCGACATACACGGCACAACACGCGATGTGATTGAGGACACGGTCAATCTGTACGGCGTGCAATTTCGTTTCCTTGACACGGCAGGTTTGCGTCCCACCGACGACACTATCGAAAATATCGGCATCGAACGCTCTTTGGCTGTTATCGAACAAGCGCAAATAGTGTTGTGGCTTATCGATTATTCGCAAGAAAAAACCAATTTGGCTTGGTTGTCGCAGCAAGTGGTGGAACGTTCACGAGGCAAACAACTTATTTTGGTCTTTAACAAACTTGATTTATTAAATGATACGCAAAAATCGGAAGTTCAAGAAAGTTATAAACAAATAGGCGACCACCGCATTTTTATTTCGGCAAAACAGCGTCATCATATCGACGAATTGCAGGAGTTGCTCTACAAATCGGCACAATTGCCGGAACTGTCGTCCAACGATGTTGTTGTAACCAGCCTGCGTCACTACGAAGCATTGGCGAATGCGCACGCTGCCATTGTACGTGTTAAAGAGGGTTTAAACAGCAAAATATCAGGCGATTTTCTGGCTCAAGATTTGCGAGAATGTCTTAACCATTTAGGCGAAATAACAGGTCAAATCTCTACAGATGAAGTACTTAGTACTATTTTTTCTAAATTTTGTATCGGAAAATAGCTTTCAGAGTTTAGAAAAAAATGTATTTTTGTAGAAAATTAAAACAGAAAAACATACAATGACAAAAGAACAAGAAAGAGAAGAACTTCACAAAGCCATTTGGCAGATTGCAAACGACCTTCGTGGAACCGTTGACGGTTGGGATTTCAAAGCCTATGTGTTGGGAATGTTATTTTACCGATTTATTTCGGAAAATCTCACTATGTACCTCAACAAAGAAGAACACCGTGCAGGAAACGCAGATTTCGATTATGCCAATCTTTCCGATGAAGAAGCAGAGTATGGAAGAAACGACACGGTAAAAGAAAAAGGATTTTACATACTTCCTTCCGAACTATTTCAAAATGTTTGTAAAAACGCCAAAAACAATCCCAATCTCAATGAAACGCTGAGTAATGTTTTTAAAAATATAGAAAATTCAGCCAAAGGATTTGAAAGTGAAGATGACTTAAAAGGTTTATTCGACGATATTGATGTTAATAGCAATAAATTGGGCGCTACGGTTATCAAACGTAATGAACTGCTTGTAAAGATAATGGAAGCCATCCGCGATATGAAATTGGGAAATTTCAAAGAAAACACCATCGATGCCTTTGGCGATGCCTATGAATTTCTGATGACTATGTACGCCAGCAACGCAGGAAAATCAGGTGGAGAATTTTTCACACCGCAGGAAGTTTCAGAACTGCTTGCACGCATAGCCGTTCACGGAAAAACATCCGTAAACAAAGTCTATGACCCCGCTTGCGGTTCAGGTTCTCTGCTCTTGAAATTTGCCAAAGTATTAGGTAAAAACAATGTACGTCAAGGGTTTTACGGACAGGAAAGCAACATCACTACTTACAACCTATGCCGTATCAATATGTTCCTTCACGACATTAATTTCGAAAAATTTAACATAGCACACGGCGACACGTTGATGGAGCCAAAGCATTGGGATGATGAACCCTTTGATGCCATTGTGTCAAATCCCCCTTATTCCATTAAGTGGGAAGGCGACAGCAATCCCTTGCTTATTAATGACCCTCGTTTTTCCCCAGCGGGTGTCCTTGCACCAAAAAGCTATGCCGACTTAGCATTTACTATGCACATGCTTGCGTGGCTTTCTACCTCAGGCACGGCTGCAATCGTTGAGTTCCCCGGAGTACTTTATCGGGGTGGAGCTGAACAGAAAATCCGCAAATACCTGATTGACAACAACTATGTAGATACCGTTATTCAGCTGCCTGCCAATCTTTTTTTTGGAGTTGGAATTGCCACCTGCATTATCGTGTTGAAGAAAAGCAAGTCAGATAATAAAACCCTATTTATCAATGCATCCGATGAGTTTGTCAAAGCGGGAAATAAAAATAAACTGACCGAAGAAAACCAAAACAATATCCTGAACGCATTTGTAGAACGAAAAAATACAGAGTATTTTTCTGCCCTGATAGACAATGCCGATATAGCAGAAAATGATTACAATTTATCCGTTTCAAGTTATGTGGAGCAGGAAGATACACGCGAAATAATCGATATTAAGGTTCTGAATGCTCAAATTGCGGAAATAGTAGAACGACAAGCAGCATTACGCAATGAAATTGATTTAATTGTGGCAGAATTGGAAAACGAAGTGCTGTAACATTGGTACAGTCGGTTTCCTAATCTTCTGAAAAGAAAAACTAGAAAAGTGAAACAAAATAACTATGGAACAAGAAAAAGCAGTAAAGATATTTGAGCAAAAATACATACGTTCGCATTGGGATGAGGAAGAAGAAAAATGGTATTTTTCAGTATCTGATGTAGTAAGTGCATTGACAGATAGTAAAGATGTCAGGCAATACATAAAAAAAATGAGAAGTAGAGATAGAGCTTTAAATTCCAACTGGGGTACAATTTGTACCCCCCTTCGGATGATGGCAAAAGATGGTAAAATGCGAAAAGTACAAGCTTCTGACACAGAAGGTGTTTTAAGGATAATTCAATCCATACCATCGCCCAAGGCAGAGCCTTTCAAATTGTGGCTTGCCAGGGTAGGTAGTGAAAGAATTGACGAAATCAATGACCCTGAAATAGGCATTGACCGCCTTATGGAAACTTATCTGCGAAAAGGATATAGCAAAGAGTGGATAAACCAACGCTTAAAAAGTATTGAAATAAGAAAAGAACTTACAGATGAGTGGGAGAGCAGGGGAGTGAAAAAGGGACAGGAGTATGCCATCCTTACCGATGAAATTACAAAAGCATGGAGTGGGTTTACAACTAAACAGTATAAAAATTTCAAACAACTTAAAAGAGAAAACTTACGTGACCACATGACCAATCTCGAATTAGTCCTCAATATGCTTGCCGAAGCTTCTACAACTGAAATATCCAAAGATAAAAAACCAAAATCATTGGAAGACAATAAAAAAGTAGCACGTCAAGGTGGAAATGTGGCAAAAGCAGCACGAAAGCAATTAGAAGAAACAACTGGGAAAAGTGTTGTGTCAAAATTGAATGCGAAAAATCTACCGAAACCCAAAAAGGGATTAGAATAATTAGAAAAAGACAGGAAATTTAAGGATAATGGGTTTTCTAATGTGCTGTAAAAAAAAGAAAATCAACGTTTTGCTTGAATACGAATAAAACTAATTTATAAATAGCAAGAATTTAGATGAAAGTTCAACCTGTCGGAATTTCCGACAGGTTCAAACAAAAGGAATTAAATTGAAAACTAAAAAACAATGAATAAAATAGATAAACTAATAAAAGAACTTTGCCCAAATGGAGTGGAATTTAAGACGTTGGGCGAATTAGGCGAATTTGAAAATATTGGAGTTGATAAAAAAATTATTGAAGGACAAAAACCTATTATGTTGCTGAATTTTATGGACATAATGAGAAATAAGCATATCACAAAGGACACTTTAACAATGGAAGTAACCGCTTCTGACAGCAAAATAGAAAAATGCGATATAAAAAAGCACGATATTTTTATAACTCCTTCTTCTGAAACGAGAGATGAAATCGGTTTTACAGCCGTAGTTGATGAAGATA
>ERZ795052.6820-NODE-6820-length-10319-cov-3.958106_pt1 | contig 10319 bp, 10 predicted proteins | sample MGYA00375136_ERZ795052 | MGnify/ENA primary metagenome ERZ795052 (study PRJEB30181, sample SAMN05720156) | activated sludge metagenome | isolation source: Anaerobic digester | place: Japan | collected 2015-05-26 ... | reverse complement strand
CGTTGTCGCCGGTGGAGCTCGTCCATCTCCTTGCGGAGGTGGGGGCCTGGGGCGTCAACTTCCATGACAACGACCTGGTCCCCATCGACGCGACCCCGGCAGAACGAGATCGCATCGTGGCTGACTTCAAGCGCGCACTGCAGGAGGCCGGGCTGGTGGTCCCAATGGCTACCACCAACCTGTTTACCGATCCGGCGTTTCGGGATGGGGCCTTTACGGCCAACGATCCCGCGGTGCGCACCTATGCTCTCCAGAAGACCGTGCGAGGCATCGATCTCGGTGTCGAGCTGGGAGCGAAGGTCTACGTGTTCTGGGGCGGTCGAGAGGGAGTGGAGTCGGACGCCACAAAAGATCCGGTGGAGTCTCTAAAGCGTTTCCGGGAGGCCGTCAATTTTCTCACCGCCTATGTACGGGATCAGGGCTACGACTTGAAATTCGCCTTGGAGCCGAAACCCAACGAACCGCGAGGTGATCTTTTCCTTCCCAACGTGGGGGCGATGCTTGCCTTTATCGAAACGTTGGACTACCCCGAGATGGTGGGAGTCAACCCGGAGGTGGCCCACGAACATATGTCGGGACTCAACTTCACCCATGCTTTGGCCCAGGCGTGGGAAGCGGGAAAGCTCTTTCACGTGGACCTCAACGACCAAGCCTTCGGGCGTTACGACCAGGATTTGCGGTTCGGGTCGTACAACCCTAAAGCCGCCTTTTTCATGGTCAAGTTCCTAGAAGACGTGGGTTACCAGGGCCCCAGGCACTTTGACGCTCATGCCTACCGCACTTCGAATTACGAGGACGTGAAGGCCTTTGCCCTGGGGTGCATGCGCACGTACCTCATTCTGGCAGAGAAGGCTCGACAGTTCCGGGAAGACCGTGAAATCCAAGCTCTTCTTCAGGAGATTCATGCCGACGACGGATCCCTGCAATCGTTTCGCGGAGCCTACTCGCGGGAGAAGGTGGAATCCTTGAAAAATCATCCGTTCGATCGGAAGGAACTGGGCTCGCGAGGCAAGCCTTACGAACGATTGGATCAGCTCGTGGTGGAGCTGCTTCTCGGCGTACGGGGCTGCTAGGCGGACTCAAGGCCGATGGATCCGGCGACAGTCGATCGACCGACCGGGCGGAGGGACGGTACCGGCCGCAATCCTTGCTTCCGGTCGCAAGGGATAGCATCGCAATGTTATTGAAGCTGAACAAACGCGACCGGTTCGGATCCACGGCCGTACTCGTCCTGGCCGTTGCGCTGCTCGCGTGTGGGCAGGATTCCTCGATGCGGAAATCCGCCGACCTCCATCCGGGAGGAGCGACGGCGGAGCCGGGGGGCCCGGTTCTCGACTTGGTCAAAGCGTGGACGACGGCTTTGAATCGGCGTCCCCTCTCCGTTGAAGCGTTTTACCACGCGGATGCGGTCCTCCTGTGGCCCGGACGAGAGGTTTCCCCAGGCTCTCGGGAAATCGAAAGGTACTTGCAAGACGCATTGGCCGATGTTACTTCGTTTACTTATCAGTCCCAGTCGCGAGGGGTTGAGGAACACTTCGCCTGGGAGAACGGGCGGTTTGTGGTTGCCTTTGCCGACCCTTCGGCCGCACAAGCAGGATCGATCTTGAGGGTTCTTCAGTTGGACGCCGACGGAAACTGGCGAATCGTGCGGGAAGCCTGGAACTTCTTGACCCTGGAGGAGGGAGAGGGCCTCCGACCGCAAAGGCGCTGATCCTGAGTGTCGGCGAGAAGCATACAGGTTCCCCGCCCGATTCCTTTGAGTCGGGGAAGAACTATGGAGAGTGACGTGCCGCCGGAACATCCTCCGGCTCACGAAGAAGCTAGGAAGCGTCTGCCAAGCTGCCCGGAATGCGGCTTCGTCGTGCTGGAGAGACCTCCCTCCTGCCCTTACTGCGGAGCCAGGCTGACGGCTCCCGGATGGAAAAAGGCGCTCGCCTGGCTGCTCCTCGTCTTGATCGGTTACGGCCTGGCGCGTTGTGCCCTCCGCCTTACCGAGGGTTTCGATTGAGCGGCCCGCGGAGTACTATAGTCTCATCAAGATCGGCTCTGAGATCCGTTGGTGAGATACAAACTGTACTTTCAGGCACTCAGCGACCCCGGCTGGTACCGCGAAAACAACGAAGACGCTTATTTGACCCGTGATGATATAGGTCTGTTCGCCGTTTGTGACGGACTGGGGGGACATGCGGCGGGTGAGGTGGCTAGTGCTCTCGCGGTCGAGACGCTAAAGCGATTTCGTCCACCCGAGAATCTGCAGGCGGAATCACCCCGCGAGGCTCTCCTGAAGCTGGTCCAACAAGCCAATTGTGAAATTCTGCAGGATCAGGCACAAAACCCGGCTCACCGGGGGATGGGAACAACGTTGAGCGCTCTCTGGATCCCGGAACCCGCCGTGGGTCCGGCATGGGTCGCCCAGGTTGGGGACAGCCGCGTTTATCGGCTGCGCGACGCCAAATTGGAGCAGTTAACGGAAGACCACTCGCCGGTATTCCGGCTCTTCAAACGGGGGTTGCTTACCAAGGAAGAGCTTCGCCTTCATCCCCAAAAGCACATTGTCGAGCAAACCCTCGGGCTACGTCCCGAGGTCAAGTGTGATGTGCTTCCCGCGACCGCTTGGGTCGACGATATCTTTTTGCTTTGCTCGGACGGCTTGACGGACTGCGTCAGCGACGAAGAGATTCGTGAGATCTGCTCGAGCACGCCGTGGAAGGAAATGGCGTCGCGGCTGGTGGATCGAGCCCTACGCTGCGGGGGCCATGACAACGTGACGGTAGTACTGGTGCGAATAGGACCGGAAGAGAGCGTGTCGGGCGGCTAACAGAACCATGTCACCCAATGAGAGGGTCATGAGCAAGAACCTAGACGGAATGAATGAACTGAACCTGGGAATTGTGGGAGCCGGCAACATCAGTCAAACCCACTTGAAGGCCGCCCTTGAGGTGCCGGGCGCCCGGGTGACCGCCGTCTGGGGACAAAACCCAGCCAAAGCGGAGGCTCTGGCCCGGCGGGTGGGTGCGAAGTTCTGCCGTAGTTACGACGAACTCCTGGACAGCGGGGTTCATGTCGTTTTGATCGGTTCACCCTCGGGTCTGCACGCCGAGCAAGGCATCGCGGCGGCACGGCGCGGCATACACGTCCTGACCGAAAAGCCCCTCGACATAACGGTGGAGCGGGCCGATGCTCTCGTTAGAGCCTGTGAGGCGGCCGGTGTGCGCTTGGGTGTGTTCTTCCAGAGTCGAGTTGCCCCGGACGTCGTAAAGCTGAAACAGCTACTTGACCGGCATAACCTTGGCCGAGTTTTTCTGGTGAGTGCGCAAGTGAAGTGGTATAGGCCGCCCGATTACTATCGCAATTCGAAATGGCGCGGCACTTGGGCTCTCGACGGAGGCGGAGCGGTGATGAACCAGGGAATCCATACGGTGGACCTGGTGCAGTGGCTGGTAGGAAAGGTGGTTGCGGTGGAAGCAAGAACAGCCACGTTACTGCATGACATTGAGACCGAAGATACGGCGGTGGCCCTGTTCGAATTTGAAAACGGTGCTTTGGGAGCCTTCGAAGCAACGACCGCCGCCTATCCAGGATTCCCCCGACGAGTCGTGATTTCCGGCGCGGCGGGCACGGCTGTTTTGGAGAACGATCGACTTCTCTCCTTGCACCGGCTGGGCGAATCGGCCGACCTGCTATGCGATGAATCGGACGGCGAGAGTAACCCGACCCAGTCCAGTCCCGTAATTGCCGAGATCTCGGGGCATCGACGGATCCTCGAGGACTTTCTTCGAGCGATCCGTGAGAACCGTGAACCGATCTGTTCAGGCAAACAGGGACGGGAAAGTGTCGCAATCGTTGAAGCCTTATATGAGTCAGCCAGAACCCGTCGGCCCGCAAAACCTCGGTCTTGGTGATCCTACGAAACGGCGCGGCTGATCCCTCCGTCCGCCACCCTTCGCGCCTACCCGGCTCGGAAGGCGACCTGATCCCTCGTCCATCGGGGCGGAGCCGCCGAGAAGGGGACCCCACCCTTGCGGCTCGAGAGTCGACAGAGGGTTTAGGCCGACCCGCCGGCAGGTTCCAGAACTACGGACATGCCTCGCGACACCTGAAGCTCTTGGCTTGCGGGACGCCGGGCGACGGCAATTTCCAAGAAGCCGCTGCTACCCGTCAAGGCGATCGCCTCACCCTCGGCACCCTGGGAATAGTACTCCACGAGACGCTCTACCGTCTTGTTTCCAATACGCAAGCGCCATTGCGGATGCCGCGTACGGAAATCGTCGAGCTCTTTTTGCGTAAAGGTGGTGATGATGTTGCCGAACTTGTCAATGTGCAGAACCCGCCCGTGCAACCGTCCCGATTCTTCGGCGGGCGACGGCAAGGTCAGCAGCTTGTAGTCGCTCACTTCGCTCCCGAAGTTTTCGACTGCGATACCTTTCGCAAGCCAGGCGGCCACCGGTCCGAGAATATCGCGGGCATGGAAGGTCGGACAGACCGGGTGACGGTAGTAATGCTCCGCTTCGACCGCAATCACCCGAGACGGGGGATCCTGACGAAAGACCAAGGAAAGTACACCGTTGTCGGGCGCCACGTACCGATGTCGGTCCGTCACGGCAATCAGGACCCGCCGCTCGGATCCCACGCCGGGGTCTACGACGATCAAGTGAACAGTCCTGGGGGGGAACCAGGGACAACTGCCCGCCGCCGTAAGCGCCCCGGCCAGAACGTCGTGAGACGGGACCTCGTGGCTTACGTCCACCAGTTCAATCTCAGGATGCACCTCCAGGATCGAGCCTTTCAGGGCTCCGACGTAATATTCTCGTGTACCGAAGTCGGTAATCAGGGTCAACAAGGGACGTAGCATGACGGATCTCCCAAATGCCGGCTGCTCTGAAGGGCGCCGCCCCCCGGCGACGGGGCGGGCGTCCCACTTCCGGTTATTTTGCTTCCGGTTATTCTATCGGCAAGGAATGAAGGATGGTCCAGCAGGTCGGTGTTCCACACGCCGTCCACCCGCACCCCTACGCGGGCGGTTTGCCGCAAGGCGGTCGAAGAGGGGAGTCGAGCTCTGCCATCACTGTTTTAGAGGAGGAACTTGGCATGGAGAGGAGAAGGTGGCACCGGCCTGACGAGCCTCCAGAAAATGGAACCCGAGTGAACCCATCGGAGAGCGGGAAGTCGGCACGGCGTACTTTCGGACGGCGACTTCTCCTTTTCCTCCCAGTCTCGCTCTTCGTCGACGCCTGCGGGAAGAAACCACGTGTTCTGCCTCCCCCCGGCGGATTCCAGATGAGGCAGGAGGGTCTGGCCAGTTGGTACGGGAAAGGAGACGGCTATCACGGGAAGCGCACGGCCAGCGGTGAACGATTCGACCGCAACAAGTTGACGGCTGCACACTACAATCTCCCGTTCGGTACCGTCGTTCGCGTGACGAACAAGAAGAACGGGCGTCGCGTGACCGTCCGCATCAACGATCGAATTCCGTTAGAGACCTTGCGCAAGGGACGGATCATCGACCTCTCCTACCGGGCGGCCCAGGTTCTGGATATGATCCGCGACGGGGTGGTTCCCGTACGCCTCGACGTTATCGAGTTACCGAAAGGCTGACAGGAAAGCGCCTTCTGCAATGCCGGCACAACGGCAACGGCTTGCACATCCCCCCTTGCTTCTTCCCGCGGCCCGGGCGGCCGCCGTCTCCCCGCGTCGGTTTGTCTACGAGTCAGCTTCGTTACGCACTGGACCGCAGACGGCTCGCTTTCGATCGTCGATGGAATGTTGTCCCACGATTGCCAAGACGGTCTCTTGCTCCCGGCGTTCTCGGCGGCCTTGCCGACGCGCTCTGCATCAACCGTTTCAGCTCCAGAGTCGATCCCATGAATCGATCTGATCCCATTCCGGAGTGGGCTCAAAATAGCCGGGTTCGGCAAGGTGCCGCCGAATCACTTCCTCGTTCGGCTCGACGCCCAGACCGGGAGCGTCGGGAACCATAACGAAGCCGTTCCGCACGATGGGCTTCTCGATCCCAAGCACCAAATCTTCCCAGTACTCAATGTCCACTCCGTGGTGCTCGAGACAAAGGAAGTTTTCCGTGGCTGCCGCGCAATGAACGGAAGCGAGAAAACCGATGGGAGTACCTGCGTAATGCATCGCCATGGCCACACCGTTTTCCATGGCGATGTCGCCGATCTTCTTCGTCTCCAGCAGTCCCCCACTCGTAGCCAAATCCGGGTGAACGACATCTACCGCCTTTGCCTCGACGAGCCTTCGGAACCCTTCTTTTAGGTAAATGTCCTCTCCCGTACATAGAGGAACGTCGATAGCCAGCTTGATCTCCTTCAGCAATTCCGTGAACTGCCAAGGAATCATGTCCTCCAACCAGGCGAGCTGATACTTCTCCACTGCTTTGCCCAGCCGGATACAGCTGTTTACTCCGATATGACCGAAGTGATCCGAAGCCAACGGAACCTCCATGCCGATAACTTCCCGAATCCCTCCGACGTACTCCCGGAGGTAATCGAGCCCCAGGTCGGTGATCTCAATACCGGTGAAAGGATGCATGACCTCATTTACGTCCCGAAGAGACAGACCCAGGGGCCGATTGAGAGCACCCGGGATCTTGTCGAGCAATCCCACGCCGAAATCGACTTTCAGGAACGAATAACCCATATCCATACGGGCTTTCAGACGACGGCCCGCCTCGGCCGCATCGGGCGTCTGAGGTGTATCGCAGTAGAGCCGAATCTTGTCGCGAAACTTCCCGCCCAACATCTGCCAGGCGGGGACACCCCAGGCCTTCCCGGCTAAGTCCCAGCAGGCCATTTCAACCGCACAGACGCCTCCTGCTTGGCGGGCATGGTGGCCGAACTGCTTAATTCGGCGGAAGATCTTGTCAACGCTGCAAGGATTCTCACCCAGAATGCGGCTCTTCAGCATCAAGGCGTACCGCTTGCTCGCTCCGTCACGGACTTCGCCGTAGCCTGAGATTCCCTGGTTGGTGTCAATCCGCACGATAGTGCTGGAAAACGGTGCTCTTCCAAGCGAAGCCACTCGAAGATCCGTGATCTTCAATTGCGAAGGACCGCTGTTCCGGTTCACATTCTGGAGTGAAGCTTCCAGTTCCTCATTGACGTTCCAGCCGGCCAGAGCGGCTCCTACGCCGAAACTACGCACGAGAAAAGATCGCCGGTGCCACCCGCTGACAGGTTTTGCTCCCACCGCCACAGTAACCCCCTTTCCTTAAACGTAAAGTGGAAGGAACTCTAGCACACGCCCGCCGGCGTGAAAAGCGCCATCGACCGCACTTACCGCGGGACAGAGGCAAAAGGAAAGGGACGAGGAAGCGGCGGCGACAGGCCCCCGTGCACCTCAAGGGCTGTCAAAGGAACCGGTGATGTAACTTACCAACTGGCGAATGTGGAAATCCTGCTCGGAGATCTTCGCGTACACCACATCTCCGATCGACACGACCCCCACCAAACGCCCTTCTTCCATTACCGGAAGGTGACGGATGTGACGGTCCGTCATCAGGGCCATGCACTCCTCCACCGTGTTCTCAGGTCTAACGAACGCCACCGGCGTCGTCATCACCTCATGGATCAACGTTTCCCGAGAGGACTTCCCACGGAGCACGACCTTACGGGCGTAATCCCGCTCTGAGAAGATTCCCACCAGCCGCTGTTTCTCCAGGACCATCACGGCTCCGACGTTCTTCTCGGCCAGGACCTTCAGGGCGCGATACACGGTGTCGGACGGACACACGGAAAACACGGCATTGCCCTTATTCTGAAGGATTTCTCGCACGGTGTTCATCGGACCGCCCTCCACCTTTCAGATCTCGTCCCGACTCACCACCACCTCAGAACGCCTTAGGAGCACCGGAAATGGTAATAGAGTTGCGAGAATTATACTCTAATGTAATGGCACCGAACAAGCCCGACAACCGCTCCCCGCTCTGTTGTTTCCCTAACCCGTCAATTCCGTCACGTAAAGGAGAAGCCGGGCGGCTTTTCCCAAGAATTCAGCTCTTCACGGTGGGTTGCCGGGAAAACCAATCCGCCAACCGCCGGAACCCCTCTTCCATATCGACCGGTGGTGTGTAGCCCAGATCCCGCTTGGCGGCGGAGATGTCGAACCAATGGGCGGTGGTCAACTCCTCGACAAGGAAGCGGGTCAACGGAGGTTCTCCCGGAAGGGGAAGAATCTTCCAGATCGCCTCCATCGCCGCTCCCAGCAGCCAGGCCGGTCCGGCGGGGACCGCACCCGGGCGTAGCGGAGGCGCCGAGGCGCACTCCAAGACGCGGGCGATGAACGTCCAGACCGGCATCGGCTCCCCTTGCGATATGAAGTACACCTTTCCCGAGACGGGACTGCCTACTTCGATCTTCTCGGCCGCCAAAACGTGCGCTTCCGCCGCATTGTCGACGTAAGTAAAGTCCACGAGTTTGTCTTCCCGACCAATCCGACGCAATCGTCCCGTCCGTCCCCGGGCCAGGATTCCCGGAATCAGCTGGGTGTCTCCGGGACCCCATAGGAGGTGAGGCCGAAGGCTGACGGTGGCCAAATCACTTCCTGCGGCCTCTCTCACCATGCGTTCCGCCACGGCCTTGGTTGCCGGATAGTGAGACCGGTAGCTCTTAGGATAAGGAACGTCTTCCGTGGCCCCCTCCATGTCACCGGCGGGAAAAACCACGCTTGGAGAGCTCGTATAGACCAGGCGACGGACACCGCATCTGCGGCAGGCGCTTAGGACGTTCCGAGTTCCTTCGATGTTCGCCCGAATGAAATCTTCCCTCTTTCCCCAAACTCCCGCCTTTGCACCAATGTGCAACACAAGGTCGACCTCGCGCACCGCTTCCGACACAGCTTCCTCGTCCGCCAGATCGCCTTGCATCTGCTCCACCCCGAGGGACTCCAGGTGAGGATAGCGGCGCCGGCAGAAAGACCGGACCGACCATCCCCGCTCGACAAGCCGCCGGATCACGGCCGTACCTAGGAAGCCTCCACCTCCCGTCACCAATGCGTTCATCGCTCTTCCTCTTGGACCCGCTCAGCCAGTCGTTCCCGAAGGATTTTCGCATTGTGCCGAGGATCCACGGGAAAGTCACGAAGGAACACGATGCGTCGAATCGAGCGCGTCGCCACTTCCGCGGCGGCTAAAGCCGACAGCTCGCGGGTCAAAGTCTCTCGCTCCCGCCGGGACAGCCGCCGTTTGGGTTCCACACAAAGAACCGGCTCCTGGTTCCCCGGCAAGCCGATCCCGACCAACGCACTGCGCTTGACCGCCTCGTGAGCGTTGAACATCAACTCCCACGCTACCGGGAAAAGCGTAGTTTCCGCCGTCGTCACCCGATGAGACTTGCGGCCGCAAAACCAAAGCCGGCCCGCCTCGTCCGTCCGCACCAAATCACCCATCCGATGGCCGATTCTTCCCCCGCGCAGCGTCTTTGCAGAACGGTCGGCCTCCGGCCTCCGGTAGTAGCTTGAGGACACGTTCTCTCCCCACACAACCAGTTCTCCCACGTCCCCGGCCTTGACCCGCAAAGAGCCATCCCAGGTAGGCAGGCATTCATCGGTAATTCGTATCACCTCCACCTCGACACCTTCCACGGGACGTCCGATGCATACACCGAACCCGGGCCGAGATCCGAGATGTAGCCTTTCGCCGGCCGAGATCGTGGTAACCGGCAAGGCCTCGGTGGCACCGTAAGGTGTGTGAACATCCGCTTCACCCTGCAGAACCGAACGGGACTGCTCCAACACCAGATCGGATACCGGCGCCCCCGCACAGAGCACCCTTCGCAGCGTCGGAAATCGAACTCCGCGCTCGACCGCCCAAGCTCCCAGCCGGCCCAACAAAGCCGGCGAAGCAAACATGTGTGTGACGTTATGACGCCGAATCGCCCCGGCTATCTCCACCGGATCCGCCTTCCCGGGCCGGGTAAAGTCCATCCGGGGAAAAACACTCGTGGCACCCCAGACGGGATCGAACAGGGCAAAGAGGGGAAACGTGGCCAAGTCCACTTCACCCGACTGCACACCGAATGTACGTTGGAGGATCCGAGCCTGGCAAAGAAACATACCGTGGGTGTAAACAACTCCTTTCGGCGGCCCGGTGCTGCCCGACGTGAAAGCCACCGCCGCCGGGTCCGCCCCGGTGACCAGCGGCAGCGATCGCCTCTCCGTTTTCCCGCCGACCACCAGAGTTCGCCACGACCGTGAATTCGGCGGACCCAAGTTCCCCACGGTAATCCAAACCCGCAGCGAGTCTGAGGCCCAGCGCAACAGCCGCAACGCCCAGACGGCCTGAGGAACCCCGACCATACCTTTTGGAC
>ERZ795052.6819-NODE-6819-length-10322-cov-4.007597_pt1 | contig 10322 bp, 8 predicted proteins | sample MGYA00375136_ERZ795052 | MGnify/ENA primary metagenome ERZ795052 (study PRJEB30181, sample SAMN05720156) | activated sludge metagenome | isolation source: Anaerobic digester | place: Japan | collected 2015-05-26 ... | reverse complement strand
AGAAGGACCTCTCGGACCCCTTCCTGGGCCGTTGCAACTTCCACCACATCGCCTTTCCCGACCACGAGATGATGCGCCGGATCGTGGAGGTCCATTTCCCGAAGCTCGGTGACTCGGTGGCCCGCGTATGCATCGATACGTTCTACAAACTCCGCGAGCTCCGGGGGGTGGAAAAAAAGCCGGCCACCCGCGAACTGATCAACTGGATACGCGCCCTGATGGCGGACCCCGATTTCGACGTTGCCGCCTTGCAAAAGGGGCGGATTCCCTACCTGGGGGTCCTCTTCAAGAAGAGCGGCGACCTCAAGGTCGCAGTCAGGCAGTACGGTCAGACCGTTCATTGAGGTGCCGTCTTGTTTGTCCGTTTCTTCTATTCCCTGCGGGACCACGGTGTCCCTGTGACGCCCACATCATTCCTCCGGCTCCAGAAGGCCCTGGGAATGGGCGCCATAAAAACCCTGGAGGATTTCTACACCGGCGCCCGCGCCATCCTTGTGAAGAGCGAGCGTTATTTCGACGTCTACGATCAGGTCTTTGCCGCTCACTTCCAGGGACTGGCCTTTGAAGACCCCGGGGAAAGGGAGCTGAACGCCATTGCCCAGGTCCTCCTCGAAGAGTGGCTGCGGAACCCGCGGGAAGTGGCGGCGGCGTTCGGCGTCGACGAAAAGACATTGAGCGCCATGACCCCCGAGGAATTGATCAGATACTTTCTCGACCGACTCAAAGAGCAGACAGAGGCCCATCATGGGGGAAATCGGTGGATCGGGACGGGAGGGACTTCTCCGGTTGGCCATTCGGGCCGTCACCCCGGCGGTATGAGGGTCGGCGGCGTTTCGCGCAACAAGTCGGCCATCAAGGTGGCGATGAGCAGACGGTACAAAGACTATTCCCAGGACGGTCCCCTTACCCGCGCCCAGGTCGGGGAGGCCTTGAAGAGGCTGCGCCGGATGGTCCCGGCGGGCCCGAAAGACCGGGTAAACATCGACAGGACCATATATGAAACGATACGCAACGCCGGGGAGATAGAGGTCGTCTTCGACCGGCGCCTGATGGACCGGCTAAAGGTGGTCTTGCTGATCGACAACGGCGGATGGTCGATGGATCCCTACGTCGAAGTAGTGCAGACCCTCTTCAATCACGCCAGGGCCCAGTTCAAGGACCTCAAGATCTACTACTTTCATAACACGATCTACGAAAGGGTGTGGTGCGACCCTTCACGCCGCCTCGAGCCAGAGCGGGTGGAGGATTTCGTGCGCCGGGACGGCGAAACCCGTCTGATCGTCGTGGGTGATGCAAGCATGGCGCCCTATGAACTGATGGCCGCCGACGGCTACATAAGGTTCGAGGAAAGAACCAAGCGGCCGAGTATCGAACAGTTGAAGCTCCTCTCCGGGATATTCCGTCACAGCGTCTGGCTCAATCCGGTACCGGAAGAAGAGTGGCGCTATACGGCCACCATAAATATAATCCGCCAAATCTTTCCTATGTACGAGCTCACTCTTGACGGCCTGGATAAGGCCGTCCGCCGGCTCATGGCTAAGAACTGACGAACCCCAGGAACATCGATATCCCCTCCCCGTGAACTTTGGAGCGAGCACTTTGAGCTTTTATCTATGACCGACAAGGAAGCGACGGAAATCAGTCTCTTCGTCAGGACATCGAATGAAGAGGTCGTCGAATGGGACCGGCGCCGCATAGTCGATGCCCTGGTCCTGGAGGCTGACCTCGACGAAGAGACGGCCGGGGAAATAAGCCGCGAGGTGGAAAGGCAGGTCTTCGCTTCGGGAATAGTCACGCTGACGGCACCACTCATCCGGGAACTCGTCAATGCAAAGCTCATCGAGCGGGGCTTCGAAGAGGCAAGGAGACTCCACACCCGGCTTGGTTTTCCCCTTTACGACATCGGCAGGCTGATCGTCAGCAGGAACAAGGAGAACGCCAATGTCCCTCACCGGCCGGAAGGGACGAACCTCACGCTTGCCGAGGGGATCAAGAGGGAGTACGCCCTCCACAGTGTCTTTTCCCGGGACGTAGCCGAGGCCCATCTCTCCGGTGACATCCATTTGCACAAACTCGGCCACGTAGACCGGCCTTACTGCTCTAGTGTGTCCCTCGAGTATGTTAAGAAATTCGGCCTCAGCCTTCCCGGGTCCTCCTCGGCGGCCAGGCCGGCCAGGCACGCGGACGTCCTCCTCGCCCACATGGTCCGGTTCAGCGCGGTGCTTCAGGGAAACTTCGCCGCTTCGCTCGAGTGGGACGCCGTCAATTTCTCCTTCGCCCCCTACCTCGCCGGGTGGGGTGATGCGGAAGTCGGCCAGCTTGCCCAACGGCTGGTCTATGAGTTCTCCCAACTCGCCTTTGCCAGGGGTGGACAGATCATGTTCTCGGACATCAACCTCTACTGGGATGTGCCGCCCCATCTCCAAGGTTCCCCCGTCATCGGGCCGGGCGGGGAACCGACGGGGACAGGCTTCGCCGACTATCGGGCGGACGCCAGGAGATTCCTCCGCGCCCTGATGGAGGTCTTCAGGGAGGGGGACGCCGCGGGAAGGCCCTTCTTTTTCCCCCGGCCGATCTTCCACCTGACAGGGGCGGTTTTTGATGACCCGGAAGGGAGGGCCTTCCTTTTGGATGTTTGCGAGACCGCCGCCGAAAAGGGGAATGTGAGCTTCGTTTTCGACCGGGCGGACGGCCTACGGGTGTCCTCCCGTTACCGCATCCCGGCCTGGACAGGCGGGGTCGTTGCGATGCCCTGGGAGACCCGTTGGGCGTCCATCGGAACCGTGACGCTGAACTTGCCGCGGCTCGGCTACCGGGCCGAAAGGAATGACGAACGCCTCTTTTCTCTCCTTGGCGAAGAGGTGGAACTTGCCGCGAAAGCGCAAGCACAGAAGAAAGATTTTATCGAGAAGTTGCTGGGTTATGGGGACGAGGGCCCCCTTTCCTTCCTTGCGATGGAGAAGGGCGGCCACCCCTTTCTGCGGATGGATCAGGCCGTCTACCCGGTGGGAGTCGTCGGCCTGAATGAGCTTGTCCTCATACACAGGGGGAGTCAGCTCCACGAATCGCCGGAAGCCCTGCGTTTCGGCCTGAAGGTCGTCAGCCATCTCAAGAAGCTGGTCGACGGCCTTAACAGGAAGCTCAGGATGCGTCTCATCCTGGAACAGACGCCGGCGGAAAGCACGGCCTACCGCTTTGCGAGACTCGACCTGCGGTCCTTTGCCCCCCGATCGGGACGGTTCATCTGCGGCGACATCTCCCGGGGTGGGGTCTACTACACCAACTCGACCCAGTTCAGTGTCAAGGCCGATGTATCGCCGATGGACAGGGTTGAAGGGGAAGGGCGTTTTCATCCCCTGATCGCGGGGACGGTCAATACGTCTATCTGGCTGGGGGAAGGGCGCCCTCAGGCCGAGGTCCTCGCGGGCTTCATCGAATCGACCTTCCGAAACACTGCGAACGATCAAATCACCTTTTCGCCCGATTTCACGAGTTGCTCCCGGTGTATGAGGACGTTCAGGGGCCACTGGGACGACTGTCCCCTCTGTGGGTCGCAAGCCGTGGAAAAGATAACGAGAATCCCCGGGTATTACGCCCGGGTGTCGGACCTCAACCGTGGCAAGCTCGCCGAGTTGAAGGACACGCGACGACTCACGTTCTAAAGCATAACCATAGATTTTCTCTTTCCTAAAAGTTTTCTGTCACCCTTGACACCGCAGGGAGCGATTAATAAATTAGTGAACAGTTGAAAGGGCGGCAGCCGTTAGGAATAAATCAGTGATATTGGGGCGATAGATGGAAGATGTCGAAGATATAGTCGTCCGGCTGTTCAGGGAAAGCAATCAGGTCAAAGAGGCCTTCCTTAACGATAATCTCAGTAAACTCGTTAAGGTGGTCGATGCCGTGACGGCAGCGCTGAAAGGAGGCAAGAAGGTTCTTCTCTTCGGGAACGGGGGAAGCGCCGCGGATGCCCAGCACATAGCCGCCGAGTTCGTCAATCGCTTCCAGATCGAGAGGCCGCCGTTGCCGGCGATAGCTCTGACAACCGACACCTCGATCATCACTAGCATCGCAAATGACTATGATTTTTCCGAGGTGTTCGACAAGCAGATTCGGGCGATCGGACAGCCGGGAGACATCGCCTGGGGGTTCAGCACGAGCGGGTCTTCCCCGAACGTCGTTAAGGCCCTGGAAACGGCAAAGAAAATGGGGATGGTTACCGTAGGATTGACCGGGAAAGACGGGGGTCGGATCGCAGCAATAGTGGACGTTGCGTTGAATGTCCCGTCGGGTAGTGTACCCCGGATCCAGGAGGCGCACATAACCGTCGGCCATGTCATCTGTGAGATGGTCGAATTTAGGTTGTTTAAGAGGCCGGACGCGAAACAATCAGGACGAAACGGGTGATTTTGAATCGATGATGAAAAAGAAATCAGAAGACAGAAAAGATAAGGATAGGAAAAGCGTCGAAGCGGGTCACAGCGGCCCGCAGGAGGGTATTTCCCCGGCCGAGCAGCCGGCGGGTGAAGACCTCGCAGCAAAGCTCAGGGAAAAGGAGAAGGAAGCGGCGGAAAATTACGAGAGATACATGAGGGCGGTTGCGGATCTTGAGAATTACAAGAAGTACGCGGCAAAGGACCGGGCGGATATACTCAAGTACGCCAATGAAAGAATCATAAAAGATCTTCTGCCCATTTTGGACGGACTTGACAGGGCTCTGAGTCATTCCAACGAAGTGAAGGATGTGGACACCTTTATCGAGGGCGTCCGGATCATCAAGGAGCAGCTTCTCGCCTTTCTGGAGCGACACGGGGTCAAGCGGGTCGAATCCGTAGGGCAAACCTTCGACCCGGAAAGGCATGAGGCTTTCATGCTGACGGAGAGCGATGAGCATGAGGAAGGTACCGTCGTTGAGGAGCTTGAAGCGGGCTACATGCTGAACGACCGTCTATTGAGGGCCGCGAAGGTTGCCGTATCGAAGAAGAAGACGGCCGGAGAAAAAGGGCAGGAAAAGAATCAAAGTGAAGGAGGATGAATCAAATGGGAAAAACAATAGGAATCGACCTGGGTACGACCAACTCTTGCGTCGCCGTCATGATAGGGGGGGAACCGGTTGTCATTCCAAATCAAGAGGGTAGCCGTACGACGCCTTCCGTGGTGGCTTTCACGGACAAAGGTGAACGGCTGGTGGGTCAGGCCGCCAAACGGCAGGCGATCACCAATCCCGAAAATACTATTTACGCGATCAAAAGGCTCATCGGGCGCAAGTACAACTCCAAAGAGGTGCAGTACGACAAGACCGTGATCGCTTACAAGATCACGGAGGCCCCGAACGGGGATGCGCAAGTGACGGTACGTGGTCGCAACTACAGTCCCGCCGAGATATCGGCGATGATCCTTGGAAAGATGAAGGAGGTGGCGGAAGATTACCTTGGAGAAAAGGTGAAAGACGCCGTGATCACTGTGCCCGCCTATTTCAACGATTCCCAGAGGCAGGCCACCAAGGACGCCGGAACCATCGCCGGGTTGAACGTCGTCAGGATTATCAATGAGCCGACGGCGGCTGCCCTTGCTTACGGGTTGGACAAGAAGAAAGACGAAAAAATCGCCGTCTTTGACCTCGGAGGCGGTACCTTCGATATTTCTATCCTGGAATTGGGAGAAGGTGTTTTCGAAGTCAAATCGACGAACGGCGATACCCATCTGGGCGGTGAGGATTTCGACCAGAAATTGATAGATTACATCTGTGACGAGTTCAAGAAGGACCAGGGGATAGACCTCCGGAAGGACCGGATGGCCCTCCAGAGGATCAAGGAGGCAGCGGAGAAGGCGAAGATGGAGCTTTCCACGACCCTGGAGACGGATATCAACCTTCCTTTCATCACGGCGGATGCCTCGGGTCCTAAGCACCTCACGATGAAGATAACGAGGGCAAAGCTCGAAGCCCTCGTGGAAGACCTGATCGCCAAGCTGGAGCAGCCCTGCAGGATCGCTTTGCAGGATGCGGGCCTGACCGCCAACCAGATAGACGAGGTCATTCTCGTCGGCGGCATGACCCGGATGCCCCGCGTCCAGCAGAAGGTGAAGGAGATCTTCGGGAAGGAGCCGCACAAGGGTGTGAACCCCGACGAGGTCGTGGCCATCGGCGCTGCCATCCAGGCAGGCGTTCTCACTGGCGAAGTCAAAGACGTGCTGCTTCTGGACGTAACCCCCCTGTCCCTCGGAATCGAGACACTGGGTGGGGTCATGACGAAGCTCATCGAGAAGAACACGACGATTCCGACGCGGAAGAGTCAGATCTTTTCTACGGCCGCCGACAACCAGACGGCGGTGACCATCCACGTCCTTCAGGGAGAGCGTACCATGGCCGCCGACAACAAGACGCTGGGGCGCTTCGAACTCGTCGGTATTCCGCCCGCTCCCCGTGGTGTTCCGCAAATCGAGGTGACCTTCGACATCGACGCCAACGGTATCGTCCACGTCTCGGCCAAAGACCTCGGTACGGGGAAAGAGCAGAGCATCCGTATCACCGCCTCGAGCGGCCTCTCCAAGGAGGAGATCGACAAACTGGTCAGAGAGGCCGAGATGCATTCGGAAGAAGACCGCAAGCGGAAAGAATTGATCGAGGCGAGGAATGAGGCAGACAGTTTCGCCTACAGCATTGAGCGTAACATAAAGGAGTTCGGGGATAAAATCGGTCCGGCCGAGAAATCGCGCATCGAAGAGGCGATCGCAAAGCTTCGGAAGACCCTGGAAGGTGACGATATCGGTGCTATCCGGGCCGCCCAGGAAGAGTTGACCCAAGCGTCTCATAAGCTGGCAGAAGCCATGTATGCCAAGACGGCGCAGGCAGGCGCGGGCAGCGCGGGCGCAGGTCCCGAGGCAGGAGCGGCAGCCGGCGGCAAGAAAGACGAAAATGTGGTCGATGCAGACTTTGAAGAGGTGAAATAAAGGTACAGAAAGTAACTAAGCAAAAAACGTCGTCATGGCAAGGCTGTTGAACCATGACGCGTACCTAAAACGGCAGGCCCGGAAGTCTATCAGTTGATTTTTCGGGCCTTTTCCGTTATTGAGGATAGACGATGAATTTCCTTCTAACAAACGATGACGGAATATATGCGAGGGGGCTGAGCGCCCTTTACGGTGAGCTTTCGCAGGATGCGGAGTGTCTCATCGTTGCCCCCGAGGCAGAGCAAAGCGCCGTGGGACACGCGATCACCCTTATGAGGCCGCTCATGGTCAGGCGCGCGAGAAAAAACGGTACCTTCTGGGGCTACGCCGTGTCGGGAACACCGGCGGATTGCGTCAAGATCGGTATCCGGGAGCTGTCTCAGGGGCCTGTCGACCTCGTCGTCTCCGGGATCAATCTCGGGGCCAACGTAGGGATCAATGTGATATATTCCGGCACGGTATCCGCCGCGACTGAGGGGGCTATCCTCGGCGTTCCTGCTCTCGCCCTGTCTCTGAATACCCACCGGGACGCCGATTTCACCTTTGCCGCCCGTTTCGCCCGCAGGATGGCCCGGTTCATGCTGCAGGAAAACCCCCTGAAGAACGTTCCCTTGAACGTCAATATCCCGGCGGTACCGGAAGAGGAAATCAAGGGTGTGGCCGTCGTCAAGCAGGGAAGGGCGAGGCTGATGGAGACTTTCGAAAGGCGTACGGACCCGCGGGACAACATCTATTACTGGCTTGCCGGAGAGACCCAGCTTTCGGAGGGCGAGGAAGAGGATACGGACATGTCGCGCCTCCAGGAAGGTTTCATAACGATCACGCCTATCTACTACGACCTGACCCACTACGCCGCGTTGGAAAGGCTCGCAATGAGCATCGGCGAGCTGAAACCTTGACGGATCCGATTCTGATTCTAATGGACGATCAGGGCAGGTATCGGACTGCTGCGGATGACGTTGGCCGTCGTGCTTCCCAGGAATAATTCCCTCAGGCGGCCGCGGCTGTGCGCGCCCATCACCATAAGCTCGACAGCGCCTTCTTTGATGAAATTCATGATCTCCCGGTCGGCCTTCCCTTTCAGGACGACTACGGCGTTATCGACCTCATAGGGTTCGACGGCGTCCTCCACCTTCGCGGTGAGGTCTGCGGCCGTCTTCGCATCGTCGGTTACGATGAGGGTGGTCAGCGGCCATTTGGTCTTAGCGGACACCTCGGCCGCCACCTTCAGGGCCCTGTCGGCAGGGGGACTCCCGTCATAGGCGATCCCCATGCTCTCGATCTCTCTGAAATCGGCGGGCGTGACCATGACAGGTGTCTTGGACTTACGGACAACCGCCCCTGTTGTCGACCCAAGGAAACCGCCGACGCTCAGGTGGTGATGTTCCCCCCGCTGGGCAAGCAGGATCCAGTCCGCCTTTTTCCCCTCCTCCACGATCACTTCGTCGATAAGTCCCAAGATTTTTCTGGTCTCGACCGGAGTTCCGGATTTTTCACACCGCTGCCGGAATGTTTCCAGGATCTTGTCTCCCCGTTTATTCAGGGCCTCTTCGATCTTGGGGAGAAACTCATAGTAGGCGGGCATCCCGCTGTAAAAAGCGATGTCGCTGAAGAGCGGTCCCCGAACGATCTTGATGTCCACGACGTGAAGGCCGATGAGCAGGGCGTCGAGGTATTTTGCGATATATATCCCGTACTCGAGGGCTGTTTTGCTGTAATCTGAACCATCCGTGGGGATCAGGATAGTTTTGTCCATGGCTCTTCCCTCTTAGTGCTTCTCCTGGAGAGCCCGATTTGTAATGCCGTTATTTTTCGGAGCCTTTCAGGTTTTTCAGCATGTCGTCGAATTCCTTGTTTTTCTCCTCGATTGCCTCCTCCTCCACGATGGCGGCCTCTTCCTCCTCCTTGCCTTCCCCCGTCAGAAGCCTGCCTTCCCTGTCGAAGGTCTTGAATTCTCCGACGAGCTTGTCGTTTAGGTAGAGGGCTGTTGCCCTTACCTTGCCGTTTCTGTAGTAGGAGACGAATTCGCCTTCGCGTTTGTCGTTCTGGAAAAAGCCTTTTTCACGGACCTCACCGGTCTTGTAGTAGGATACATAGGGGCCATGGAATTTTCCGTCCCGGAAATTTTCTTCTTCCTTGACCTGACCGTTCTGGAGGTAAAGGATGTAAGGACCGTCCGGTTTCCCGTCTTTGTAAAATTCGCGTTCCTTGAGTTGACCGTTCTCATACCAGGAAAGGTATTCGCCCTCCAGCTTGTCCTTGTGGAAGGTCCCTTTTTCCCGTATCCGGCCGTCCTTGTAGTAGCTGACCGCTTCCCCTTCTTTCAAGCCTTTCTCGTAATGCAACTTAAGCATCACCTGGCCGTTATCGTAGTAAGACACGTAATCGCCGTGTAGTCTTCCGTCCACATAGGTTTTCTTTTCCTTGACGGTGTTGTTTTCGTAGTGGCTGACGACCTCCTGGACACCTTTTTTTCTGAAGAGCGAAAGGGACATTTTTTACAATCCCAGTTCCTTCATGATTTTCTCGACTGGGAAGGCGGGGTGCCGGTCTTTCCTGAGGCCGAGACGGGCCATTCTGTCTTCTTCGTTCTCTATTTCCTTGAGGAAGTCGACAAGACGTTCCCGTACCCCAGGGACCACGGCCGCTTCGCGGGGTGTCATACCGCCGAGGGCGGGATTTTCCCTGTCCAACCAGGCGTCATACTCTAAACCGTCTTGTAATCCGTACGCGCTGTCATTGGCGCCTGCCGGGAGAGTTAGGTTCCTGCCGGGGTCCTCGCAGATCGTCGTCAGGTACTGTAGGTGAGGAAGGAACGATTCGTCCAGGAGCGCCCTCAGCTTTTCCGCCCGTTCCCGCGAGTTGCACTCGGCCCTGAGCCTGTTCTTCTCGATCACCAAGGTTCCCAGGGGCGACGCATCGCAAACTCTTTGCCCATCTTTCGCCGGGTGGACCCATATGTATGTTTTTTTCACCGTCGATGGAGGTGGCTTCAGGCTGAAGAGCGGAGATGCGCCCAGCTTTCTTGAAAAGGCATCGGGGTCGGTGATTCGGTAATGGAGCGTCGCCAGACACAGCATGTCACCGTCATTGTTGAGAAACGGCTCTTCATAGTAGGCTTCCAGTGCCTTATCGACCAAGGCGCTCATCTCGGCTGAATTGATCCTCAGGAACTCCGCGAGGACGCCGTACTGCGGCCGCACATCATCGAAGCGGTCGAGGATTTCTTTCTGGAGGAAATTGCGAAGCTGTGGCGGGATGACGACGGGGTCGAACCCCCCCAGGAAGGTCGACCGTCTACTGCTTACGAGGCCGGCGTAGAGGACGTCCCATTTGCAGAGTACCCTGGCAAACATTGGGTCCTGGACGAG
>ERZ795052.6801-NODE-6801-length-10343-cov-5.299961_pt1 | contig 10343 bp, 3 predicted proteins | sample MGYA00375136_ERZ795052 | MGnify/ENA primary metagenome ERZ795052 (study PRJEB30181, sample SAMN05720156) | activated sludge metagenome | isolation source: Anaerobic digester | place: Japan | collected 2015-05-26 ... | reverse complement strand
AAAATAATACAATTTATCATTTGGACTTACATAGATTGTGAGTAACGAGGGATAAAAGATGCCCTCAAAGAACCTGAGAAACAACGAGTTGGAATTTACACCAATATTTGGGACTCAACTTAGGGAATTATCGTTTTAAGGAGAATAAGTGTTACAGCAACGGGTGGAGGAAGAGGTAGCAAAAGTTATGGAGAAGGATCCTGAGGCGTCCTAAAAATTTTGACACGGGATCCGAAATCAAGGAGAAGGAAAATGGATGAGAATGGAACATTATTTCTGGATGAAATTGGTGATTTGACTCGTGATTTACAGGTTAAGCTCTTGCGAGTGATCGAGAATCGAGAGTTCTATCGGGTTGGGGCCAATAAACCCATAAAGACAAATACCAAATTTATCTTTGCCATTGAGGTATAACCTCACCGATAAAGTGCTGACAGAGCAATTCCGAAATGATCTATATTATCGCATATCAGATCTGTAGATTTGTATCCCGCCATTGAGGGAAAGAAAAACAGACATCAAGGCTCTGGCAGATTACTTCCTGTGCTAAATCTCCAATGAAGAAGGTAAAAAGAACACTCCTACGTTGGCCGAAGAGGGAATGAAGGCACTGATGGATAATAAGCTCATAGGCAACATCCGTGAACTAAAAAAGATCCTCCGACAAGCAGCGATCTCTTGTGAGCAAGAGTCGATCGGGGCAAATGAGCTCTTCCCTGACTTTACTACACAACAGATTTCTGTAAGTCCGAAGCGTCCATGTAAGACATGTGAAGCCCATTATATCAAGCAAGTTCTAAAAACGACTGGATACAATGCAACTCTAACTATGAAGTTGCTCGGTATAAGCAGAACCGCATTTTACCAAAAAATGCGCAGATATAGAATTAAGATTTCGTATTATGTTGGTTAAGTGCATGAACACTTGTCTTGAAACATCAATTTGCTCAATTAAAATTATATTATAGAGAGGAAATGAAAATGAAAAAAACTATGTTGTTTTTATTCGTTATAGCCATGCTTGTTTGTCTGAGAGGGCAGAATAACACATTTACAAACATAAACGCGGGTTTGCAAAGCGCCTCGAACGGATCTATAGCTTGGGGAGATTATGATAACGATGGAGATTTGGATATCCTGATAGGTAACATTATCTATAGGAACAATGGCAATAGCACCTTTACTGATATAAATGCGGGCTTATCCTATGTAGGATCAGGTTCTGTAGCATGGGGAGATTATGATAACGATGGCAATTTGGATATTCTTCTGACTGGAAGTACAGGCTCTTATCCCAATTATAATCCAATCTCCAAAATCTATCACAACAATGGCAATAGCACTTTTACCGACATCAACGCCGGTTTGATAGGTGTTATGGATAGTTCCGTTGCTTGGGGCGATTATGATAATGATGGAGATTTAGATGTCCTGTTAGCAGGGAGGATACTTGCAGGTTCTTACTTTCGATCATGCATTTATAAAAACAACGGGAATAATAATTTTACTTATATTGATGCTGGACTAATAACCATTGCATCAGGTTCAGTAGCCTGGGGCGATTATGATAACGATGGTAATTTGGATATTTTGCTTTCAGGTCAATTCTCTGAAGGAGGATTATTTTATACTACAAGAGTTTATCATAACAATGGGAATGGCACTTTTACCGACATCAACGCCGGTTTGATAGGTGTTATGGATAGTTCCGTTGCTTGGGGCGATTATGATAATGATGGCTATTTAGATATTATTGTGTCCGGTTATGCGGGCAACAGAACATACATCACAAAAGTTTATCATAATAATGGAGGTGGCACTTTCTCCGAAATTGATGCAGACTTACCTGGAGTAGGTCATGGCTCATCTGAATGGGGTGATTATGATAACGATGGAGATTTGGATATTTTACTAACTGGACAATCTGACTTTAGAACGAATATCTCGCAAATATATAGCAACAATGGCAATGGTACATTCTCAAGTATAAATGCTGGACTGGCAAGTGTGTTCGGTTCATCCATATGGGGGGATTATGATAACGACGGGGATTTAGACATTTTACTAAAAAGTGGAGTAGTCTATCGTAATGATGGAGGAACTAATCAGTGGCTTAAAATCAAAACAAGAGGTGTATCGTCCAACTCAGGAGGGTTGGGAGCTAGAGTTCGATGTGGCACAGCAAATAGTCAATATCGTGAAATCTCGTCCTGCAGTGGCTGGATAAATGGAATTGCTCATTTTGGTATTGGAAGTCAAAGCACAATAGATCAGATTTCAGTCTATTGGCCTCATAGTGGCATTACAGACACAAGAAACCAAATACCAGCTAATCACAATATAAGTGTCTTTGAGGGTAACTTATCTATAATCAATATCTATCCCAATGGAGGAGAAGTTCTTCCTGGCGCACCAGGACAAAACAATACATACCCAGTTATTTGGAACATAGAGAATCCTCCTTTAAACATGCACCACATTACTTTATCTTACTCGTTGGATGGGGGATTGACATTCCCGAATCTGATTGCTGATAATGAGGTCAATGATGGGATCTTTACCTGGTTTGTTCCAAGTGTAAGTTCTTCAACAGTAAGAGTTAAAATACAGTTGAAGGATAGCTTGGGATATTTATTAGCAGAAAAAATAAGTGCCTCAAACTTTACTATTGATACTACCGCTCCTTTAGGTAGTATAACACTAACTGCACCACAAGAGAATGCATGGGTTAGCAATACCCCCTACTTTGATTGGTCTTCATCAGGATTAACTGATGTAAGTAGCATGGCAATATTAGTGGATGATGCCTATTTGATTACTGGTTTGTCGATAGCATCTGAGAATTCTTATTATCAAACACCTCAACATTTGGCATTGAGCAATGGACAGCATAATTGGACTGTACGAGGACTAGATGTTGCTGGAAATTGGGTGCAGGCTGATCAAATCCGTTCAATAATTGTTGATACTACGCGAATCAATATCCAGCCTAACGGAGGAGAAATATTACCTGGAACGGCAGGACAAAATCATACCTATCCAATTACGTGGATAATAGAGAATCCTCCTTTAAACATGCACCACATTACTTTATCTTATTCGTTGGATGGGGGAATGACATTCCCGAATCTGATTGCTGATAATGAGGTCAATGATGGAATTTATACATGGTCAGTTCCTAATACAAATTCCACAACTGCCAAGGTTAAATTGCAGATCAAGAATAGTTCAGACATCATATTAGCCGAAAAATTCAGTACTGGAAATTTTACTATTGATGCCAATCCACCTACTGGTTCAATTACTCTAGCTTTACCGCTAAATGGAGCCTGGGTTAGCAGCACACCTTCTTTTTACTGGTCAGCAACAGGGTTGACTGATGTAACCAATATGGCTGTCATCGTTGATGGTGCATATCTTATACAAGGATTATCACCTACTGCTGCAAATTCATTTTATCAGACTCCAGACTCATTGGCATTGAGTGATGGATGGCATACATGGACTGTACGAGGATTAGATGCAGCAGGAAACTGGGTGCAAGCTACTCAAACTTGGTCAATTAGAGTGGATGCAACACCTCCCGCACAGTTTTCCTTAAATACACCCACAAATGACATCTGGCTAGCTTCAAAAAACCCTACGTTTAGCTGGAATCCTTCTATGGATAATGGCTCTGGTATGTTGAAATACCAAGTTTTCGTGAATAATACTCTGAAAAAGGATAACATTGCTCCATCTGTCACACAATGGACAGCAGTGTCAGGTCATTTTAGTGAAAATGCAGAAACAGGTATATCCAATTGGAATAGAACTGGTACATGGGGCTTAACCACATCCAATCCGCATAGTGGAAATTATTGTATCACAGATAGCCCCTCAGGAAATTATAGCAACAATGATACTTCTTCCATTACTTTGGCACAGCCCATAGCATTACAGGGTGAAACAACTATGACATTGACTTACTGGTACAGGAGCCAATATACTTGGAATAATGCTGATCACACTTATCTAGAGATATCAAGTAATGGCAGTTCCTGGACAAGGATCGCGGACTACACTGATTCAAATGAAACACTTTCTTGGACTCAAGCTACGCATAATTTGAATGCTTATGTAGGTTGGGAACAGATATACATAAGGTTCAAAATGGCAACAGATGGTGCTAATACTGAAGACGGTTTTTACTTTGATGACTTATCTCTAACAGCAAGTGGTGTTGAATTATTAGATGGGACTCATACATGGTGTGTGAAAGCTGTAGATAATGTGGGCAATGTTCAAACATCTACAGAAACCAGAACTCTGCATATTGATACAACTGCCCCGCATGCAGTCACAGGAACCTTTGCCAATTTGAGTCCTGCCAATAACGTTTGGTCGGCAGATTCTCTTATTACCTTTACATGGAAACCTTGCGTAGATGATGGTATAGGTTTTAATCATTATGAATTATGGATTGATGGAGTGATCTATAAAGATAGCCTAACGGTGACTCAATATCAGTTAAGCCCTTTGCAAGTTTTGGCTAACGGTAACCATAACTGGTATGTAAAAGCTTATGACAGTTTGGGAAATGTATCATCTACAGCTCAATTTATCCTCAAGATTGATAGAGTTGCACCCGCGGATTTCACCTTGCTTACACCTATCAACAATTCTTACTTCATTATGCCAACCCCCACGTTTACCTGGAGCCCAACAACAGATTCAGGAAGTGGAATCTCTCATTATGAACTTTGGATAAATGGCACTTTGAATATTGATAATCTCACTCAGACATCCACTTCTCCGGCAAACGCTCTCACGGAAGGGCCTCATCCTTGGTATGTAGTGGCTGTGGATAATGTTGGAAACAGAAAACAAAGTACTGCGATATGGACAACCATTGGTGATTGGAATCCCCCAACTCAGCCAGTTTTAACAAGTCCGATCAATAATCAAATTGTATCAATGAGCCGGCCTAATCTGGTTTGGCAAAAATCAACCGATGCCGGAACGGGTGTCCATTATTATGCTATCTATATTGATAATGCGTTGGCTATAGCGAGTTATATACCTTCGGATATCAATGCACAGGAAGTAAGCACACAAGCTCCCAATCCCCTGGTAAATGGTAATCACACTTGGTATGTAAAGGCTTTTGATAATGCCGGTGGCGAAAATTCATCCACCTATGGCACCTTTATTGTAGATGTGGATATCACACCTCCTACTTCTTCCATAACAAATCCCGTGGCAAATCAATATATCGGTGGGGAAAGCTATTTGATTTCCGGTACTGCAAGCGATAATACTGGTGGCTCCGGAGTGCAGAAGGTTGAAATCAGCTTTGATGGTGGAAATACCTGGTTTATCACTACCCACAATAGTAGGTCTAGCACACGGGGGGAATCGCAATTTGCGGTGAATCAGATCTCTCAGTTAGAGAGAAATGGTGATAAGGGTAATCTGTTAGCAAGCGAAATAAACATTCACAGTCAGGATGGTAATAGAGATGTGTATAGCTGGCAATATAACTGGACAGGTTATCAGACCGGGAGTGTAACAATCAAAACCCGTGCCACAGACATGAATAATAATGTAGAGGCTCCGCCTTATTCTTTGCCAGTGATTGTAGAAAAAATAGCACCTGTCATACAGAGCTTGGATGTGAATCCCAGCTACGCCAAAGCGGGGACAGTTACTTTTAACATTGTATTCCAAACTGGTGCACATTGTAACGGAATGAATAATTCGGTTACTCCTACAGTCACCATTACCCCTGCTGGAGGAACGGCCAGACCAGTAACCCAAACCAGTTATCAGGGTAATACCTGGACGGGGCAGACTACTATAGCTCAATCCGATTTGAATGGAACTGCCGTAATCAATGTATCGAATGCCAAGGATAACATCAATAACCAGATGTTGCCGAACGCAACGCATACGTTTGTTATTGATACTATATCACCTACTGCTTTTAATCTTATCTCCCCTCCCACAGGAGCATGGCTTAATGTAAGTCAACCTCAACTTACCTGGGGTGCAGCAACAGATGTAACCTCCGGAATTGACCACTACGCTCTGGAAATTGATGGTTCTACCAGCTCTCCGGGAATCAGCAACATTTCTTCCACCTTGAATACCATCCAGCCGGCTGCTGCGTTAACGATGGGAACCCACAATTGGAGGATACAAGCTTATGATAGAGCTGGTAACTCTACATGGTCCTCTGCAACCTTCAGTTTCGGTCTGGATATCACTCCACCAGTTTCAGCTATAGCCGCTCCCACAAATAACTCCACCATTGGTGGATTATCCTTTACCATTTCCGGCACCTCCTCCGATGGGACAGGTCCCAGCTCATCAGGTGTGGGAATTGTGCAAATCAGAATTAATAACGGTAACTGGCTAAATACGGTGAATACCGGCACAGACTATAATACCTGGACATATGCATGGACTGGATATACTTCAGGTACCTATACTCTACAAAGCCGTGCTACGGATAGTGCCGGCAATATTGAAACTTCGCCTTTATCTACAACTGTAACCGTGAATTTGAATCCTCCCACAGTTCAATCCATAACCGTTACTCCAAATCCTGCCAAGGTAGGTGCAGTAACATGCAATGCACTATTTACAGTTAATAATGGTGGATTGAATAACTCTATTCATCCCAGCATCTGGTTTACCACACCTAATGGCACAGTAGTTGATTTCACGGAAACGTCATTTTCTGGCAATCTATGGGTAGGTACAGCAGCAATTACCGACACGACCCAGAATGGCACGGCAACAGTGCATGTAACCGGGATAACGGATAATTACAATAACACTATGGCTCCGAATCAGAACGCCGGAACCTTTGTTATAGATACAGTTGCACCCACAGTTAGCACAATAGTGGTAAATCCTCAAATCACCAATGTTAGAACAGATTTGGGAGTGCAGGTTAGTTTTACCGAAATCACCGCGGGTTTAAACCCTAACATTTCTCCTGTGGTAACAATCATTCCCTTAGGGGCAAACCCAAGTGGCTATATTTCAGTAACTCAGACTGGATACAATGCATCTACTAGAGTATGGTCGGGAGTTGCAATAATAACCGCAACCACTCCGGAAGGGCTTGCATCAATTATGGTAGCATCCGCAGCGGATATGGCAGGTAATGTGATGCAGGTTACCACGCTGCAAGATCAGTTTACCATTGACCATTCCGCACCAACCGCCTTTAGCATTCTTCAACCATTGGAAGGTAGTTGGACGGCTAACAGACAGCCAATCATTAGCTGGAGCCCCAGTTCGGATACTATATCGGGATTGTCTGCTTATCAATTGATTATTAATGGAGAACAAGTGGGGGGTAGTATTCTACCCTCAGTCACTACTGCTACGGTACAGACATCACTTCCAGATAATGCCTATTTGATTAGGGTAAAAGCTCTTGATAATGCCCAAGTGCCCAATGAAAGATTATCTGGAACTGCTCCGACTCTGTTCCACGTAGATGGTTCAGCTCCTGTATCACTAATCTCGTCACCTGCAAATGGCTATATAGTAAATGGAAACTCTGTACTTATCAGCGGTACTGCTACAGATGGTACAGGTGATTATGCGGGTATCGGAGTGAAGTATGTGAAGCTGTCCAAGAACGGTGGAGGAGTATGGGATACAGTATATTCTGCTGCATCTCAGGTGCAGGGTAGCGTAAACTGGAATTGGGACTATATAGACTTAACTCCCGGAAACTATACTATCTCAGTGAAGGCTATTGACTGGCTTGATAACGAGGAATTGTCCACAAGTAGTATTTCCATAACTGTCATTGCTACTGCACCATCGGCAAGTTTTACAGCGTCACAGACTACTGGTATAGCACCATTGGCCGTTGAATTCTTGGATACTTCGACCCCTGGTAACTGGCCTATTACTAGCTGGTCATGGAACTTTGGAGATGGATCAGCGTCTTCGAATATGCAAAATCCAACCCATGTTTATACAAGCAGGGGAGTATATTCTGTATCATTGACAGTAAGTGATGATTATAACACAAATAATTCTATAACCATCACCGACATGATTAACGTTATAAATCAAGCACCTACAGTCTTCCTGCCACTACCCGACATGGAACGAAATGAAGATTTTTCACCTATTGTGATCGATCTCAGTAATCATTTCCAAGATGGAGATGGGGATATATTATCATATTCTGTTGCAGTTGATCCAACCCTGGTAAATGCCACAATTACAGATAATAGCCTTACTATTAATTCAATAACGAATATCTTCGGTTCAGTAAACGTTACCATTGAGGCAAATGATCAATACCCTCCTCTTGCTTTAGTTAGAAGCGGAGCATCAAAGAACAGAGCAACATGCACAGATTCCTTTGTACTGCTGATTAATCCTGTAAATGATGCACCGGTAATTAATCTACCAGCCTCCTTTACCTTTGCTGAGGATGGTAGTTTAGTAGTGGACATGGTACCTTATGTGAGTGATGTAGATAGCTCTAATCTGACCATTACTTCTCAGAATAGTGAGCATGTAGCAGTAGAGATAAATGGGTTAAACGCAACGTTTACTGCCACAGACAATTGGAATGGAACTGAGACAGTCAGCTTCATTGTAAGTGATGGCGAACTGACAGCTACAGACCAATTTGACGTGATTGTAACACCTGTTAATGATCCTCCGATAATAGATTTACCTCCTTCATTTACGTTCGCAGAGGATGAGAATTTGCCCATTAATCTGGCTTCTTATGCTAGTGACATAGATAATGCAAATCTAACTCTTACGGTAAGTGGTAATGTCAACGTTACAGTGGCAATAGACGGTTTAGATGTTACCATGGGAGCATTACCAAACTGGAATGGTACTGAGCAATTGTTTTTTACTATCAGCGATAATATGGGGAAAGCAGTTGCTTCAGATAGTACTGAAATAATTGTTGCTCCGGTTAATGATGCCCCTGTTATCAGTAGCTTTTCACCTGAAAACACTACATTAACCTTGCAGATCAATGCTACTCAGTTATTCAGTGTAATTGCCAACGATGTTGATAGCGACATCTCATACAGTTGGTTTATCAATGATGTAAATCAAAATGTGGGCCTGAGCACCTTTGAATATCAATTTACTCAGTCAGGTACCCATATAGTTAAAGTCGTAGTGTCTGATGGGATTGCTACCACAGAACAAATCTGGACTGTATCCCTTCCTGTAGCCAATGATGATCCGTCCGTGACTCCTCAATGACCAGATTGTACCCAAATTACCCCAATCCCTTTAATCCCGAAACGACTATCCAATATAGTATTAAGTCTGCTGGCTGGGTTGATATCTCAATCTACAATATTTCAGGCCAGTTGATTAGAGTATTGAAGAGAAGTAATGAGAACTCTGGTACGCATAGTATGCTCTGGAATGGACGAGACAATAATAATCAAGCGGTAGCTTCTGGTGTGTATTATGTAAGAATGAACACATCTGATGGAGTCAGTATCGTTAAGATGACATTGATGAAATAGGCAATGCATACATATAAAAACCTTTTGAGATTTTTTAAATGGTAAGGAGTAAGAAATGAGAGTAGATCGAATAGTAACCTATCTAATCGTGGTGTTCCTATGCCTAATGACTTATGCATGCAAGGACAAGAGTGTTAACCCAAATGGTCCAGAAGTCGATACAGGTTTGATCTTAAATGGTGATTTTTCTTCGGGAACCACCGGATGGTTGGTTGTGAATTACACATCAGGAGCCACGAGTTCAATCGTCTCCAGCGAAGGGAATAACTATTTAATGCTTAATCATCGAAGTGGTAATGATTGGAATGCAATCGGTCAAGAACTTCGTTCACAACTTGTTCAAGGTGCAACTTACAAGATTAGTATGAAGTATAAGGTTGACTCACCAGATGAAGATATTTCTCTAAGAATCCGTTTTGCAGACTCGGCTTTGATATGGCATTCTTCAACGATTACGCAGAACCTCGACGGCAGTTTTGTAATTAATGATAATGCCTGGCATGAGGTAGTAGGAACATTTATTTGCACTGAAGACCTACCCCAAGCCAACGAACCTATGTTCGTAGTAATGTTCGATTACCAAACATCTGGAACAGTGTGCTTAGATGATATTTCTGTGTTTAAAATCAGTGAGTGAGTTCATAAATCAAAAAAGAATTGGACAAATCTTATTTTGTCAATGAAAGATATGGGGGATACAATGCATAAAAACATTATGCTATCAGTTGTTTTCTTTGTTATAGCGCTATCATTGTTGGGACAGGGATGACCCTGTCCCATTTTTTACACCACTTGTAAGGTGACACGTTTGCTATCGAC